>Ga0255763_1000018_pt1 | contig 163265 bp, 115 predicted proteins | sample 041ome_2_FD_179963 | JGI IMG/M metagenome (GOLD analysis project Ga0255763, IMG submission 179963) | Coastal salt marsh microbial communities from the Groves Creek Marsh, Skidaway Island, Georgia - 041406US metaG (version 2) | ecosystem: Environmental > Aquatic > Marine > Intertidal zone >...
GCGCGTCACACGACGACGACGACGACGACGACGATGATGATGATGATTGGATCACCCACGAGTAGTACGTCGTCGTCGCGTATCGTTATGTCGTCGCGTACACGCGAACGCACGTGATGATGATGATGCATGCATGCGTGCGTGGAATCGAGCGTCGACGTCGGCCCCCGCACGAGACTGACGGCACGTGATGATGACGACTCGCACACGCAGGTTTTACCGGGACGACGTTGGCGAAGACGACGACGACGACGATGAGACGGTACGCTGCGAACGCACCGCGCACCGTCGCCCTCGGTGGGTTCGGTCCCAACGTGAGCGCGGAAGAGATTAGAAAAAAGCAAGAGGCCAAGAAGAAGCTCATCGAGGCGAACAAGGCGAAGGCGCTCGCGGCGAAGAATGCGCAAAAGACTTCCAATGCATTTTCCGCGCGAAAGAACTCGCAACAAACGATTGCGAGCGTACCTGCGCGTAAGAATAGAACCATGCCTGGCGCTGCGGCGAAGAAACCGGCGACGATTGGGTCTAAAACCATCGGGTCCAAGAAGACGACGGTTTCGAGCAAAGCCAAGGATGCCGAGCCGAAAAAGAAGCTCTTCGGGTTGTTCTGATGCGTCACCGATCAATGCTCGTGCACACACACACATGCACACACGCATACGTATACACTATATACACGTTAAGTCTATCTTCCCGTCGCGCACGCGTGCGCACATTTGTAACACGCATTCCAGAATCATGACACGAGGCGTTCACCACGTGGACCGTTTCTCGATGCCGCACCAGCCCTCACACCTCGACCGACGCCTTTCGCGCCTCGTGACGTCATGGCCACATCGAACGATGTTGGTGATCGCATACGAACGTTATTCGCTGAATTAGAGTACGTCGAGTCGTCGTCGTCGTCGTCGTGCGCGCGCGTCGCGTGGCAACACATGCAATTGCGATTGACTCCTCGAAGTGAAGACTGACGCACGCGCGGTGTTGTGTACCGCACGCACGCGAACAGCGATGGGTTTAAACGTCAAGACGTGCTCAGGAGCACAGATACCGCGGCGTCGACCGCGCATTTGAAGAAACTCACGAATAAAATGGCTGAGGGCAAGAAGATGATTAAAGAGTTCGAGCGGTTGGCGCTGAGCGAAGGCGCGACGACGCCCGAGGCGTTGGCAAAGAAGAAGAAGGAGTACGTCACTGCATTGAATGAGTACGTGCAATTGAAGAAAGAAGCACAAGTGCTGATTGGAGAGAAGAAAGTGGAAGGACCGAGCACGTCGACGTCGACGGCTGGGGTTGGTGCACCCGCGCCGAAGACGGCGAGCGCGAGCGCGTTTACGCTCCCAACGGCGTTTGCGCAGCGAAAGAATAAGGAAATTTTAGATGATGAGCAGCTGCAACAGATGGAAGCTGGGGATCTTCTACAGCACGGAAGAGGAATCATGGACGAGACCGATAAGAGTGTGGCGAGAAGCCAAGCGGTGGTGGAAGAGACGATTCAAATAGGTACGCAAACCGCCGAGGCGTTGCGCGGACAAACGCAACAGCTCGAGCGCATTGTGGATGATCTCGATGAGATTCATTTCTCGTTGAAAAAGTCCTTTGGCGTGCTCAAAGATATCACTCGAGGATTAGCAACCGACAAGTGCATCATGTTTCTATTATTCTTAGTGTGCGCGGGCGTGTTGACCGTCATCGTTCTCAAGGTTGCAAAATAGAAATACTGTTCATTAGTACATGTCATATTTATACGGGTGATCTACGACGCGCTTTTCAGCGGCCTGAATTTATTTTTGAATGTTGTACAAACGTTTATTCTTCTTGCATATCTTCATGGCGATCTCGTTGACTCGAAGGTGCTGGTTCGCTGGGACTCCACTCTTCGTCGTCGTCCATGCTGTCGTATTCGTCGTCAAAGCCTATGTTTTCATCGTCGTCTTCGTTGTCTTCGTCGTCATCGTCGTCTTCGTCGTCTTCGGAATCAACAATATCGGCTTCAAACCACATGTCGTCTTCATCCTTATTTGGAGGATTTAAAATGTTTACACCACCATCACCCGCTTCGAAGATGCGCACGACGTTGTCGATGCCGCACGTCACGAGCTGGGGCAAATGTGGATGAGGCAAAACCGTATTGACCACGGACGTATCTGCTTGCATTTTGCACACGAGTTCACACGTCTCTTTACACCACACGTACACGCCACCGTCATCACCACCAGTTGTCACGTACTGATCTTCACCCATAAATGCCACGCCCTTGAGAAATGTCTTGACGTTTTGTCGCCCCTTGTAACGCTTGGCGGGTTGACGCTGATGATTTTCATCCGCCGTCCATGGCTTCTTGGCTTCAGAGTTATAACTCGCCACAGCGCGTCGTGTATCGATGACAAACACGTCGTCACCTTTGCAGCTAATCGCGAGCTCGCCTTTGGCGCTATACGCTAATCCTGAGATGCCTTCAAAGTCCTCCGACATGACGTCGAGCGGCGAAAACGTCATGACGCACGGAATGTCGTGATTCATGGATGCGCGCGGCGTGCGTAAAAATGGCGAATGCGGGGGAGACGAGCCAGGACTGGGCGATCCTGGAGGTCTTTCGCGTGCGAGTTCACGTCTGTTGCTCTTGACGTGTCTCAAATCAAATACGCGCACGTACGGATCATCCGAACACGCCGCGAACACCGTCGGCGCCGAGGGATCAAACGCGATGTCAGAAGTCGGACCAAAACGATTAAGATTGACGACAATTTCGTGTCCGACGCCCCCATTATTGTTTCCTTGTCTCAAATCAAATAATCGTATGCGTCCATCTTGATGTGCGGTGAGAAACGTGCTCGGTTCGTGCGGAACAAAGATAATTTTCATCCCCATACCGGCGCCGCGTCCATTCCACAACTCACTCGACGCCTCGCTCTCGCGATGCGCGCCACCTCTTCCACGTAACCTGTATCCATAATGTTCCGGTGGTGGCTCTTTAAACCCTCGTTCAAGATCAATAAGTCGTATTCCACCATCTGCACTCGTCGTCACGCACTTCATCGACGAACTTTGCGGTACAAATTCCGCCGCGAATACGTTGTGCGTGTGTCCTGTAAACGTCGACCCTCGCAGCGGCGTCTTCGACCCCATCGACCACACGCACACCGTCATGTCATCACTCCCCGAAATCAACAACGACGCGTCATCATTCCACGCCACGCAATTCACGCATCCCCCATGGGCGTCTAATTCCCCCATTAATCGTAATTCACGCATAAAATGTGCGTTATTCGCGCGCAACGCGCGCGGCGCCCGCCTCGCCCCCAACTGTCGAGCTCGAACTTCCAAGAAGACGTTATTCGTGCCAGTCTTGTTCGTCGAATGCGGCGACTGCGGCGGAGAACGCGCGTCGCAAACATTTATCGTGTGCGACACGCTCGGTGTCGCCGCACCATCACCATCACCCATCATCATCGTCGTCGTCGTCGTCGTCGTCCCGTGCCTCGTCTGCCGCCTCGTCGTCATGGCGGTGTCACCCATGGGCGCGCCCGTCGTCGATCGTCGTCGATCGTCGTCAACGCTCGGTCGCGCACGCACACTACTCGTCCACGATCGTCGATCGTCGATCCACCACCACCCTCGTCGTCGTCGTCGTCGTCGTCGTGTGACGCCCAACAGGGCCCTCCCTGTCGACACCTGAATGACGACGACAAAAAAGTGTCCCGACTAATAGGCGACTAATAGATGGGCGTGGTGCCGACGCGAGATGGTGATGCGGTGATGCGCGAGTGCGTGACGGGCATCACTCGATCGATCGAGCGAGCGATCGAGTGTCGTCATCGTCGTCGTCGTCGTCGTCATCGTCGTCGTCGGGCGATAGTCGGGCATGGTGCGACAGTGGTGCGCGACGTGCGCGAGGGAGGTGCTGGCGGAAACCAACGAAAGCAATGGGTTCACGTGCTGCACGACGTGTGGGAAGATTTTAGATGAACACGCGTTTAGTACGGATACGACGTTTACTAAGAACGCAGTGACGGGGGCGAGCGTACCGGATGGGCATTTTGTACCGGAGAATGGCATCGCGCATGGGTTGATACGCGCGTCGAGGGGTGGGAGATTGTATGGCGTGCAATTGGATTCGCACGAACGCACGTTGTATAGAGGGAAGCTAGAGATTACACAGATAGCCGATAGACTCGGGGTGCGACCGCGAGGGGACGTGGTAGATTCCGCTCATCGCTTGTACAAGCTCGCGGTGCAGAGGAATTTCACGCGTGGGCGACGGATTAGTCAAGTCGCGGGGGCGTGCTTGTATATCATTTGTCGGCAAGAGTCGAGGCCGTACATGTTGATTGATTTCAGTGACGTGCTGCAGACGAATGTGTACATTCTCGGTGGGGTGTTTTTACAGCTTTGTCGACTACTCAGGCTCGAGCAGCATCCGTTGATGCAAAAGCCGATAGATCCGAGTTTATTCATTCATCGTTTTGCAGACAAGTTGAATTTGGGACGAAGGATGCACACCGTGGCAAACACAGCGTTAAGGCTCGTGGCATCCATGAAACGAGACTGGATGCAAACAGGTCGACGCCCAAATGGAATTTGTGGTGCGGCACTTTGGGTGGCGGCTCAGATTCATGGATTTAGTCCGAGCAAGCGAGATGTCGTCGCCGTCGTGCATGTCGGAGAAGCGACTTTGAAGAAACGTTTGACTGAGTTTGAAAACACACCGAGTGCGGCTTTGTCCGTCGAAGAGTTTGATGCTCAGGCGCGAACATTTGAACAGGAAGAGGAAGCAAATCAAAACTTACTTTCATTGCCAGAGAGCTCAATGGCGGTTTTAAGTTGTGTGCACAAGGATAGCGAAAGTACGCCACATTTTGCCCAAGGCATGTGTCGCACCTGTTACATAGATTACGTTCGCGTTTCTGGCGGCTCTGTCGGTGGCTCTGATCCACCAGCATTTTCCCGAGCACAAGTTCGCAAAGATGAACAGGAAGGCGCATCACTCATGCTTCCTTCACCGAGCGACGACAAGCTGACGGCGGAGTTCAACTCGGCGCTCACCGACAGTGACTTGGTCAAGCTTCTCAATCCTGCTGGGGACGACATGAAAGGAAGCTTAGAAAATGCTCTCGCTTTGGTACCGATTAATTCACCGATCAATTCGAAACGAGCAAAGGCGAAGAAACAAACCGTTGTGAAGACGGTTCAGCACAAGCCATTGGATCCTACATTCATACGACACTCCGAGGACGCGTTGCGCTTGTTAGTAGGATCTCGATGGGCCGAGATAATTTGCCTACCTTTCACCCTCGGAAAGGCTCGAGGAATGGTATCAAAGGCTCATATGTCTGAGCTTCATCCAAAGTTCGAAAGCTTTGCCGATAGCGAAGGCGAGCACATTGCGCTTGTCGATGAATCTGTGCTGCACTTTTTGATTTCAGCCGGCTGCTTTGACAATTCTGCGTTGGATTATTTGAACCAATTTTCCCACCACGATGTTAAACGGTTATCATGCATCGAGTTCAATGCACCTTTATTGGCAACAAACGAGCCGGATGCGAATGGATTGGTTGCCAAGATGGACAAAGGTGTCATCGACACGCTCTCTGACGTTGATGACGACGAAATTGACGAGTACATTCATAACGACGATGAAGTCAAGCTCCGCCGCGTGATTTGGTCAGAAATGAACAAAGAATATCTTGAGAATCAAGTCTCAAAAGAAGTCATGGGATTACCGAGTTCTTCGAAGAAGCAGCGTAAGGTGCAGCAGCACACGCTTTCGATCGCTGAAACTCCAGCTGCCGCGGCTCATCAAGCGTTGTCAAAGAAGAAAGGAAGCTCAAAGATCAACTACGAGGCTTTAGAAAACTTATTTAAAGCCCCTTCAATCCCCACTGATATCTCTTGCGATCCAGGCCCTTCAAAAGTGCACGATGTTCCAGCGCAAAGCGCGAAACGAACTGAGCGCCCAGCTGGTTTACCATCGTCTGCGAATGCTTCAAAGCCGACGAAAAAGACGATTCGACCATCTGGTTTGACGAAAACATCATCCTTACAAGGAAAGAAAAAGTAAAATAGTAGAAACTAGATTTAGAACGGTTTGGCGCGTGACACTGAGAAGTTTTTTACCGCCGCCGCCAAGAGTGTAAAATACAATGTATTATGCGAAACCCACTCGTGCCGCACAACACCGCACGGTGCGTCACGCGAACGTCGTTGTCATTCGCTTTAAATCACTGCAAATAATTAATTGACATCATTCAGCATGGGTGCGCAAGTTCAATTTATGATTACGAACGCTATGCGCGCGATTCTCATCGACGAGCTCGATTTCGACAGCCATGAGGTTGATGAAATGCGACCCGAAGTGGCGGCGAGATTGATCGAAACGCGCACGAAGAGGCCGTTTGGGGATAGACCTATGCCTGATTCGTGGAAACGCGGCGGACCAGCACCAGGGGGCGCACGACGTGGTGGAAACAACTTGGTGCGACTATTCCTCGTAGGAATTGTTGGCCTCGGGGTAGCGTTGGCGACGGGGAAGCTGACGGTTGGGACGTTACTCGGCGGTGCCGAATTCGGACGTCAGCCTATTAAGAAGCTTTCGAGCGAAATGAAGCCAAAGTCGAAGAAAAAGAAGAAACGCTCGACGAAGAAGAGAAGAAAGGTTGGCGCGAGTCAGCAGTCGAGCTGAAAAGTTTAGTTCTAGAAGTAGTATTAAATCAAACCGCGTTTGTAAAGCATGTAGCCAAGAACGCCAACCATGGTATTACCACCACTCCAAATGTACCAAAGCAGCAAAATAGAAATCGCAATACCACGGCGAATCATGGGAAGTAAGTCGTTCAAAGTCGGCAAAGCCGTGAAAGAGTCGCGGTACCCAGCAAACAAAATGTGTCTAGCAAAGATGAACAACATGAGTTGATCCCAAGCAATCGTACCAAAGACGGAACCGAATAATATTCCAAGTACTTTATACCTGAATATATCACCAGGCATCGTCACCAGTTGAAGTTTTGTGTTCAACCATGGAATGAACTCAAAAGCGCAAACAAACGCGCCAACGACCATTGCCACGCACGACATGAGAAGGGACTTGTTTTCTAATGCGCCGAGCATAAAGGGTCGACCCTTGTAGTTTACAAGCATCACGCATACTCTTTGCACCGTGTCGACGAGAAACACGACAGTGTTCAATAAACAGGGCTCAAATGGCGGTCCTTGTTCCCAGAAGCCTCGCGTGGTTTCGTTCGCCGCATTTTTCATTTCTTCAGTGACGACGGCAATTTTCTCCGCACTCGGGAATTCAATGTCTTCACCCGTCGCGCTCTTGACAAGATTAACAGCGTAAATCATTGCCGCAAGGTGAATGATGAGTTGGCCAGTCAACGAAAGGAAGTTGGCGGGATGGAAGATAGATCTGAGCGGATGCACGTCGCTCAACGTGTGGACTGGTGTGGCATACGAAAATGCCAAACTTGCGACGGTCAAGCACGTGCCTGCGGCCATCATTTGGTTCTCGCTACTCCGAATGCCGTCCAAATAGAGTACAGAGAGCGAGTAGGCAGAGATCAAGCAGCTCAGCATCAACACTTGCTGCATTTGAATAGCAGATACAAGAGTACACCGTCCTTGGCGAATGATGTCTGCGCATGCTCTAATACTTGGGGCGCGGCTGGTGAACGGTGCAGCCATGGATGCATCTCCAAGCTTGACCTTGGGAACTTCACCATCGGTTTCTTCGAGTTCTTGGAACACTGATTGCAACGTCTGACCAGTTCCAGCAACCTTGGTTCGTGCAGCTTGTCTTGCTTTGGCCTCGCGAACCAATCTCTGCGTCGAAGACTTCATGGCGTTCAGTTGTGCCCAAGCCTCTCCTCTTTCAGTACGCTCCTTGAGTTCCTCTTCGTACCATTGTTGCTGAAGGATGACCAGCTCTGCGCGATCTTGTTTTTGCGCTTCGGCTTCTTTCATCTTTTCAGCCTTCATTTTCTCAGCTTGCTCTTTCACGCGCGCCATTTTCTCAGCAAATGTTTCTGTCTTTACGGCGACAGTGCTCTGCGCACCCTCTATCTTTTTGGTGTTTGCACTACCAAAACCGCTCAAAAGTGCAACCCCAACGTGGGCTTGCTTGAGCGCACCAACATCGTTTGCGCCGTCACCGCACATCATGGTGAACCGTCCTTGCGTTTTCAAACGCTTCAACACACGTTCCTTGTCATCCGGAGACATGCGAGCATAGATGCACACTTTATCTAAATTGTCCCACAAAGTACCCGGTGCAGTCATGGCGGCGTTCAAACTTTGACCAGTAACACACAAGCTGTGTGTTCTGCTGAGTTCTGCGATCGATGTACCTTCATACGGCAAAATTGTCTTTGGCACGCCATTTTCATCAACCATTGCCGAGTGCCATTCTAACACATCCTCAGCATTGCGTTCTAACATCATGGCTCCTTCAAGACCACCCTTGGCGATGCCAACTTCGTTGCCGACGTGTAGCGCAGTGAGCACGGCATCACCAGTTGCCATCATGACATCGTGCGAACTCGCTTTCAGCGCGTGAATAATCTCGGCTGAATCAGCACGAACCTTGCACGCAAATGCAAGGAAACCATCGAATACGAGATTTGATTCAGCTTCGTCGCGAGTGAAGGGCATAGTTTGGCTTCCAACCCGAGCACTTTCTTCCGCGCTTAACACTTTGTGCGCGAGTGCAATAACGCGCATACCTTTTTCTGCAAGACTACGATAAGCCGCCTCGTAGCCCTTGGGAACCTTCTCCAACAAAGTCATCACCATCTCAGGAGAGCCTTTCACTAAAGACCATCGCTGCTGGGGATTAGAACCATTCACAACATCTGCAACCACACTCATGCGTTGCAAGGCAGACGCAAAATGGTTACGCACTAAAATTCGCACGGCTGTCTTATCGGCGCCATTCCAAGTTCGCTTGATTTTATCATCATCAAGTTTTGGCGAAGCCGTGTGACTACTCGGTTCGTATTGCCACTTGATTCCCAAAAGGGCAGCCTTCTCGAGCGGATCACCAAACATCTTGCCATCAATTTCGAGGAGAGCGTGGCAACCACCAATGACGATGGATGCGTTTTGCGACGCATCAATTGGTTGCTTGACCGCTACATCTCTACCGAGTGGTTCCATCGCGACGCCTTCGGCGACGAGACGATCACTCGTAATCGTCCCCGTCTTATCAAATAAGCAGCAGTCAACTTTGCCAGCCACGGGAACTCGGAACGGCTCAGTGCAGTACACAGAAGCTCTGACAAGCGCGAGCAGAGCGGTATTTACTGCCATAGCCGTTTGCATGGGAAGCTCTGGAGGAACAACACTGGTGATGATCATGATGCACCGCAAGATTAGCTCGTATTGGCTTCTCTTGCCATCCAGAACGCCGACAGTGTAAACGCGATGACTTGCCGCAATGGCGAAGACAAGAAGAATGAAAAGAAGAATCAACGTTTCTTTTGTATCTCCGGTGACCTGTTCGCTACTGAACTCCATCATGCGCATTAATTTACCTTGCGTTGAGCCAAAACCAGTTTGGAGAACATAGCACAAACAACCGCCGTCGGGTGTTTTGAGTGCCGCTGTCGACTCGCTACCGGTGCTGGTAGATTGTTGCATCAACGTCGTGCCACTGTAAAGGACGTGAACTTTGTGCAAGCTATTCATATCCAACAATTCGTCTTTCGTCACTTCGGGGTTTACGTTTTCCTTCATCTGAGGTACGCTTTCACCAGTCAAACTTGCTTCGTTTACGACGGCAGAGCCAGAGAGAATGAGGCAGTCACAAGGCACTGGAACTTCGTCACCACCAACGCGCTTGAGGGAAATCAAATCACCCGGGTACAACTCTTCCGTGGAACGCTCTTCCCAAACACCGCCGCGTCGCACCATGACGCGACCGGCTTGTTGACCCATGCCGCGAAGCGTGGAGACATTTTTCTGGCGCGAAAACGCCGTCGTCGCTTCAAAGATGAGTAAACTTAAAGCGCTGAATAATGCGTACTTCCAGTACTCATCCATCAACCAAAGCAAAACGGTGAATATCTGAAACACTGTTACAGGGCCAGTGAGCTGTTCCTTGTACAAGTTCCAAAACGTTGGTAAAGGCACCTTGAGCGAATTGTCCCCGTAGCGGTCGTGTGCCTGCTGCACTTCATCCTCGCTCAAGCCAAGAGACTTTCCGTAGTGTGAAAGCAACAAGTTACTAGGGGTTTCGATTTCTCGCAATTCACCTCGACCTTTTCGATTTTTCTCGTCCCATTCCAGTTCAACATATTCGTATCGCTGTCGTTGAAAAACGCACCACAGCATCGTGCGCAACGAACCGTCCGCGCCGTACACTCTTAACGATTTCATGGGTACAATTTCAGGCTTTCCTTGGTGCTGATGGGGAGAGATAATAAAATATGCACCTTCGCGTACTCTATCAACGCGCTTAAACTGCACGAAACAACGAACTCGAACGCTCCAGTGTTGCGCAAAGAGCAACAGCGCGTGCGCCGTCGCCACCGCCGCAAACGCCAGCACCGCCGGGAAGTCTGGTAACCAACTCGCCGGAAGCGTCGGTGGTACTTCAAACTGCACGTCCTCTACATTCACATCTTTTTCACTCTTTGAAGCTGTATTGTCATCCTTCTCCGCGACGTCATCGTCACCGGAATCCCACCCATCGGCGTCGTCCCCGCTCGCTCCTCCCCAGTCATCCCTCACCAACCCTCTCTTCGCCGTCTTCACCGCCTTGGCGCTCACACCCACCGATGTCAACACATCCACATCATACCCCAACTCGATGTGATGCTTCAACGCCGCCTTGTACGGGTTCCCACTCGTCTCGTAGCACTTCAACCCGGTGTGCGCGTACAAGATGAGGAACGGAACGTACACCAACGCCAAGCGATTCCCGAGCGTTTTATACCGCCGTACGCGCGGTGACGCCGAAGCGACGTGCGCTGGGACGCCTATCGTCAACCGGCGATTCGTTGTCGGCGACATTCCGCGCGCGCGCGCACCGAACGCGAGCTCACGTGTCGCGCAATGCCGTCGCGTTACGCGATCGTCGACGGGTTCGTCCTCAGTGTGCGACTTTTGGATGCTGATGTTGGCGACCGCGACGGCGGTGCGTCCGTTCATCGCGCGCGCGACGTCGCGCAGGATACGTCGGGATGAGTTGGTGAGATGCGCCACCGGCGGTGGCGCCGGGGCGTCGTCCTCGTTCGACAGTCGACGGTGTCGCGCGCTCAACGATGCCGGGAGCACTTTGATGGCATCGAGTGGCGGCGCTCAAGGCGCGGTTGACGACCGCGCGGTGGTGTATTGGTGCTCGCGCGATCGTCGAATGCGAGATAATGATGCGCTACGCACGGCTCGAGCGCTGGCGCGCGAATCATCACGGGTGATTGTGTGCACGCACCTCGGGAAGGATGAGCTCGGGACGGGCGTCGGAGGCGCGCGACGGGCGGCGTTTGCGTTGGAAGGATTACGAGAGCTTGAACGGGATTTACGCGCGAAAGGGATAGTGATGGATGCGAGAAGTGGAGATGACGCGGCGCAAGGCGTGCTTGAGTGCGCGCATGAGGCGAACGCCAAGGTGGTGGTGTGTGATTTTACGCCGTTGCGCGAAGGACGGAGCGCACGCGAACGTTTGGCGGCAGAGTTGACTAGGATGAATTGCGCGATGATTGAAGTCGATGCGCATAACGTCGTGCCGGCGTGGGTGGTGAGTGATAAGCAGGAGTATGCAGCAAGGACGATACGGCCGAAAATTAAGCGAGCACTCGATGAATTTCTTACCGAACCCGTGGGCGACGTTGACGAAGCGATGACGACATCCTCCACAGCGGCGCCGATGATTGATTGGGATGCATATCTCGCCACGGCGCGACGAAACGGCGCACACGTGCCCGAGATAAAAGGTTGGATCATACCTGGTGAGCGCGCGGCATTGGTGGCGTTGTGCGGACCTGATAAAGAGGCCTTTCTTCCTAAGCGTCTAGCGATGTACGCCGAACGTAACAAGCCCACGGCGCCGCTCGCCGTCTCACGCTTGTCGCCCTATTTAAATTTTGGACACCTTTCCCCTCGCCGCGCGGCGTGGGAAGCGGCGAAATTGAGAGGACAAAACGACATTCTTGATGAAGCTATCGATTCATACTTGGAAGAACTCATCGTGCGCAGGGAATTATCAGATAATTTCTGCCTGCACAATCCGCGCTACGACTCGCTCGAAGGCGCGAGCGTGTGGGCGCAAGAGTCGCTCCAGGCACACGCGTCGGATGTGCGTGAGTACGTGTACGATTACGAAACGCTCGAACGTGGGCGAACGCATGATGAATTATGGAACGCGGCGCAGCATGAGTTGTTGTATCTCGGGCGTATGCACGGGTTTATGCGCATGTATTGGGCGAAAAAAATTCTCGAATGGACGCCGTCGCCCACAACGGCATTGGAAACGGCAATCGCGTTGAATGATGCATACGCACTCGATGGACTCGATCCAAATGGTTACGTAGGATGTATGTGGTCTATCGCTGGTATTCACGACCAAGGTTGGAAAGAACGCGCTGTATTTGGTAAAGTTCGTTACATGAATTACGCGGGATGCAAGCGCAAGTTTGACATTCAAGCGTACGTCAGTCGCATTGCGAGCGAGGTGAAAGTTGTGAAGGCTCGCGCATAGTTCACTAGACTACTAGTGTAGATTATTCTTGTAATTGTTAGTAAGAATTGATGTCAAATGTAGAACAAATTACAACTTTCTCCTAAGTGCGTTATTTATCCAAATCGCCTCTACTGCGCTCTCGCGTCTTGTTTGTTGTTTAGACACCTTCGGCAGAGCTCAAGAAAGCATCTAGCGGCTTCCCAAGGGCATAGACTATGAAGCCAATGTCCTTCAACTTTTGGTGGTCCAAGATGAGACGACCATCGAACACGAACGCCGGCTTTTGCATGACGCCATAGATGGCTTCCCAGTCATACGTCTTGAACTCGTCCCACTCCGTCATGATGCACAACGCGTGTGCTCCGGTCAAAGACTCCATGTGAGTCTTGCAACACGTGATGTTTTTCATCGCCTCCTCACCCATATCCTCAGCAACTTGCTTGGCATCCACCTTGGGATCGTAGATGTTAAGCTGAGCGCCGTCTTCAATGAGACCGTGGCCGACGTCAATCGCAGGCGACTCGCGAGTGTCGCCAGTGTCCTTCTTGAACGCGAAGCCTAACATGGAAATCTTCTTACCGCGGATGGTGTTGAACATGGCGGAGATCATACGGCGCACGAAACGACTCTTTTGGTAGTCGTTCATACCGACGACGCTGTGCCAGTATTGGGCAACTTCAGACAAGCCGTGGCACTCGCAAATGTACGCCAAGTTCAAAATGTCCTTTTGGAAGCACGAGCCGCCGAAACCAACAGACGCGTTCAAAAACTTAGCACCGATGCGCGTGTCCGTACCGATGGCGTGAGACACTTGCTGGACGTCCGCACCAGTCGCTTCGCACAACGCGCTCATGGCGTTGATGGAAGAGATGCGCTGGGCCAAGAATGCGTTCGCCGCGAGCTTGGAGAGCTCAGCGGACCACAAGTTGGCGGTGAGAATGTTCTTCTCAGGGACCCAGTTGGAGTACACACCACAGAGCGCATCAACCGCAGCTTGACCTTCGGGGGTTTCAATCTTACCACCAATCAACACACGGTCCGGGGCGTCCAAGTCAACCATGGCCGTACCTTCCGCCAAGAACTCTGGGTTGGATAAAATTTGGAACTTGACGCCTTCGTGCGGGCAGTTGCGTTGGAGCACCTTTTCAATTGCCTCCGCCGTACGCACCGGCACCGTAGACTTCTCGACGATAATCTTATCGGTCGCAGAGCAAGCAGCGATGGTACGCGCCGCCAACTCCCAGTACGTTAAATCAGCCGCCTTGCCCTTACCCAAACCAGTCTTTTTCGTCGGGGTGTTCACCGACACGAAGATCATCTCGCAGTCGCGAATAGCCCCCTCAACATCCGTCGAAAAGAACAAGTTCTTACCACGGCACGCGAAAACAATCTCATCCAAACCCGGCTCGTAAATAGGCAACGCATCAGAGTTCCACGCATCGATACGCGGCTGAGAAATGTCCACCACCGTCACCGAAATGTGCGGACACTTCTTGGCGATCATCGCCATGGTGGGCCCACCGACATAGCCAGCGCCGATGCAGCAAACTACAAGGCATCACACGAACACGACGCGAGAGTTTTACCGTCAGTCTACGTTTCAATCGTCTCAAACACCCCGCACGCGCCCATGCGCGCGCATACGCGCCCGATAAACCACGCGTCCGAGGGTGTGGCTAAGACTCATCACCGAGCCCATCATCGTGACCCATCATCCACTCCGCCGCCGTCCCCGCCGTGCGCATCGCATCGCATCCCATCGCATCGCACGTACTCTTCGTCACCTTGACCGTCATCGTCGTCGTGCGTCGAGGTATGCACACGCGAACACCACCTCCTCCTCCGCCGTCGTCGTCGTCGTCGTCGTCAGTGCGGAACTTTGCATGCATGCATTCGTCTCGCGGGAGGGGGGTGTTTTACCAATCGCGACTCAAGATCCAGGTCATGATTGGTCGATGCGTATCCCTCGGGTTCAAACGTTTGGACCTCGCGCGCGACGGCGACGGTGGTCGTCACTCTCGCGAGCGCCGCCGACGACGCGGACGACGACGACGACGATGGAGACGACGATGACGCAGATGACGTCGTACCCGTCGTGGCGGCGCGCGACGACGAGGACGAGGACGAGGACGACGGGCGGGGGCGGTGCGGTGCGCCGCGTTCGTGGGACGGTGGCGACCGCGGCGCAGCCGTCGGCTGGGGCGGATGAGCGCTACGCCGCGCGAGGTGTGAGCGCATCGAAGGAGGACGTGCACGCGGCGATTAAGAAGGTTGATAAAGGGTTGTTTCCCAAGGCGTTTTGTAAGATTGTGGAGGACATTGCTGGGGATGATGGGTACTGCACGTGCATGCACGCGGATGGCGCGGGGACAAAGACGTCGTTGGCGTACATGTATTGGAAGGAAACCGGCGATATGAGCGTGTGGCGGGGAATTGCGCAGGACTCTATTGTGATGAATACTGATGATTTGCTTTGTGTTGGATGCGTGGATAATATTTTCGTGTCGAGTACGATTGGTCGCAACAAGGCGCTCATTCCTGGGGATGTGTTGAGCGCGCTCATCGGCGGTACGGAGGACGTTTTGGAAACCTTGCGTCAGTGTGGTGTTGGCGTAAAGTCCACGGGAGGAGAGACAGCAGATTTGGGCGACTTGGTTCGAACTGTGGTGGTGGATACCACGGTGACGGCTCGTATGCGCCGCACCGACGTGATTAGTAACGACAACATTCGCGCGGGCGACGTCGTCGTCGGTTTGGCGTCTTTCGGGCAAGCTACGTACGAAACTGAGTATAATGGTGGGATGGGATCGAATGGATTGACATCTGCGCGTCACGATGTGTTCGCAAAGAACCTTGCGAGCAAGTACCCGGAAAGTTTTGATCCGAGCGTGCCCGAGTCGCTCGTATACAGCGGCAAGTACCAGCTCACCGACGTCGAGCCAGAAACTGGTGTAACTGTGGGTAAGTTAGTTTTGAGCCCGACGCGAACGTACGCGCCGGTTGTCAAAGCGGTGTTGGATGCCATGGATGTCAAGGATATTCACGGTATGGTGCATTGCAGCGGTGGAGCGCAGTCCAAGGTTGGGCACTTTTTGGTCGACGGCTTGCGTGTTGTCAAGGACAATATGTTCCCCATCCCGCCTCTTTTCCGTCTCATCCAAGACTGCTCGAACACGGCGTGGAGTGAAATGTACAAGGTTTTCAACTGCGGTCACAGATTGGAATTCTACTGCTCCCCGGAACACGCGCAAAAGATAATTGATATTAGCCAAAGCTTCAACATTGATGCTCGCATCGTCGGCCGCGTCGAAGCCAAGGAGGGCAAGTCTGAAGTTGTCGTGAAGAGCGAGTACGGTGAATTCACATATTAAGTGGTAATTAAAAAATCAGTAGCACTTTACACAACGCCCTGCTTTGTCGTCCCCGTCGGTCGGTTCGTCTTACCTTCAGCCTCTTCCTTGGCGCGTCGAATCTCTCGGCGTCGTCTAAGTTCATCTATGCTCACCCCTCGCAACTCACGACGGTAGAATAATAACCAGTTCGCCGCCTGCGCGCGTCGCGTCATATTCGGTGTCAAACCATCCATCTTGAATCCCTTCCACCCTAGCGGCGTAAGCGTCGTTTTAATCCCTTGTTTGTGTTCTTCCGGCACCGACCTCGTCAACGCCGCGCACGCAGCCTTCACCGGAGCATCAATCTTCGGGTCATACTTTCTAGTCACCCCCAACACATCAGGCGGAGTCGGGTAAGTCTTCGCCCAATTCGGAAACACCTCATCCGGCGTCCATACCTCGACTGCGGTTAACGTTTCAGCGTCCAGCTCCACCTTGCACCGATACCCGAGCGCGTTCCACACCAACTTGTTCACTTGCTCATCGCTCAGCTCCGAGCGCACGATGGACAGCAACACGTCGTCACCGATCGGGTCCGGGCCGTTTTTCTCCTCATCCCACGGTTCGGCGCCCCAAGACGCGCTCGCGTCCTCGCCCTCGGTCGCCGCGCACGCGCGTCCCGAGCGGCGCCCCGTCCCAGCGCCGGCGCCTCGCACACTGCGCGTGCGCACCGCGCGCGCCACCGCGCACGGCGCGCACCGCGACGCGCGATGCGCCAACGTCATCGTTCCTGACATCGTCGCTGTCGTTCAACGTCGCGCGCGTCAGTGTGAGGCACGAGGCGTGGCGGAGATTATCCAAAGCCTCACAGTTCCGCACGCGTCACGCGCATCGCGCGCGTCGTCGCCGTCACCGCCGTCACCGCCGCCGCCGTCGTCCGCGCACATCGCCGGAACGCGGCGCGTTCGCCATGTCCTGGACCGCGTCCGATGGCACCGCGTCGTGGGCGCTCACGGTGGGCGCGGGCACCGCGCTCACGTCCGCGATGGCGCTGTGGTACTTTGCTTCGCCGAGCGTGAGCTATCGCGCGCGCGCGCAGGTGGTGTTGGCGTGGATGCTGTCGCTGTCAATCGTGGCGCTCGTTCCGCTGGATGTGGTGAGCACGATGCGCGCGGATACCCCGCCGGAGGGCTTGGCGTGGGCGTGGGATTGGGCGTACTGGAGCACCTTTGCGTCGACGTGGTTCATCATTCCTCTGCATCAGTGCTATGAAGATGCCGCGGATTTCTCGAGCGTACTGCGATTGAAACGCGCACTGAGAGAGAACGGTATAATGTTTGGTATTATGTTTGGATTGGTGACCATAGGATCGGTGGTGATGTTGGCGAGCGAGAGCTTGAGCCTTTCGTCGTTGCGGGCGTACGGGATAGTATTGGGAAATGTTTGGGGTATTAGCACCGGGGTGTTGCTGATGGGATTTGGATTGGTGGATGTTCCGCGTTCGATTTGGCTTCGTGCTGGGTACGCTGGACGTTTGCAGCGAGCGTATAAGCGTGTGGCGGGAGTTTCTAGATCTTTATACGAGGCGCACGCAAAGCTCGCGGCGCAAGTGACGGCGGTCGCGACGACGAGTCGTGTGATGCCACGAAGACACGAACTTCGATGGGCCATGAGTGCGATTGAAAACGAAACTCCCGAGTTTGCCAGCGTGCATCGTGGAAGCTTGGATGACGCTATGGATGCCGCCGAAGATGACGTGCTGGATTACGACTACGACGAGCTGAATGATTTGGTAAAACTTCGTCGCACCGTTCGTCGTTGTGTACGAGTGTACAATCGCACGCGTGCGCAATATGTTCTTGCGATTGAAAGTGCATTTCAATGTGAAGCGCTTGAGTCGAGCAGAACGAGTTCAATGCGTCGGATGTATCGTTCGCCGACGGTGTCGGTACGTGATGGTTCGCTTGGAAAATGTTTAGACGATTTGGAGTACACCTGGAGCGTTGTTTTAACTCCAATCTTGCTCAGACTCTTGGCCGTTGGGTTGACGTTTTTTTCGGTCTCCATCATCATGGCTGAGTCTACGATTTGGGTTGGAACGACTTGGGGCAATGCAGATCAGTTGAGTATGTTGAGCATTATAGTAGGAAACGCAGAAACATCGTCGGCACTTCACATTGTTGTAGCCTTTCCGTTGTTTTACATGTGCGGCTGTGCGTTTTACTCGCTATTCAAACTCGGCATGTTTAGTTTTTATCAACTTGTCCCGCGCAACACGGATGCGTATTCGCTCCTGGTGAACGCCTCTTTGGTATGCCGTTACTCGGCACCACTTTCATACAACTATCTGATGTTACTTCCCATCATCAAGCAGTCTGGGAAAGTTACGACGTTTTCGCAGAAGATGGCGAGCAACGTCCCTGAGGTAGCGGGTGAACTCAACGTCATCGTACCCGCATTTCTTGGATTATTCTGCTTGGCAATTGCGCTGAATTGGTTCGACGCGCTTCTCAAGCTCTTCCGAGCGGATAACTTTAAGTTTGAGAGCGATAAAGACAAGGACGAAAGCGTAGACGCTGGTAAAGCAATCGTGGACAGAGAGCGCGCGGAAGTAATCGAAGGTGGGCGTATAGGTAGCACGAATGATGCATTCTTCAACGATAACGAGCCAACAGAGCAAAGACTGCCAGTGATTGCAACCGACGCGTCGTTAGAAGGCGAAGAGCGCGAGGCGCATAGCAGTTTGCTTTCATCCGATCTCGAGTCTGGAAGTGCACGCTGGGACAACTCAAAAGCTCGTCTGCAGCAAGCAATGCAACAATCGATGAATCGATCCGGACGCGCCGCGAGAATTTTGCAAACACAGCCGCGCGGCTCACCGATGTCCCAGTCTGGCCAAGACAAGGTGAGCAAACTCGACGAGCTTTTTTCCGACCTGGGTCGCCACGGGCCCGATGGGAATTTGTAAACCTATTTGAATAGTGCTGTACATTACAATGCGCGTACAATCACCCAATTCGTGCTACGCTGCGCTATAACTTTTCTTCGGGCAAAATGGCCAACGCGACGCCGTCGACGCACACTTCCCCGCAACGCGCCCGCTTCACCACGGTTTCATATTTCGCCCTCGCTCCAGACCTCTTGACTAATTTAATCTCGGCTATAATTTCCTCTCCCACGCGCACGGGCGCTCTGAATTTCAACTCTTGCGTGGCGTACACCACCCCTGGGTGCGCGCTCGAAAGCAACCCGCCAAACAAACTCGCGCTCAACATCCCGTGCACCACCTTGCCTTTCACTCGACTCCCCGCGCCGCCGCCGGCGCGCCCGGCATCCTCGTTCTCGTAATGTATGGGATTCGCATCCCCAGTCAGCGCCCCGAACCGCACGCAATCGTCATCCGTAAACGTCCGTCGCGTGCGCAACACATCGTCCGCGGCTGCGTTCGATACCAAACGCGACGACGATGCCGCCGCCGCCGCCGCAGCCGCCGCGCAGACGCGCAGCGTGCCTTCCACCACACGCCTCGGCGCACCGCGCGCGTCCGTGCACCGTCGAAGAAACATGTGACCTCGTCGCTGCGTTGTGACGATTCCAACCGCATTCGACGCCACGCCGTTGACGGCGCAACTCGTCGCGTCATCGATGGCGACGGCAGCGACGGCGGCGACGGCGGCGATGACGATGGCAATGACGACGACGACGACGCGGTGTTCGACGCCGATGCGCGGTGCGTCGCGCGCGGTGTGCTGGGATGTTCGACGACCGAACGGTCGAGGCGGCGCGAAGAATCGTGGGCGCACTCGCGCGTACGGTGGCGACGACGATGGCGACGCGTGGGACCAGTACGACGATGATAACGATGGTACTCGTCGTCCGTCGACGTCGGGTCGCGAACGGCGGGATAGAGGTGGGGATGGACGTGAACGATTCGCGCAAGGGCGAGGCGTCGGCGACGGGTTTGAGGATGAGTCTTCGTCTTCGCCGCGTCGTCGTCGTCGACCAACGACGGGGGAACGAAATGGTGGGAGAGGGGAAAGTCGCCGAGCGCCGCGCCGCGGGGTAGCGCGGGAAGGGCCGCCGCCAGATGTGTTGCCGCTGACGCAACGAGACTATGAGCGCGTGTTGCCGATTGCGGCGACGGGTGAGCAATACGGATATTTTTGGGGCGATAACGACACCGCGATTCAGCGCATGGGATTGTCTTTAGTGACGACAATTCTATCGGCAAATTACGTCGTTGCTTTGGCGATTCCTGCGAGTACGTTTTTTTTATGGGCTCCAGTGGCGTTGGCGGCGAGACGGAACTCTAAGGTACGAAGCGCAAAATACGCTGGTTTGTGGCGCGCGAAAGTCATAGATGTCGCTCCAGTAGAAACGCGTGGAGCGAGTAGTGCAGAGTGGATGCTGGATTTGCTCGTAGGCGATAAGTCTGGTGCTCGCGTGCCACTTAAGGTGCCGCTCAAGGGTGAGTACGCTGACATCAACGTCGACGATGACGTCGAGCTCATCGTCACCTCAGACGACCCATATTTCTACACATTCCAAGCCGTTCGCGAGGCTTACTTGCCGTACTTGAACATTTGGGTCGGCGAGTATCCTTTTCTCGAACGGCGCGGGATGATGAGCGTGAGCGACCGATTAGCGCGCGAGTTTCCCCTGGGACAAGTCGTAGACGAGGAGAGTGTCGAAACGCGTTGATTTCTCTTTTAAAGCTAGCCATACATTTTTTATTGCAATCAATTCTTCTGTTGAAACAAATAAATTATTCGTCATCATCTTTTAGCTGTTGCATCATTTTAGTGAGCTCCGCCTCAGGCATTTCTTCCAAACGTTTTTGCATCACTGCGTCTTCGTAATCCTTCAACTGCTTCACGTACGTCATATCCTTGTTGAACACTCGAAGCACGTACGACGCCACCCATACCAACGTAAGTCCAAGCACAAACGTTAATTGCACCGCGTTCCCAGCCTTCACGGCATCCATCCCCGCGAACGTTTGTAACCCGTAGTACGACGCGAACCCAGCCCCGGTGAGTCCACCGCCCAAAAGCATGACATCCTTGCGCGTGTACCCGAACGGCGCGTCCTCCCCATCATCCCCCGATGCCGCGCGCGTGATCACCACCCGCGCCTTAGACTTCATCGCCGTCGTCGTCGTCGTCGTCGTCGTCGTCGCCTTCGTCGTCGTCATCAGCAATGTGTTTTTGACTGACACCCTAGAAGCGCAGCGACGTCGCAACGTCATGGACGCCGCCGTCGCGGTCGGAATCACCGCGCGTCGCCCCGTGCGCGCGTGCGACGCGTGCGCACGCGTCATTATCATCGTCATCGTCGTCGTCGTCATCATCGTCGCGATTCGTCTCGTCGTCGCGTCGCGCAGTGACGATCAGATGTTTGAAAAAGATGACGTCGCGTCACTCGTTGGCGCCGTCGCCGCCGACCGCGGTCGATGTCGCCGCGCGGGGATGCACGCGTCGCGACGATACCGAGCGCGGACGATGCGCACAGGCGACAACGCACAGCGATATACGGCGCATTCTTCGCCATTGGTATCGGGACGCTGTGCCCATGGAATGTCTTCATCACCGAACGCGCGTACTTTGCGCGACGATTTACGAGCGGTGACGCCCCAGCGCGGGCGTACGTGGGGAATAATTTCGAGGGCATGTTTGCGAACGCCTATGCCGGGGCGAATTTGCTTGGGTTGTTGCTGTGCGCGCGCGTGATGGATGCTACGCGTGCGCGCGCGGGACGACTGGCGGCGCCGCTGGGCGTCGTCGGGTGCGCCGTCGGGACGAGCGCGATGGTGGCGTGTGCGTCGACGATGAGCGGAGATGCGGTTTTCGTGCACACTATTGTTGTTATTATTGTTGTCGGGTTTGCCAGCGCGTTGGCGCAAGGTGGTGGGTTTGCTGTGGCGAGTTATTTACCGCCGACGTACGCGCAGGCGACAATGAGCGGACAAGCGGCGAGCGGCGTGGCGGTGTCGCTTGTGGCGATGATGACCACAGCAGGGGCGAATGGCGCGTCGAATATGCAAGCAGTGGTGTACTTTTGTATTGCAGCGTGCGTGTTATTCGCATGCGCGTGGGCGACGTGGTATGTAGAGACGATTCCATTGTATCAAAAGTTGTTGATGGAGTCGTCGTCGAGCGCGACATCGACGTCGACTCGTGGACTCTTGGATGGCGACGCGAATGACGACGAGGACATAGATGAGGGCGGTGAAGACATTGAACTTAATCCATGGAGCGAAGACGACGAAGATGCGCGCGCGCGAGCGTCATCAACTGCAGATGTCGGAGAGTGTACAAAGTATCGTCTCGCCGTACTGTTGACATTCACCGTCACGTTGAGCGTGTTTCCGGCGGTGACAAGCGCGATACAAAGCGCACACAACCTATTTGGCAATCTCTGGTCACCGACGCTCTTCTTACTCTTCAACATCGGTGATTTAATTGGCCGACATTGCGCCACGGTGTATCCCAAAACACCACCCAGAGGCGACGCGTTGCTCCGTCTCGCTTTGGCTCGATGCGTCTTTGCGCCGCTTCTCGCGTCGTGCAACGTCTCCACCACCACCACCACCAATACTTGGCGTATTCCTCGCCTATTCACAAACGAATTCTGGCCAATTCTATTCATCCTAGCCTTAGCCATCACGAACGGTTGGATCGCGAGCCTTGGCATGATGCACGGTCCATCCAGAGCGTCGCTCGACCGGCGTCCGCGCGAAGGCGTCGCCCTCGCCATCGCCCTCGTCGCCGGAATCTTCATCGGTTCCTCGTTATCCGTGCTCCTCGTCACCGCGTGTACATCATCATTATCATAATCATCATCACATGTACCTTGTAGTGTAACGTACGCTCTGTATAGTAGAGCAAACTCGCGACTGGGCTCGCCGTCGTATGTCAACACAAAAAAACGAACACCGCCGCCGCCACACTGATCGCCATTCGGCGCCTCCGTCGTTGACTGCCTGACGACGACGACGACGACGTCGACGAGCGCACACACGTGAAGAACGCACACGACACGCGCACGCATCCGACCGACATGGGACGCGGCGGTGGACGCGGATTCGGCAAGCGACGGGGCGGCGGCGGCGGCGGTGGTCGAGGTCAAGGACACACCACTGGCGCGTTTTCGCGCGATTTTAAGCGACACAAACCAAACGAATGGGGCGCCGATCGCGCACCGAGGGATAATCGCACCGGTGGGAGCGCACAAGGTGGGTTTAACGACGTGAAAAAGGAAAATGAGGCGTTTGAGGCGTATTACAAGGCGCAGAAGATTGTCCCAGAGGAGGAGTGGGAGACGTTTTTGGAATCGCTTCGGTCGCCGTTGCCGATGACGTTTCGTATTAATGGAAGCGGGAAGTTTGCAACGCAAATGAGAGATCAGTTGGAGGGTACGCTGTTTGCACAGTTGATGCGAGAGACGGCGAATTCAGAGACGGGGACGGTGGATGAGGAGCTCAGGAACGTACAGCCGCCGACGCCGTTGGCGTGGTATCCCGAGCGTTTGGCGTGGCAGTTCAACTATTCTCGCGCGCAGTTGCGTCGACTTCCAGTGTTGCAAGGAATTTTTGATTTTATCAAAAACGCAAACGAGCTCGGGTCGATCTCGAGACAAGAGGCGGTGTCGATGATTCCGCCATTCTTTTTGGATGCGCAACCGCATCATAGAATTTTGGACATGTGCGCGTCGCCGGGGAGTAAGACGTTTCAGATTTTGGAACGCATGCACGGAGAGATGCTCGAGGGCGCGTCGAAGATGCCTACTGGGTTCGTCGTCGCGAACGATGTGGATTTGAAGCGTTGCAACTTGTTGACGCATCAAACAAAACGTGCAAACTCGCCCACGTTGCTCGTGACCAACCACGAAGCGCAAAATTTCCCGGTCATTCGCTCGCCGACGGGTGAAAAGTTTGAGTTTGACGCGATCTTGTGCGATGTTCCGTGCACGGGTGATGCCACGATGCGAAAAGCTCCTGACATCTGGAACAGATGGACTCCAGGCAATGGCAATGGATTGCATCCGCTGCAGCTCAAGATTGCCCTTCGCGGAGCGCAGCTCCTCAAGGTTGGCGGTCGATTGGTGTACAGCACATGCTCTTTGAATCCGATTGAGAACGAAGCTGTCGTTGCGGCGTTACTCAAGGAAACCGACGGTGCTTTGGAACTCCTCGATGTGAGCGCAGAGTTGCCAGATTTGAAGCGAAGTCCAGGATTGCGTGAATGGCAAGTGTGGGACAAGTTTGGATACCACCCAACGCTTGACGGACCGGAACAAAAGTACAAGTTGTGCGAGACTATGTTTTCCAGTGATGAAACGAAAAATATGCCTCTCGAACGATGCTTGAGATTGCTACCGCATCATCAAGATACTGGTGGGTTCTTCGTCGCAGTTTTCCAAAAGACGAAGGATATAGACGTCGAGGAAGAGCCCGTGCGACCGCCAAAGGAGCGTCTCAAGGTGGAGCTCACCGTGGACGCCAAAGAACATGTGTCGTTGTCGTACGACACGTTTAAAATTTTCAAGAAGAACGCTCAGCCGGTGCATATTGAAGTGGATGAAAAGGGCGAATATTTGCTTCCGCACCGAGGTCCGAGCGGTCCCAAGGGTGGCACAAAATGGCTCGGTATTGATCCGGTGTTGCCAGTGAACGACGAAAAGGTCATCAACAGCATTTTCGACGTTTATGGCATGGACCGTGAGCTCATTCCGTTGCATAAAAACTGTGTTACTCGCACGACAGATACGACGCGACCGAAACGCGTGTACATCATCACCGATGGTATGCGACAATACTTGGCGTGTGACGATAGAGAACAACTTCGCGTTACAGCGTGCGGCCTTAAGGCGTTTGAGCGTCAAGAAATCAAGGAGCAAGTTAAGGACCAAGAGACTGGTCAAGTGTGCGACTTCCGTTTGACGCAAGATGGTATGCCCATGATATTCCCTTTCGTCAATAATCGTATTTTACGACCGACTTTGGAAGACTACAAGACCATTCTGGAGCGGCGCACTTTGGCTTTCGAGCGCAACGCTGAGGCACCGGAACGCGCGGTGGTTTCATGCGCCGAAACCAAGGCGGCGTTGCTCGCGATAACGTTAGGATGCTGTGTATTAGTTCCGCGAGATGAAGATCTCGCGGCGATAGGGGCTACGAAGGCTGACTTGGCTATCGCGTGCTGGCGTGGACGCACGTCCTGCAACTTGTTAGTCAGCAAGGTTGAGACGATTCATTTTATTGACAAACTCAAGACTGCTCTGATACCAGCGCCGACGGACGCCATGGAAACGTGAAAAGTTGAAAAATAAACACATGTGCCGTCACGTTGGCACTCTTTCTGTAGTAGCACCCTAGAAGAAGATGTGGAAATGAAAATTTCAAGCATCAAAAAAGTTCAACAACCTCGACCTCACTTTGTCGCGCCTTCACCACTCTGGTGTGCATGCGAATAAGCGCAGTGCTGGTGATAAATATCACGTGTCCATCGTTAATATCGCGCGATTAGCGCTTTTATGCTACATTGGTAGATCTCATGGACCCAACGCTCGACGTCGACTGCGGGGAAGGCGTGGCGCTCGAAGTGCAAGCCCCGTTTGCCGAGCTCCTGGTCTCGGGAACAAAAATCATCGACGTGCGCACGTATGCTCTAAGTGAGCGCATGCTCAATCGACCAGTGTACATCATCGAAACCACGGGTGGAGTACCTGGGAAATCAGTTTTAGGTGATACAGTTGACAAAGACAAACTCCCAGAGGGCGCGAGCGCTAAAGTCGTCGGGTGGGTGGTGTTCAGCGCTTGTGATGCGTATACGAGCGCTGAGGCGTTCAAAAGCGATGAATCGAAACATTTAGTCGAATCTGACTCGGTGTATGCGTTCGGCAAAGGCGCACCAGGCACGGAATTTTTCGCTTGGCGAGTAGCTAGATGTGGTCGCGGTTGCGGCCCGTTACTCAGTCATCGCAGTCTCTACCGCAGCGTCTACGCCGTGCGCGTCGAACGCGAGACAGGATTCGATCTACCTAATGACCTGCGACGCGGGTTCGAATAGTACCGACTAGCGAATAGCGTGTAGTAATGAAAACAGAAAACAAGAAAACAACAAGGAAGGCCTCACAATTTCGCGTGTGATATGACAGCTCACGCGCTCGCGGCACGCCTTTCGAGCGTGCGTGCGCCGCTGCAGTGCGTAACGTCGCGCGTGCAACACAATTGGCATCGCCATCGTAAGGCGGACGTTTTACGTGAGCGCTTCTGCACGCGAGCAGCGGACCAAGGCGAAGTGGATAGCGTGAGAGACAGCGGTGTTGCTTCGACGTCGACGTCGTCAGCAACGGTAACGCTCAGCGTAGAAAAGGCGTTCAAACGTATGTGGACGCGTGCGGATAAATGGCACGTGCATGGAATTTCAGGTGGCGCGTACACCGTGCTCGGTGCGGCTTTGATGGTGCAGTGGGCGTCGCAAGACGTGAGCGCGTTGACGTCGTCATCCTACGTCATGCCCGAGCTCGATCTTATTACGACGGAAATCAGTCTAGCGCTCGCCACAGTGTGTGCGTTGAGTGGTCTTCCGCTGTCTAAAAGCCGCGGATGGCGCAAAACCGAGTTGAGCTTGCGGTCGGTGGCCTTTCAGCTCGTATTGACGTGGGAAGCGTTACGCTTTTCGGGCATCATAGACCGCACGGTGGAGCACGTACCGCTTTTGGACGACTTTTCATTTGCCATGATTCCATTTATATGGCAAACGTGCACGACGTCGTACATACTTTTATGCACAAAGGATGACAAGCGTTCTGCCATTGGCGTCTGGCTCGGCGTCCTGGGCTTTGGCGCTCAAATCTTCCCCGCGCACGCCGTGCTCGATTCCAGCACCGTCGCCGCCCTCGACGCGACGCGTCCAGGTCTATCCATACTTTGGACGCATTCCGTCTGTGGACTCATCTGGCTATTAAACTGGTCCACATTCGGCGCGTCTTTACGCGCCCGCGCCGCGCTGGTCGATGATACGAAATTTCGCGCCAATTTCCTCGCCCGCCCCTCCCTATTCTGGCTCGCGCTCTTCGCGTGTGACATGACAGCTCACGCACCATTCGTATCCTTTGCCGATTACCTCACCAGTAAACTCGGCGCCGTCGTCGTCATCTAGACTGTAATCCACCACTCCAACGCCGTCCCGGGTGTCAAAAGTCGGTCGGTCGGACCACGTCCACACACACATATGTGTGTGCCCAGATATTTTCAGATTTCAAAATATCTCCATGGTGTATGTACCCACACATCATAGAGTCATCATTCGTCAATATGCCCCTCCCTCATTGTAACGGGTACACGCGAATCTTTTTTCAAAAAGTGCGCGTTTTTCCACATCGCGCACGAGATCTCAACCACATGTCGGCGTTCGATGCGCTTTATATGCGACGTGTGCGTGCGCTTTTGCGCTTTATCGTCGTCGTCGTCGTCGTTCGCGTCGTCGTCGTCGTTCGCGTCGTCGGGGCGTCTGTCGGTGCTTTTTCGCGCGCGCGGCGGCGGCGGCGTGCGGCACACCGCGTCGTTGACGACCGCGCGCACACACACAACCCCGAGACCGTCGTCGTCGTCGTCGTTTCACCTCGCTTGGCGGGATTGAGACACAGCCGTCACACAGTCGTAATCGCGCACAGACATTCATTCATTCATTGCAACCACCAGGTGCCGTTGTTCGTGCGCTGGATTGATTGATTGAATTTGATTTGTGATTACTATACACGGGAAAAGGGCGTGCGCGCGATTCGAGACGCGTTTCAGGCACACATAGTGTAGTGTTGAACTCGAGTACTGCGTATTGCGGCGAGAGACGAGGGTTCGACACGACACGGGGACGGGGACGGGACTGGATTACTCGAGGACGTTTTGACAAGTAATCCAACCGCGTTGGGTTGTTGTATTTACGACGGACGACGACGACGACGACGACGAGTCGAAACGTAGTTGTTTTGAGCGTGAATATAACGTATATTATTCATTGAGAGAAGATACGCGCGCGTGCGTCTTCTTTTTGGTGAACGATGGAGGAATCGCGACGTCGACGTCGGGGACAGGCGACGGCGGAGAACGCGAAGGACATGGATGTGGCGGAGGATGATGACATCGGTGGATATCGCTTACGCGTGCTCGTCGTTGAAGATGACGATGACACGCGCGCAATGGTGGATTCTATGCTTCAATCGCTCGGAGTCGAAGTCGTGCACGCGCGCGACGGCGCTGAAGCGCTCGAAGCGTTGAAACGTTGCGACGAGGCAAGGATCGATATGATTTTGGCGGATATATTAATTCCCGAAGTCGATGGTGAGGAATTACTCGATGCAGTACGTACAAATACCAAGTTGCACGGCGTGCCAGTCGTCATCATGTCCACTGTGGACGAAAGACACGCAAAGGGTGAACGCATCGAAGGCGCGGGGGCGACAGATTTTTTAACCAAGCCTCTGAGCCGATCAATGCTGAAAGAAAGTCTAGCGCGTACGACGCGTGGGACGGCAACGATTTCCAATGACAGCGAAAGCGTCGATGCCGCAGGTGGTGCTGGCAGCGATGCGGCGCGACAGACGGGCAAAGAGTCCCCAGCCGAGGGTGGGTCTGGCGCCGACGGAAGCGCAAAGAGTTCGTTAACAAAGCAGATCAGCGCCGAAAAGGCTGGCAGCGGTGGCGATGGCAGCGGTGGTTCCGTACCGCGACAGAAGTACGATTCTGGCTCGGACAATCAGTACCATGAAAAACCGCTCACGCGCCGCTCGGAGGCGGAAGCCATGGATCGTTGGGCGAGTCGTGAAGGCGGTTCGGGTGATTGCGGCTCTGACGACTCTGCGCCGCGTACTGGAAGTGGATCGGGTAGTCATGAAGGCTCGGGCTCAGGCCAACGCGATCCGAACGATAACACGCATTTCCGTGGTTTGAGCGTACAACTCGTCAAGGCGCACGGAGGAGCGACGACGATGCTTGAATTGAGTCTCCCCGAAAATTCGGCGGAGAACGTCACAGTACGTCGCTCAAACTCGCGTTCCGCGTTTCAAGGGTTTCAAAAGTTTTTGAAAACCAATGTCAAGCAAGCTCCAGTGCACATGATGAGTATTGACTTAACGCAGCAGCATCAGTCGTTTTACGAAGCGTCATCCATCGGTGGCATGCCAGCAACGGATTACGTCAACTTTTTCGGTGCGGCGGCGGGTCCGTCGCATTCGTCGCAGCTCGATGCGCAGTATTCGCAGCAAACTCAGCAGCAACTGCAGTCACAACCGTCGCACTATTCCATGGAAATGGAGTACGCTGCGGCGGTGGGTCACGGTGCGGCGCATGTAAATCCCTTTTACACCGTTTTACAAACCGCCGCCGAGCACGCGCAGCGGGCGCCGTCAAACCAAGCAACTGAACATCGTGCCGCAGCTATTCGGCGATTTCTCAAGAAGCGCAAAGAGCGTAACTTTGATAAAAAAGTTCGCTATGAATCGCGACAAAAACTTGCGGTGTCTCGACCTCGCGTGCGTGGGCAGTTCATGTCAAACGCCACAAAGGGCGACTCAACGACAGGCAAGACCAAGCGCGCCTCCACGTCGAAAGGCCAAGTCAAAGAAGAGCTTCGTGAAGCCGAATACTGTCACGGTTCTAACGAAGGTTCCGGGGAGGATTCGAAAGAAGACTCCAAAGAGGGCTCTCGCAGTTCATCTCGTCAAGAAGGCCAAGGCTCGGGCGAATAATTTTCCATCTTACAGTCCAACAATCCTCTAGTCACATTCAAAACGCCAAGTGCCATCGCGCGTTCAAGAACTTGTACAAAGGATGCACACTAATGCGCACATGTAATACATTTTTTGTCTCTACTATCTAATTTAAGGACTAAACGTGACATATCGATCGTTAGGAAAGACGACAATCACATAAGCATCGCATCCTCGCGGTCGACACGGTTCGCGGATTGTCTTTGCCACAGGCGCGCCAGTAAGATTACTCGGCACGTCGCGATAGGCCCAAACTGTGACTATAGCCCACGGCGTACTATCGCTATTTACTAATTGGCGCGCGTGCTCAACGACGCGCTCGAGCTCGGGATGTAAGATGAATCCTTGCCAGCGGCTTGAACGGACCCTACGCACTTTTTCTTCACATCCATCGGTGTCTGGCGTAAATCCAAGACTCATGCGCCCAATCCATTCCAAGACACGCTCAAGGTCATCTACATCGGTACTGTTCGTTTCATCTCGTGACGGCGGTTCTATGGACCGTAAGAGCGCCTCATCTGCGTCGTTGGCACTCACGTTCCATTCGCGCGTTGTCTCTACATTTTCGCGTGTCTTCGCCGCACCTGCGTCCATGCCCGGTGGAAATTTCACATCCACATACTCATCATTCACACTAAACGCACAGCGCACCGATGCTTTCCCACGCGCATCTTCGAGCATCCGCGCACACGCCCCGATGCGATCATGAAACCTATTCGAGAGTTTAAATTTTGTTCGACGCAAATTTACGCTCGCCAGCCGCTTCCCCCACCCGTCGCGCGTCGTTTGCAATCCGAAAGCCTCCGCTGTGTCTCGCATGAAAGACCCAACGAAGCGTCCCTGCGTTGTCACACACCACACATCATCGCTATCGATCGACACCGCGGTCGTCGATGCGCGTCGCGACGCCGCGGTGGTCGTCGTCGCCGCGAATGCCGTCGTCTCTCTCGTCGCCGTCCCGTCGCCAACCTTCTTCATCTCCTCCTCCTCATGTCCGCGTTTAACGTGGGCGTGCACGAAATGCGGATCGAGCACATCCGCGATGGACATGGCACACTCGTAGTACCTCGTTCGCCCCATCGCCGCCCGCAAATCGCGCATGATTCGCGTCCCAGCTTCAACGTGTCCAACCTCGGCAGCCTCGTGTGCGCACGTCGTCAACTCCACCGCAGCCGCGAATGGGAACCGCGACGCGAGCGTGCGTTTGACGTCGCATTTCGCGTGCGTAAAGCTCCGCGCCGTGGCTCGTCGATTCGTCGACATTGCCTCGCGGTCGCCGAGGTGTGGGGACACGGGTGGTTAGCAAAAGTGCGCTCGTCACACGCACGCACGCACGCGATATGTTTGGCGAAGGCGTGCCTTTTGGTGACGTGCGTGCGCGCGGAGATGCGATGCGATGCGCGTCTCTTTCGCGATGTGCGCGTTTTTCTCGATCGCCGTCGCCGTCGTCGCCGTCGTCGCTGTGTGTGAATTGACTCGCGCTGACACACTGACCCAATGGATGCTGACGAATCGAATCGCTCACAGCCGAGTTGGTACGGTGAATTCAATTCACCCTACTACACCAAGTCGCATGAAGATTTCAGGGCGAAAGTGCGCGCGTTTGTGGATTCCGCGATTGCGCCGTACGTGCACGAATGGGATGAGTCAAAGACGATTCCGTTGGAGATTTATCGAGCAACGTACGCGGCGGGGATATTACCCGCGGTTGTCGGCAAGCCGTGGCCGAGTGATTTAGTCCCGGATTGTCCTGCGCCAGAAAATTTTGATTACTTCCATGAGTTGATCGTATTTGATGAGTTTGCGAGGTGCGGGAGCGGCGGGGTGCTTTGGGGATTGCTCGAAGGCATAAACATTGGTTTGCCGCCAGTGTTGAACTTTGGGAGCGAAGAATTACGTCGTCGCGTGGGCGTGCCGTGCTTGCGTGGAGAAAAGATTATTTGCTTGGCAATCACAGAGCCGTACGCCGGGAGTGACGTGGCAAACATTCGATGCGAGGCGAAATTGGACCCGAGCGGGAGGTTTTTCACCGTCACGGGTGAAAAGAAGTGGATTACGAATGGAATTTGGGCTGATTATTTTACGTGCGCAGTGCGTACCGGCGGTGAAGGCATGGGTGGAATTTCTTTATTAGTCATCGAACGGTCGATGCCCGGGGTGGAATGTAAACGCATGGACTGTATGGGTGTTTGGTGAGTATTCGCTGCGCGCGTGGCGCTTTTCGTATTAACCGTTTCTTGCTTTTTTCGCGCGTAGGGCGAGTGGAACGACGTTCATTACTTTGGATGAAGTCAAAGTGCCAGTGGAGAACTTGATTGGTAGCGCAAACGAAGGGTTCAAGTATATCATGCACAACTTTAATCACGAACGATGGGGTTTTGTCATTCAAGCCAACCGCTTTGCGCGCGTGTGCTATGAGGAAGCATTCAAGTACGCCCATCGTCGACGTACGTTTGGGAAGAGCTTGATAGAGCATCCCGTGATTCGACACAAACTCGCCGAGATGATTCGACAAATAGAGTCGACACATTACTTGTTAGAGACTCTTACGTATCAAATGAATACAATGAGCAAGCAGCAAGCGGCGAAAGCACTGGCAGGCATCACCGCGTTGGCAAAAGTACAAAGCACAAAGGTATTCGAATTCTGCGCTCGAGAAGCCGCACAAGTCTTTGGTGGTGCATCGTACACTAGAGGAGGCCAAGGGGAGAAAGTTGAGCGTCTTTATCGGGATGTTCGCGCGTACGCTATTCCGGGAGGAAGCGAAGAAATTTTATTAGATCTCGGCGTTCGACAAGCCATGAAGCAGTACCAAACCGCATTGTCTCGTTTATGATTCAACCAGAGGTTGTTGTAAGAAATACTACACGCTATTACGTTTTCTATTACTATCTATAGTGCGCCTGCGGCAGATATAAGCTCGCTTGACGAAGGAATGGGCTCTTTATTTTCGTCGGCGACGTTTTTTTCTAAAAAGTCCAACCAGAGATCCGCAATGGGTACCTCTTTGTTTTCTCCAGTCGCGCCTGTGACATTGAGTGCGACACCAATAGCACCTGCTGCAATACTCACGGGTGCGCGCGCAATCTTGCCTAACACACCACGCTTTTTGTTTCTTGTCTTCAACATTTCCATGCGCCGCTTCTGTTGTTCTGTAAAGCCGAGCATCCTTGACAATAAATCAAGAACTTCTTCCGCTTGCTCGCGTTCTAAATAGGCGATAAATAAATCACTCACAATGCGCTTGTCGAGAAGTTTCTCGCTTTCCACCATCATATCGCTACTCTTCTGCAGCGCATGGTGCAACGCCTTTCTAAGTTTGCTCGCGTCGCCCGTTGCTTTGATGCACTCCTCCTTGGCTATCTTCAAATGCCCCTCAAATGTCTGCAATTGATTTTCAGCGTTTTCTGCCTTGGCTTTTGCTTCTTGAGCTGCAGCGCGATCAGCCGTAGCTTGAGACGTCAATGCTGCGAGCTTTTGTCTCAAACTTGCGGCTTCAACGCGCTGCGATTCAGCGCTCTCCATCTCGGCGTAATACGCACCCAACGCCTTTTGCAAATTTGTCACCTCTTCATCGCGCTGACGAATAATATCGCGCAACTTTGCCGTCTCTTCATCGTTTCCACTCAAGTTGCGCTTATATTCGTTCAATTTCCTCTCGTATTCGCGACGTTCTTCTTCCCGAGCTTCATCAATTTCCCGTTCTTGTTCCTCGGCGTTTTCATCTTCTTCATCCTCCAAATCCAACAAGTGCGCCCGAAGCTTTTTGAGCTCCTTGTTCATCTTGCTGTTCTCAACTCGCAACTCCTCGAGTTCACTCGCCATCGTATCCATGGCCGTCGCAGACCTCGCAGCGTCCATGCCACGAAGCTGTTCCGCCGCACGCAACGACTCCGTTGTCGCCAACAGCCGTCTCTTGAGTTCGCCCACGTCCCCATCTGCATCATTCGCCTCCGCCATCGCCGCTATAATGGATGCAGTTTTTTCTTGCTCGCGCGCAGTCGCCGCGAGTACGGCATCCTGAATGCGTCGCTCTATTTCCGCTTCCGTCGGCATTGCGCCTCGAGTTTCAAAGTCGTGCTCCTTACTCAACGTTGACCTCCCGGGTGCATCATCGCGTGCATCGACGTTCGCAGTCGATGACCCGACGCCGCCTACTCTTTCACGCCCTCTATCGCTCGACGTCGTCGCTGCCGACGTCGTTGTGTCCGCAACTCGTGCGTTTGATCTTTCGTCGAGTGTGGTTGTCGTTGGTTGATGACTCAACGTTGACGACGACGCGTGTTGCGCGCGTGTTTTGTCACGTTCGGCAGCCACCTTGGCGCGCAGCGCCGCGATGCGCTCGGCCGCAGATTCCGCCATGACGCTTTCGCGTCGAGGCGTTGCGTGCGAAATTGTGACGCCGAGTGTGTGCGCGCACGCTGCTGGTTGCGCTCCATGGATGTACGTGCTATTTGATTGAAGATTACATGGATTCTACGCGCTAGGCATCGCCGCTACGATGTCCTCGTGATTTAATTTCACCACAAATTCGTTTACAGTGAATTCGAACGTACCGCCGTCGATTAATACCTTTAAAGTCGGCGCGTCTGTGAGACGCGGAACGAGCCAGAGAAATCGTCCGCCGACAAACGCCACACATCCTTCGCGACCGACAGCATCAGGCGTGCGCGAGTGACGAATAACTTTAACCACACACCCATGTAAGTCAATTCCTCGCGTTAAGCGCCGTCTGGCTTCGTCGCGCTTGACGTCTTTCACTAGGCCTTTCGCGTACCTGTCCCAGTGCGCTCGAAGCGTCGCGAGCGCGCTCCACGTGCACTTTTCTTTGGGCACTCCATGAAATCCTCGTTTGCGCAGCGCTGTGCGACTCAAACGCGCCGCATTGGCTTTTGCAAAGCGTTCCTTCAACTGCTTCGCGCGCGATTCACCGTGGTCTAAAGTCTTTGTCGCGTCGTCGAGGAGCAATGCCTTGTCGCGGCTCAACTTTGCGCGTAAAATATCGTCTTCATCCCCCATCGTGTCATCACCATTCATCGCCCTCGTTGCTAATAACTCACGCGTGTACTCTTCTACGTACGACCGTCGCGCGTCTCTCGCATCGCTCGTCACCATGTCCACAATGCGTTTGCGTTTTCCTTTCGTCGCGGTGGCTTCGTTCGCGCGCGCGCATACCTCAGCCCGTTCGTTCGCCACGAGCGGCGCGTACAACGAAGTCGAAGGATCCTCTGGGCACGCCGAAACGTCGTTCCCATCGCCCACACCGCGCCCCCCTCGACCGACGCGCGCGGGAGCAGCGTGTCCTTTAGTCTCAAGCACTTTTTGTTGCTTGGCTCGCATGGACGACGACTTAGCCGACGCCGCTGTCGCCGTCGTCGTCGTCGCCGTGCCCGCACTCGCGCGTGCGGCAAACTTCGCATCGAGCGATGCGATGCGCGCTTGTTTCTTTGCCGCCGCCGCCGCTTTTGCGGCTGCGTCGTCCATCCTGTGCGGCAGTCACTGACGGGCGATGTTTTCGCACCGGCTCCTTCTCCTCATCGCCTTTGCCATCCGAGCGGTCGCGTCGGCGTCGGCGTCGGCGTCGGCATCGATCGTTGTCATAGGTTCCATCAACGCCGACGTCATCGTTCGCGTCGATAGGCTTCCGCGCCCCGAGGAGACGCGCTTGAGTCCGAAAAACACCGTCGATGTGCTCTGCGGTGGCAAGGGTGCAAACCAAGCGGTCGCTGCCGCACGCGCGTCATGCGCGATCGATGACGTCAACGAAGATGACGACCACAATCGCGTGTCATTTGTAGGAAAGTTTGGTGCCGATGCGTACGGCGCGCAGTTGTTTGCTGAGCTCGAGGCTGAGGTTGACTTGACGAAGAGCGCGCGGTCGACGCGCGGCTCGCCGAATGGTTTAGGCTTGGTGATGCTCGCGGACGATGGCATTCCGAGCGCCGTGGTCGTTGGAGGTGCGAATGTCGATGATTGGCCCGAAAACGATGAAGTGCTCGCTCGAGAACTTCGTGAGGCGATTGGAAATGCGAAGATTGTGTTGCTTCAACGCGAAGTGCCAGAGAGAGTGAACATCCACGCGGCACGGGAGGCGAAAAAGCACAATGCCGTGGTCATTTTAGACGCTGGTGGCTCGCATAGCGCAGTTTCGCTCGAGTTGCTTTCGTTGATTGATTACGTGGCGCCGAATGAGAATGAGTTGCAAGGTATGGCGAATGCACAAAGTTTGGCTACGGACGACGATGTGATTCATGCGGCTCGCGTAGCGGTGGGAAACACGAATGTCAAAGTATTGGTGACGCTCGGCGCGCGAGGAGCGCTATTGATACCACGCCAAGGTGAACCCGTTCGCATCAAGGGAATGACACTTCCGAGTGGTGCGAGCGAGGTGGATGCTACGGCGGCGGGTGACGCTTTTCGCGGTGCATTTGCAGTGGCGCTCGCTGAAGGTCGGAGTGACACGGAAGCGATGCGATTTGCAGCTGCTGCAGGTGCTCTCGCAGTAACCAAGCTTGGCGCAATGCCAAGTTTACCATCACGTCAAGATATCGACCGTCTATTGGGCGTACACTCGACGTGCGGCGGTCCTCGTCAGACGCGTGCGCGAGGCGTTGTACCTTTGCAATTCGCAAGTCGGTTGAACTCCATGAAGGCGCGAGAAGATTTATTCACAGACAGCGACACAAACGCGCCAGAAGTTATCAATTTAATCAAGCGCATGGCTAGCGTGCGCGGCGTTTCATCGGTGTTTTTAAACTATCCCGAGCATTTTGTTGATGGAGGCAAAGTGCTCGCGGCAGCTGACTTGGCACGTGCCATGCGAAGTTTCAAACTCAAAATGGGTGCAGTTTGCGTGCGATTTCCCGAAGAATTTCGTCTTGGTGCGTTTACCAACCCGAATGAAAACATCAAGCAACGCGCAGAGACACTTGTACGCGACGCCTGTCGCGCCGCAAATGATTTAGGCGCTGATGAAGTCATCATCTGGCCACGTTACGACGGATATGATTATCACTTCCAAGCAAACTATGACGAGGCATGGGATTCAATGGTGGCGAGCTACAGAGCAGTGGCGACGAGTTCTGAGTGCAAGTCGTTAAAAATCAGCGTTGAATACAAGCCTACAGATGAAAAAAGTCGATTCAGTTTCATTCCATCGACAGGCTCGGCGTTGTTGCTCGTCGATGCTGTCGGATGCCCAAATTTTGGTCTAACATTGGACGTCGGGCACATGCTCGCGGCGGGTGAAAATCCCGCACAAGGCGTAGCACATGTCGCGGCTCGTGGAGTATTATTTGGAATCCAACTTGGCGATGGGCACTCGCGCCTCGGTGCAGAAGATGGCTTGATGTTTGGATCTGTGCATCGTACGATGTCCATGGAGCTCGTTCGCCAGCTGTACATGTCTGGATACGCCGGCAAGTTGTACTTTGACACGTTCCCGTTGAACGAAGACCCAGTCATGGAAGCCGAAACGAACGTTGCTACCGTGACGCACTTTTGGCGATTAGCGAAGGGCGCTTTAGGCGACGATTTAGCTACGGCTACGAGTTCGAGAGACGCTGTAAAGGTGGCACAAACGCTCCTCAAGCTCGAGCAGGGATTGTACAATTAGTCGCGAAACCATGTAACAAAATGTAAGCAACACCGCGCTATGATGTTTGGACTAGTGCATCGTGATGGTCATAGATCTTGAGTCTTGGTTTTGAGATTTGAGTTTACTCGATGCAGCCAGCACACCTTGGAACGTCTTTCCATACCGGGACGGGGACGTAAACGCACCACTGCGCACACGATGCGAGCGCACTCGCAGCGTAAACGCAAAGCATTGCGGCGTATAATCGAGAACTTTGCTTAGTGCGTGAGTTCATGTTTTGTTTGATCTTGCCGTGTAATGAAATGAGGAATTTTTTGTATGACAAACATCGGCTATGGCTACGATGCTCATTCACCACGCATGACTTTTGCAAATTTCGCAGCTTCATCGACATTTATGCACAAATCATCGCTCCGCCAGGGCATTGCACTCGCAGGAATAGTCACACCGACAGCCCATAGAAATAATCCATCACTTTCTTCAGCAGCTGTAGCTTCTTCACCCGCAAGACGATATTTCTTGTCACCCAAAATCGGGCACATCAACGCGCGTGAATGCCGCCGAAGTTGATGTGTACGCCCCGTTTGAGGGAAATAATCCACGAGCGTCAGCACTCGGCCACCTCTTGGGGCACTTTCGACAGTACTGACGACCTTCCACTTTGTCAGGCTCGCCTTACCACCCAGAGGTGTGTCGCATTCACCTTCGTTTTGCTCCAATCGGCCCTTGAGAATGGCTCGATACCGCTTCTTCACTGCGCGGTCCGCAAAAGCTCGTGACAACGATAACATCCCCTCGCGTGTTTTAGCTATGACTAATAATCCACCAGTGGCTTCATCTAGGCGGTGCACCGGACGCGGGCGAGCTAAAACACCTTCGACAAGATCCGGCGTCTTGCACAGATACGCCGCCATGCGCTCCGCCGTCCAACCACCGCCGCCAACTGTAGCGACCCCATCTGGCTTCACCATAATCGCACAATGCGCATCCTCATACACAATCGCAACATTACGATACTGCTCAGGTAAATCCGAACTCGGTAACTGTGGCGCGCCACTCGTGCGCGTCAAGATATCCACTCGAGCTCCGACGGCGGCTTCGTCCACGACGCCCGCGAACTCGTCGTTCACCAACACAACCTTCCGACGCAACGCCTTCTTCGCCGACGTCACCGACGTAAACCTCGACGGAAACATAACTATCAACGCCTGCACCATTGGCATTGCGCGTTCCACCGTCGCGCTCTCGACAATTTCGTAGTTTTTACGCGTCAGCACCGCAGCGGGCGCTTTAACCACCCCACCATTCGAACACCGTAATGCGTTCGACGACGACGGTGCGTTCGTCGCCGGCACCGGCGATGACGATGAAGGGTTCGTGTGCACCATGGCTCTTGATGTCGACGCGATTGGGCTTAACCTAAACATGCGTCAGGCATTGACGCACTGTTGCGTTGCTGCTCAGTCAGTCGCCAGTCCAACGCACGGCTACTCGGTCGTGATCGACGGTATACGGCGCGCAGTGCGGTGCGGTGCGGTGCGGTGCGATCACGCGTGGGGACGTGTAGCTCTTACGCCGTCGCCATCGCCGTCGCTGTCGTCGCGCGTCCGTAAGCTCGGCTGTCGGAATTCGCTGATCACTTCTGGATTGTTAATTTTCCAAACAAATCGCGCGCGCGATGGCGGCGAGAGTGAGTTCGACGGCGAGCGCCGATGGTGATGCGCAGAAGAATGTCGTGCACATCGTAATATTGGTAGCGACTGCGGTGCGAGACGTGGTGCAGTCGGCGGTTAAGCAAGTGCAGATTGCTGTGTTCACGGTGCTGTTTGGTTTCGTGCTGGGGATATTGGGTGCATTATTCTGGCGACGATTGAGCGTAGCGAAGGAGACGAATCGCAAACTGATGCAAAAACAGCATGATACGACTATAAAAGCAAAGTCTTGGCTAAAAGAAGCGCAGAAGACGAAGTTGACGCCGGTGAAAGCGCCCGTGGACGAGGTGACGTTTACAGAGGAATTCAAGGCGTTGTTCAACGCCCACGCGCCGATATGGACGTGTGATCCTTCTTACTCTCGAGCGCATTGGTTGAATCGCGTTATAGATGCTGCTTGGCCGTTCATCGACACAGGAGTGAGCAAAACTGTAAAGGAGAGCGTGGAGCCAATCTTGCGGGACTCGCTTCCGAGTTTTGTCAAGTGGGTCGGCTTTGAAAAGTTTACCCTGGGCCCACGTGCGCCGACACTTTCGGGCATTCGCACGCACAAGAGTCATTTGGAAAATGTCATACTCGACATCGAACTCACGTGGGGGTCTGATCCTGACATCATCGTCACGCTTTACATGTTTGGGATTCGATTTCCAGTCAAGTTGGCCAACTTGCAGTTGAAAATGGTTTTGCAAGTGGCGTTTGATCCATTGGTTGACATTTTACCATGCATTGGTGCTTTAGAAGTGTGTTTGACTGAGATGCCGGAAATTTTGGATTTCGGGTTGTTCATTCCACCGAAGATCGATTTGATGTCAATTCCAGGCGTGCATGGGATGGTGAGAAACATTGTGCAGCAGTCCCTTGCACCGTTGATGTTGTATCCATACAAGCTTCATATGCCCATCATGCCGAATAGTGGTATTCAAGCTTCTTCAACGGGCATGTTGCGAGTGAAGTTTATTTCTGGTACAGGATTCTTCAAGCGCCGTAATTACAGTAAACTTTCCCGAAAGGCAGGGAAAAAGTCTGGGAGAATGACGCGCCTGCTCAAATCAGACACGTACTTTATCAAGTTTTGGACTCGTGACGCTCGTCAGTTGCAAACCCCACCGCGTAACGGTGATGTACCAAACTGGGATGGAACTCCAGATTCTTTTGTTTTATGTGACCGAGACACCACACTTTTCATGCGACTTGTGAAGACCGGCGCAGAAAGAGTGAGTAACTACGGCGAATGCCAAATTACGTGCGGAGAAATAGCCGACCGTGAAGGACCTGTGACGTTGGAGCTACCCTTTATCGAGCCATCGTATTACAAGGAAGAGTGTCCTTTGGAGTACCTCATCGCCGCAGACGGTTACACGTATGATGAGATCATGCAACGATACGCTGACATTGAGGCGTGGAATGAAAAGGCTGAACAAGACGCCGTGCAACAGCGCGCCAAGTACTTCTATCGCGCCAGCACCGCGAAACAAAGTAAGAACAAGGTTGCGCTGCCAAAGACGATAAATCATCCCACAATCAAGGTTGAATTGGAGTACATCGATACTGGTACTCCCGATGATATCGATGAGGAATACGAACAAGGTTTACTCACTGTCGAGCTCATCGAGGCGCGTAATATTTTGCGCGTCTCGGGCAAGCCACCCAACCCCAAGGTAACTGTGAGGTGCGCCAAACAATACTTTGATAGCACAAGAAAGATGGGCACATCTCATCCAAAATGGGATAACGAGCGCTTCGTCTTTTACAACGTGCTTGCTGATCTAGATACCATCCGTATTGAAGTCACAGGTCTCAACGACGTCAAACTCGGCTACTGCGAAATCGACGCCAAGCTTGTGCGCTCAAACGTCATGATCCGCGACCTCTTCCCTCTCCAAGGCGTCGATAAGGGTTCAGTACTATTAGTCTTAACATACGCCCCTATGGCGTCAAAACAAGTCTTGACACGCCAAGCCTCCACAATGTGATAACAACCTCCACTAGTACCTTTGTCCCTCACGCCTCGAGCACCCTCACAGCGCGACGCGACGCGACGCGACGCGACGCGACGCGCGAAAATTCCCTCGCGATGGGTCAAAGTAGACGATATGAACTCACGCCAACCGCGACTGCCACCGCGCGATTGTTCCAGTCGCCCACCGCGGCGTTGAAGCCATCATTCGCAGAGGGGGAACAACAAAAAGCACGACGACTCCAATCGTCATCTGTGAAAACGCCGCTGAGGGACGCGACGAACGCGCCGTCGCGCATGTCGCCCATCACGAAAGAAACAGAACTCCGCGTCACAATTGCTCGCATGAGCGCTGAGCGACAAGAATCAGACGCGGCGTGGGCGAAACGTGTCGCTGACGCAGAGCGCGCATCTTCGTCGGCGGTGAGCGAGAACGAAGAGTGGCTCACGCGCGCGCTTCAAGCGAAAGCTAGAGATGCGTCGATGTTAGAAGTGAAGAATCACGCGTTAAGTAAACGAGTGGTGGAGTTGGAGTTGTTGGTGAAGGCTGGGGAGAATAATTTGCGCGATGCCTTGGATAAGTTGGACGCGTACAGAGCGGAATTGAAGGAAGCCGTGTCAGACGCGAAAATTGTGCATACTAGGTACAAGGCAACGAAACGTGCGAGGAATGATGCCAATGCACTCGTGAAAGCAATGAAAGATGAAATCGCGCGTTTAAATACCGCGCTTGAGGTCGCCACGGCACCACCATCTGAAGAAGACGAGGCAAATGCGTCCGAGGAGACATCCACTGACGTCGTCGTCGCCGAAGCGCGTGTGCCTTTCTCCTCGTCTCGTCTCAGCGCACTCGTACGCATCCCAACCAGCGTCGCCGACACATCTCTCGGTATCATGACATTCATCCTCGAGCAGCCGCGGCCATTGGTCGCCGCAGCTCTCGCATTTGTGCACTTTGTGGCTGTCGCGCTCTTTATGACCATTCGCGTCAACGCTCACCGCAAACCTTCACCGACGACGCACCACCACCCCTTCGACGTCTCCACATTCGACGTCTCAGGCTTCATGCGTGCATTTCACACATTGTTCTAGTCATCGACGCGTGTTCTCGTACATCTCGCGTCTCAATCGTCATGTAATGTCAGGTCATTAAAGCATCATTCGCACCAAATGTCCGAACACGGGCGAGAGATGACGTCGACGTGCACCGACGTCGCCCGCGCCGGCACACACGCACGCACGGCGCGTCGGTGACGCACGCACGCGACAACGACGAAGACGAACATGTACGCATCATCTTCGATCACGACGACGACGATGGGCGCGCACGCGGCGTGCGCGCCGCGCCGCAGCGCAACGTTATCCTGTGTTACGCGCGCGACCGCACGCGCGGTGCCGGCACCGGTAACGATGGCGCGAGGCGGTTCCGTGCGCGCGCGTGGGGCGACGGTGGTAGCGATGACGGCGACGAGTGCTGAGGCTCGCGCGGTTGAAGCGCAAGCGTGGATTGACGCGTGGAAGTCGGGCACGGCTGGGGGCGCGGCTGGGAACGCGGCGGGCGCGTTGGAATTGCGCCGGTCGACGGCTCGGGCGTTGGGCGAGGACGAAGGCGGTGCGTCCTTGAGCACGACGTCTTTCGGTACGATTGGCTTGAGCGTCGGCTTGCCTTTGTTAGCGTATGGGTTCTGTGCGTACTTTCAGTTTCTTCCTGGGAGCGACGTTTCGGCGTTGATGTTGATTTATGGGTTTCCGATTTCTCTCATCGGTTTCGCGTTGAAATACGCCGAGTTGGAGCCGTTAGAGTGCATCACGTATGCCGATGCGTTGAAGCTTCGTGAAGAACAAACGACGTCGATTTTGACGCAAGTTCGTAACGATGTCACTCGTTTCCGTTACGGTGATGAGCAACACTTGGAGGAGGCGTTGAAGATTATTTTCCGTTTCAACCGCCCCGGTGGCTTGCGTCGCAACCAAGCCCCCGAACTCGTTGGTTTGTCCGAACAAGTCATCAACGACCGTTACGCCTTATGCCTCGTCTTCGACTCGCCAAAGATGGAATTCTCCGATTGGACGGAACGTTTGGGTAAGATTACCGGCTTTTTCGGCCCAGGCGTCGTCGCCGCCGCCACGCAGCTCGAAGGCTCCAAGGTTGAAATCGCCCTAATCACCACCGGCAGCGGTGGCGGTGGCGAGATGGAAGACATGGAAGTCTTACCGCCGCTCATGCCTGGCTTGCCCGCGCGTTACGTCAAGCGTGGTACCGCGTAAACGTCATTGTCCCACATCTCTCCTAGTCAACATGTAACCAAGAAAAAAGTACACACCACCCACCGAGACCACTGCATCCACACACGTCGAAGCGATGGACGATCTCGCGCGCTTCGACGCATCGAGCGATGAAGAAGACTTTATCGCGCGCGTTCGTGCGCGCGAAGCTGCGGATGGCGACGACGCGGCGGGCGCGCCAAGGGACGAAGGCGTTGAGAAGGCTGGCGGCGGCTTGCGCAAGGATGACGGGGACGAAGGCGTCGACAGACGGTCGATCAATGCGTCAAAGCTCGATAGTAAACGTGAAAAGAAACGCAAGGCAAAGGCTGAGCGCGCGAAGCGGCGAAAGATTGAGAAGGAACAGTTTGCGTCGACGAGAAGGGATGAGGACGAGGACGAGGCTGGCGAGGCGGCTGGCGACGACGCGGAGGGCGAGAAAGTGTTTCATGGCACGTTTAACGTCGAAGGCGTGATGATGGATGATGAGTTAGTGCTTGTGGATAAAAAGTCCAAGGCGGTGTATTCGAGCACCGAGCGTGGGGCGAATGGTGAACACGTGCGCATTGGGACGTGGGACGAAGCGACGCAGAGCTACAGATATTGGAAGGCGGAGGAGAAGAAGAAAACAGATGACAAGCCGAAACTGGCTTTGAATGAACGTGGAGAGACGATTGCGGCGATTTTTAAGGGCGATGCCAAGTTAGCGGCAGAGTTCAAGGCACCGACAGAGGTGGAACATCCATTTGAGACGGACGCGGATGACCACTGCGAGACGTCGCCCGAGGCGCACGAAAACATTGCAAACTTTCTCAAGGCGCTGTGCGGGCAGCTCGGCAAGACGCCTAGCGAGTTGGTAATTTACGACCCCTATTACTGCGCTGGTGGTACGCGCAGAAACTTAGCTTTGATTGGGTTCACAAATGTCATCAATCGCAACGAAGACTTTTACAAAGTCATCGAGGAGAACCGTGTGCCAGAGCACGACGTGTTGGTGACGAATCCTCCGTACAGCGCCGATCACATTGAACGATGCGTGACGTTCGCGGCGGAAAATCTTGCCGCTCACAGTCGACCGTACATGTTGCTTCTTCCATCGTACGTCATTCACAAGGATTATTACTTGCCCGCGCTGCTCACTGGAGGCTCGCGCGGAAAAGACAAGGCCAAAGTGATGGAAATGAATAAAGCCTCAGAGAAAGATAGCGACGACGACGATGAAAACGATGGCATAAAAATTCATGGCGGTGGCAAAGGACGAGCACAAATCTTGCCATTTTACATTGCCCCAAAGAAGCGCTATTATTACTGGACGCCGAAAGCCATGGTCAAGGCACGCGCGGCGAACAAAGGCCAAGCCGAAGAAAGCGCCAAAGCACGTCGTAAGCGCACGCACATTGGCGCCCTCGGCGAGCGCACATCTCCATTTTTATCATTTTGGTACTGTTGCTTTGGTGAACGTCAACGTGATGCGTTAGCTTGGCATCGTAAACTCCCTCGTGTTGACGTCTATGGCTACGTCTTGGCGCGACATCCGAATGATTTACCGCTCGCTGTTCTCGACGAATGGGATCCTCGACGAATCGCCGCCGTCGAAAAAGCCAAAGCTGACGGCGTGGAAGTTCCAGGTCTCACGTCCTACGCCGGTTTTACCGGAGCAGCTGCCCCAGCAAAGAAGAAATTCTATAAAAACTTCTAGTGCGCGTCATTGTAAAACATTCCTCTCTGAAAAAGTCAACCACGACTCGCGCACGCAATTTCGTGATAATCTGGCGCCCGCCGCGTCAAGCGCCCGCCTGTGCGCGCCCGTGATGCCACCGAAGCGCGGGAAACAACTGTCCAAACCATCCTTGGCGGATAAATCCGTGCGCGAGGTGCCGTCGGCGGTGCTTAAGGCGTGGAACTTGCATAACAAAAAGAATAACCACAAGGCGCTCAAGGAAGTTGACAAAGTGCGCAATGCGGCGTTGGCAAAGGTAGCGGGAAGAAAAGACATCAACGCAGACGTGGGTAATGCTGAGTTTGATGAGCACGCGTTTGCGCTGGCGTGTGCGCACCACGTCAGGTTGCAAATCGTTGAAGACGATGAGGCGATGACGCTCTTGGATTCGGGCATGCCAAAGGCTGGAAAGGTTGTATGGGACGCGATTTCGCAAGCTTTGATTGAGACTGGTGGGACATGTGCTGCAGTGAATGCCGCGTGTGCGACAGCGTACATTGTTGCTGCACAGTTGAGCGATGAGACGGAAAAGGAGGCGGAGAGATTGTTCTCAGCGGCAGCTGCAGCGCTGACGACGGTAAAAGATGAGTCGGGAGCAGCGGCGACACGCGCCATACGCAGAGAATTTAACAGAGGGAAAGGTGAGTGCCCTTATATGCGACATTATATTTTCGATGCGGGTAAATCTGGGGAAGACTATGCGTTGCGCATGTCACAGTGGGAGCCGGTGAAGTTTAGGCGCAGCGTCAAGGACGCGATTAGGATCCTACACAAACAAGGTGGGGATTTCTTAACTATTTCGCAAGGAGATCTATTCCGACGTATGACGAAAGAGTACGCTTCTAGGCAACTGGATATACTCAAGACCAAGGTTTTCAAAGAAACGGGCGAAATACGGGAGCAGATACTAGCGCGCGACGCACAAGAGAAGCTCGCCGCAAAGCCACGGTTAAGCGCAGAAGACAACCTTATGAGCGTACTAAAGACCGGAGTGACGCTTGAATTGCCAGAAAAGCAGAAATTGAGTGAGTCGGATAAGAGATTGCGCCAATTAGACACGGAGATGATCCGAAATTATTGGAGCACAGCCGAGAGAAAAGCTCAAGAATTGTTTGTATCGGTTGACGCGGTCAAGGCGGAAATTGATTCTTTAAAGCACAATGTAGAACATCAAAAATCGATGGAAAGAGCCCTGCAGTGCAAGGAGACGTTGAATGCCATGCTGAAGCACGTGGAGAGCTCGGAAGGCTGGATTAAATTTACGTGTCCAAAGTGCAAAAGTCAGTTGAGTCACGGCGGTGCGTTTCGCGAACATGTTTCGAAGCACTATCCGATGAGTCTTACCGCTGCTGGTGTTGAAATCTCTAGCGACATCGATTATATATTTTCAAGCATGCAACTCCCGGGGAAGGTGGGTGAAAACACGCTAGAAACGGTAGTCAGAAAAGATGCGCGCCTGAGCGTTGACTTTGACGTTTTAGAACCGAAGTCAATTCAGGATTTCGCATGGCTTCAACGTGCTGAAGAGGGTTCAAGTGTGAAATTATATCAACCGACAACAATCAAAGATACTGTGGATAACGTGCCAGATTTTGTGGCGCTTGGGCAGGTTGTTAAAAGGAACGACGCCGCGCAAAAGTGGAGATTTCCAGATTCTCGAGCGAATTCAGTTCACGTTGCCAGGAAGCGCATGTACTTTGACGCCCTCGAGCGGCTCTCTGAGAATTGTTCTGACGCAGGATTACGGGATGGTATCGTCAAGCACTGTACTGACCCAATGCTCATTCCACCGATTGATTCGAAGTGGGCCGAAGACGATGATGTTGAAGATGGATATGGAAACGAGTTCCTCGACAATTATTACAATTGTATGTCTAAAGACGCTATTGGCGAAATGAACTGGCTCACATTTTTCGAACAAGAGCACAAAGTCGATATAGATGCATCCAATTGGAGGTTTAAGTTGTCCAGCACTTGCTTTCCATCGTTTAGTCTTGGTTCCTCCTTACAGGACCAGGCGAGAGAAACGGTGGATTTGAAACCAGACCGGCAGACCATGGAGGAAGATATACAGAAAGCGCTCAATTTGATGTATAATAGTGGAACGCTCACAATGCGACTATTACAAAGTATTGGTGGATTTGTGTACGCCAAAGAACCTCGATCTTCATTGGAGAAGAGAAAGTCGCCGGTGACGATGTCACAACTTGTGGAGCGTATACACCATTTGTCGATTGGCGACTTGGGTGCGTTGTGGGCATGGGTTCGGTCGCAGTTTATTGCAAAAGAACATTTGATGGCATACACATTAGTAGATCACGATAAGTTGCCGCCTTCAGTTGAGAAACCATGGTTCACTACCGGAAAAGATGCAGACGGTACAACGGTGATCAAATTTTCATCAGACATGGACTCTCCTGTATCACACAAAACAGATGGCGAGCTTTTGGAGGAAATCTTAAAAGAAGATCACATTGACAGTCCGCAGGCAGTGTTGGGTCAAGTTGACAAACACATGGCGAGGCGCGAAGACTGGAAATTGGATGATAAATTTGCAGCCAACTTGGAAAGTGCGAAAAATGCCGTGCAATACTTTGTCACGTTCAGTGATCTTATTCGTGACGTACTGATGGTTTTCAACTCGATCATCACATCCCCACTTCTTAGACCGGATGCGCGATTTCATTCAGAAGAGCACATTTCGGAGGAACTTTGTGAAATGGTCTCGAAAACCTGGTCGGCGATGAAATTTTTTGACGTCACCGAATTTAGAATTCGCAAAAATTCCTTCACGTGCGAGTGGATGGATCATAGACGTAGTGACCAGCACCATTTAGAGCTCATTCGTCCATCTGGTGACGAGAACAAACCCAAAGATTTCACAAAAATGCAATTTCTTCACTCCGTGGATGCTTGCTCATTAGTTCGAGAAAACACACTGAAAAGTGCAACTGGATACGTGGTGGACGATTTCGACGACAATGTTGCATCTGACGCGACGCCTTGGATCGACCAACTTTCATGCATGGAACAATCGAAAGCGGATATGCTCCAAATGAAAATGGAACAAAACCAGTCGATTGCTGACGAACTCAAAGAGATTCGAGATTTTGCTCAAAGTCTCCCGGCTCGCGCGGCAACATTGATTGCGCTAGCGCAGCGACACCTCATGGATGTCAAGTTAAAACTGGAAATTTTGTCCGCTGAAAGAATTCAACTCTGTATGAAGATTGTGGAGGATGCAGTCGTCAATCATGAACAGTTCTTGCGAACTGTAATTAATAGCGCGTTCAGAACTGAGCTGTTGCGGCGAGCTCGCATCGAGCGAGAAACTAACCAACAACGACTGATGGATGATCTCAACGCGGCGGAGCTTGAGACTCAAGCTAAAGAAGAACGCAAGAATAAAACCAAAGAAAAGGAAAAAGCTAAGAGACAGGCTCGTAAAGAGCTCGAGAGGAAGGAAAAAGAAGATCGAGAACGAGACGAGCTTGAAAGACTCGAAGCACTTCGCAAGGCGGAAGAGGATAGACGTGAGGCGGAACGTCAAGCCGCAAAAGCTGCGCGAGAGGCTAAGCTTCGAGAACAAGACAGAGCGCTCGAAGCGAGACGTATTGAGCTTGAAACGCTCGCCATGCAAGAAGCAAAAGTTCGTGCAGCAGAGTTAAAAGAAGAACAAATCCGGAAAGCTAAAGAGGACGCCGCAGAAGCGAAGCGACGTAAGGCTGAGGCTGCAGAAATGGCGCGTCGCGCAGCCGAGATGATACTTGAACAGGAGATGGCATCGCAACATGATTCCGCCGAATCGATATCATCTCCTGACAGCGGTGACAAGACAAAGGAGGTTGACATTGAGCATGCGTCTCCACCATTAACTCCACCGCTTCCAGCAGGTCCGCCACCGCCGATGCCGGCGAGTGTGCCACCGACTCCTCCGGCGTCGATGGCGCATCTTCAGGCTCCTCAAAGCGCTGACTTCATGCAACTCAGTCAGTACATGCAAGCTATGGCCATGATGCCGATGCCGATGATGCCCCAGCCGATGTATTACGCACCTCCTAGTATGCCGGCGTATTATCCGACAAATGCAGGCATACCAGTCTTCGAAGAGACGCCACAGGAAGCCGACAAAGATGAGGAAGAAATCGATCCGAATGCGTCGTTCGTATTTGCAGTCATCAAGACGCTTTGGCACGTCGTGGACTTCCGAGACGAGATCATTGACGCCCCAACGCAACGTCAGATGCAGACGTTCGACGAGAAGGCTCTGAAAATTCTCAAGCGTGACTTTCTTCAACTCGAGGTGGGTGACTATTACGATCCCAGTGCACTTTGTGGAGCGCTATCAAACTTTGGTTTATTCAACATAGCGAAAACCGGGCCCTCGGCTTTGTACTCTTTGATGTTGAAAACGTTTCATAGAGGTCTGCGCCCACTCGACGCGCCATCTAGCGGCGACTCTGGTACCTCACGTGATTGGTTGGACGCCATGGATGGGTACCGTAGCGCCGTGCACGCAAACTTTGGTCAAGACGTGATTGAAAGCACAACCTGCTCGGGATGTTCAAAGTGTGAACAGAAGCGCTACACTCAATTTATCAAAAAGCTTCCGATGTCAACATTCGCAGGGGACGACGTACTTCCATTTGCTGAAATGTTGGAATCTCTTAAAGGCGAAGATGCGGTGTGCGAATCGTGTGGCGAAGTCGCGAGGACGACTAAATCTATTCGATGCGCCAACGGCCAACCACCGGAAGTGTTCACATTCGCCATCACGTGGGGTTCGACATTCCTGGACCCAGACGTCATTCAAAGCGCGATGGATTCGATTCCACACATGCTCGCGCTTTCTGACATATCACCAGTAACCGGCGACGCCGACTGCGCGAATGAAGAGTATCGACTAAAGGCGGTGATGTGCAGTCGAGGAGATTACCAATACCTGACGTTGATCAAGGCGGACATAAGAGAAGATCGATGGCTTATTGAATGTGAAGAGAATCGTTCTATGGTTCCTACGGCGTGGCAGCGCGCAATGACGTTGTGCAAACAAGGACAAACCGCACCAAAGCTTTTAATCTTTGAACGACGACGACACACTGAAGCCGCGTTGGACGGGAGCTTCCTCGGCTCTGAAAGTGAAACTGACGAAATCATTTTGGACGTTATAGATACACAATTACAAATATAGCTTATAGCACCGTACCAGTAGGCATTGAAATAGATGAATCAAACAATAACTAGTAATTACTCGTACTCGTTGCCGGTGGCGAAAACCAGCATGGCTGCTCGTGGCAAACATTTCACGGTGAGTCTTTCACAGAACGCGCGGCTCACGTCTTGAATCGTCGCGTCGCGAATACAAGAGCTTCTGATAATATGCAACCGAACGAGAGCACATGGTTAAAAATCACACAAAACATTAAACACAGCATTCGAGCGCGCGACGAGCGACGAAACGCGCAAATCAAACATAAATGAAGACGAAATCCGCACCTTGTACGCTCATCGGTAACTCTGAAATGTCCACCGCTGTCCCGGCGTCAAAAATTGTCAAATCCGCGAGCGTGAAGAGCAAATTTGGTTCTTCCGAAATAGCATACGTCGTATCATCGTACGTCTCGCTCGACCAGATTCGCTGAATGTATTCTCGCGTGCGTCGCAACCGTTCATCTAAATCGTCGCACGTCAACAACTTTGGACAGTCCAACAACATGACAGCTATCTTTTCAATCTTAAACACATTCGCGAGATACATCAAATTCCCGCTCGCGCGTTGTAAATCCATCGTTATCACGAGCTCTGGTGCATTTGACACTAATCTCGCCACATCCATACCCGGCAACGCCAACGCCTTTTCCACGCGATCCCATTTCACGGCTAAACGAGCAACGTCTTGATAAATGGCATCCACGCGTACCAACTCTTTCGACACGCGCTCGGCTTCGAAATCCCTCAACCCTCTCTCTCGTAGAAACAACTGCACGCGCAGCATATCCACCGCCACGGACGCCACCGTGCGCCTTTGATCGACGTCGTCCTCGTCCTCCGCGGGCGCCTCGCGAAACGAACGAATAAGCTCCTGCCTCGCTTGCTCATTCGCCATCTTACACGCCATCTCGAGCAACTCGCGCGCTTCTTCGACGGCGCGATCGAGTAAGGCTTCATTGAATCCTAGATCGTCGTCGTCGTCCCCGACCACGTCGTCGCCGTCGCCGTCGCCGTCGCCGCGCGCTGATGATTTCGCTCGCGGGACTGTCCACAGCGCGCGCTTAGGCACGCCCGAGCGCGACGGCGTGGACGACGACGTGCACGTCGCGCGCGATGTCGCGCATCGCGACATCATCGCCCCCGTCGTCATCATCGTCGTCGCCGCGCGCGCGCGACGACGACGACGACGGGCGATGGGTGGCGCGCGCCGGCGAGTGTCGTCCACGGTGGAGCGCCTCGGTGCGTCACAACGCGTCTGTCTACTCACCGCGTCGTCGTCGTCGTCGTCGTCGTCGTCGGACGTCCGTCGTCAGACGCCCGTCGCCGGTACTCGTCGCCGGTACTCGTCGTCGTCGTCGCGTGCGGTGTGCCGTAAAGCCCCCGTCGTCGTCGTCGCACCAGCGGAACAATGGTGGTGACCCCAGGCGAGCTCAGTGACTCGTGCTCCGACGCGGGATCGGCGCCGCTCAAGTACCCCACCGATGCATCGTCGTATGAATTGTTAGAAGAAGTCGGCACGGGCGTGAGTGCGACGGTTTGGCGAGCGAGATGCGCGGCGAATGATGAAATTGTCGCGGTGAAGGTTTTGGATCTCGAAGAGCACGAACCTGAACATTTGGATGAGATTCGACGCGAGGCACAGACGATGAGCATGCTGAGTCATCCGAACTTGGTGAAGTATCATTGTTCGTTCGTTCACGAGAGCGCTTTGTGGGTGGTGATGCCGTACCTGGCTGGAGGGAGCGCGTTGAACTTGATGAAGTGGTCGCACCCTGGCGGGTTTGAAGAGCCCGTGATCGCGTGCATCGTCAAGGCTGTGCTCAAGGCGTTGGACTATTTTCATCGAAATGGCAATATTCATCGCGATATCAAGGCTGGTAACATTTTGGTTGATGAGAATGGGTCGGTAAAGTTGGCTGATTTCGGCGTGAGCGCGTCGTGTTGGGGCTCTGGAGGTCGACCGCGGTCGCATCAGACGTTTGTCGGTACTCCGTGTTGGATGGCGCCCGAAGTGATGGAGCAAGAACACGGATATGACTTCCATGCCGACATTTGGTCGTTGGGGATCACCATTCTCGAGCTCTGCCATGGGCACGCGCCGTTTTCAAAGTATCCTCCGATGAAGGTGTTGTTGATGACTTTGCAAAATCCAGCGCCAACTTTGGAGGAACGCCCGGATGACGATCGCCATTTTTCTCGCGCACTTCGCGATTTCGTCAGCTTGTGCTTGCAAAAGGATCCCTCCAAGCGCCCAACTGCAGCCAAGTTGCTAGAGCACAAATTTTTGAAGGAGGCAAAGAAAGCCGACTGGTTGGCGAAAACCTTGCTCGACAACATTCCGTCCTTAGGCGAGCGCACGAAGGCACTCGCCGAGCGTGAGAAGCGTCGACGTCAAGAATCAGCGAATGCTGTCGGCGAAGAACAGAAAGAAGCTGCATCGGCCGAAGCGTACAAGCACGGCGTGTCCAATTGGAACTTTGACGTCGAAGACTTGAAGGCGCAAGCGGCGGCTATGGATGACCCTTTGGTTAGTGAGGCGGATGCAATCGCCGCCGCCAACGCGGTAGCAAACATGAATCTTGGTGACAAGAAAGGTGTGGAGAAAAAGGGTCGATTCGAGATTATCAGCGACGAAATGCCAGAGCAGTCGCAAACGTCGCAGTCGACGCACGTGCAACGCCGCGGTCGATTCGACATCATTGAAGAGTCACAGCGCGCAAGTCGAAGCACGTCACCTACGCGCGCGGCATCTCCTGCACCGACGGGTTCGATTGTCCGCAAGAAATCCGTACAAAAAGGACGCTTTACCGTTCACGACGAGAATGACGGCGGCGCCGCAGCCATGGGATTGGATTTACGCTACTTTTCAGAAGTCGTGCAATCTGCATCCTCCATGCACAACGCCCTTCGTGATTTGTACGCCCAAGCCCAGGCTCAAGAAAGTCGCATCGTCGAATTAGAAGATGAAAACGCTCGGCTTCGCGCCAAGCTCGCAGAATCCGGCGCGTAAAACACATTTAAAGACGCCACCCGCTTGTATTTCTAGAGTATGATTCACAAAAACTATTTCTCACACGCAGCGCATCTCATTCCCCAGGAATCATCGAGTACGCGTACCCTGGTTCACGTCGCCACACCTGCGCCATGACGAAACAACTCCATCCGCCTGCCGCCGCGCTCATCGATCCCACGACGACCAACGCCGTCGACGTGCCGCGTTCAACCGCTCGAGGCAAATCAATCACCCCACCTTGATACATCCCATACACCCCCAAACACGCGCATCCAACGACGAACAATATCGGTCCAAGTAGTTTTGTCTTCAAAGACAGCGCCCGCCATTCGCGTTCCAGCCTCATCGTCGTCGCATCCTCCTCTGAATCATAATCATCCCCGTCACCGTTCCCATTCGAATGCGCAAGTTCCGGTCGCAATAACCTCCGTCGATCGCGCGGATCGACGAATTGATCGGCGTGCATCGCCGTAGGTCTTCCGTCGCTGTCCACGTCGCGCTCGACCACCTTGTGTCTCGACCGTATCGCGGGCATTACCGCGCGCGAAAGTGGCGCCCAGGAACGCTGCGACGACTAACGAACTTTTCAGTCCCAGTCCCGCACATGGTGACGCGCGCGAGCATCGCGTGCGCGATCGCCCTGGGCGCGTTGCGCGCGACAGCGGCGGCGACGACAGATGTGCCGTGCATTACCGCCGCGGGCGAGGGCGATCTCGCGCGCGTGCGGGCGCACATGCGCGCGTGTGCGTCAGAAATCACCGATGCAGGGGAGACGGCGCTGCACACGGCGGCGATTAGTGGGAACGCAGACGTCGCCAGGGCGCTCATCGACGAAGGGGGGTGCGATGTGAACGCGCGAACGAATGGTGGACAGTATCTGCGCATGGCGCCGCTCGCATGGTGGGTGTACGGTGGGGATAAGAATGTTGAGGGCGTGGCGGAGCTTCTCCGCGCGGGGGCAGATGTGAACGCGCGGGACGCGGATGGGAAAACGGCGTTGGATATGGTGGCGGATGGTGGAGATTTTAGCGTTAAAGTGAGAGAATTATTAGTCAAACACGGTGGGAAGCGTGCTGATGAATTGTTAGCGAGGGATGAGGAGTTGTGATTGATTGATTGTTTTGTATTGATAACAACGAAGCGGTTGACGCGCCGAAAATAGCGCGCGGTGTTTAAAATCGTAGCTTCAGAATGCGCGGGTCGGATCGCGCTTGGTGAGATTTAACTTTTCTCCCGAAATGAGCGCAACGTCGATGATGCAAGGTGTTGAGTGCATGACGCTGGCAAATATGCCTGGAATTCTCGGCGGCGACGCGACGGTACGTTTGGTCAATTCCGGGAGTCATTCAAGTACAATATCCTGACTTTTTAATTTTACACGCAGGCGCCGACGACAAAACCGAGGACGCAAACGCTTAACTTTGTGAACGGTTACGCAATGCCTCGTGATTCGAATTCAAATGTCGATGTTCTCGTCGCTAACCCATACGCCGACGCGCCCGTTCGTGGAGGAATTTCAGAATACACGCCAGCGTATGTCAAACTGAATGGGCTCGTGTTATGCTTCAGTGCCTATTTCGAAGAGGACGTGACCAATAGTCAATTGGAAACCAAACGGATTCGAAAATTTGTGATCTACTACCACGTGGAAGACGGGTCGATTAAAATTATCGAGCCGCGTCAGGCGAATAGCGGCATGCCGCAAGGCGCTTTTCTCAAGCGACACATCATTCCTCAAGTGACTCTGCGTGATTTGAAAATCGGCGAGTCGATTGAAATCTACGGGAATACTTTTACTATTTATCGCTGCGATTCATTTACGCGCGAGTATCTGCAGTCTGCCCTCGGCGTCGAAGTACCAAGCGACCGAGACGAGCCGGATGGCAGCGCCAAATCAAAATCCGCCGCCGCGTGCGACGCAAAGATGACTCGAAAGAAAGACGCACGAGGAAAATTTCTCACGCACGACAAACAAGTGCTTCGATTTTATTGCGTTTGGAACGACGAGTCGCAATTTGGTGATCGCCGCAAGTTCGTTTTGCAGTATTTTCTCATCGACGACACAGTGAGTATTTCTGAAGCCGAACGGAGCGGCGGCGGATACGGTATATCATCAACCATGCTGAACCGTTTACGTTTACCGATCAAAGATGAAGACGCCAGTGTGCACGGGCCGACACAAGACATGTTCGATTACGTCACTGCCGACGATTTGCGTGTCGGTGGCTTTATTCGCGCGTATAAACGCAACTTTTTCATATACGCCGCAGACGAATTTACAAAGTCATGGTATGTTGAAAAGAAGGGCATGTGTGAATCTGATTTCACTCCAATAGACGTTTCCGAGCCCGAAGACGCACCAACGGCGCATCGAATCCCCCCACACGAAGGGCTTGCTATCGGAAGTGAAGAAGACTCGCTGCAAAACTGCATCTCGCTCATTCCAAAGGCGCCGCGGAGATGCATCGAAAAGCAATTCGCTTACGACAAATGCGTGTTGCAGTTTCGCGCGCGCATGGTGAGTGTTGATGGAAGCGATGGAGACGTTACCGAATTCGACGCTTCGCGACGCTTCGTGTTGTCGTATTACGTCGCTGATGATACGCTGTCTATTTTTGAGCGCGCCTCAAAGGATAGTTTCTCGAGTAAATTTCTCGAGCGCGCCAAGGTGAAGAAGACGGCAGATGCGTATTACGACGCACGGGACATGTTCGTCGGCTCGAAACTTCTCATTCACAGTCGCGCGTTTAAACTGGAAGATACCGATGAGTACACGGCGGCTTTCCTCGCGCAACATGTGGTAAACGAAAACGCTAATAACTAAAAGATTAAAATGCTCTCTACGTTGGATGAGGAATGTTCTACCAAAACGCCTCGGTGAGCGGGATCGACGTCGCCCCGAACATCGTTTGAAAGTCCGTTATGCAATCACCACGCTTGATTTTGTGATCAGAACTTTTGCTAATACCACTCAACCCCGCGCCACCTATTTTTGCTCGCAAGTAGTAAAAGAAGCTCGCACGCGTGAATTTCACCGGCTCGCGAGACACCGACGACACCAGAAACTGCATTGCAATATCTTCGCAGTTTCGTTGTTTATCGATGTACTCACGTACACCCTCAGGAAGTTTTTCCTTGTACAGCTTTAAATACTTTTGATCCATGAATGCCGCCTTGGTGAGGATGATGCTGTATCGTCTCGTACGCCAAAGCTTCAATTCATTCGCGACGTATTTCCACGTACATCCATCCGGTGGACTTGTCGCTGGCGCGTAATCTCGTGGGAAATACCCAACGAGCGCATCAGGACTTTTCTTCCAATCACTAAACCCACGATATAACGCATCGCACGGGATCCATACGTCGTCATCTACGTTAAACACCGCCCTCGTCCCGATGTCGTCGTACGGCTCAAACCTATTCTGTATCGTCGTCCCTTCATACGCCCGATATCTCACAAACCCAACCTTGTATTGCACGAAATACTCCGTATCCACTCCTTCTACGGGTGGTGCCGTCTGCTCGCTCCACGTCACGCGTATACCCTCCACGCCTCGACACTTAGAGTAGTGCTTCACCGCGCGCTTCAATTGCGCGCGACGCTCGTACGTATTCAATATAACCGTAAACCCCGTCGTGCGCAGCGCTTCGCTCGCTCGGGTCAACTCATTATTGCGCAACATAGCATCGCTCACGCTCCACGCGCTCGGCGGTTCCACGCATTCGAGCTTTCTCGCCCGCATTTCGCCTCGAGAAGTCCCTCGCAGCAGCGCGCGAGTGGCCAACAGAAAGATCGCACACGCCAAGCCGACGAGCGCGCGGCTCGGTCGCACACCGTGCGCCCCGTGGCGCGAAAACCCGCGACGAGCACTATGCGTTGGAGCACCGCCGTGTGTGGCTCCGACGCGCGAAGACGCACCACCGTGCATCGCCGGTGACGTCGCGCGGCGCATAGTGTGGATAGAGCTCGTCCTCGAGTCGTCAGCGTTGAGCGAGGATCGACAGCTCGGCGCGTAAGTTTGTGAGAATTGGTGATAGTTCTCTGTGCGTATGACGGTAATTAATGCAGCGATTTCAATCATACAACATAAAAGGATGGAAGCGGTGTATCGATGGTATTCTACAGCGCGCTAATCCTGCGGCGAGCAGTGCGTCAATGTGTTCAACTCGAAGTAATTTACACCTTGTACAGGCGAAAACATCAAACTAAACAACACGGATCGTAGTATTCTCGCGCAGTCGATATTGCTCGTTTGTTTTGTAATGCTACGGTGGAGCTTACGTTGGTCTCGACTGTGCGTATCCGGCTGGAAAGTTCAGTAATTTCATTCGGACTGGTGGGTTCTCAATGCGAGCGGCATCCACCGCGCGTGCAGCGTCTTCTTCGGTATTGAAATAACCCAAGTCAATTCGCTTGTGTCTTACGACGAGTTCGGCGCGCCACTTCATGGTCACCTTACCGCCCACGTGCTCGTGATAGAATTTTCGCACGCCGAGATACTTGCTCGTCTTTTGGCCGTTTGGACCACGGTTTCGCGTCACCACGGTGTCTCGATATTTCTCGAAATCGCCGTTGAACGTGTGTAAGCGTGCAATCGTGCCATCATGTTCGTAATCTGCGAATGGGAAATTCGTGTCGGCGTTATCTCCTCTCGAAACCAACGCCGCCATGTCGTACGCGCGCGCGGCTTCGCGCAAGTCGTCAAAATATCCCATGCTCACTTGTTTCCCTTTATGAAACAACTCCACCTTGAACTTAATTTTCTTCGCGCGATTATCACACGTCACGCCCTTGAAGTTCGATCTCGGTCGTCGGCCAGGTAAATGTCCCATGGGCGGAGGCATCTCTTTCAAAAGCTCCTCGATGCCGTAATCCTCCGACCGCCACTTGGCCAAGTCTTCGTTTGAGTACCGCTCCTCGCCAAAATTCTTCGGTTCACCGTACATGACAATGTGCGCCCTATCCACCGCCTCCGCCGCATCACCCTCATCATCAAAATACCCCAAATGCGTCTTAGCAATCATCGACCGCCATCTTTGTCGTCCACGACTTCGTACGCGGTGCACGCCCACGTACGCGCTCGACCCTTGGCTCAGCTTGACCGCCCCGCCCCCCGACGCTTTCCCATGCGTCGCCGCTTTCGCCGTCGACGCCGACGCTGACGCACCGTTCGCGTACCCTGGTTCGAGCACGAGCTCGCTGTCTAACCGCCCCAGTGCGCCGACTTCGCCCGTGCGCATGGGATCGATAATCGGCAGTGGTTTCACCTCGAGCGGAGGATGCCGTGCGCGCCGGCGCGCCTCGGTGTGCGATAGCGATTCGCTCGGCGTGAGCGGACGCGTCGACGGCATCGCCAGCGCGTTCGTCGCGCGGAGGCGTTTGGACGGTGGCGGTGGTGACATCGACGCCGATGGTGCGTGAGCGCGAGTCTGAGGATAGAAAGTAACGTTTGGGGAGATATTTTTGGGCTCGAGTGGTTGAATACGCGCGTATATTAATTACATGGCTGACGTCGATGATGGACAGAGGTTTAAGGGGCATTGGGAGACGCACCGGTGCGATCGCCATCGTCGTCGTCGTCGTTTTCAGCGTCGATGGCGGCGCGGACGGCACGGACGGCAAAGGCGCAACACGCGAGCGCGAGCGAACCGGCGAGCGTGAGCGCAAAGGCTCGTCTCTTTTCATCCACCTCAGCGGCGATGGTTTCTACGGGTGCGTTACGGGAATGTAACGCTGGGTTGATGAATCTATGCGCCGCGGACTTTGGAGGACGGACTTTGACGGAGAGCTCGTACATGGGCTCTTCGTCGACGTCTACGGCGGGGAGGCGGTCGAGAAGCGCTCGAGACGGGACGTAGAGCTCCTGTCCAGGCGTGAGTTTAATGAAACTCGTGTGCGGGTCTGGACGGAGATTGTTGTACCGAGCGAGGTCCATGACGGAGATACCTGCGATGGAGGCGATGTCGAACAGGTTGTCTTGCGGCTGTACGACCCAGCGAATGGGCTTGGCGAGTAATTCCTCCTCGCGCGGTGGCGCCGCGGACGCCGTCGCGCTCTTGCTCGCGTGAGGCGATGACGACGTTGATGTCGCCGTCGTCATCGGTCTGCGCGACTCGCGCGCATTTGGCGACGATGGTAGATTCTTCTCGTCGTCATCGCCCTTTGATTTCGGCCTACGCATGCGTGCCAAGCCGGCGGCGAACGCGTCGGCAACGACTGGTTTCATCCCGCGCGCTCGTTGAACTAATTCTGCATGCGCCTCGCGCATGGTTTCAACACCACCCTCTGTAGCGGCGTGCAAGTTGCTCATCACCACGCGCTGTCGCTCGGCGAAACCGTGCACGAACTCCTTCACCTTAGGTTTGATGGATTCGACGACGGGTAAATTGCCCACGTCTTCAAATTTCCTCAACGCATCCTTTATCTTTTGCGAAGCCTGCGCGGGTACGAGACCATTCAATGGATCTCGTAAGCGCGTGTGGTCAAATTTCGGGATCACGCGAATATCGCGAATCTCTTGCGCGCCTTCAGTACCTTGACCCTTGGACACCTTGGCGTCTTTCGTTGCGCGCGAGCCTGGAAAATGTTTCGTAGCTGGCGCTGGCAAGTTCTTCTTTCCGCGCTTCTTGTCCTTTACTACCTTTGCATCGAGTTCCACGCGCTTAGACTGATCGCGCCGTTCGTCTACAAACTGTTTTAAGTTATCCGCAGCCAATCGACGAGAAGTATCGATTCGCTTCACCGTCTCTGACGCGGCACTGAGCGTCTTTCTTCGCACGCTTTTCACGCGTTCACTAAAATTCGATGGATCAATACGCTTCACCGCCATCCCAATGCCGCTTAAACTCTCCCCACCCTTACGAACCAGTAATTTCCCACCCTCAGACAACGCGCGCACGCTCAAAATCGCCGTCGCGGCCACTGTGGGGAAAAAGATATCCGCGAACTCGCGCGCCTCGCGTCTCGTCCCGCGCACCACCGCTCGCACCGGTCTCGGTAACCTATCCTCCACCTCTCGTACGTACACGTCGCCTGAAATCTTCATCGCCGCTCTCGATGCATCTACAACCGCCATGATAGCCTCATGACGCGCAGCTGTATTCTTCCCGCGTCCCTTCTTTCCATCGTCGTCGTCCGAAGACGAAGACGCGCTGGCGCCGCTCATCGAAGGCGCCGGCGTCCCAGCGCCTCGTCCGTGTCCATCCCCATCTGACCCCCCGCTCGCGCTCTCCAGCGGCCCAAAAAAGTCACCACCGACGTCATCTTTCGTCGCCGTGCGCGTGAGCGCGCTAATCACGCGTTTCATCGCCGTTTCAGCGTCATCTGCCGTTGACGTCACGTTGAATGGATTCGTTCCTTTCCTCGGCGACGACGACGGCGTGGGCGTCGGATCGCGGCTGCGCGACATCGCGCGCGATGTGTCGCGCTCGCGCGCTCGCTTCGGTGCGCCCGCGCGTGTCGTTCACGCGCGCGTCGGGCGCGGATGCGGTGTCGAGTCGTCGCACAGTGACGTGCGTTGGCGAACGATCGCATCGTCTCATTCGCGCGCGCGCGCGGCTCTATTTAATCTATTTATACGCCACTAGAACGCTGAGGTGAGACGGCATGCCCGCGGTGGACATCGAGTCGGGCGAGCGCGAGCTCGGGATCTGCGAGGGCGGCGGTCACCCGGCGTTGCGATGCGTGTTGTTGCCATTCGTGTTGGTGTACAATGCGATGGTGGCGTTCATGTTCCCGTGCATGGGCGCGTACTTGCGAGGCGGTGGACGATGGTTTATGAAGACGGTGTGCTTTCCGTGCGCGAGTTGCTGGAAGTATACCGATCGCGAGTGGTTTGGGGATACGGCGATTGGTAATCCAGAGGATGCGAGAAAATGCGAATGGATTCGCGTCGGGGAGCTGCTCGAGGGCGAGGATAAGCCTATGGTGTTGTATCAGGGAGAGATTGAACCTAAAGATTGCGTACAAGGTGCGCTTGGGGATTGCTGGTTCGTCGCGGCACTGGCGTGCTTGAGTGAACACCCAGGCGCGGTGAAGAAGTTGATTCTGAACCGCGAAGCGTCGACGCGCGGCAAGTATCGCGTGCGCTTTTACAATGGCCGCAGAAGAAAGTGGGAGGTGATTACTGTTGACGATTATATTCCCGTGCGTAAGGGCACGAAGCAAACAATGTACATGAGACCGCACAACAATGAAATTTGGCCGCTCATCATGGAGAAGGCGATGGCGAAATTTCTCGGCTCGTACGCCGCCATGGATGGCGGTTTCGGTACGTGGGCCACGCACACGCTGACTGGTGACAATGTCTTTTTGTTGAAACGTCGTGAAAATGACCTATGGCGTCGTCACGACATGAAGTTTATCAACCCGAAGGATAAGAATGACAAGAAGGACCGCATCTATCACGATGAAGTCAAGGAGGACATCATCAACGATAAGTTGTTCAACATCTTGAAGCAATACGACCGCTCACGTTCTCTCATCGCCGTGTCGAAGATGGAAAAGGGTGGTGAATCAAAGGACGAAACCACGGGTTTGGTGAACGGTCACCTGTTCTCCGTGATTTCTGTGCGCACCGCCGGCGGCAAGTTTGGCATGGGCGGACAGAAGTTTGTTAAAGTTCGTAATCCCTGGGCCACATTTGAATGGAAGGGTGCATGGTCTGACGGTAGCAAGGAGTGGACCCAAAACCCGAAAATCGCTAAAGAGCTCGCATACGTCAACGACAAAAACGACGGCGTGTTTTGGATGAGTTTCTCTGACTTTGTCACATACTTTAACCAGATTGCCATTTGCGACAGAAACGTTAGAGGAGATTTGACGCTGCAATTCGATGAAGAGGCGCCGATTTGTGGCCCAACGAAGGGCTGCGTCAAAGGCTGCGGCGGCTTTTGGTGCGCGTGTAAGGGCGTGCGTACCATTTACTTTGGACGTGAAAGTTCGACGGAGATTCGCGAAGCCAAGTCATCGTGCATTCCATGCATGAAGTAATATAAAAAGATCGTAATACAACCCCGTTCACTGCCTAATTCAATCTTGTAAAATGAATCTACACATAGTTTCAAGCTTATTTCGCGCTCGGCACCTTGCTTGAACCCGGCTGTTCAAAGACGAAACGCGCTTCATTCTCGGGTTTCTTCTCCACCGTGAAACCGCGAAGGGCATCGATTTCGCGAATCTTTCGGCTACCAAATCCGCCGCCGATGGACTTCCAGTTCCATCCCTTGTTCTTCACTACGCCATCGATGACGACCGAATGCCCCTTGACCGCATCAACAATGAGTGTACCGTCAAGATCGAGGTTCTTGATTGACACGTCAGCGCCATCAATGATCAATGTGCTCGTCGCCGTCATTTTGAGCTTGCCAATTTTCGCCTTGAGCTCTTCGAACGTGCTCGCAAAGTTCGGACCGATTACCACGCGCGGACCCATGGGCAACTTCATGCCATTGAATTCTTGATCGATCGTGGCGGCGGGAATATCCGCACCAGCCAAGCGCAACATTTCGGCGCAGCATTCATAGAATTCAAATTCACCGCTCGTCGCCGTGTGCGTCGGGTCGCCGTTTTTAAACTTTGCCAAACCATCCGCCGGCGAGTTCTTCACTGGGCTGTATCCAACCCAGTTATCGAACACGGTGAAACCTACCTTGGCTTTCGTACCGAGGGACTTGGGGTAATCTTGCATCATGCATTCCAAGCGCGTCGGGGATTTGAACGTCGTCTTGGTGGAATCCTTGTACTTTGGGTTGACGAATTCTTCAATCGCACCACCCGTCTTTTTCAATTGCTTGGCGTACTCCGGAAGGCTGACGATGAGCTGGTTGATGTTACCCGGAAACGGCGAAAATCCAGTGGTATCGTTGACGTCGCCGTCGGGGTTAGTTGTCGCGCGCAAGAGCGGATCGAGTTGGTTGTATTCGACGTTGATGGTCATCTTGCGACCGTCGGTGTGCGTCAACAACGAAATCGCACCCACGGCTTCTTTAGCCTTACGCGGCACACAAAGGGAGTTGAACTCAAGGTTCATAGACTTGGACACCCCGAGCGCGCCCGGGATGACGCGGAAAACGAGGGAATTGGTGTCTTGGAAGAACACCACCCACTTCTTGCCTTGGCTCATCCACTTGGACAACAAACCACTCGTATGCAACAACGAGTGCACGTCTCCGTGTCCGTGCGGCTTGAGTTGAAGCTTGTATTGATCGTCATCCTTGAGCGCCAAATGCGCATCGTTGTCAATTAAGCAGGGAACCTTTTCTTGCTTGATTAACGTGACTTGCTCCTTGGACGCGCCGAAGTAGTCGTTCTTTTCGAGCAACGAAAGCGTCTTCTCGTGCGTGTCATCCGACGTCATGATCGCGAGCGGAATCATTTGGCTTTTCACCTCCGCACCGGCGGTACTCTTCGCACCGCAGCATCCGACACTCACGCCGTCGCCGCTCGCCTCTCGGTTTTGCAACGCCAAGATATTCTTCACGTACAACTCCAAATACTTTGTCTCGCTCGCTTGCTCCACGGGCAATTCAACTTTAATCCCAGAGTATCCCAATCGCTCACCCAATCCACCGGCAACGAGCACGAACGCCGTCGCTCTCGCCTCTTCCACGCCCACGCGCTCGAGTTCAACGTGTTCCTGCCCGCCATACTTCACCACCTTACCCGCCGGCACGCTCGGTGTCCACCCCTCGAATGGATTCTTCCCATCCCGAGACGCCGCCAACAATCCACGCGCATTGGCGATATACTTTGCCACCCCGCCCGGGTACCCAGCATCCGCCACGCTCAACTGCTCAGCGAACGCGCGCTTGGCGTCGTCATCCACCCCAGGCGCCGGCCACGCGCGCACCAAGTGGCTCTGGTCCAGCGCGATCAACGCGCGAATCAACGCGCCCTGCGCCGACGTCAGCACGCCTGCGGCGACGTGCGCATCCACGATCGCCACCGACGCGGCGTTCTCAGACGTTGTCGCCATCGCGCTGCGTCGTGCGCGCTCGCGGTGCGTCGTCCAATGGCGTTCCAGTGATGGCGCGTGTCCATGAGATACCATCTTTCACGCGCGAGATATGGGCACCCGATTGGAGTGACGAGATGTGTGTGTTGGGTGTGTGTTTGGACGTCGCGATCGATGTCGCGAACGAAACGCACGAAAGAGAAAACAAAAGATACGACGAGAACGCGCGAGGCGACGACAGCGGCGGCGAGGCGACGGACAAAAAGTCAAAAGATCTGGGGCAATCCCCCCAAGCTCTCCACCAACAACACTGGCTCGTGCGAGAAAGGTGCTTCGTTTTTTTGGGTCCTTGATATGGTGGCGAAAAGTATGGGTATTTTGGCGACAGGTGAAAAATTCAAAAATCATCCACGCGCGCGCGACACCGCGACGCGCGTGAAACGCTCGTCCGTCGCCACACGCACACGCGCACACGCACGTCGAGACAAGTCGTTTGCTCGAGTTCGGATCGCGCGAGAGAGGCGTCAGTCAGTTCGTCGCCGTCGTCGTCGTCAAAGCGTTAAAGCGCGCGCGCTCGGTGGTGGAGTTTTGTATTTGAACGCGGCAATGTCGAGCGACGCACACGCCGACGCCGCGCCGATGGCGAAGAAGGCAAAGATGGAGGATAAAGATGCGATTGCGATGGAGACGAATGAGAACGTGCCACCGGATGCGGGGAGTGGGAACGTGAACGCCGAGAGCGTGAAGAGGAGCATGCGAGAGTATTATCAACAGTTTTACCCGGCGGATCTGATGTACAAGTGGTTGGCGTACGGGCACGATGGGAAGCACGCGCAGGTTGATAAGTCGTTTACGAATAGACGGGAGTTTTGTTTTACGCTTGATGGGGATATTTTCGCGAGGTATCAAAATTTTCCCAACGCCAAGGAGTTCCGCGCCGGGTTGGCGAGAAAGGTGCCGAGTAAGATTGACATTGGGCCGGTGTTTAACCGCAAACCGAGCGAGAGGCATGGGGTGGATTTCAAGCCAGTCGAGCGTGAATTGGTGTTTGATATCGATATGACGGATTACGATGACGTGCGCACGTGCTGCAGCGAGGCGAACATTTGTGGGAAGTGTTGGCCGTTGATGACTGTTGCCATCAAGGTGCTCGACGTCGGTTTACGTAAGGATTTTGGATTTAAGCACTTGTTGTGGGTGTATTCTGGTCGCCGTGGGGTTCACTGCTGGGTGAGCGATGAACGCGCGCGAAAGTTGAGCGATGAAGCGCGTTCGGCGGTGGCGGAATACTTTGCCGTGTATAAAGGGACGGATGCTTCGGGGGCGAAGCGTTTGGCGCTCACGACGCCATTGCATCCGTCGCTCAAGCGCGCGTACAACGACGTTTTGAAGAAGTACTGGACCGAAGTGTACTTGCCCGCGCAGAAAATCTTCGAGCATGAAGACAAATACACTCCAATTTTGGACTCGATTCAAGACGAAGACATTCGCTCTGAGTTGGAGAGCGCGTTTAAAAGGAGCGGCACCGACTCTGTCGCGCGATGGGAACTTCTCGAAACGCTCGTGACACGCGAACAAGCCAAGGCAAAGCGCAACTACAAGCTCGATGGTATTTTAGAGAAGATTGTGTTCGGTCACATCTACCCGCGTCTTGATATTGAAGTCTCCAGACACATGAATCACTTGTTGAAGGCGCCGTTTTGTATCCACCCCAAGACTGGGCGCGTGTGCGTGCCGATGGATCCAGAGACGTGCGAGAAGTTTGATTTTGAGCAAGTACCCACGGTGCTTGATCTCATCTCTGGTAAAAAATCCTTGAATGAATCGACCGAGTTATTCACGGAGAAGTTTTGGAAGGCTCTCGACGTGGAGAATGAGGCCAAGCTTACGTCAAAGACACGCGAAGTCAAAGCGGCAAACCAAAGCGGTATGGACTTTTAATTGTAGTAGCAGCTTGATTTAATTTCATTATCGTGATTAAAAGAATATAATTAATTGGTTATCTAGAAGCGCGCGGTACAGCAGGGTACGTCTGGTAATCATGAACGCACATCATCAACGTTTAGGACTTGCGAAGCATGAATTTGTCGACGTCATCGTCATCGTCGTCGCCTTCTTCGATGACTTCGATTGACATGAGTTTTTTGCTTGCATCGAGCGTTTCCTGCCACGTCGAAGGCGTGTTTTGATCGAAATACACGCGCTCTGTGACTGTGGTATCCCACTTTTCGCCGCTCGTGCTCTGACCAAACTTGCGCACGCTCCCATTCGGGCTGATGACTTCGCCCCACGTTCGACTCCAACGCTCGCCATCCTTGCCCACGCGCCATGTCTCTCCGCTCTTACGACCACTACCGATCGCACTCATGCGTTCCTCCCATTTATCACCCCATCTCGTGCCTGTGCCATTCTCCGCCCATTTATCCGTCCATTTCAACGTCGCTCCTTTGCCGTCGTGTTGCTCGCCCCACTTCTCCCACCACGCCTGTCTCACCTCTCGTCCACTCTTCTCCACCCCACGTTCCACCTTACCGTCGGCATAATACCGCTCCCACCATTTCTCTTGCCATTCTTTACTCTCCGCATCTCTCGCCCACTTATCCGCGCTCCGTTCCAAGTGTTCCACCCCAGTATACTCGTCTCGACAATACGTCTCCCGCCACGTCTCCCACCACGTCTCGCCCTCCGCGTTAAACCCAGACTTCTCAAACCCCAACTCCTTATACCCACTTAAATCACACTTCTCCCATCGCGTCTCACTCGACCCAGACCTCCCATCGTCGTCATCACTCTTCGTCGTGCTCCAACGACTCTGATACCCGCCCTCGCCTCGGTCCACGCCTCGCTTGCGCGTCGTCGTCGCGTGCCCTCTCCCTTGCGCCTCCGTCGCATCACCCGTACCCTCCGCGCCCTCATGCGCGCGTGAATCGAATATCTCATCCTCCTTGGCGATGCCCGTGTCGCGTTTCGGTGGTTTACTCCGCGTCTGCGTGCGCAGTCGGCGTGCATTCGCCCGCCATGGGTTGCTTTTCGGTGATCGTTTTGAAGCGCCATGGGTGTTGGCGCCAGTCGTGTGCGACGCCATGGACGCGGATGTCGTCGTCATCGTGGCGCGCAGCGCACGCAGTGTGTGCGGGCGCGTGCGTGTGTGCGGTGACGCACGCGTCGTGCGGCGCAGAGTGGCGAATGAGGGCGTGGATCACATCACGATGAGGACGATGGGGACAGAGGCGACATCCAAACGCGTCGTCGTATTACATGGGTCGCGCGCGCCTCAGGCTCCGCCGTCGTCGAGTGCGCGGTATGATGCGCGCGCGCGCGCGTTAATATGCGTATTATTTCTTCTTGCGCTTGTACTTTGAGGCGGATTTAAATTTGCCCTTGGCAGATTTGAACGGCTTGTCGTTGACGGCGGAGCGTCCTTTGAACGAGCCCTTGAAATCGGCGCCTCGGCCCGAGCGTTGAAATCGGCCTTCGTCGTCGTCATCGTCGTTGTCTGCGTTGTTTCGTTGCGCCGCGCGACGTTGTTTTGCCTTGGGATCGGTGGCGTTTTTGACCATGCGGACGACTTTGCTGGCGACACCGCCTGTGAGTCGGGCTTCGCGTTCGATGGATTTCACGCTTCGGACACCCTTGGTGACGTTGAAGCCGCCGCGCGCGCCCGGACCGTCCTCGCCGCCGTATTCTTTAGCGTATAGTTGTTGCTGCGCGAGTTTACGTCGCGCACGCTTGCTGTCGGGGAGTTTATCTGGACCGCGCGCGTCACGATCTCGCTTGGTGCTGCGACGAGCGGCTCTACCGCGACTCTTGCCGTCGATTAAATCCGTCTCCGCGGCGTCGGCGGCTTTGAGGGCGTCTTTTTGCGTCGCGCGCTTTTCTCGTTCGGTTTGAAACCACGTTTTCGCCGGACGCGAGTGAATTTCAGCCGCGTGCGCAATCATGTTTTCAGCCTTTGTGGCTTCCATCTCTGCTTTTTGTAATTGTCGCTCCGTGCGTTCTTCGTAGTTGACTTGAACAATTTGATCCTCCAAGTTTTCAATTTTTTTGTGCCATTCGGCGACAATGTTCCCGGGAACGATGCGCGCCTTTAAATTCGCCCCTCTCTTTGCTATGGTCTTGACTAACTTACGATCGCTCTCTTCCATAAAGGTCAACGCGGTACCCTTCTTTCCCGCACGCGCGGTACGACCGACGCGATGGAGGTAACTCGCCAAAGTCTTTGGCGCGTCGAATGAAATCACGGCGTCGACGGATGGAATGTCCAAGCCGCGGGCGGCGACGTCGGTGGCAATCAAGTGCGTGATGCGACCAGTTCTGAAATTATCCAGCGCCGCCAAACGTTGCGTCTGAGTCATATCACCGTGCAACTCCCCAGCTTTGATGTCGGACAAGCCAAAGATGATTTTCAAACGGTGCGCTTCCTGTTTGGTTTTGGAAAAGATAATCGTCGACTTGTCGTACGAGCGGCTCACAATGGCCATCAAAAATGCCTCCTTTTGCGCGCTCTGGTTTGGCTTGAGCTTTAAAATTTCTTCCGTGAGCGAACCTGGTGTTGTACCGAGCGTGTCCGCTGACAGACGCGCAGGGTTCTTCATGGAAAGGCTCGCCAAAGCTTCGACGCCCGCCGTGAGCGTGGCGCTAAACAGGAGCGTTTGGCGCTTCTTTGGACATTGTCGAACAATCTCCTTGATTTCTTCCAAGAAACCCATCTCTAAAAGCCGGTCGGCTTCGTCTAAAATTAGTGTGGCTAAATCTTCCAAGCCAAACGAGTGCGTGTTACGCACGTGATCGATGATTCGACCGGGCGTAGCGACGACGACTTCGGGTCGCGTTCGCAACGCCGCGGCTTGCACATTTGCAGACAAGCCACCGACAACGAGCGCCGCGCGAATGGTGGTAAATTGTGCCAAACGCTCAGTCATTTGATGCACCTGAACCGCTAATTCCCGAGTGGGTACGAGCACTAAAATATGCGTCGCCGCTGGTGGTCGAGGACCTCGATGTAACATGCGCTCCAATTGCGGCAACATAAACGCCGCGGTTTTCCCACTCCCCGTCACCGCGCGTCCACAGACGTCGCGCCCTGTCATTGCGATTGGAATCACCGCCGCTTGAATTGGAGTCGGCTTTTTGTAACCTAAAACCTCGCACGCGCGCGTGAGAGGTCGAGACAAGTGCAACTCCTCAAACGCTTTCGCGTCAAACGTCGTATCGCCCTTAACGCCGCTCACCACCGCGCGCTCTTGAAACCCACCATCCGATTCAGAATCCGAGGAATCGAAATCAGGTGTAGGGTCATTCTTCTTGGTCTCTTTCTTCTTTCCCGCCTTAGCCGCCACCGCCGCCTTCTCTTCGTCTTCCTCTTCTTCGTCTTCTTCGTCCTCGTCTTCTTCGTCCTCGTCCGACGACTCACCCGCCTCGCTATCGACATCGTCCGAATCCGAATCCCCCTCCGAATCATCATCATCTTCATCATCATCACTGTCCTCCTCATCATCGATCTCATCGTCGTCACTCTCATCGTCATCGTCGTCTTCTTCGCCCGGTAACGGCGCGTCCTCGCTCGCGCTCCCGTACCCGACATCCTCCTCCTCCCTCGCCGCCTTCTTCCCCTTCCCACCGCGCGTCTTCCCCACCGCGGACTCCCGCGCGCGAGAAATCTTCTCATCCACGCTCGTCATGCGCTTCGCCGCGAGTTCACGCGCCGCCTCGGCGTGTGCACTTGAAAAATCCCACGGCGCTTGGCGTCCGCCGCCGCCACCGCGAACAATTGTTTTCGACCGCCCCGCCGCGCCGCGCCCGGCGTCGTCGTCGTCGTCGAAACCATCAAAGGTAAACCCAGGGGCAAAGGTAAACCCGTCGTCGTCGTCGTCGTCGTCGTCGGAATCCGCCGTGCGACGCGGCGCCATGTCGTCGTGAACCACCTTGCGTCAGTGTCTGCAGCCGTCCTCATTCACCGACGCCCGCGACGACCGATGAGCGCCGCATCGCGCGCGCCGGCGGGCGTCATACCCATCATGGCGCTCCACGTCGCCTTTGGCGTGTGCTACTTTCTCACCGCGCAGGAGGTGCTGAACATGAAACTCGTCGCACCGAGCGCGCAGCCTTTAACTGGGATGATCTATTGCGCGGATGCCGTGTCGTCGTTCGTGTCGTACGCGCGCGAGCGGCGCGTGAGGGCGACGACGCGAAGAATGGCGCGTGCGAAGTCGCGCGCGGGGTTTCCGCGCGTGGCGTTGGCGTTGCCGGTGTTTGATTTGTGCGGGCTCACGTGCGCGTTTGAAGCGATGCGCGCGTTGGGCGGTCCGCTGTATCAAACGCTCTCTGGATTACTCATTCCATTCAGCGCGTTGTTATCTAGTGTGTTTCTATCGCGCACGTTTACGTCGAGACAGATTACGGCGATTGCAATTGTGCTTGGGGGGTTGGCGGTCAAGGCGGGCGACGCGTTGACGAGCGACGCGACCGTTGACGCACGCGGCGTCGTCATCGCCATCGCCGCCACGGTATTTTATGGCTTTCGAGGATTGACGATGGAATATTTGTCAAAATCTGCCACACCGCTCAGTGGGAACGCGCAGACAATGTTGATGGGATGCAGCGGTCTTGCGGCGTTTGCGGCGTATACGATGTCGCGCACCGCGCGCGACGTCGACGGATTAGTGTGGGCGTATTACAACGCGCGCGAGCGAGACACGCGCGAGGTGGCCAAAGTGCTGTTTGGTAACATGCTTAGTCGTGCGTTTATGGTGAAGATGATGATGGCCATCGTGACGCGCGCTGGGGCGACGCAACTGGCGTTGTCCAACGCGATTCGATCCGTCGGCGTGATTACGTTTTCGCACGTCTTCTTTTGCGCGAATGACAGTCGACAGTGCTTGAACGCGCAAGGAGCGTTGAGTGCGGCTATGGTTGTCATTGGTGGTGTAGCCTACGCCCTCGGTGGGGCGAAAAACACCTCGTCTTCTTCTTCTTCTTCTTCTTCCTCTTCGGCGGTGGCGTCCAAATCTCGATCCAAATCGACCGCCGCGAAACCATCCACCAAAACCACCCCGGCGCCGTCGCTCCGTCGTCGCTCCGCCCGTCGCTCCTAGCGCCGTGCACGCGCACGCCCGCGCCTCACTGCACCGTGCGCGTGGCCACCATCCACAACCATCCTAGTATTGTAGTATGTATTGTACTCGCGACCGTTCGCGTCTCCGCGCGCGAGAGAACGCGAACGGACACGCACCATCCACCCACCTCATTTCTCGCCGCACATGCCGCACCCGACGCGTCCGACGCGTCCGACGCGCACAACCAGCGCTCTCGCGATGTCCGCCGTCGCGGCGTGCGTCGCGGCGTGCGTCGCCGCGGACGATGGGTGGCGCATCGGCACCGCGACGTGGTACGGCGGTCCCGACGGCCCCGGCCCGGACGGCATGAGCATTTACACCGGTTCGTGCAAGCTCGGGCGGAACATCCCGTCGCATTACGTCAGCGCGATTAACACGGATGGCGGATACGATTACGGGTTGACGAATCTCTGCGGGCAATGCTTCGAAGTGATGTGCGTCGCCGGACGACAACGCGGATTGAGCGAGTCGTTGCTCGGACCGTGGGCTGGGTGCGTGGATTCAGGGGCGAAATCAGTGACGGTGATGATCACCGATTCGTGTCCGTGTCATCATTCGAATCCGTCGAATCAACGGTGGTGCTGCACCGGGGAAGGACCGGGTTCGGCGAGGCATTTGGATTTGTCGTATTTAGCGTTTGATGCGATTGCGATTCGGCATCGAGGCGTGGTGGATGTGAAATGGCGCAAGGCGGATTGCAAGGATTTGGGCGCGATTAAATACTATTCTTAAGTCGCGTGCGAATCGCGTCGGCTATGGATATGTACGATGAAGGCGTTGACGATGTCGATGATGATTATGATTACCATGAGGACGCTCGCCGTTTGATGCTGGGAAAAGCGCGCTCGCGAGTGTCAATTACGATTTTTCTTTACGTGTAAGAATTACAAACGCGTCGCCGCTGCGTAATAGCGGTAGATTTTAACGTTGTGATTGATGTTTTGTGCCTGATGTTTTGTGCTTGATGTTTGATGACGGCGCGCGTTTCTTAGTCGGCGACGCCGTCGCAAAAAGCAATTCGAGATTCTTTCAGGTACCTCAGTGTGCGCCGCGCGACACGTCTAGAGGCGATACTCTGAAACGCATGGCACGGACAAAGCTATTACACGCGCTCCTGCGCGATGTCGTTCCGTCGATACACACTGCGGCGTGGTGTAGGGCGTACGCGACGGAGGCGTCTTCGTCGCGTCGGTTCGCCGTCGTTGGGAGCGGTCCCGCGGGCATGTACGCCGCGCTCGCGCTCACGAAGACTTTTGACGGTTCTGTAGTGGACGTATTCGATCGGTATCCAACACCTTTTGGCTTGGTGCGATTCGGCGTCGCGCCTGACCACGCGGAAACAAAGTTGGTGACGAATAAGTTTCACGAGACGTTGACGACGCGCGACGATATTCGCTTCTACGGCAACGTACAACTCGGTCGTGACGTGTCTGTGGGCGAGTTATACGATGGTTATCACGGTGTGATTTTAGCCTACGGTTCGAGCGGCGATAGGACTTTAGATGTACCGGGAGAAGCCGAGCTAGAGGGGGTGATGAGCGCGCGCGAGTTCGTGGCGTGGTTCAACGGAGATCCCGAGCACGGTCCTGGGAGCGCCACACACAACGCCGTGGTGCGTGCGTTAACGTCAACATCAAAACCACACGTTGCGGTGATTGGTGTGGGGAATGTAGCCATAGATTGTGCGCGTATATTGCTGCGCGATAAGAGTGAGTTGGCCAAGACAGACATTTGCGAGCACGCGTTGGATGTTTTAAGACGCCATCCCGTAGAAAAAGTATCCGTCATCGGTCGACGGGGCGTTGCGCAGGCGTCATTTTCGCCTAAAGAGCTACGCGAGGTGTTGGGCTTGCCGGATGTGCGTGTGGTGATTGACGACGAAGAATTTGGATTGGCGCCTGAAGATGAAGCCGACCTCGCCGCGAGTCGACCGCGGCGCCGCGCATATGACGTGCTGTTAAAGGCACATCAATCCCCGAAAACAAACGCTTCAAAGGTGCTTAATTTCAGATTTAAAACGAGCCCGCTGGAGTTTGGTGGTGATTCTAATGGTAATTTGCGTTCCATGAAGCTCGGGCGCAACGAACTCGTCGGCGCCGCCGGCGCGCGAAAGGCGATCTCTTCTGGGGAAACAGAGACCGTAGATACCGCTATGGCATTGCGATCAGTAGGCTATCGCGCTGAACCAATCGTGGTTTCGGTGAATGACGAAAGCACGAGTCAAATTGTTCTTCCATTTGACGAACGCGAGCGCGTCGTACCAAACGAGTACGGCGCCGTCTTGACGAGCCCGGACAAATCCACAGCAAAACAAATCCCCGGGCTCTACGTCACGGGTTGGCTTAAACGCGGCCCTACGGGAATCATCGGTACCAATCTCACGTGCGCCGAAGAAACCGTCGCAAAAATGGCGAGCGATTTCGCGCGTTTGCCTCCGCCAGAGCCGATGTCATCCGGCGTCGACGCCGCGCTCGCCAAGCGCGCCGTGCGCGTCATCACCGCTCGTGACTGGGCAAAATTAGACGCCCACGAACGCGCACTCGGCGAATCTCGCGGGAAACCTCGCGTCAAGCTCACATCCATTGCAGAAATGCTCACCATTGTGTAATACATCAACGTTCCATCCCGCTCAGCGTCGCGCCGCACACCTCGGCGCACCAAATGCGCGCTCTCGCCGCGCGCGCGCGCCCGTCGTTGCCGCCCTCGCGCCACCGCCGCGGCCGTCACAGCGCGGTGACGCGCGCGGCGTCGCCGCTGTCGTCGCTCGCGCCCCCCAAGGTGGCGCGCACGGCGTTGGTAACCACCGCGAATGCACCGCCGCCGCCGCTGTCACCGCTCGCGCGCATGAATCCATACGCCGCGCTCGGCGCGCTGACGATGACGAGCGTGGCGATGACGACGGCGACGCTCGTCACGGTTGTCGCTCCGACGTTGCGCGCGGTGGAGCGCGCGTGTGCGTCGATGGACGCCGCCGCTGTGGCGGCGGAGCGCGCGGCGTTGGAAGTCGAAGCGTTGTCTCGCGCGACGTTGGCGGAATTGCCGGCGACGCTGGATGCGATGGAGACGAGCGCGAATGAGGTGGAGTTATTGGCACAAGAGACGAGGGAGGCGCTGACGCGTTTGGATGCGTTTAACGTCGATGCGTTGGTGAATGAATTTAGAACAAAGATTGGCGACTTGCCCGACCCGGCGCGGGACATTGCAAATTTAAGCGACGACGCGAGCGAGTACGTGCGACGTTTATCGATGGAGTTGGGATTGGTGATGCAAAGCGTCGGTGCACTGACGTCTGGAGATTTTGACGACGCCTTTGACGTGGGGTTGACGCAAGAAGAGAAGAATGAGAGGAAAAATGCCATCGCCGACGCGGTGCAAGTCGCGCGCGAAACGACAGAAAGAGCAAAACTTCTAACGACGCAGTTGCAAAATCCATCGTCTGGGCGCGACATTGCGGAGGTGGTGGGAAAGATTGAGCAGTCAAGCCGCGACGTGAGCACCGCCATGCGTAACGCGCTGCGCGTGTTTGAAACCGTAGGCGTCGTGGTGTCGCCCGTGGTGCCTCCGCTTTCAGACAAACGCGAGCTTCCGCGTCGGCGCACGCAAACGAGCGACGACGACGACGATGACGACGGCGACGGCGACGGCGACGCGTAACATTAAACGTGCATTCTTATTTTGCGCGCGGTATTATTTTTTCATGCAGTGCTGTAACAACAACAACAACAATTTGACACTTTTATTATACAACGCGCGGCTAAATTAATCCGCTTTCAGGCCAACACGCTTCGATGGAGGGATCATCGAGAAACCTCGCGTACCCAGAGTGATCATTAGCCACGCGCACGGGATTTATCATGCGCGTGTCGGTGGAGAATCCATCCGGATCGCCTCGACCTTTGGGCACGTAGGCGTGCCGCCGCTCGCCCAAACCGCAATCCGTCCAAAACATCGATCCCGCGTGCGCGTATTCCACTCCAAATCGTCCTTCATTCGACGTTGGCAACCAAAACCCTGATGTCGGCACGCGTGCAAATAAATCACCGCCGTGTACGACGCGCGCGTAATGTAACGATTGCGCGTCGAGAGACGCTGCGAAATCTCCGTCGCCCACTCTCGGCTGCCCAAATGTCACGCACTCAATGTTGAACTCCTTCGCCAAGCTCGCCGCGCACAGCGTCGCGAGCGCACCACCTAAACTATGTCCACATATCACCACTTTCGTCTTCGCCGTGCCCGTGGCATCCATTTCGCGCCGAACGGCGTCTTCTATATCACTTTTAACGCGCGCGTATGCTTCGGCGTAGCCCGAATGCACGCGACCGCTCACGGCGCCCGCGCACCACGTCGTTTGCCCAGCGCGCCCATTGATTTGCGACTCGCGAAACAACCCGCGCAGCGGACTAGGCGTCGTACCCCTAAACGCAACGATCACCCAATCCCGCGCCGCTGACGGTGCCGATCCCGCGCCGCCGTCGAGCAGGCGAAACACGCCCGCGCGCGTCGTCGCCGACGCCGTCCCGTCCAACCACTCGAGCGCGCGAAACCCAGGCATCGCTCGCACGACATCATCCCGCAACCCACGCCCGTTACCAATGAGCGGTTCAAAACCAAACGGCGTGGCGAAATTCACGTCCGCATCGCCATCGCCCCCGCGCGCGTCGTCGAAAAACCCGCGCTGTCCGACGTCCCAGTAGCACACCATGGCCAACTTACACAGCGCTCTGGCACCCTCCAGCGTGCGCGGACCGCGCGCATCGCCCGGCGCGAGCGTCGACGACGAAAATACGCGCGTCGTGCGCGTTACCGGCGCGCGAATTACGCGAACCGGCTGCGCGAGCGCGCCGAACATGAAAAAGTGCACGCACGCGAAAAGAGGCGACGAATGACGTCACACGCTGGCGCGGCCCATGTTCCGTCGCGCGTCGACCGCGGTCGTGGCGTCGACGGCGACGGCGGCGGCGGCGATCACAGCCACGTCGAGCGATGACGCCCCGTGGCGGTTTCACGTCGACAGCGCGCGGCGTTTCGCCACCGCATCGTCGCACTTTGTTCCAATGTACTGTGTCGATTATCTGAACCATCGCGCGCGCGTTCGCGCGTTGGATGACGACGACGCGGTGCGCGCGAGTCGACAGATATTGTGGCACGATGTGGCGGTGCGCATGCGAGACTTGGCGCGCGCGCAGGGTGGGATTTACGTCAAGGCGGGGCAGCACGTGGCGGCGCAGCCGGTGAGCCCAGCGCCGTTTCGGGATGTGTTGAAGGTTTTAATGGATGACTCGGGCGCGCGGACGTTTGCGGAGGATGCGATGACGTTTGAGGAGGAGTTTGGTGGGATGACGATTGATGAGGCATTTGCGGAGTTTCATCGTGTGCCGATAGCGAGCGCGTCGTTGGCGCAGGTGTATAGGGCAAAGACGTTTGCCGGCGAGGACGTGGCGGTGAAGATTCAGCAGCGACCCGTGGCGAGGTTCTTAAAGGGTGATTTAGCGACGATTGAGATGTTTTATTCGTTGCTCAGCTCGCTCATACCGGGATTGCGATTTCAATGGCTTGCGGATGAGACGCGGCGGCACATGGCGGAGGAGCTCGATTTCGGAGCCGAGGCGGCCAACGCGATGAAAGCTGCAAAGATGCTCTCGAATGAGTTTAGCGACGACGAATTGCACATCCCTCGCGTACATAGACATTTAAGCTCGAGGCGGGTGCTGACCATGGAGTGGTGCCAAGGCGACCGTATCGATGACGTTGATAGTTTGCGTCGCAACGGTGTGGACATCGGCGACGTCGCCGGGCGCGTACAAAAGATGTTCGCCAAGATGACATTTGTCTACGGCTTTGTTCACGTGGACCCGCATCCAGGCAACATTCTCGTTGACCGCACGGGGCGCGTCATTTTGCTCGATCATGGTGTGTACCGTACACTGGATGACGACTTACGTATGAAATGGGCCAACGTTTGGTTGGCGTTGATTCGTTCAGACGACGCCGCGTTGCGAAACGCCACGGCGTCGCTCGGCGTCAATCCTGACATGTCTCAGTTTTTCAAACTCATCCTCGCGCTCATGCCAACGCAAGTCATCGAAGACCCGCTCGTGAAGCCGAATGACGCGGAGCAGTCGACGCACACGAGTACGATGGACTCGTTGTCGCCAGCGGGGAAACGCATGGTAATGCGTCAAATTCTCGGCGTCAAGTTGGAGGACCAATCGCAATTGTTTGAAAAACTTCCGCGAGACTTGTTACTTGTGCTCAAAGCGAACAACTTGTTGCGCTTTATCAATGAACAACTCGGAAGTCCAGTGAATCGCTTCAAGTTTATCGCCGCTGCGGCAAACGAAGGATTACAGACGTCGTCTTCGGCATCATCCTCTACAGACTTGACCGACGTGCAAACAATAAAGCGTGGTGTGTTCACTCGCATGCGCGAGCGCCTCGGAGATTCAGTGGCCATTTCATTGTTACCGCTACAATTGTTGCTTCTCAAGAGCCAACTCGCGTGGGCGTTTTGGAAGGTGGGCAAAAAGCAAGCGGCTTCAGCTTCGGCGGCGTATGCCGCATCCGCAACCACGCCCACGACTTCGGCAACACCGGCCAAGCCACCATGATTGTTAAATAGTTTTCTTCAGTACAGTACCCGTAGTCTTGTTTTAGCGCAGCCAGCGGCGGCGATTTCTTCGTGTAACAACAACAATTGCTTCGATTTTTATATACAGTATCAATGATATTACTAGTACTACATATGTGATCTATGGATCTTGGAGGAGTCTAGCTCCTGGAGTCATAGGAGCCGTGCGTCGCGCGCGGCGCTCTCGATGCGGACTCAGACGGCGAGGAGAGCGGCGCGCTCGGCGAGGCCATCTTCGGTGCGACGCTCGCGTACGTTGCGAGCGTAGTTGATAATAGCGTCATAACGCGCGACCAAACCGATGAGGGCGAGAACGGAGACCGCGGCGAGGACGTACGGGACGGTGAACGAGGCGCCGCCTTTGAAGCGCCGGTCGGCTTCGCCGACTGACGCGCGGCGTGTGGAATCGGAGGGGTTGATGCCGCCCTCACGCACGCCTAGGGAATCTTCCATCACTGACCCGCTCCTGGCAAATCCCAGCGCTGCGGACGAACGAGCCCGTTGCTCGTGCACTTCACAGGTCACCAAGTTTTGCTCGGCGGCGCTTTTTCCTGCCTCGCGCGCCTCAGTGAGACGCTCTCTCAGCACGCCCGTGCTCAATTTGAAAGGAGCGACGATTTCTTCGCGAGGAACTGACCCGAGAACCGCGGTGCAATGTTGAGCGCAGCTCCCAAACACGTATGTTTGCGACATAAGATTGGGCGTGTCGTAGATGACTCGATTTTTCCAGTTGACCGCCTCGCGATCCGTGCACGCCGATGTGAGTGCGGGAGAAGCTGTTTCTCCGTACGTTCGTTGCCACATCTCCACACCGAACACGTGACCGGAGTCATAGACGTGATTGTTTGCGGGATCCGCTAATGCGAATCCGTATGATACAGCACCAGACGTTCCAGATCGTGTGAGCGAGTACGTACAAGTCTTATAATAGGCGTTACCATCGCGTCCCGTGACTGGAGTCATCTCAAGGCCACGATCATACGGCCACCTCAACCCGTTGCCGAGCGGCCACCTCCCGCTGACCAACTTAACTTGCGTTATGTCGTCTTTCTTCAGAGGGTCGTGCAGATACTCGTAGTCGACGCCTTCCTCTTTTTCTCTGGTTGACGTATTATCCAGGGTGTAGTCGAGCACTGCTTGCGGGATGCACTCGGTGCTTACGTAATAGCACGGCGGTGGCACAACCAAACAAGGATCCGTTTTCGGACAGTTTGCGTGCACTTGGCCGCTGTTCTTGATTGCGTCGAGGATTGTTTGCAACTCGTTCTGCGTGCTATCCTGAGGACAGAGCAAGTCATCGGAATCGCAACTCCACAGTGGACCGGCGGGGCCTTGAACATCAACTTCCGTTCGCGAACCAGCGCACGTTGCCTGGCAGCGACGACCATTCATAAGATGCCACTGACCGGCATAGGTGCTCAGTCGATTGTATTCACTTCGCGTGATGTAAGTCGGGACAACAAAATCGTCTGCCGCAACATCGTCAAATGTGCTCGCCGTCGGGACTGGAAGAATAGCAATCTCAGTATGATCTTCTCTGTGACCGTAAACTGGAGTGGTGTACGCATCAGCGACGAATGCATTGAACCAAACCCTCACGAAATCAGAGTGTGCGTCGTACGGCGGGACGCCCGAGAGTGCCACAAACGGTGTGTAGTGCGGTGGCGGCGGTGGGCTGGGCGGTGGGCTGGGCGGTGGGCTGGGCGGTGGGCTGGGCGGTGGGCTCGGTAGACTTACGCTCGGCGTTGTTGATGGGCCCTGACCAAGTGAAGGAAAAACTGCGCCGTGATGGTCCAAATAAGCCGTCTCAGCGACTTTGTTGAACTCATCAATATCGTCCATCGCCAAATCGACATCCAGGCCTGTCAAGTATGAGTAGCCATTGGTGGCTTTCCAAGCCTCGATTGCGTCGATCACATCCTGCCTGTGCGCAGCGATGGCGCTCGCGTTCACAGCCTCGTTCCATCTCTGCACGTCTTCCTCCACGCCCGCGTAAGAGAGCGTGAGATCGCACACGTACGTATTGATTGAGCATTGGGCTTTCTTCCACTCGTTGAGCTTCGCCGTCGTGAAACGAGTCTTTACCGCGACGTTCAGCGCGGTAATGTCGGCGTCGGATGATACGGCTCCCACTTTACCACTCACCGTGTACGAGTTCGCGCTTGCCCAAGATACGACGCGCGTGCGCTGCGTGCTCCAGTAGTGCTTGTCGTACGCTGATGCGAGAGCCGCATTATAACCTGCGAGATCGCTGATCACCTTCGCAATCGCCCATCCAGATGGCGCGTACGATTCGGCGTTGTTCGATTCCAAGAATGCCGTCAAAGCGGCTTGCTCCTCAATTCGCAGCACCGCGTGTTGAGCGATGGCGAGTTGTTCGAAACGCGAAGTCCATCGCCGAATAATTGTTGCCTCCGATAAGCCAGTTATATATCGTCTCTGATACGTGCCGCGATCGCCCTCGCGATAATACAGGCGAAAGAAGTCGAAAAGCATATCTTTCGTATCCGCGGCGATGGTTGCGTCGGCGATGTCGTGCGTCGACATCCACGTCTGCAGATCCCGCTGCACGCGCGCATTGATCATCAAGAAGCCCGAGTAGCGGAGATCCATCACGAACGTGCTCGTATCGGCGGGATTCCCCCATCCCAAGGCCGATCTCGTGCGTTCTCCATCGAACCACCCGCATGTGTATGTGAACTGCAGAGGTCCCAACCAATTCGGCGAGTATGTCTTGTACGCGTTTTGCACACCCGCGTCCTCGTCCGCCTTAACGATCGTGCACCGCTGATAATCACTCGCCGATCCGTACTTCGTGCTCGTGTACGCATTGAACGCGCTCACGAATTTCGGTAGATTGAATGAATCCATCACGTTTGTCTGGTAATCCTTGTAGTCGCTCACCTCGCTCATCTTGATCCCGGGACACCGATTACCCACCCGCATGCATCCCGGATGCTCGTACCCCGCGTAAACATTTGTAGCCGGATCGTTGTGCACGTACGCCGCGTTCGCGCCGGCGAAGACGCTCGACGCGAGGACGACGACGATGAAGACGACGACGCTCGAGCCAACACCATGGCGACGGATCCAGCGTTTCGCGTCGCTACCGCTCGAACGCGCGCGCGTCATCGCGCGAGACATGGCGAGCGCGAGGACGACGGCGATGAATCTCGACGGTCGTCGTCGTCGATCGCGTCTCGACGGTCGTCGTTGCTGCTCGCGCGTCGACGAGTGGCGTCACGACGACCTGGAGCGCGGTGAGAGACCCGCACTCGTCCACACGTTGGTTCATTTGGTTGTTGAATACTAGGTTTCTACAGGACTACCTACAGGACTACCTACGGTACGGTAGTTGTGTTTCAGCAAAGCAACACTTGATTTGATTCTTATACCTCGTCGGCGTCGTCGGCGTCAGACGAGTCGAATTCGCCCGCGCTGCTCACGATTTTGAACAATCCCAGCGATTCGGCGGTCTCGCCCGCTTCATCAGCAATCGTGGAGTCCGCACCCGAGCGCACTAACAATTTACACACATCCACACTCTCGCAAATCGTCGCGTAATGCAACGGTGTTTGTCCGCTCGCGTCTCGCGCGTCGATATCCGCACCCAATACGATGAGCTGCAACGCAATCTTTGCGTGACCTGCATCGGCGCACCAATGTAATGGCGTTCGACCACTCGGATCCTTTTCATTTACGTCACTTCCATTTGTCATCCGATAGACGGCGGCGTCCTCGTCCCCGTCTCGACACGCGGCGCTCAACGTGACGTCGGCGACGTCGTCTTCGTCTTCGTTCTCGAGTGCCTCAACAGGCCGACTCTGCGCCCCTTGCGACCACGCATCGAAACCATCACCACCATGCATATCATCGCTCACCGCGTTGTTAAACTCCTCCACCGCGGCGTGATCCTCCGCCGTGTGCCCATCCGCGTCCCGTGGCGCTTTGGCTCGCTTCGTCTCGGCGCTTCGCTCCGCACGTTCCCACATCTCAAACGTCGCCACATACAACGATTTCGCCTCGCTCGACGATAGATGCACCCTCGCTTTCATGGCGTCATATTTTGCTCTGGCGACGACGTCAAACGCCGACGGTGCGCGCACATTCCGGAGCGTAGCGGCGCCTTTTGTCGCGACGCAGTACAACGCGTAGAGCTCCAACGCCACACCATCTGGAACCTTAAACGCGCATGTTTTGAACGCATTCGCGGATTTCATAAACGCAGCATCTAAACCAGGATCACATGCATCGTCTGCGCCGTTTTCGTCGACCGAGTCTGAAGCCTCGACGTCGTCTGCGCTCGGTTGAAGCGCCGCGCGCGCGCTTTGGATTAATCCATCGATCGCCACCGAAACCTTTACCCGCGCGCGCGCTCCCGCGTCCGATCGCGCCGCGCACGCCGCGGCGATGCCGAACGCGACGCCACTGACGTATGCCAACGCCCATCCCGCGCGTTCACGCATCGTACGCGGATACGTATGGCCAAACCAGAGGTGTCACGCTCTGAGGACGTCATTCGCCGACGCGCGAACGACACAGTCATCATCGCCGTCGCCGCCGAGCGCGCCCGAACGCGCGCGCACACTGCGAGCAAACATTTCGAAATGCATCGTGTACAGTCGCCACGGCGCGCGCGCGCGTCGCTGGCGCTCGTAGTACTCTTTTCAATGTCAATTATGGTGTGTGTTGACATTTGGCTCTCGACGGTCGCGACGTCGTTGCGCGTCGTCATCAACGCGCCGTGAACGACCATTCGCGCGCGACGTCGATACTCACCGTCATCGTTATCTTTTTATCGCGTCGTCGTCGCGCAGGGTGTGGGTTTAGCCGCGCCAGATCACGCACGTGTATTACTTCAGGTACGCGTCCGACGTCGTCCGCCGACATCCCGAGCTTCAACGTAACGATGCTTTAGGATACGATTGATTACGAACAACCATGCAATGCACTGAACGCCAACGCGTTATCATTTGATGTTTCTACGTGGAGCTCGAGTACGAGCGATGAAATGATCCGCATCGGGGCGTTGACGGGTCAAGATGTGCCGGCGGCGGCGCGAGAGACGTACGCGAGCGCAATCGTCGCTCGGGACGTCGGGACAAATGATTCTTCGCGCGTGATTAATTTAGCGGGCATTACGATTCAATTTGCCTGGTCACGCGGGGTTGTGGTAGACAATGACAACGCCGGTGGGTTTACGACGCTTGACCCGTCGCAATTCGTACTCATGTGCTGGGGCGGTCAAATCGTATCGCCGGGCGCCGGCAGCCGACGCGTCGCACGATGTCGATCCGATGTCATCATCGCCATGAACGATATCGGTCCATATGTGACGTTCGGCGCGCTCACTTTAAATGCTGGCGAATTCTTCGCCGGTGGGTACAGCAATTTTTTGTTTTCGTTTAGAGATGCGCAGGCTCGACTGATCGACGCTGGATCGATTAGCGTGCGCTCGGTGATGTGCGACGCCAACTTTGCATCATCGTTGCCAAATCAAGAAGCCGTGCTCGATGCACCGACATCGACGTTTGGATGGAATCCAAACGCTAACCTCGAACTCGCTGCGTGTCCAAGCCTGATCGATGTCGTGTTTAGTACGTTGTCGAGCGACGTTTCCATCGACGCCGAAACCGGTCGAGCGGCGACGACGGTGCGCGGGGTCGTCGGCCATCGAAGTTGTTCGACAATGTCTCTCGATCGCGTCGCCATCGCATCTCGCTTGATCGACAACGACATCAATCGCAACGTTACCGCGACATTACGTGCGGTGTGTGATGGATTACGCGTCGTGTACCCGATTACCACGACGTCGTCGATGACCAACGAGCCCATCGAGTGCGACGTTCGCCTGACAAACGACGCATTGGAGATTCGATTTGCCACGCCCACGCAATTGTGCCCTGGATGTTTCATCGTCGGTGGTGCGAATAACGTCATGGTGGACATTACGTCGTTGACGGACGACGTCGACGCGAATGTCGCAAATGTTTCGCTCGTGGCTGATGGTTTACGGTCGCCGTATTGTTCGGGCTACGCCGGCGACGACGAAGACGCGAGCGAACTTCCACGCGCGTGCGCCGCCGAAACGAACGCGGAATACGAAGGCGCTCGCATTACTTCTGGAATCTTCCTCGTGCCATCTGTCGATGCGTGCTGCGCGGCGTGCCAGGAGAATCCACATTGCAATGTCTGGGTCTTTTGCACCGCCGACGACGGATGCGGGACGAATGAATACGTGTACTCGTATAGTTCGTGCGCGCTCAAGTACGCGATCGCCGATGTCGTTGGCGCTGACGCACCGATGCCGGGCAATCGTGGCTCGAATGTGACGTTCACCTCGGGCGTGTTGCGAGATAAAGAAGCCGAGCCATTAGCGGCGGATACGAATGATGACCGTAGAGAGTGCCGACGCGAACGTGAGGCGCGATACGCCGGGACGGAGATTGATGTCACGATGGCGACGTCATGGAGCGCGTGTTGTGATGCGTGTTTGACAAACGTCGCGTGTTCGGTATGGACGTTTTGCGAGGATGCTGATGTGGGATGCGACGGCGCGTATGCGTTTGGATCTTGCGTGTTGAAAATGTACCCGAGCGAACAAGGCGGCGGGAACGCGTTCACCGCGCCTCTCGCGCTCGCGCGAGGCGAGGGCGTACCGTGGTCAAGCGGCGCGCTCGTGGATCGCATTCCAGAACCAGCGCCAACAGTAGAAGGGTGCGTCGTCGAGCCAAACGCAAATTACAAAGGGCATCCGTTAAACACTGGATCAGAGCTTGTGGTTGACGACGAAGCGGAGTGTTGCCGAGAGTGCGCGTCGACGAAAAAGTGCAACATTTGGGTGTTCTGCGCCGCTCAAGATGGCTGCTCGAATGCGTACTTTGAGTACGCATACGGCGAATGCTGGCTTAAAAAGCTATCGCCGGATGACATCGTTGCCGATTCGCCGATACCAGCGTGGGAGCGCGGTGTGGGCGTGCCGTGGACGAGCGGTCGGATCACGCAAACCATTCCAGCGCCGTCGCCGTCGCCGCCACTGCCACTGCCGCCACCGCCGCCTCCCATGCAAATGTCGACGTGCATGACTACAGCACGCGACCGTCTCAGTCGGCTGTGCCGCCCATTGTTGACATTTACTGCGCTCGACGACGCCGCGGCGTGTTGCGCGCTCGTCGACGACATGGAACGCGACCGATGCTTCTGTGACCCGGGTGTGTTTTTAGTCGAAGGCGCGTTGACGCAACCGGAGGTTCTCGTGGTTGGATTGGCGTGCGATGCGACGATTACGACTGGCGACGCGTGCGTGGTTCAATCGCCGCCTCCGCCGCCGATCGTTGAGCCGAGTCCAGCGTCTCCTCCTCCGCCGCCTCTGGAAGTTGAACCGTCACCGCCTCCGCCGTCACCACCGCCTCCGCCGTCACCACCGCCTCCGCCGTCGCCATCTCCGCCGAGTCCGAGCCCGCCACCTCCAGTCATCGTCGAGCCGAGTCCGAGTCCATCGCCACCGCCGCCTCCGTCGCCGTCGCCACCGCCGCCATCTTTACCCGCGACGACGTGTTCGCGACTCCTCACCAAACTTCGTGAGAATTGCGGGGCGTTTTTCGGCGAACAAGACGTAACATTTGGAGACGCCTGTTGCGCGCTCGTGAGCGATATGAGCGCTGAGGGGTGCTTTTGCGATGAGGAAACACTCGACTCGCTCGGAACGTCGGCAAGAGTCATCGAACTCGCGGCGCCGACGCTGTGCGATGGACTTGACGTACGCATCGGCTCGGCGTGCTTTCCGAGTCCTCCACCGCCGAGTTCTCCTCCCCCGGCGCCGAAATCGCCGCCACCGCCCGAGCCGAGTCCACCTCCACCAATTTCACCGCCGAGTCCTCCACCGCCGAGTCCTCCACCGCCGAGTCCGCCTCCGCCGAGTCCTCCTCCGCCGAGTCCTCCGCCGAGTCCTCCGCCTCCGTCTCCGCCCGAGCCGAGTCCTCCTCCACCTCCGCCGAGTCCTCCTCCACCGAGTCCACCACCACCCGCAGACGAATGTCCATTGCTCACTCTAATCGGTGGACCGAGCGCTGTGCAAAACGAAATCTTACTCAACTCTGTGTACATCGACCCTGGGGCGACGGCGATGGATGACGTCGACGGCGACATTTCAGACGCCGTCGTTGTCGATACGTCGGCGTTGGACACGAGTGAAGTTGGTGTGTATCGCATTGAATATCGTGTGAGGGATTCAGCAGGGTGTGAAGTACGCGCTGAACGTTTCGTTCGCGTGATTGCTCTCGTGCCAACGTCTGATTTGACGCAGCTTACGGGGCTGTGCTCGAGTAACATTCCTCGCATTCGCGAATTGTGCGGCGCCGTAGCCGCATTGGACGCGAACGCGCCTAATCCCGCGGCGTTCCCGGGATGTTGCATCGCGTTGTCAGACATGGACGAAGCCGGGTGCTTTTGTGTGCCAGACGTCATCGCTGGATTCGAGGGTGAGTCGCCGTCTGTGGCGCAACTCGCCGCGTTTACGCCTCTCGCCTGCGGATTCCGCGTCAAAGTGGGCGCCGTCTGCGAAGACCAACAACTTTTGTCGCAATTCTTAAGCACCCCCACGGCGGTGCCGGAACTTGTCATCCCGGACGACGTGTGGGAAACCATTGTTGACGAAGATGGTGTGCTTCGCGAAGACATTGGGTGCAATGACACGCTCACCGTCGTGCGCAAGTATTGCGGCGCCGTGACGACAAACGCTGGATTTGCGCCCCGCGTGGCTGATTTTGCTCCGTGCTGCGCTGCTGCCGCACGTCTCTACAACAATACGTGCCTGTGCGATGAGCCAGAACTCATTACGGATGAAAACTTTGTGTTCGTGCGCGAGCTCGTGGGATTCACACCGCTTGGATGTGGATTCAATTACACCGACGAGTGCCCGGCGCTCGTCGACCGGCTCAGCCTCGAAACGACAATCGTCGAAATCCCCACGCCTGGCGACGTGCGCACGATTCCCATTAGCATCCCAGTGTTATCTCCATTGCGTACTGAGCCTACGACAACGCTCGAGGCGGGATTGGCTGGGGGATTAGCGCAGATAGACGCATCGGGAAATCAAGTCGCGCGTTTTGCCGACGGAAGCTCCGCCGCGGATGTCTTTGGCTTTTCGGGTGCTGGTTCCTGTCTCGACTACGCCGCTCTCATTCCCGAATTATGCGCCTCTGTTGGCATCAATCGCAAAGTGTCCGTGTACAACCTCACCGGCTGCTGCGTGCTTTTGCGTGCGATGCACGATACGGCGTGTTTGTGTCCGCCGTACGCTGAGACGTGGCTCGGGGATGCCTATGACGCGTACGAAATTGTCGCCAGAGAAGGATGCGGGATTCAAATCGACACGCCACCGCGACTCGGTTGCGCCAGCGACGAGGTGAATGACGAAATTTACGATGAAAAAGACTTCATCTTACCGCCGCGCGTGGCGCCGGAGATTCTCGTGAACCTTCAAGCATGGCTCAACGCCGAACCCGTCGACGTGAACGCCACGTCGCCCGACGGGGATGGCGTCGTCGCGGAACCACCGACGAATGGCTGGCTCCCAAGCGGCGTACGTAACATCTCTACGGCTATTCCTAACACGCAGTCGTGCCTTGAAGCGCTGTTAGCTACGGAAATATCGTGCATTCCAGCGATTACTGGCGCGCGCGAGGCGTTTTCGCTCGACGCATCCTGGCAGGCGTGCTGTCGTCGGTTGACATCAATCGACATCAATCGATGCCTTTGCGATGGCGCCGTGGCGCTCGCCATGACGACGACGCCTGAACGTCGACGATTGCACAGGCAATTCCTTCGTTTGGCACCGAACGCGTGTGGATTGGATGTAACGATTGGTGAGCGATGTCCCGTCGCCGAATTCATCGTCGCAGACGAAGGCGCCGCCGACGTAGCACGAGTCTCGACAATGTCGGCCGACGACGCCACCGCGTTCATGGACATCGAAGCTCCGGTGTACGAGCGCACTGATACAGTGACGAGTACAGTGTTGGCTAACGGTGGAGTGGTGTTGTCGAATCCGCAATCTCAAACGACGTTTCCACGTGGATTTACAATTGTTTCGCCGCGCCCAGACGCGCCTTCGGCAACGACGGTGACGGCTGAAGGCGTCGTCGAGTTTGAATCCGCGGCGATCCCCGGCGCACGCGTTCGTGTTGAACCGAGTGACGACGGTACTACCTTCATCGGCATTGATGGTACTGTTCGACGGTTACATGTACCGATGTCGTCGGACGCGGCCGCCGCCGACGTCGATCCGAGCGACTCGGCCGTGTCCATCGCCAACGACACCGCAGTGGCGCAGACTCGCGACGACATCGCGACGATTCCGCTTGGCGAAACATCAGAGGGCGAAAGTGGTGGCATCGCCTACACGCAAGCCTCGCAAGAATTACGCGTGGAGCTCCCGGATGATACCACGGTGACCATTACGTATCCTGAAACGCGGCCGCCACCGACGACGGCGCCTCCGCCTCTACCGCCGAGCACTGGCGCGCCCATCGTCCGCCCGCTTGAAGGTTACGGCGTGGTGGTCGAAAATGGAGTTCCCGTTCCCGAAGGCGCGCCGGGCTTGAGTGCGTGTGACCCGATTCGTACACTGAGAAATTTCCTCGTCGTCGGCTTCCAACCGGGATCGACATCGTATGACGTCTTAGGCGCCATCGCATGTTGCGCCAACGCCACGGTGAAGATTCCTGAAGTCACTGGCGTCGTCGGTTATCGCCCTCGCGGTGCGATTAACACCTTTGTCGACGCACCGAGCGTGCCAAATGTCACGTGCAGAGGACTCAGTATAATCTCCGCGTCTGGCGAGACGTTGGACGACACCTTGTGCGACCGAACGACGGTCGAAGCGACATCCGCAGGCGTGTCATTTACCCTGCGCGATATTGAATTGTGTCCAAATTGTGCAATCACAGGATCTCGCGACGGTGTTTTGTTCACAGTACAGCACGCGAGTGATGCGACACTGAATACGCTATCGCCAGTCGTTCGTGCGTTGCAATGTGACACATCTGGCACGTGGGCGCGCGCGACTGAACGACCAATAGGCGGCGACGGCACCCGTCGCCGACGGCTGTTGCAACAATTTTTCGGTGGCGTTCCTTTCTTTCCGATGCAGCAGAACACGAGCAGCGGCGCGTTCGCACCGCCATTAGTTGGATTCAACTTGACGCAATACGCGCAGCCGTCGACTCGACGCGACTTTGACGGTTACTTTGACCCGACGGGTGACGATGACCCGACGGGAGATTTCGGTGGCGTCGCCTGTCGAACCATTTTGCCACGCGTGTCATCGTCTTTGCGATGGTTTGGTGCGCGCGCGAATGTTTCTGGGCCGTATCAAACGGCGCCATTTGAGGATTACACATTTACAGGATCGATATCGCTAGATTCCGGCGACGGACAATCGGCGACGCTGACAGACGTGAACGTCCCCGTCGTGCTCAGCGCTTGGGTGAATAATGCGACGACTGGCGAGTGGCGCAACGTCGTTGATCCCCTTGAGGAGTACCGCATTGAATGTTTTCCCACGAGAGTGGCTCGCGGGACCGCAGACGCCGAATCGCAGGTGGCGTCCACGCCGAGCGCAGATCCGTGCGGTGGATTACGATTCTTCATGTCGTCGTACGCGCCCGAAGGCGTGTTTGCATCAAATGAAAATGCTGGAGCTACGCCGCAGGTGACGCTTCTGGAGATTTCGCTCTCGCAAGTATCGTTGTGCGCCGGGTGCTCGCTTCAAGGATCCAACGAAGACGGCGCGCTGTTCAAAATTACATCCCGCACGAATGCACGTTTCGACTACGTCGGTCCGAGCGTAGGGAACCCGACGTGTGTGACGGATTTACGCGGTCGCTCTGTGTCGCCCGAAGGTGTCGACGGGGAAACCATACCGATCGTTCCGCCACCGATGCTGGTCGACAACACAACCGAAGTCGAATGCAACGGCGTAAAAGGATTAAACCTCAAGGGCATTTTGCTCCGCGATGGATCGAAGTTCATCACGGATACCGAAGACGAGTGCTGCATGGCATGTGCAATGACGCGAGACTGCGACATTTGGGTGTACTGCACGGGAGATTGCGTGGACTTTAGCTATCATTCGTGTTGGCTCAAGCGTTCGATTGGAGGTGGGTTCACGCGAGAGCGGGGACCGACGGACGTTGCGGCGTGGGACAGAGGTCCCGACGTGCCGTGGACGAGTGGATGGTTTGTGCGCGATGAAACGAGGGAGCCCGGACCGTCGCCGCCGCCGCCGGCGATTCCCTCGGTGCCAGACTCGGCAACGTACTTTACGTTACAGCCAGGCGTTGGGGTTCAAATACCGGCTTCAATAATCACGGTCATTCCAGGTGCCCAAGTGCCTGGAAACGAAACGACGAGCGAACCTCCTTCATCGTCACCGCCGACGACAAACGGAATTTTCCCGCCACCGCCGTCAAACGTGGCACCGACGACGCCACTACCGGTGCCGACGCCGGTGCCCGCTTCTCCTCCATCCACGCCGCCGCCGGGTCTAACGCCGCTTCCAAGCGGTGGCGATCCCGCTCGCGCGTGCGTGGAAGGCGATGCATTGATTTGCCCCACGGAATCTACCCCCGATGCGCTAGGTTTGGCGGATGTTCGATTGAGCGTGCAACTCCAAAGCGTTTCGCCTTCGCAAGCCGCGTTGACTGGCACGGTAATCAATTTTGGTCGCGTGCACGACCGCGTGTGTCTAGCGGGAGTTTCCGTAACGATTCCGTTTGATAAAACGGTCATAAATCCGTCTACGAGCGAGCAAAGCGTGGCGGCCTCGGCGTCAGATTTCATCGTCGAATGTGTCTTCGTCGGCGTTCGCACGCGCGACGGACCGCCGAGCGACGACGCAAACGGATGCGGTACCTACGCCTCCGCCGCCGTCGTCGACGCCGGCATCGAACTCACATTCCGAAACGTGGCGCTCTGCAAAGAATGCTGGATTGTCGGCGGTCCAGCTGGTGTTTTGTTTACAATTCGCCACCGAGATAATTGGCTCTTGACGCTCCCAGAGGAGACGCTCGCCAATCAAAACGCGTTCACAGAATCTGCCGCGACGTGCGCGCCTGTGCGGTAATCGTTGACATGCGCGTGTTCAAGACTTCAAGACTTCAAGACTTCATGCGCGATGAATAGCGCGTGAAGAACGCAATGAAATGTTTACATCCTTTTACTCGTTCCGCATACCGCGCCTCTTTTACATGTCTTTTGCACTGGGCGCTGAGCACACGCGTCATGTCCGACGACGACGTTACGTGCGATGACGAAGAAATCGCTCGGTGTCTATCGCTGAGCGACGCCGACGAAGAGATCGAAACTAAGAGACGGCGGCAAAGGCAAGTGGCCGCCGACGCGTCGCTCGCGTTGCGACTCACCGCCGAAGACGCGTGCGCGCGCCTTTGTGACGCGTCAAGTCTCGCTCTCGATGCCGTCATCGCGCGGGCGATCGCCGCCAAAGATGCATTCGCGAACATCGAAGCGTTTGCGCCGAAAACCAACGACGCAGTCGTAATCGCGTCGCCCCCGAGCGCAGAGCAGCACGCGTACGAAGTCGACCACGGGCGGTTAGAGCTTCGCTTAGAATTCTACGGCTTGCGCGAAAAGGTTGTCACCGGCGATGGAAACTGTCAGTTTCGCGCGTTGAGCGATCAATTATTTCGCGATGGTGGCGAGTATCACGACGTCGTGCGCGCGACGGTGGTTGAAAGATTAATCAACCGGCGGGACGCGTATGAAGCCTATGTCGCACCGGAAGCGTATGACTCGTACGTGGCGAAAATGAGCCAACTCGGGGAATGGGGCGATCACGTCACACTTCAAGCCGCAGCGGATGCGTATTCGGTGACGATTAACGTTTTAACTTCGTACAGCGAAAACGGATTCATTGAAATTTCACCGAGTGACGGTTCGTCATTAAACTCGCCGCGAAGCGTGTGGTTGAGCTTTTTCGCCGAAGTACACTACAACTCAATCTATCCCGCATAGCACATGTAAGCATATGTATGTATATGTATAGAACAACACCTAGCAGCAGCACCAACACACGTTAGCGTACGAACATGAAGATAAAAATATAAATAAAAGGCGACGTCCTCAAGGCGACGCCGCGGTCACCGCCGCGCGAATCGCATTAGGCATAGATCCCATCACCACGGGCGTATCTACTAAATCCATAATTCTACCATATCCAGTGATAATAAACGCCCGCGCACCATCATCGCCGTCGATATCTTCCACCGCCGTCCGTATCGACGCGATGGCTTCAAACGCCCCAGTCGCGTCGTCGCTCATCAAAAACTCCATGGAAAACCCACCGCCGATGCGATCGACGCGTTGGGGCAACACGAACGGTAAGTTTTGCCCCGACGTCGTCAGCGTCGTCGCCCACTGAAACATCGCGTCTTCAAACACGTTCACGTCGACGGAGCTCGGGAGCTTTGCCGTGCCCAACTGCTTGCCATCGCCCGCAGCTCCAGCGGCGCGCGCGCCCACACGGACGCCCCGCGCGCTCGTCCGTCGTCCGGCGCGCGTGGATGAAAATATTTCTCGCGCGCTCGCCGCCCGAGATGGCATCGTCGCGCACGACATATGTCGGCGCGTGCGTGCGTGTGACGACCATCGGTGTTATCTTCGATGAAGATATCGCACGCGCGTCATTCGCCGACGCGACGATGACCACCATGGCGAGCGCGCGAATGACCGCGTCAACGCACCGCGCGATGTCACCGTCGGTGCACGCGCGCGGACGCAGCCGTCAGGGCGCGGTGGCGCCGTCCAAGGCGTCGCCGCAGCGGCGCCACAGCGCCAGAGGACGATCCTCAGCGACTCGGGCGTTTGTCGACGCCAACGTCGTCGCCCAAGTCGCCGAGCTCGAGGGTGGCATTCAATCGTTTTATCTCGGCACGTTGCTCACGATCTTGGGTGGGGCTGGATTTATCGTCGTGCGTCAGGTGTTGATTCGTCGGGAGCTGGATGATCAAGCGAAAAAGATGGGCGAGCGCATTCGCGCGGGTAACGCGAGCGCGGAGGATTACTTTGAGATGGGTTCTATTTTGCTTAGAAAGAAGGTATTCACGCAAGCGGTGAGAAATTTACAAATGGCGGCGACGAATTGGGACGGAGATGAGCAAGATTTGGCGTTGGTGCACAACGCGCTCGGGTTCGGGTACTCGAACACGGACAAGCTCGATTTAGCCGTGGCTGAGTTTAAAAAGTCTGTGGCGTTACAGCCTGGGTACGTGACGGCGTGGAACAACCTCGGCGAGGCGTATGAAAAGAAGAAGGAAATGAAGGATGCCATCGCGTGCTATGAGGAAAGTTTGGTGTTGTCTCCGAACAATCCGGTGGCGACGGAGCGGTTGGAGGAGATTAAAATGCGCATGAAGCGTCGCGGTCAACTCGACGACGAATGATAGATTATCAATATTATACATACACAGAGCACACAGACACGCACACGCCGCACACGCGCACGCACGTACGCACACATTGATCTGTTCATGATTCGCTATTACAAAACCTACTAAATTGTACTCGCGCGCGCGCGTGACGCTCGCGCCCTACGCGTTTCGACGCGCCTCCTCCTCGGCGAACCTCTCTTCGGCAATCTTCCTCTTCTCCCGCGATCGTCGATTCTGAAACCAATTATACACGTTCGACTCCGCTATTGGCCCATACTTGGTCAACATCTCTGTAATCTCTGTTAATTGTTCGCGGACCGGCGGTTGTTGTCCGCCCAAGAACAAGTCCTCCAACGCCTTGTAGTGCTCGGGCGTCCCCGTCCAACGCGGACCTCTCGCGTTCTTATCCTCCCCGCGTCCACCGAGTCTATTCGCGTGTCCATACGGATCCCCATTCGAAGCAACGCCCGCGACGCGCGCAGACGGCGCGTACAGCGCCGTCGTCGCCGTCCCGGCGGCGGTCGACGTCGCGCGCTGCTGCGTCGCGTGCACCGCCGTGATTTGCAACAACTGTTGACAAATATGCGCATACGCCGCGACTTGTTGACGAAACGCGTAGAGTTGCCGTTCAGTCATGTGCACGGCCGCGCCTGGCGGCGCGCGAACCGCGCCGGGGAGCGTCACCGGCGCGGCGTTGACCAGCGTGTGTGGCGCCGTTGCAGCGTCGTCATCCATGGCCGTGGCGTTCGCGGCGGTGTTTGCGTCGGGTGCGGCGTCCGCGGCGTCGTCCTGGGCGAGTGGTGCGGTGGATGGGGACATGTCGACGTCGGTCATCGCGCGCGATGGGCGCCCGCGGTCGTCGTCGACGAATGCCGGCGCCGATCGTCGTCGTCAACCAACCTCCGCAGTCTAAACCCTGGATATAAACCCTAAAAAGACACATAGTGGTAGAAACGCTCACGATATGAATACGTGATGCATAAATTTCCAGAATCTATATTTTTTTGTTTAAAACGCATATTTATATAGTGTTAAGTTTGGACATGATACTATACCTAGGAACATGCACGCGCGAGAATGTCCATACCGAAACGGTATTTTATATAGTCTTAAAAGAGCTATGATATGAGATCGCTACGCCCACCGCTTCGGTCGTTCGGCGACGCTTCGCGCAAAGGTCGCGCGCGCGGCACATCGCCTCGCGCGCGCCTCGCATCTCGCCTCGCGCCTCGCGCCTCGCGCACGCGCGCACTTCGCGGCTTTCCGCATCGATTCACCTCGTCGCCGCCACGCGCACGAGGCGCTCTCGCGCGCACCGCGGCGATGAGCTCGCCCGTGGTGCTCGCCGGGCTCGCGCTCGCGGAGCTCCATCGCCGCGCGCACGACGGTTTAGACGGCATCGATAGCGACAGCGAGGGGGAAGAACAGGCCGAAACGCCATCGCCGACGCTGTCGTTGTCATCTTCGCGCGAACGCGCGTCGCCCGCGCGTGTGGATGCGGCGAATGAAGCGCGAGCGCCCGCGTTTGAGCGCGACAACGTCGACGAAGACGCGACGCTCGACGCCGATGACGCGCGTTCCGACGCCGAGGAGCCGCGCGAACCCGAACACCAATGTCGGTTTTGTTTTACTGGCCGAGAATGCGGGAGTTTGATCGCGCCGTGCGCGTGCGATGGCTCGCAACGGTTCGTGCACCGCGCGTGCCTCAGGCGTTGGCTTCGCGTGAGCTTTGAGCAACGAGGCGCGTACGAGACGTGCTGTCGCGTCTGTCACGAGAAATACGACGTCCCAGCGCGTTCTGGTGCGAGTAAACTAAGGTTCTGGTTTAGCCTGCGCGCACGAGATCGATTGAATGAGTATTCGCGCGTGTGGGCGCAGAATGCCATGAACGCGTTGCTGCGTCGAAAGGGGGTGACGATGCCGAGGAGCGCGAGCAGCGCGGGGAATCTAGCGCTTTTAGTGGCGTCTACCGAGGTGAATATATGGGCCAGGCGTGAGGAACATCGCTCAACGAGTGCGTTACCTAAAGCTTTGCGTGTGGCGTCGTTTCTGCTATCTGCGGCGTCGGTGGCGGCCAAAGTACGATTGTTATTCGGCGGCGCCACGGTGACCGTCAGTCGACCGAACGCGTGATGTGTGTCAAAATCATCTCGCCCGGGCGCTCGAACCAGGACGCACGTGCGTGTCATCATCATCATGATCGCACCGCGTGCTCGAGTATGTTCTTTCTGTGTGTAATTCAATAATCTGCTGTACAATGTAAACGCGTTTCGCGACTCTCCGAGCATCACTGCGCGACGCGACCGCGCGACGCCATGGCGACGGAAACCGCCGTCCCCGCGACGCCCGCGCCCGCGCTCGCGACGCCCGCACCACCGCGAGAACTATCAAACATCGAAGCATTCGTGGCGAGCGCGACGCCCGTGTTCGTCGTGCGACGGCGCGATGACCGCGCGAGTGCCACCGCAGCGGCGAGCACCAGCTCACTGTCGGGGTACGCCTTATCCGAGCTTTTCGCGGCGTTTGAAGAGCCGAGCGCGTTCGGCGCCGAAGTCCCGCTGCGGCTGCAAGACACGCAAGATGTGAGTCAATATTATGTGCCATTTTTGTCCGGCGTGCAGCTGTACGTGCGCGAGGAGGAGGGTGAGCAGGCGCGCGCGAGTGAGCGGCTCGCGTTTGAGTTTTTCGAAAAGTCTAGCCCGTATTCGCGACCGTCGATGTCGGAAACCGTGCAGACAATCATGGATGAACATCCAGAGCTGGCAACGATGCGCTCGGGCGCGCTCGCGCCGTCGAGTTGGATGTCGGTGGCGTGGTATCCTATTTATCGCATTCCGCAGGGCACGATGTTGCACGACGTGCAAGGAAGTTTTTTAACATATCACGCATTGTACGACGGGGCGTTGAGAGATGGAGATGTGGCGTGTCCGTTACCACCTGAGATGTCTGACGCGCAGGAGCGGTTGATTGAGGAGCGCGTAAAACGCGCAAAGGAGGGCGCGGAGATCGAAAGCGGCGCCGGCGCGGCGGCCGGCGACGGCGAGATTTCGACGCGCGTATTGCGCCCGTTCGGTTTATCAGTGTATAAGATGCAAGGCGACGTGTGGGCCGCGAATGATCGCGCGACGAAATGGATGGAATCTCTCATGGATGGCGCGTTCACGTGGTTGAGGTTCCGGAAGATTATTCACGCCGACTATGAATTTTTCGCGCACTTTGGTTGAGCACGGCGCACCTTTTGTCCAGAGCGCAGTCAAACTCGGGCGTTCTAACTAGTCTTATTGATTCATCATTATCTTACTTCTTGTATTGCTAAACATATAACACATATATCTACTGTACACGCTCGCGTTCTCGCGCGTCACCTCTGTCGTCGGCGCAGTCGGCTCTGACTCCGCCTACGCCGCCCCTCCCGCTCCCACGCCCACCACCGCCGTCAGAAAATATCATCATCTCCAACGCACTATTCTCCGCCCCTAACGTCGCCACATCCCTCGTTAAACGCTCGCGTTCGCGCTCTAACGCCTCCTCTTCCCGCGTCAACGCTTCCAACGCCCGCGCCAACGCGTTCGCCCGCGCCACCTTTCTCGCCTTGCTCCTCGCCGCACTGAGCCTATTCGCCAAGATTCGTCTCGCGCGTTTAGGATCGCGCGTCGCAAGTTCCTTGACGTCCATCGGTGCGCGGTCCCAATCAATCACGTCCTCGTCCTCGTCCTCCTCGTCGTCATTGAATTCTTGATGATGATGATTATAATAATTCAGCTGCCGACCACCGTCGTTCGTGAGCAGCGAATTTGCGAGCGCAGAGGACGCGAACGCATCGGCTGGGCTCGAGAGCGATCGACGATGCGTCGGTGCGCGCCGCACCGCGGACGATCCCGACCCTGTCGTCATCGCAAACGCCGACGGCGCATCAAAGTCGAGCGTCATGCAATGCCGCATCATCATTCGTCGCCGCATCGTTCGTCGCCGATGCGTCGCGTGATCGCGCTCTTCGGCGCATGCGACGACGACACCGATGCCAGTGTGTCGGTGGCGGACCGCGCGGCGTACGTCGATGCGTTCGATTGGCTCGACGAGTGCGCGCGCTTTACGGAGAGCATTCAAGATGATGTTGATGTCGATGATTCGAACGGATTATTGCGCGCGAGCGCGTCGTCGCGGGACGTGCGGTACGCCCTGGCGTCGTGGGACGACGCCATCGCGCGGTGCGTGGGCGCGGATGACGCGCGAGGCGACGACGTGGGCGGTGGAACGTCGATGAAGTCGGTGTGGCTGTCGCGGAGAGAATTTTTAAACGCGACGTCTTCGGCGCGCGCGTCGATGATGCGCGAGAACGCCAGTCGCGGGGCGTGCGTGCACGTGACGTCGGCGATGAGTGCGGCGTCGAGGGTGATTGATGCGATGGACGGCCTGGCGAAGGCATCGAGTGGGGAACGGGCGTTGGATGTGGTGTGGTTTACGCCGGCTCGGGACGCAAAAAAGAACGAGGACGACGACGAGACGTCTTTTGATGATATCTCACAGTGGTCGAAGGTGTCGATGGCGATGTATGGGGTGTTTAGAAGAGCGCTGGAGTTAGGACCGCACGTGCGCGTGCGTGTGGTGACGTGTGGGACGGGTTCGGTGCCGAGGAGCGCGAGGCGCGTGGCGTCGACGACGGGGGCGTCGACGACGTCGTTGGATGATGATGAAGTTGTGGATTTTGGCGTACGGTGGCGCGGGGCGTTGGCGTTCGCGAGCGCGAATGGTAAGGAACGCATGGAGATTTGTGGGTTGAGTGCGAGCCGTTTACCTCGGTGTCGTCCTCGTCGCGATGTGGATGACGATGTGGATGACGACGGAGGCGACGACATCGAGCCGCTGGCGACGACGACGACATCGTCGTCGTCGCTCATCGCGAGCGCACTTCGCGTCGTCGAAGTCGTGCTCATGCGTGACATTCCGGGTATGTATTTGAGCGCCACGAGCGAGTCGTTGCGCGTGAACGTGGACGATGGCGTTGGCATGCTGACGACTTCGGCGTCGTCCGCGACGCGAGGCGCTTTTTTCAGCGCGTGGCGTTCGGCGTGCGCCTCGGCGCCGACGTGGGGCGACGCTCCGGCGTTCGTGGTGCAGGGTCAACTCGCGCTCAATACATCGTTGCCGCACGACGCTTTTAGGCGACGACCGGTGGTATACCGTGACATTGTCGGCGAACGCGCGTCGCCCATGTTGCTCTATCCGGTGAAAAAGACGAGGGAGGACGCGAGCGCGGTGGAATTTCATTTGCGCGCGTTTACGGCGCTGCCCGAGCTGTTGCAAAAGCTATCGACGAGTGTGGGTGGGGTATCGTCGCGCACTGCCAAGCGACACTTTAGCGCGCTGGATAATCTCGGTACGATTGCGCGACAGGACGCGTTGAACGAAGCCGAACAAGGATTGTTAATTCTCTCCGAGCGGCCGCTCGTCAAGGGACACGCGTACGGCGACAATGACGACAAGGGTGACGATGACAACGGCAATCATGTTGTTGATGATGATGAACACAACTTGCCGGGTATATCACCGTGCGATGCGGCGTTTTCGCCGGATTTGACGGTGAAGAAGAGTAAAGTCGCGGATTTAGTCGATTTAGCCACCGCCGACGCGCCAGAGCGCGGACGATACGCGCGACAGTCGTCAGAATACGTTCGGAGATGGGAACGCTCGCGAGAGGCGAATACATTTTCAAAGGCGACGCTCGACGTGTGTAACACCAATGATGTCGCGTCTTCTCAGGCGTCGGCGCTCGGATTTGATGAAATCGTTGACGCGTTGATGGAGCGCGCGACGTCGACGTCAAAGAAGAGAGACGCGTACCGCCGAGGAGATGATGATTCGAACAATGGAAACGTCGAAGGGTTCCTCACCGAAACCTTCACGTCATGCATCGACGACGCGTTGGCGACGCTCGACCACAACACGACGACGCACCAAAAGATTTCGATGGAGGCGGTTCAGACGACGCAGACGACGCAGACGACGCGCGCCGAACGCCGCGAAGCGCGTCGACGCGAAATCGAAGAGAAACGCGAAAACATGCTCAGATCACTCGGCGTCGCTCCATCGAAAAGACACTATTACGACGATGACGAAAACAATGCGCGCGACAACGCCGCGCTCGCGTCGCCGCCGACGACATCCGTCGTCGTCTCCTCGTGCCCATCGTGCGCCTGCGAACTCGTCCCCATCCCGGGAATGAATAACTGCTACCGATGCGGTTCTAGCTTGTTCTAGCTCGCTCGCTGCTTCCAAAATAGTTGGTAAAAAAACTCTCTCGTAGTCTGTACCGTCTGTACCGCGGCGGCGCCGAGTGTCATGTATTTTAATCCTTCACCTCTCTGCGGCCGCATCCTCCATCGTCACTCTTGGTCCATACTTTACACGGTACATGCCCATATAAAAGAAAATGCAAATGATAGGCTTAAAAACAGTAAAATACGTCTTCAAGTGCAGCACCTTAACCACTCGGTCAAAGTACCAACTACATACGACTCCATATGGCGTAGGTGGAACGGTACTTACAGGATTTGAACCTGTGCGGGCATTGCCCACTGCATAGCTCGAACACGTGCGCATCGAAACTCATGGCCGAAAAGCGTCGAACGTCGCATATCAACGATCGCGCGTGAATGGATGGCTCGACGTCGCGGCTGGCGCGTTGACTCCTCGACGGCATTCCATCGCTTTTCCCGCGCGACGTGCCGGCCGGCGTTGCGCACACACAGATACGGATGGCACAGACGGAGGTGACGTGGGAAGATCAGCAGCGCATCTGCGCGTTTTCGCGCATGAACACGCGCGCGCACGAGGTCGCGGCGGAGCTCAAGGCGTTGGAAAAACGCGTGGAGGATTACGAGGAGGCGAGCACCGAGCTCGTGGTGAACGACGAGGACGACGTGAGCTTTCTCTTGGGCGAGTGTTTCGTGAAGATGGATAATGAGAGCGCGGAGACGCGATTGGAGAAGCTTATTCAGGTGGAAAAGGGCAAGTTGGAGGCGTTGAAGGCGGAGCGGAGGGCGCTCGCGGATGGCATGAGCGAGTTGAAAAAGGTACGTTTTGCGAACGTACCTTGTTGTGAACGACGACGACGACGACGACGACGACTGACGCATGATGGTTTATTAATAGAAATTGTACGACAGGTTAGGGAACTCGATCAACTTAGAAGAGTAATAAGGATGCGAAACACTGTAGACTGTAGCTGGCGTTTGACTTGACTTTCTTCTAAAGAACAGAATCTAATTAATTATATGCTTCGCACGACGCCTTGCACTCGGCAGGCATGTGCGACAAGCACGTGATGAACTTTTCACGATTCTCGGCATTCGTGGGTGGAAACGCGCGATCACACGCGCCCGTGAATGCGTCTTGACACGCCGAGCGGCACGCGAACGCGCGCGCGTCGTCATCCTTGGCGCACTTGGTTTGACAGAACTGCTCATCCCCAAACTCCGCGCACACGTCCACGCACTTTAAACCTTTCGGATTACGTCCATTCACGCAATCGTCCACTAATCGTCCGTTGGTTGTCGTCGCGAACCCGTATTTCTGAATTCGTTTTTTAAAATCTTTCGTTCGATAATCAATCAATGACAAAAATCTTACCTCGCCGTACGCCTTGCGCGTATTCTGATCAATCACCCCGCTTGCTTTCCACTTGTTCTTCTTTTGCCATTTCTTTACCGCGGCTGACGTGGCGTCATCGAACGTTCCAGACGTGCTGGTGGTGGTGGTGGTCGTCGCCGGCGTCGAGTAGCCAGCCTTGGCGAGCCAGCGTTGCAAGCAGTGCACGTCCCCGCCCGTGGTCCCGACGCGCACGTCGCGCGGGAAATGACAAAAGTCATCCTTTGTGGGATGCGTGTGCATGTCGTCGCGCGCAGGTGTGCGTGGAGATTTATGAGGATGGTGAGACAGTTATTACATCTTGTTGATAATCACGACGAAACTCTATCTTTTTTGGTCTTTTTGCGTCGACCGGCGACGCCACCGGCAATGGCGCCAGCCACAGCCGCGGGTAATGCGACGTCAGCATCACCTGCTTTACGCTTCTTAGTATGCGTACCACTACCGCGACCAGCACTGCCCGCGCGACTACTATTCATCGCTAACATGTTCACCGCCGAAACCGAACGCTCGGCGTTTAATCGAGCGTTCTTCGCCTTTAATAGCGCTTCGCCGCCACCTCGGCTCGGGAACTTGGCGCTCCCAATCAATGAGTGACGGTGTGATCCGAGAGGTATGGCGAGCATGCGATCGAGTTCGGCGCGAAATTTGCGTTCATTCTTCGCCGCTTCGTTCTTCGCGCTCTGTTCTTCGTGGTACTCTTGTAAATCGTCGTCGGATTCAGATTCAGAGAGAATAATCCCGAGCTCTTCGGCGTTCGTCCGTCGCCACTCCTTGTCAGCCTTGCTTTTTTTCTTCGTGTGCGCCAAGCGGTCAATCTTACGCGCCACCGCGAGGCGGCGACTGGCTTCGATTAAAGTCTCTTCCGCGATTGGAAACGCGTCGAGCGGCCCGTCGCGGTTGAGCGATTTCAGCAAAGCGTAGTATTGCGCGCGCTCCTTGGGCGTCACGAGCGACACCGCCGCACCGAGCTGATCGGCACGACCGGTGCGTCCACTGCGGTGGATGTACGTATCAGCGCTGCGAGGAATTTGGTAGTGAATGACCAATTCCACGCCCTTGACGTCCAAACCTCGAGCGGCGACGTCGGTGGCGACGAGCACCGAATGCTTGCCATTCTTCAGCGCGCTTTTGAATCGATCGAGCCCTTTCAAGCGCATGCGCTGCTGCATGCCCGCATGTAAACCCTCAACGGGGACGTTTAAGATTTTCAATAGCGCCACGACCCGACGTAGACATGAAATCGCGTTTACGAAGACGATGGTCATCCCGGGATGCGCCGACAACAGATAGTACAACAACGAGTCGCGGTCCTCCTCCGTGCACTCGAGCGCGCTCTCCGCAATCGATGCCGCTACGGCGCCTCCTTTACGCTCCTTGGTCGTCAAATCCACGAGCTTGACCTTGGAGTAAAATGGTACGCACTCCATTAACGATTCCAAAGAGCCGCTTTGGGCGACGGCAGCGCCAGACTTCTTCACAGCCGCCGGCGGTTTGCCTTTGCGCAACTTTCGTCGAACGCTGTCGGGCACAGTGAGCGTAGCACTAAACACAAACGTTTGCCGGTCGAGCATTTGCGACGGACGTAGCGCCAAGGCTTTCTCGCGTTCGGCATCCTCGGCGTGAAACACCGCGTCGTCTACGACTTCGTCTTCCTCCTCCTTGCCGAGCGCCTCCGACGACTTTTTGCCGCTGCGCTGTTTCACCTTTGGCGGTTGCGGGATGTTTTCGATGATGCTCGTTAACTCACGGAAATGTCCGCGCTCAACCATGCGATCGGCTTCGTCGAGCACGAAAAACGACAACGCGCCGAGTTCGGTCAAATGCGGGTGCCCGCTCTGCATGGTGTCCCACAATCGTCCGGGGGTGGCTACGATTACCGCCGGCTTGCGATTCAACAAACGCTCCTGCTTTTCTTTAGACATACCACCAACTACAGGGCAGACGTCTATTTTGGTGTACACGGCGACGGCGCGCATCATGGCGCATACTTGAAGCGCCAGTTCGCGCGTCGGCGCGACGATGAGCGCTCGAAGTGCGTCAGGGACTACTTCTCGAGGAACGCGCGTACTCTTCTCCTCATCGTCATCATCTTTATCTTCGTCATCATCATCAGGTAAACCGATGCCCTGGGACAACAATCGGTGTAAAATGGGCAACGCAAACGCTAAAGTTTTACCGCTCCCTGTTTGCGCGGCACCGATGACGTCGCATCGTCCCTTCATCGCCGGAGGAAGACATTCGCGCTGAATCGGCGACGGCGTGGTAAAACCTGCGTCTTGGATCGCGCGCAACAACAACGGGTGCAAATCAAACTCAAACCACGCGCTGACGTCGCAACCACTGTTCACGTCGACGCCTTGAACGACTCGACCACCAGAAGAAGAAGAAGGCGCGCTTTTCCGCGTAATCTTTTCCCAGTCTTCTTCTACATCCAACGCCGCATCTTCAATGAGTTCTTCATCATGCTTTGACGCAGCAGGTTTCTCTTTGTTCTTCTCAGCAGCTTTTTTCTTCTCCTTGCGACTCGCTTGCGTCGATTTCGGCTTGGCGCTGTCTGCGTCTTTGGTATTCTTTGTCTCCTCCTTTGCAACCGCGTGAACCTTCTTAACCGCGACACCATCGCCGCCGCCGCCAACACTCTCCCCATTCTTCTTGGCCAACTTCTTTGCTTCAATCTTCGCCTTCCAACGAAGCTTACGCTTCATAATTCGTGCCTCTTTCCCGCTTAAACCATCCAACGCGTCTTCGTCCAACGCGTTCAACGTGCTCGGCGCTTTCGCGGCTCCTTTCCCCTTCGCGCCCGCCTTTGTCCCCGCATCCTTTGCCGGCTTATCCATCGCGACGAAATCCCCTCCAAAAATCTTAATTTTCTCTTTTGGCTTCGCCTCTACCGCCGTCGTCGTCGTCCCAGAGTCACCGCGCGTCGCCGCGGCTACCGCCGCCTTGGCTGAGCTCGCGTCCAACACTTCAAGCGACATGAATCCTTCCTCGCTCGCGCCAAGCATGAGCGCGTTCGTGTTGACATTAACGCCCGTCCAGCCATCATCTGCGGTCATCCACCCATCGACGTCGTCGTCGTCATCGTCGTCGACGACGGCGTGGGGTTTCTTTTTCGTGCGCTTTTTCGTGGCGGCGGCTGGCGCCATGGTTTCCGTCTCTCACGCGCGTGACCTGCGCGCGTGCGTCGCGTGTGCGTTCGTGCGCACGCGCGACGGGCCACGGAGATGCACGCGCGCGTAGCCGTGCGCCGCGACGGTGTCGTCTGCGTCGATGCGCGAGGGCGTTTGTGTGGAGCTGAGTTCGCTGAGCGCGTTATGATACATGTCTACTACACGCGCCGCTACGCGTCGCTATCGACGAGCTGTCGATCTACGAGTTGTTTAAGTTCGAGGTATAGCGTTTTCCACTGTTCGACGTCGGCATTGGCTTTGGCGGCATCGGCGAGGGCGTGATTGAGCCGCACGCGGATGTCGGCGGTTTCGGCGGCATCTGGGACGGCGGCGGTCGCAACGTCGCCGGCGCCGGCGTCTTCATCGACGCGCATCTCGCGCCGCTGACGCTTTGCGCTCGAACTAGAGCGAATGACAACATTCGGTCCTTGCCACGGTTTCACGCCGCTTCTATCGCCAGCACCGATGAGAAATTTGCTAAATGTCGGCGGAGGCGTCGGCTTGCTCCGAGTCTTCTCCGCGCCCGCGTCGCCTCGACCTTGACCACTGTATCGCGAACGCGGGACGAGTACGGTGGCGCAAATCGATGCCTTGGGGTGACGTAAAATGTGCAGCGTCTGTCGCGACGCGGCGTCCCATATACGCGCCGTACCGTCTTCGCTGGCGGTGATGATGGCGGCGCCATCTCTCGTGCATTCCACGCTCACCAACGCCTTGGCGTGTCCCTCTAATGCCACAATTCCATCGCGCGCGTCCGCGCCGCCGTCCAAACTCGCACCGATAGACGGCGCAGCGTTGAGTGGAATTTCAAACACCCGACCGTCGACGCCGCCGGCGTATAACGTCGCCTCGCACGCGTCTAACGCTACACACGTGAGCGCCGTCGGTAGCCGACATTCGCGGAGCACCGCCCCGCTCGCCAAACTATAAATCTTACACGCTCGATCGCCGCTGCAAGACACGATAGTGACGTCTCCACCAACACCACGCAAACCTCCGAGCGCTAATCCACGCACGCCGAGCGCGTGCTCGGTCCAACTTCTCCACGCGCTCGCGCCTCCGCCTCCTCCGCTCGCGCCTCCTTCTTCATCAAACAGTGTGCTCAGCCGCCACGCGTGCACCGCCCCGTCTTCACCGCCGGTGACAATCACACCACCACACGCGCTAAACTTCACGCACGATACCGCTTTGAAATGCGCTTTCCATCGCGCGAGTAACCGCCCAGTTTTCGCGTCCCACGCCGCGCACGCGCCGCTCGCGCTCCCCGCGCACGCGTACGCCCCATCCCCCGACGTCGCGATCGCGCTCGGTCGCTCCGAAAGCACAGATGAGTTCTCCAACGATTCTTTTGTCAAATCGTGCGCGTCGAGTGCGCGTTTATCGACGCTGAGCGTTAATAACTTTGTGTCCCCGAGCGCAGCGACGCCGCCGGCGGCGCCTCGGGACGCGCGCGTGTACGACTTGACGTGCGCGCCCGTGCGCACGTCGTACGCCACGAGCGCCGCGTCGGGGGCTTGGGATTGTAAGATGATGACGTCGTCGAGCGCGGTGGACGCCGATGTGGACGAGGTCGGCGGCATGATTGCGTAGCTTCGGCGCGACGCCGAGTGAAGCGTCAAACATCGGCGGGCGCGTTGAAACATTCCCGACGCAAAAGATGCAACGATAACATTATATTACACCAGTACTGCCATGCTTACGCATGCGTGTGTGTACTACAATTTAGCTATGAGATGCGTCGAGACGCGCGTCTCCAACCCGTATCCGCGAAGTCGAGCGACGTTAAAGCGCGCGCGCGCTCGATGACGTCGCCGTCGACCGCGACGCCTCTGCCCTCGACCATCTCGCGTACTCCTGTATCAAACTCCTCTCAATGGACCCTTGTAAATTCGCCAACACCGTATCGTTAATCCCATTCACGACGATATCCAATCCCGGGTTCATCGCTACGAATTCATTGACGTCGGCGTCCAACGTAAGCGTCACGTCTCCATTCACCCGTCCATTTCTTGGCGGTCGCAGCGCACCCTCCATGGTCAACACCACTTTATTGTCTAAATCCATCTCTCGCGGCATGCCTACGAATTCTAAGCGCTTGCATCCAATGTATAATCCTTCTGGTTTCGGCGTCAACGTGAGCGTCGAGTACACCGTCACCTTGGCGCCCAGAAACTCAAACGGGAGCAGCTGCACGCGCCACGTGACGTCATCGAGCTTTTGCCGGCGCTTGGCGTCGGGAAACGTCACGTTGATGATGCGTTCGCCGTCGGAAATGTACGACGCGAACGTGAACTCGCGGTGTTCGTCGTTGAGGGGCATGCGCAGGGACTTTCGGCTCTGCCAACGTCGGCGAACGTCGGCGGTCGTGTTCACCGCGGTGCGGCTGGGTGACGAGGACGAGGACGACACTGAGGCGGTGAATTCGCGCGGGATTCGCGCGAGGGCGTGGCGCGCGGCGTACGACGCCATGTGTGCGAGCGGTGTTATGAAGGGACGAGGCGCGCGAGTGGATAAAGCTTTCGTCTACGAGCGTCGTACGACGACGTTGGATGAATTGAATGACTTCCATTCGATGACAAAGGGTGGTGAGACGAAGAAGCTATTGACCTATGCACTTGAAATACAGCTCTTCGTATTCCAGTGCGGGCTTGTTCCAGGACCAATCCTGAAGCATGTCGCGCTTTTGAAGCGAGCGGAACCACTCGCGGTCGTTGTAAAAGGCGTCGAGGCATCGGTCGAGGGCGTAATCGAGGGAGCCTTCGTCGGTGCCTTCAAAGCTAAAGCCATTGGTGACGTCACCGTCGGTCTTCCAGTCGGAAGAACCGGCGATTTCCCATGCGGCGCGTTCCTTTTCGTTGTCGACGTCAAAGACGGTGTCGCGCAAGCCACCCGTGGCGCGGACGACTGGGACAGCACCATAGCGCATGGAAATCATTTGCGTCAAACCGCAGGGCTCAAACATGGATGGTACAAGGATGATGTCGCAACCGGCGTACATGAGGTGTGACAACGGTTCGTCAAAGGCGAAGAAGAATCCAGAGTCATCGCCAGCGAGCGAATTGGCCAAGCCATTGAACTCGCCTTGAATCTTTGGATCGGGGGCGCTTCCGAGCAACACGAATTGACCGCCGCGAGCGAGGGTGTGGTGCGCGGCGTGCTTGATCAAATGCACACCCTTTTGCGCAGTGAGACGAGAAACGACACCGACGATGGGTTTGTCGTCCCATCCTGACATACCGAGACGCGAGCGAAGCTCGGCGCGCGCCGCAGCCTTGCCTTGGACGCACGTCTCGGCGTTGTACTTCATCGGTAAAAAGTTGTCAATTTCTGGATCCCAAATGTCCGGGTCGATGCCGTTACGAACACCATAGAACTTTTGCAAGTTGCCATTGACCACCGAGCTCCCGGAGACTTCACCCGCGTATGACCGCGACACCGTCGTTGTCATCTGCGAGTGGTGCACGGCTTCGCTCAACTTGGCTTGCCCGTAGTTCATATTGTGAATAGTGAACGCAACCTTTGGTTTGTGCATGCCATTGTGGTGATAGTGCTGCCAGTACGCGCGCGCGACCTCGGCAGAGCTCCAATCGTGACAGTGGAGAATGTCTGGCTGGCGCGCCGTGCGATTCAAGAATTCGAGCGCGGCGTTGCAGAAAAAGTTGAATCTTTCTCCGTCGTCGTTGCGCCCGTACACGGAATCAGTAGAGAACATGTTGTTTTGCGGTTCGACGAAGAAGCACTGTAAGCCCTCGACGATGCACTTTTCGACGCGAATGGTGGTTCCACCCCAATCAAAGTGCGTCTCGTATTCGCGGCCTCCGAGCAACACCGAATTGTTGAAGAATTGATACTTGGGAAGAATGATTTCGACTTGGTGGCCGTTGTCTTGAATGGCGCGACTGATGGCGGTGACGACGTCAGCTAAGCCACCAACCTTGGCGATCGGGGCCATTTCAACGGCAATGTGCACGACGTGCAGCGGCGGCTTCTGAGCGTTACCGCCACTCACCGGCAAATGGTAATCGCGCCCGCCTCTGTTGTCGTACTGCGCGCCTTCGCCAATGCCGCTGCTAAATACAAAGTCAACCATCCATGAATCATTCGGCACGCTAGGAACGACGGCGGTGTAGAACTCTTCGCCTTCTTTTGGCGGCGTCATCTGCAACGGCTCACCCGCACCCGCGTGAGTCCAACGGTTGAAACCACCCGTCATGTAAATATCCTGGCTCCAGTTCAAGTGCGTGTTGTTCTTGTTGTAGAAAACCTTCAACGGCTGGCCAGCTTGCGGAACCTTGGGCTCGGTGTAAATGATGAACGCTTGTTGCTTCAAGCCAACCTCAATGGCGATTTGCTTCGCCTTGGCGGCTTCCTTGGCGCGACGAGCGAGGCGTTCCTTCTCCTCCTTGATGGCTCTCAACGCCGCGGCGCGCTTCTCTTCAAAACGGAGTTCGCGAATCACCGCCCAAACGCCTTCATCAGCAACATTCTTCACCGCAACTCTAAAGTTTTCCTTGTCGTTATTGTCCCAAGACTGTTCGTCCGCGTCAGAGATGACAAAATTCAACACGCTCGACGTCGGCGACACGGGAATATCGCACACCCACCAGTCGTTGTTTTCGTCCTGCGCCTCGCCACTCGCGCGGCGCATGGTGAACTTTTCTTCCACACCACGAATCCACTCATTGTACCCGACGTGCATGATCAAAGACGTCGCATCAGCACCACCAATCGGGTTTTGCGCCTTGTTCCAGAACACTTGCGTCTTCGATCCCGACGTGAGCGGCTCCCCGTTTGGCGTCTTCACAATCGTGCGCCCATACTTTTCGAGCGTCACGCCCGCACCGACATCACTCGACGCCATGGACATTTCTCGATCGACTTCAGCGTTCGCCTCTGCGCGCGCACGTTCATCAATGGCGAGTAATTTAAGAATTTCCGCAAACTCCTCCGGCGTCGGCCCATGTTCCACCGCCGCCGTAAAATCGCGCGAATCGTTATTCTCATACGCCGACGTTCCGTCATTCTTAAACACATACGTCATTTCATACGCATTATCATCGACATCAATATCGGCATACATCCACGGCGTACCACTCACGCGCGTCATCGAACGCTCAAACGCGCCGCACCGCCAGCCGTTGCACCCGCCCAACGCCGTCACTCCGCTCGCCTCGCGCAACGCCGCGCTCGCGTCAACATTCACAAAAACCCTCGCCGGCGCACCAGCAACCAACGTCGCCGGCACCGTAAACGCCTTCACGTCCACACCAACGCTCGCCGTCTGCGCAAGCACGTCCCCTCTCGCCGACGTCTCCGCGTCGCTTCGCGCCTCCGCCGTCCCGGGCGACGCCCTCGCGCCGCTCACCCGCGCCGCCGCGCCCCGCGCCTCCACCCGCGCCCTTCCCCACCTCCGCGCGCGTCCGCATCGTCCACCATCCACCGCGCGCGACGCCACGCACGCCGCTCGCGACGTCATCATCTCTTGCGCGCGTCAGATATCACAATCACAATCACAATCACAATCACAATCAAAATCCACGATCCAAGCGTCGCTTATCCGCGCGTGATTCCTCTGCCTCGCGCGTCGCGTCGTCACCACTCTCGCGTCACCACTCGCGATGCGTGTGGGAGAAAAAACAAGGAAACCCGTCCCGTGGCCTTCGCGCGCGTCGCGACGTCGCGTTGTGCGAGCGTCGGCGCGCATTCGCGCGAATGGAATCTTGTGGCTGTCGGTCGTTGGTGACGCCATCAATGTATCACATGACACGAGACACAACGCCCGCACGTCGTAGTGGAGCTATGGATGGGTCTATGAAGGACGTCATCTGTATGCCAGATTGTGTCGTATATGGAGGGTTGGGTGGTAATATATGTGGAGGCCACGCGATGGCGCGGCATTCGTCGGCGCGTGGCATGGCGCCGTCGTTCGATGGGTTTGAAGGCGGCGTGGGCGACGCCGAGCGCGATGGGTTGGCGCATGGCGCGAGCGGTGGGATGAAACGCGCGGCGGTGCTGTGTGCGCTATTGCGATGGCGTCTACGATTGAGTGATGATGATGATGATGATGATGATGATGCGCGAGATAGGATTGATGTGCTTTTAGAGTCGCGAGCGTCGACGTTGAGTTCTCACGCGAGCGAGGTGAGTTTTCCTGGGGGGAAGTTTGACCCGTCGAGTGGTGACGCGACGGATTTGGATACGGCTATGAGGGAGAGCGAGGAGGAGGTTGGATTGCGACGCGAAGACGTCCGCGTGTTCGGCGACATGGATGTGGTGCTTTCGAGGCACATGATTAGCGTTCGGCCAATCGTGGGGGAAATTATGAATCGTGATTTTAGGCCGGTGATTAATGAAGATGAAGTTGCGGAGGTTTTTACGGCGCCGTTGGAGATGTTTCTCGAGGATAACGGGCGACATAGATTCGACGACTGGGCGTGGCCGAACGCCGAGCGGGCGATTCGGGTGCATTATTTCGACTATAAAGGACGGGTGATTTGGGGATTGACAGCGGCGATACTCATACGCGTCGCGAGTCGCGTGTATGGGAGAGAGCCTGCGTTTCAGGAAAAGACGGATGACGGCGTGTCGGTGTGGGATGTGTACGGCGAAAACGGCGCGGCGCGGGTACGGCGAGCGCTCAGGTCGTCGATGTAATGAGAGTATGTGTGACATATGGCGTGTGTGTAATTGTAATGTATATATATACTTGGCGAGTTTCATTTTGGTGGTTTCCTATTGGCACCAAGGTTTATCAATCTTCGCCCACTCAAAGATTTGTTCCCATTTCAATCCCGCGGCGTCCCAACTCAAATCTTGCGTCATCGCCTGCGTTTGCATCGCGCGCCACATCTTGGGGTTGTTGCGGTACACGTCGCACGCAGAGCGAATCGCCCACATCAAAGCGTCCGAGTTCATGTCGTTGAACAACCAACCCGTGCCGACGCCTTCACCGGCTTGCAAATCGGCGGTGCCCGACAACACCTTTTCGACGTCACCGAACGAATTGTGCGCGGTAATAGTATCCTTCAAGCCACCAGTGGCGTGCGCGATAGGTAAAGTGCCGTAGCGCATGGCGTAAAGTTGGTTCAAGCCGCACGGCTCGAATCGCGAAGGCATCAATAAAATGTCGCAACCAGCGGTGATGCGGTGCGCCATGGGCACCGAAAAGCCAACCCAACCACGGAACTTATCCTTGTACGTTTGCTCGGCCCATCGCATGAAGTCTTCAAGCTCGGGCAATCCGCTACCGAGCATGACGACTTGTACGTCTTCACGCATCATGTCGTGCAATGCGGCTTGAAGAAGGTCAGGGCCCTTTTGCCAATCCAAACGACCGATGAAACCCATGAGCGGGACATCATCTCGCACAGGCAAACCGAGCTCCTTTTGCAACGCGCGTTTGCACTCGAGCTTACCACCTAAATCAACCACAGAATATGGCGCAGCGCAATCGGGATCGGCTTCAGGGTTCCATTCATCCATGTCGATGCCGTTGGCGATGCCGTCGAGATTGTGCTTGCGGCTCAAGAGCAAATCCTCCATACCCTTGCCGCCCTCCGGCGTGGTAATTTCGTACGCGTATCCTTCGGACACGGTCAACACGCGGTCGGACGTGGCAATTGCGCCCTTCAAAATGTTCACAACCAAGCCCTTGTCCAATTCGTGCGCGCGCATGTGCTCTGGGTATTGGTACTCCATGGTGCCGTACCATTCGTCCGGCACACCCAAGTTGGGGAACGTCGTCGCCGGTTCAACACCTTGGTGCAATATATTGTGAATGGCGCAAATTGTGCGAGCGTTGTTGTACACGCCGTGCTTGCGGTACTTGGACGCCACCAAGGTTGGCACCAAGCCGGCGTGCCAGTCGTTGGCGACAAAGACGACATCGTCGCCGTATCTCCCACCCATGTCAGTGAATGGCAACACGAGTGGAGCTTCGCACGCGGCGTGGGCCAAGAGTGTGAATCTAAACTGGTTGTCTCCGTAAACACCGAACGAATCGCCGTACAATCCACCCGGTCGCTGGTACGACGGGTGGTCGACAAAGACGTAATCTACGCCGTTGCGCACTTGATGAAAGTACCCCACCTCATGCGCGTCGCCAAAGCATCCGAGCTTACTTTTCACGCACGTGTCAAATGCACCCTCGTACAACTTGTCGTTCTTACTTTGGTTCAAATACCGAGGCGCGATGACCATCACGCGGTGGCCGCGAGCCACGAGCGCTTGAGGCAACGACCCACAAACATCTGCCAAACCACCCGTCTTCGACCACGGCGCGACTTCGCTCGTCACAAACACAATTTGCATCGGATTTTCAGTCTTAGTCACAGTCTTGGTGGGCATCGCAGCTTCAGTCACCACCGCCTCGCGCTCTGGCACCGGCTCAGCGAACATCGCCGTATCCACCGCGTGCGGTGCCTCATCGCCGTTCACACTCTCCTCCACCGGCTCCACCGCCGCCTCGGGAGTAACATCCGCAACCAAAATATCCTCCATGCGAGACTCACTCGCATAGCTCGACGTCCCTTCATACGCCGGCGGCAACTCTTCAAACGCGCTCGCGCTCGCGCCCACGTCGCCAGCCTCCCGCTCGCTCACCTCCTTCACCTCCTCAACAACCACCGGCGTCTCAACCTTCGTCTCAACTTGCGCCTCCGACGCACTCACCTTCATCGCACGCAACGCACCAGCGCTCAGTTCCGCGCGTAACGCCTCGTTCTCGCGTCGTAGCGCTTCGATCTTCTGTTGGATATCCATCGCCGTGCTCGACGACGATGACATCGACGACTCACCCGCGCATGTGCGCGTCGTCTTCGCCCCGGCGCGCCCGCGCGCGTGCACACGAGAGAGTACGCGACGTTGCCCATCGATCGGTGCGCTCGGCAGCGCCTTGGCGCACGGCATGGCGCGCATGGGAGCGTCGCGTCGCGGTGTGCGCGATGCACGAAACGAAAGGCACAGAACGCGTCATCTTGATCTACATACTATACAGTATAAGACCTCTATTACTAAGATATTTATCGGGCCAATCTCATACTATAGCTGTATGGTACCTATGTTTTCGGCGCGAGGTTCCACGATGACCGACCGACCGCGCCGACGCGCCGTTCGACGCGCGCGCGCGCCCTCGAGCGCCCATTGTTTCCCGCGCGCTCGTCGTCCATAGACCATGTCCGGCGCCCCGAGTAACGTGCCCACGTTCAAGCTCATCCTCGTCGGTGACGGCGGTACCGGTACGCCGCGATTCTCCGCGCCTGTCGCGCCGTAGCTTGTCCCAACGTTGCGTTTAGGGTGTCCCGATCGTCTGGCGTCGGCGCCGCGTGCCGGTGCGACGCACGGCGGTGCGACGCGCTCTGTCGCTCGAATGATGACTGACGCGATTGTTTCTCGCCGTTCGCGCGTTCACACGCACTATCGTAGGGAAGACGACGTTTGTGAAGCGTCACTTGACTGGGGAGTTTGAAAAGAAGTATTTGCGTACGTGTTCCCCTCGCGCGATCGCGATCTCGAATGTGCGCGTCGTTTTGTGTGCGCTTTGCGCGTGAGTGTGGATGTGCGTGATTGAAAGAATGCGTTGAGCGTGAATGTGCGGCTTGGCGGGCGTACGCGATGGGATTTTGACTGACGGTGGTGCGTATACGCGTGCGTTTTTTTCTTTACGCCGGCGCAGCGACGGTTGGCGTGAGCGTGCACCCTCTCGATTTTCACACGAACTGCGGTCCGATTCGATTTGATTGCTGGGATACCGCGGGTCAGGAGAAGTTTGGAGGGTTGCGTGATGGGTATTACATTCACGGACAGTGCGCGATTATCATGTTTGATGTGACGTCGAGAACGACATACAAGAATGTGCCGACGTGGCACCGGGACATTACGCGCGTGTGCGAGGACATTCCGATCGTGTTGTGCGGTAACAAGGTTGATGTGCGTAACCGTCAAGTGCGTGCCAAGTCTATTACGTTTCACCGTAAGAAGAACTTGCAGTACTACGAGTTGTCCGCCAAGTCAAACTACAACTTTGAAAAGCCCTTCTTGTACCTCGCGCGCAAGTTGAGCGGCAACGCCATGTTGCAATTCACCGAGTCTCCGGCTTTGGCGCCGCCGACTGTGACTGTTGATTTGGCGGAAGTTGCGGCGTACGAGAAGGAACTTGCGGATGCTGCGGCGCAACCGCTTCCGGATGAGGATGACGAGCTTCTCGACGCGTAAATTGTCAGGCTGGAGAGTGTCGCAACTTTCTGTTTAGCCGGCGACGCGTGAGAAAGAGAAGACGACGACTACAGCACACACACACACACACACACACACACACACACACGCATACAGCGATAAACAAAACGAATAGAAAACAAAAGAAAGAATTCCATCCAAAGCAACACGAGTTGTTACAGTACAGAAGATTTTATACTTATATCACATCACTGCGACTCGAGCCTCGTCTGCGTGCGCGATTCGAACGCATCTACAAGCGCCGCGCCGCGCTTGGCTCGCTTACGACTCACCAATTTCCGAAAGACAAGGCTAGGTAAGCTAGCTCTGTTTTCATGTTGCATTCTAGTTTCCAGTGAATACTTATTGTCCATGTCGAGCACCGCTTGTTCGTCTTTGGAGAGCATGTTGTAATCGTACGAACATACGCATCTCGATTCGGGCTGGCAACACCCTCGATTTCCGTGCGGTGACACCCGAGTGTGCGTTTCGCAATACCAAGCTTGACACAAACCGCAAAAGTGTTTGTGAACTTTGGGACCGATGCGGCGCGCGCCTTTGCCTCTCCAACTCACCTTGCACCCAGGTTCGTTACATCGCGAATTGGAAAGTACTCGCGACAAGTCGCGCCTAAAGTCTAACGCACTACTGCTGTCCATCCTAGTGAGCGACGCTTCACGAGAGTGCCTTGCGCGAAGCACTGGATCTTCCCTACAAAATCCATCACTTCCTCCGGCCCCGCAGTAAAATTCAGCCTCACGCAAATGCTCGCTCGCCTGCCGCTTCAGCTCTTCCATGGGCACATACGCTGGACTATAAATATCATCACTCATACTTTCTCGTTTTTCTAAAACTTTCGTGGGCGTAAACAAGTCCGCACCATCCGAATTACCGTTCGCCAACATGGGTGACGGTGGTTCAAAGAAGGATGGAACGAACTCGCTCACCGTAACGCCTTGCCCCTTTGCTCTCGCTCGCACGTACCGCAAGAAACCAATCATGCATAGAGCGATACGACGCGGTATCCTTCGGAATGACACGATAAACCTAAACATCAATCCGAATGTTATAAGTGTCGAAACCCATCCGCCTTCATCTTTGACGTCGCCGCTCAACCACTTTGACTCAGCTGCCCCTGAGTCGCTACAACCGTATTCTCCCCAAGCGATGACGCGAAATTTGTACGACATTCCTGGCGATTGTTTGAAACTTTTGATCACGATAGCGAGCGTGTTGGCGTCGACAACCTCAACATCTGTCCACTTAAATACGCGTCCACCTACACCTACGCCGATTTGCACGACGTATTCATGCAACTTCGGCTTTCCCTTGTGTTTCGGCTCTTTCCAGCTCACACCCACGCTCAAATGATCAGTACCTTGCAAATAATATGCACTCACACTTCTAGGCGCCGATGGCGCTCGACCGAAACCTAATAACTGTTTCTTCATCGCGCGCGTCAGCGCTTCGCGATGAGCCGCTTTCGGCACGCCCATGCTCGCACTCAACGCTTCACCCTCATTTGCCACCATCGATGGGAAATCCAGCATGGTTATCCCTCGTTCCATAAATAACGCGCTGTATTCTGGCAATCGCACGCCGTGTTCGATCCATTCACCGACTTCATGCGCGCTCAGCAACCGTCCGCTCGCGTGCGCCCCCAACTCCGCCAACGACACCGTCTCTCCACCACCAAAGTCCATGCGCGCCACCGTCCCGCGCGCCGCCGCCAACACTTCATGCGACTGGTCCAATTCTTCCCCTCCCACGCTCGTTCTAAAAAATTTGGACAGCTCGCGCACCGAAAGCTCGCCGTCGCCGTCGCCGTCGAGACGACTGAAAAACCCGTCAAATGCAATTCTTCGCTCACGCCCAGCGATGTGCCCGCGAATGACGAGCGCCACGCACGCAGCGATGACGAGTACCACCATAGGCGTCGCTGGGTGCGCGCGAACGCGCGCAGATACCGAGCGCGTGGTGTCCTGCACGTCGTTATACTCGTCAACAGCATCAACAGCACCGTCAACGCGCGACGTATCTATCGGCCGCAGCCGCATCGACGGCGCGCGCGTGCTCGAAGGCGTAAACGACGACGTCATCACGCACGCACTTTCGCCCTCGTCGACGCCCAGCCGCGGTCGCACGGTCGACGCGACGACTTCTGGCGCAGTGTTTCGAAATGCGCCACAACTTGGACGGCGAATTAATTCGCCCGTCGCCGCGCGACCGCGACGGCGCGACCGCGACGCGACCGCGACGCATCGACGCGTTACCGGCCGAGTCGTCGGCGTCGTCGTGACCGAACGCGCGCGCGCGCGCGCTCGCGCGGCGCGGAGCCACGCGTTTGAGGCTGGTGAGAGATGTCCTCGTCTTCAGTTGGCGCGAATGTCCCCAGCGCCGTTGTCGATCGCACCACCGCAGACGCGGTGGACGTCGTGGACGCGCCGACGGGATGCGCGCCGAGGCATCGCGCGAAGTCCCTGGCGTCGGCGGCGAAGAAATGCGCGGTGAAGGTGTCGGACGCGACGCGCCGGGCGATGCGAGGCGCGGTTGAGGATGGCTCGGATACCAACGCGACTGGTCCCGACAGCTTTGGCGCGCGCGTGAAAAGAGCGCTTAAGAGTGCAAAATCAAAGATTGTTCAAGCGGTGCGCGCAGTGAAGGCGTTCCTGACGTATGAAGATGCGCACAACGTTCTCGCGGCCGAGACGGCGGCGAGAAGCGCCGCGACGACAGAACCCGATTCTGCACCGGTATCGACGGCGAATTTCACCGCGAGTGCGCACATGCGGGCGTTTGATGCGCATGATGCGGTATCGGTAGAGGATGCGACGCCGTTGCCGGTACCAAGACCGTTGATTGAAATGCCGCAGGGGCAGGCGCGAGCTTCGAGCGCGGCGGACAAACGGTTACAAATTTTACCCTCGGGAGCGAAAGGGTACGTCACGCTGAATGATGTCGTGGTGGACACTGGAGAAAAAGCACTCTTGATTAATGACCCGAGCAAGCGTAAGACGAACACGATTGCGGATACGGTGAAATCAACTGCGGGGACCGCGAAGGATGTGGTGGTGAAAGTCGTGAGCTCCGCGGCGTCCATCAAGCGACCGGGGTCGCGAAGCGCGGCGATGACCGCGGTGGAGATAGATGAGTTTCCGCCACATGCTGCGAAGCATCGCTCAAAGAGTGAAAGGGCGTCCATGAGCACAGATAGTAAGGAGACAGATTGTACGGTTGAGGACGCGAGCGAGCGGGTCGCGCCGGCGGGGACGAATCCATTTTTAGACGACGATCAACCGGGAACGTCGGATCACGAGTTTTCGGATAGTGGTATTCCATCTCCGCGTCACCGGAGAGGAAATAGTACGGGATCGGGGAAATGGAGCGAGTTGAGTTACACGACGTCGGATGACGGCATGTTGCGCATGTGTCACACGTCGCTCGCGCCAACAAAGCCTCGACGATGGACGAGAGGGGATAATTTAGGCGAAGGCTCGTACGGGAACGTTTGGTTGGCTCTGAACGGCGACACGGGCGAGCTTTTCGCCCTCAAAGAGGTTCGCGTGGGGAGTAGCAATAAACACCGCGACGAGTCAATCGAACAACTCGAACAAGAAGTCAACGTGCTGTCTCGTCTGGTGCATCCAAACATCGTGCGATACATTGGCATCACACGCGAAGAAACCGCGCTTTATATCTTCCTCGAGTACGTCCCAGGCGGCTCCATCGCGTCGCTCGTGACGAGATTTGGTAAATTTGAAGAGAATGTCATTCGCGTGTACACGAGACAAATTCTCATCGGCTTGGCGTACTTGCATTCCCAACGCGTCGTGCACCGCGACATCAAAGGCGCGAACATTCTCGTTGAGAAAAGCGGTAGAATCAAGCTCGCAGATTTCGGCATGGCTAAAGTACTCGAGCGGGTGTCGATAGGAAAATCTTTCAAAGGCAGCGCGTGCTGGATGGCGCCAGAGGTTATTAGGCAACAAAACGCGGGATTTGAGGCGGACATCTGGAGCGTCGGGTGTACGGTGTACGAAATGGCCACGGGCTCGCCACCGTGGAGTGATTGCAGCACGCAAGTACAGATTATATTCAAAATTGCGTCATCAAATGAAATTCCTGAGATTCCTGAGCATTTGACGAGCGAGGGTAAAGACTTTTTACGCTTGTGTCTGCAGCGCGCCGCCGCGTCTCGCCCAGACGCGGTGACGCTTTTGGACGAACCCTTTGTTTTAGACGCGCATAAATCGAGCGAACACAGCGTTCCTGGATTGCAGTACGACACATGGGCGTCATCATCACAACTATCGTACCATGAAGATGAGGACATATCGGTGCGATCGATACGTTCAAACGATGCGGACGAAGGTCTCAACTCGTCGCGCGTCTCTTCGTCGCGTCACGTGGCGTGGGGAGACATGGATAGCGCGCCTTAGCGCGAGGTAAAAACATCACGCGCGCATTGTTATACAACATTTAGGTCACAACCAGTGAAAGCACGCGAATGATATCGATGAGTAGAGTAATAGTAAGCGTTCATGATGATTTCAACAATTTATGTGGCGGTCAGTTCGCGTTCGCGCAGAGGCGATGAAACGCGAGTTTTGTTTATGATTTTCATCTTCACAAATCAGTCGCGCGGAAGTGGTCGTCGTCGAAGGTGCTGTACACCATGCCGTCGTTCGCCATGTCATCCATGGCTTGACGCACGGCATCGGCAGTGAATCTACCGTTAAGCAACTTGGTGACTTCGCTGATGTGCAAGCCGTGCTCACCCAACGCCTCGGGCATGTGAAGCACAGCCGACACGGCGTCGTGAATATTCTCCGACATCATGTTACCTTGAACAGCAGTGGGCGCAGCTTGAACTGGCGCCGCACTGTACACGTTACTGGGTGCCGAGGCGTTCGCAACACCCGTCTTCGTCTTCGTCGTCGAGTGCGAGTTGGCGTACACGACTTCCAACTGATGAAACGTAACTTCGTTGAAATCCGTAATCGCGCGAACCGCGTTAGAGTTATGCGCCGCGATACACTTTTCATTGCTCAACGATTTAAGTTGTCCGTACGCGCGAATGTACGTGTTCAAAGCAAATGGCTCCGTACCTTCGCCTTCGCCGTCGTTCCACACGCGCACGACGCACGTCCCCGTGCCGTCATCCACCGTGTAACTCGTATTGCTCTGACCATCCTTCACGCCAACAACCTTCCCGACCAACGTCACGTTCCCAAGCGTCAAACCACCATACTTGTACTCACCAGATTCACCAGCATCATCCATCGCGCGCTTAATCATCTTCACCGTCACCGGGCACATGGTTTCCGCGCGCGCGTTCGCGCTCGACTTCCCGCTCGCGCCATCCATCACATCCACCGCACTACGCACACACTCGCGCACACACACACGCTCACCGTCAGTCATCACGATCATAACGTACGCACGCGTCACACGCACGCGTCACGCGCGTCACGCGCGCAAAACCCCGGCGCGAACGCCCCAGATTCCCGCGCGACAATTCAAATTCAAACCGCGAGCTGTCGCATCGATCGATCACTTTCGTCGCGCACGTACTCCGCCATGAATGCGCCAGCGCCGGCGGCGCCGGCGAATTGCGTCGCCGTGGCGTCGTATGCTCCTCCGTTAAACATCGCGTCGCGCGGACTGTCGGTGGCGGTGTGGCGTCGGCGCGACGACGACGACGACCACGACGCGGTGCCCGAGTGTGAGCACCGTATCCCGTGGACCGCCCAACCCTAGCGCGACGGTTCGTATCTCTCGTGCTATCTATAGGTTGCGCGACGTTCGCGGCGCGCGACACGCCGTCGCGCGGCGCGATGGGCGCGGCCATGGGCGCGGATGTCGACGGCGAACGCGCGCGCGTGTGCGCGCGCGCGCGGCGCGTGAGCGCGCCCGAGGCGATGGCGCGCGACGCCGCGCGCGGTGTGGCGTTGTTTTCCGAGCTGCGCGCGAGCGACCGGGCGGCGGTGTGCGCGCGCGCGGTGGAGGTGACGTACGTGAGCGGGGAGGAGGTGGTGAGGCGAGGGGAGGTTGGGGGGTATTTTTATGTCGTCGCCGTGGGGTGCGTGCGGGTGGAGGTTGGGGATGGGGGGGATGAGTCGGGGTCGGGCGCGGTCGCGGTCGCGGTTGCGGGCGGGGTCGGGCGCGCGCTTCGAGGGCACGTCGCCGTGGGTGGTGCTGGCGTGAGTGATGTCGTTGATGGTGGACATGACGTGTTATTGTATCCAGGGGAGACGTTCGGTGAGGTGGCACTGGTGTGTAAGTGTCCGCGGACGGCGACGGTAAAGGCGGCGTCGCCGGTGGTCAAACTTTGGGCGTTGGACCGAGCGACGTTTCACGAGACGCTCAAGCGTACGACGTTCGAGCGGCGACGAGAATATTTGACGTATCTCGATGCCGTGCCTTTGTTTCGGGATTCACTCGATGCGCGCACGACATCTATGCTTGTTGATGCATTGCGTAAGACGACGTTTGAAGACGGAGAGACCATCGTGCGACCCAGCGACGCGTACGACGACGCGTTTTCAAAGTTTTACGTAATCATCGACGGCACAGCGACCGTGCACGTCGAGAACGATACGTATGCTAATGATTCCACACGCCAATCTGGACGAGATCAAGAAGTGAATCGCTTGACAAAAGGGGATTACTTTGGCGAGGTGAGCTTGATTCATAAAACGTCTCCGACGGCGACAGTCGTCGCTCGAGGCGTCGTCACCGCTCTGACACTGGATGCCGAATCGTTCCATCGTATGATTAGTGGTGATGTCATGGAAACCATGTCCGAGCGTGTCAACTCTTACGCGTATGCACCAAACAAGGTGGAAAGAAAACCAAAGAGGCAATTAACGCGGGGCGGTTCGTTTGCGGCGCTACGCGGTGCGGTGACAAGTCGACTTCGCTGGCTCTCGTTCGATCGTAAGAACTCATCTCGAAAGCGATCATTATCATCCGCGTGGCACGTTGACGGTGATTCTACATCGACGCGTTCTCACAGAGAAGATTTGCCAAAGATTCATGTCAAGTCAAAGAATGATGTGATGTTTCTCAAGGAAATTGGCGGCGGCATGCTGGGCGCGGTATTTCTCGCAAAAACATTGAATACACGCACGACATGTTGCGTTAAAGTCATGCAAAAGTGGAAAGTGGTACACTTGGAGCAAGAAAACAACGTCTCGCGTGAGTTGGATCTCATGAAGCGATTTGATTCACCATTTCTCACGCGAGCGATGGGCGCGTTTCAAGACGAGAGATCGCTGTATCTCGTCATGGAGTATTTTTGCGGCGGGGACTTGTTTCAACTTTTAGTGAACGGTCCGTACAAAGGGGGGAAATTTCCTGTGCAAGTTGCCGAGTTTTACGCCGCGGAAGTGCTCATGGCATTGCAATACATCCACGAACGCGAGTATGTCTATCGCGATTTGAAGCCCGAAAATGTCCTCATCGATAGCCGAGGACACGCCAAGCTTACCGACCTTGGATTCTGTCGTCGGCTTCTTCGTGGCGAACGTGCGTATACGACGTGTGGAACCGCGGATTACATGGCTCCTGAAGTCATGCTCGCGCAAGGATATGATCAAGCAGCAGATTATTGGTCGTTTGGCGTTCTGGTGTACGAAATGCTCGTCGGCTACGCGCCCTTCGCGTCCGTCTCTGATGGCGATCGTCATCGTCGAATTGTCACCTCAGATTTGCGTTTTCATGCGCAGTACTTTCCATTGACGGCAAAGTCACTCATCGCGCGCCTGTGTGTGGTGGATGTCGCACGAAGATTGGGATCGAGCGCTCGAGGCATCGAAGATTTAAAAAGTCACGCCTTCTTCACCGTCGATTGGGCTGATGTCGCGTCTCGCCAGCTCGTGCCTCCGTATGTACCTGAGCATAACAAAACGGAAGATACATTTACGCATAACGATTCCACCGTGGCACGACATCAATCGAGAGAATTACTCAAGCAGCTCGATCGTCGAGGAGAGCGAGAGCGCTGCGAAATGGGTGCTGGATTCCCTGCGAACCAAACAGACGCGTTTACTGGATTTTAGTTTGAAACGTTTTGCATGCGAATTACGCGTTAGGATGTGACTGCTTAATTTGAAATAAAGTTGCAAGTGTATCACTAGCGCTTGTACTCATTACTGAGCTCGTAATCTTTATTGCTGCTTGCATTCCGGAGCTTGCTCGCCCGCTTGCGCACCACCCGCGCCCTTCAACGCCGGCGGTGCCTTGAAAGAAGCCTTGCCACCATCTTCGTCGTCGTCGTCACCGTCGTCGTCTTCATCATCATCTTCGTCTTCGTCATCCTCGTCGTCCTCGTCCTCATCGGAGTATTCCTCCTCGTCTTCGTCGTATTCTTCATCTTCGTCGTTGGCGAACGCTTCGCCAGTGAACCAGTTCACAGCGTCGGCAATCAAGTTGTTCGCAATCATGAGGCCAATTTCATAATCTTGTTCCATGGCGTCTTGTAATTGCTCGGCGTCTTCTTCTGACATGTTTTGTTGCTCATCCTCATCTGGAACTTCGGGCGGGTAGAAGAATTGGAAAAAGCTTTCGGCGGGTTCCGTCTTGGTAATCGGCTTCTTATTCTTCGCGCCAGGCTTGGGCTTCTTACGCATAACCTTCACAGTCAAGTTCTTACCAGACTTCCAGTTAATCTCACTCGCTTCGATGTAGCGCAACACATTCTCTTCCTCATCATCCATGTGATACGTCTTCGTGAGCACGGCGTCTTCAAAGTATTCGTTTTCAGAAAAGTGAAAGTCAATCTTAAACCCGCACAATTCATCGCCATCTTCGTCTTCACCGCTCAACTTGGACGTTTGGACATCCACCAAGTACTTCAACGCTCCCTCGTCGCGTTCGGTGATCATCGATGCGATCTCCTCGTGATTCTTCAATGCGATCAGCCAAAACTCGGGAATACCAGTCGGCGCTGGTTCTTCGCACTTCTTGATTTCCTCCACCAATTCCTCATCCTCAGTCTCAACAACATCCTCCGCCCCAGTCACAATCGAAGACCGTTTCGCATACAGCGGTGCGTATAACTTGTCGTACTTTTCTTCAAGCGCGCGAAGTTCCACCGTGTACGCTTCGTGAAGCTCGTCGTGTTCCTCTTGCGTGCGCTCCAACGCGCGCACTCTCGCGCGCACTTGCGGGTGCAACTCGTCGATAAACCCCGATCGCAACCCAACCAAGCCATCAAGTTTTTGCTGCAGCGCGCCAATGAGTCCAGCGTTCCCGTGCAACTGCTGCAACGCCGCCATCACTTGCGCGCCATCGACAGATTGTTCGAAATCAGGATCAGTCTCGCCTTCGTCACCGTCGCGCGCGGGTAATCCGTCGCCTCCGAGGCCTTTCATCGCGCGTAAGGCGTGATGCAAACTTTGTGTTCGTTCGTGCGTTCGTGCGTGCGCGGTGGATGCGCTCGAGCGACGGAGCGTCGGGTAATACCGCGTGCGCCGCCAGAAAGACTGTCTTGTTTGAAAAAAAAAGCGCCGCGCGACATCGTGACGCGCCGCGACGGCGCCTCGCGAGACCGACGATCGTCGCGCGCGTGGCACTGGGTCAACGACGCGCGTGCGCATCGCGGCATGTCGCACGCGGGCGCGATGACGCGCGCGCACGCGCGCGCGGCGGGGACATCGACGTCTGGGGCGGTGCGCGCGAGGACGTCGAGCGCGCGGCGCGTGTGGACGCCGCGCGCGCGTTCGGACGCGCGAACGCGTGCACGCACGAACGCACTGCCGCCGGCGAACGAAGTTGCGGGCTTCGTCGTCGGTGGGGCGCTGTTGGCGCTGTGTTTGGCGGGGACGCGGTTGGATGCCATCATCGCTCGGGCGCAGGCGCGCGGGTTCGAGGAGGAGGGCGAAGGATCGGGGTCGCGAACGCGTGCGGTGAATGAGAAGAAGCCGACGCGCGGAAGTGGAAATATATTTGTTTTACCGGACGACGACGAGAACGGCGGGGCGTCATAAACGCGTGACGCGCGTGGGAAAATGATTTGTTTGTTTAGTAGAGACGTGAGACCATTGCAACGTAGTAAAGCCTCACTCAAAGGCGACACATGTATATAATAATGTGACAAATTAGAAGACTTTGACCAACTCGACGTCGAAATGTAACGCTGAGCCTCCTGGGATGACGCCCTTGATGCCCTTCTTGCCGTAGCCCATGGCGGCTGGGATGATTAAAGTACGCTTGTCGCCTTCGCGCATGCCTTCGACGCCAACATCCCACCCTTTAATGACTTCGCCCACACCTAATCGGAAAGTAAAGTTGGCTCCACCTTTCGTTTGGTCGAAAATCTTCCCACTCGGAAGCTTGCCGATATATTTCATGGCTACCTTTTTGCCCCCTTGGGCAACCTTTGCGCCGGTGTTCTTCGTCGCAAACGTGTTGATAATTTCCATGCCATTTTTGTGCACGCGCTTCGGCACATCCGGCTTCTTCGCCGGCGGTGCTTCTACTTTAGCTTGCTTTTTCGGTTCAGGGGCCTTGGCCGCTGTCTTCTCGGCTGGACGTTTGTCGCCAACCTTTTTATTGTCTTGAACTTCGCGGATTTCCACGCCACCCTTACGAGTAACTTTTGGCGCTTCCTCCTCCTCCTCCTCGTCGTCGGATTCAGAATCACCATCATCCTCAGAATCATCTTCGTCATCTTCAGAATCATCATCGTCGTCGTCGTCATCATCGTCATCAGAGTCATCGTCGTCGTCGTCGTCGCTTTCAGACTCCAACGCGTCCATGTCATCCGCGGCGAACTCTTCATCCTCCTCCTCCGAGTCATACTCCTCCCCGTACATGCCGTCTTCATCATCCACATCCTCATCACCAAACTCCGGCATGTAATACCCCGTCAAATCAACACCACACGGCCCTTCCACGGTGAACTCCGCGTATTCGTCGAGCACTAAATCCAACCCCTGCGTCTCAACTCGTCCACCGATGAGCGTCGCCACGCGATACTCCTCCTTCTCAAACCCATCCTCATCATCCGACATCGTCTCCGTCTCCGGATCGATCCCAGCGAGCACGGCCTCATCGGACTCGCACCGCATCTTAATCACCACGCGCGCGCCGTCGTCGAGCGCATCGCCGCGCGCGGTGGCTTGCGACACGTGCAGGCGCATGGCCACATCCGGCGGCGGCACGAACGGCGTCCAGCGCCCGGGCTCGAGTTTCATCCCCCAAAACATCGTCGGCGGTCGGCGGCGGTACGAGCGGCGAACGACGACGACGACGACGACGATGTGGCGCCGCCGCCGCCGCCGGCGATGCGATCGGTCGCCATCGTCCACGCGCACGCGATACAAAAAAAAAAAAAGAAACGCGCGACACGGCGCTCACGCGTACTGCAGTACGACGCGCGCGACGCGCGTAAACATGTTTATGGACGCGAGACGTGCGAGATTTACGTAGATCGAATGCGAAAGGTCTCGACTATGGGTCTGGCGAGACGTCGGGGCGTCCACGGTCGGGGGATGGCGCGGGTCGTTCGGACATTCGGTGACACGCCGAATGTCCGAACATCGGCCGTGGCGCCGTGTTTGAATTTTTTCGCTTTGGGCGCTTTGGGAGCTGTCGCCGCACACGAACGCGCGTCGTCGACGCGGGGACGGGGATATCGGACGCGCGGACAGATCTTCTTCGTCGTCGTCGTCACCGTCGTCACCGTCGTCGTCGAGGACGGTATAGACGCATTCGTGCAAGAATGGAGACGGATGATGCGTCGTTAGAAGCGCGCGTGGCGCGCGAGCGGGACGATCGAGTGTTCCACACGAGCACGTCGCACGACGCGCGCATGGCGCTGCTCGAGCGGCGGTTACAGGGCGCTCCGACGTCGGCGTCGAAGGATGCGATGTGCGGTGGCGTTGGTTCGGCGGGCGCGAGCGGTGGTGGTGGGCGTAAGACGACTGGGGGCTCGGGTGGGGCGTTTGAGCGATGCTCGCTCGACGCGAGCAGTAGCGACAGCGACAGCGACGACGGTGACGGGTCGACGGACGAACGTTCTAGAGGTGGTGGTCGATATTCGGAGTTTGGTGTCGTTGCGGTGGATACTACGGGAAGTGGCAAGCGTCGTCGACGAAGTTTTGCCGCGGATGGGGCGGAGAATGAAATGTCTTTGAGTCAACGAAGTCTCGGAGGGGCGGCGAGCGGGGGATTGGCACGTTCGACGCGACATCCGGCCAAGAAGGCAGGTGTTAGTACGGCTGAACCGCACGTATCGTTATTGGAGCGTTTTGAGAACACTGGGTCAGGTTTTAAGTCTGCTTCGCCGTTGATGGAAGCTACGCCGAGTCAAGGGTACGTTCGGCAGTTTGAAGAGGAGCGCGTGGAATTTGAAAAGAAAGTTGCAGCTTTGGAAGAAAAGTTGCGCTCGGCGCAGAGCGAACGTGATGAATACGAACGCGGCTGCGAAGCGTTGCGCCAAGAAAATAACCTTATCAAAGAAGCGCATGAAAAGATGAATGCCGAGCGTAAGAGCGGCGTGCAAAAGCTCGCGGTAAACATGGCGATGTTGGAGCGTAAACAAATGCGCATGCAAATCGCGGAAGAAGGCTTGCGTCTGGGTACAATTGGAGTGCAACGCATCGGATCCGCTCTTCAAGAAGTATGGGAAGATGGCCGCGCTTTTCATGAACTCGATCAGCGTTTGGAAAATTTGGCCGAGTCTAAAAAGTTGGCGGATGAAAAGCGCAAGCAAGTAAAGAAAAACTTGCCGCCTCCAGGAAGCGTCGCTGCCGACACCGCGGCACACGCTGAGTACGTATTGAGTGAAGAAGTTCACAAGGCTCGCATGGCTATCATTCGTAAAGAAGAAGAAGCGATCAAGGCTGAGCGCGAGAGCTTAGAGCGAGAAAAGGCGGCGCACATTCGTGCGTTGAAGCGTACGCGCGACGAAGATGGATCGAGATTTAACAAGCACCCAGTGTTAGGTGATCGCTACGTGCTGATGAATCTTCTCGGACGTGGTGGGTTTAGTGAAGTGTACAAGGCGTGGGATAGCGTACAGATGCGTGAAGTGGCTTGCAAGTTGCACCAACTCAATCCACAGTGGAGTGAAGAACGCAAACGCACATACGTGCGTCACGCCGCCCGTGAATGTTCGATTCATAAATCCCTCGACCATCCGCATGTGGTGCGTTTGATCGATGTGTTCGAAGTAGATTCAGATAGTTTCTGCACTGTTTTAGAACTTTGCACTGGCGATGATCTTGACGCACGATTGAAGTCTCAAGGATCCATCAGTGAACGCGAAGCTCGTGCAATTTTAGCTCAAGTCTTCAGTGGCTTGGCGTACATGAGCTCAGGGCAGAAGCGAATCATTCACTACGACCTGAAGCCGGGGAACATTCTCTTTGACGAAGCAGGGCGAGTGAAAATCACGGATTTCGGATTGTCAAAAATCATGGAGGAGCGCGCAGGTGTAGGTACGGGCATCGATAGTGGTATGGAGCTCACTTCTCAAGGCGCGGGGACGTATTGGTACTTGCCGCCCGAGTGTTTCGAAACCGGACCAGCACCTCCCAAAATTTCTAGCAAAGTTGACACGTGGTCATGCGGTGTTATCTTATTCCAAATGATTTACGGCAAGCGTCCGTTTGGACATGACATGTCGCAAGAACAAATCTTACAGAGTGGTACGATTCGCAAAGCGACCACGGTAGAGTTCCCGAACAAGCCAACAATTTCTGCTGAAGGTAAAGCGTTCATCACCAAGTGCTTATCCTACAAGCAAAGTGAACGCCCGGATGTGCTCGAGGCGTCGCAAGATCCGTATATGACGTTTTTATCCAAGTAAAACACACGAATATTAGAAATTGATTTGATTTTTGTTAATTGCACAAGGAAATCACAAACTACATGATTACACACGCCTGTGAGTCCCGCTCGCGTCGTCTATCTCTGTCTACCCGCGACGGTGGCGGTCTTGACGGACTATGCTCAAAATCAGCCGTGTCTAAACCATATTTTTCACGCATTCTTGTGCGCCACGCGCCATCTGAGCTAGTGTTGCCGACGAGCGGAGCGCGCTCACGATCCAATCCATACTTGTCGACGTAATAATCATCGTCCTCATCGTCACTATCGACGCCTGCACTCGCTAAGGCCGCGCGTCGCAGCGCTATAGCTAAAATTATACTTAGGATTTGCACAAAGAACAACACCAGCATCAACGCCGTTACGGCGTTTTGATGTTCCTTGATGAGTTCCCAGGCGTGCGCTTGCTCGCCAGTAATATCCCGCGGCACCGATCTAAACGCCTGTCCGCTCGAACAGTACGCGACCAGTGCCGCCTGCAATAGCACCATAAACCCAACTTGATACGCATACACACCTAAACAACACGCGTTTGCATTTTCCGCGCCCGCCAAGCCCAACCACGCCGTCAGCGCCGCGTATCCCCCGCTCCCGCCGATAAAATACAAAAACCAAGGCTCTGTCTCAAAAAATGTATGCACGCGCGCTTTGACCACGTCAACATTCGATGCATTCTCCTCCATTGGCGGCGGCGGCGATGGATGCGGCGACTTTGCGCCCCACGCGTCGTCGTCGACGTCCCAACCCACGCGTCGCTTGTTGAATCCCAACCACAAATGAAACGCAAACAGCGCCGTCGCCAACCCTCCAACGAGCAAGACCGCGTTCGTTAACCTCAACAGCGCGCGTAAGAACGACTTGAGACCCGGCGAACGCGCGCGACGCGCCATAGACACCATTTCTAAGACGTAACACTAATCGTAGCGCCACGTCAACGACCAAGCGTGCGTCGGTACGCCCGCGTCCGCGCGCGTCGATGCCCCCGCGTCCGCGCGCGTCGATGCGTCCGATTACTCTCACTCGTCCACGCGTGTTCGACGTCTGCGTGTCGTGATCTTGCGTCGGTGTGTCGTGAGCGTGCGTGCGCGTGAGTGACGAGACGGAACTCCGCGGCGCGCATCTTGTACGTCGCGCTCTTCAGCGTCGTCGTCGACACCGACGACGAGCGCGCGGCCACATGCCGCGGAGTGTTGATATGCTCACATTTGACAATCACTCAAGCCTCGCACACCGCGTGCGTCGCGCACGTGAAGAAGATGATGATTCGATTGAGAATTTGGCCAAGTACATCGAACCGCCAGAGATGTTGACGACGACGTGGCACAAGGCGGCAGGTATGTACTCTTTTGACCCTCGGATCTCGTGAATGTGCGTGCGATGCATGGACTGACGACATGATTCACTCGTTCCTTATCGCGCGCGCAACAGCGTTGACGTTTTGGGCCGTGAACTTTTATCTGTGGTTCGCGGTCATCGGCAAGGCATTCGTCCCGCTCGGGCTATACTTCACCGCGTTGGTGAAGAGTGTGTTCATAACAAATCTTTCGGATGAATACGGGCCTCATGCGGAGCAGGCGGGGATCGTCGTCATGATATACGCGTGGTTGCTGAGTGCAATCTTCATTTATCCAACGTACTGCGTTTTTGGACCGAGCGTGTGGCTGAAGTATGCGTTTTTAGTGTACATTGGGTGGTATTTGATTCTCGATCGGCGCGCGCCGGCATCTGGTAAACGGTTTATTCCGCTTTTCCGTCGTCTACCATTTTGGCGCGTATTAAGCGAGTACTTCCCCGTTCGGCTGCATGTCATGTCAGAGCTCGATCCGGCGGGAAATTATCTGTTTGGTTATCACCCACACGGAATCATCGGTGTCGGCGCACTGTTGACGTTTGCCACCGAAGCCACGGGATTTTCTAGAGCTTTTCCCGGGCTGGATTTACGTTTGCTCACGCTTTCATTAAACTTTAAGTTTCCATTCACGCGAGAGGTGCTCTTGGCGCTTGGGATAAATAATGTCTCAAAAGAAAGCGTCATCACGAATTTGACGAGACAACCAGGCGCTAGCTGCGCTATTGTCATAGGAGGTGCCGCAGAGGCGTTGGATGCCAAGGCTGGTAGCGCAACTTTAACCTTAGCTCGTAGAAAAGGATTTGTTAAGATGGCGCTCCGAACAGGAGCGTCATTGGTGCCTGTTTTTGCGTACGGCGAAAATGCAATTTTTGATCAAACAATTTATCCCGAGGACTCAAGGCGCCGAAGATTTCAATTGTACTGTAAGCAGCTCATCGGCATCACACCACCTGCCTTTTACGGTCGATCTCTGAGCAAAGGATTGTGGCGACGATTATTTGGCGAAGTTGGCGTGCTCCCGAAACGCGAACCGATTGAGGTGGTCGTCGGACACCCCATCGCAGTCCCTAGAATGGCATCTCCGTCGACGGAAATCATCGACGAGTATCACAAAAAGTACTGCGACGCTTTGAAAGATCTCTACGAGACCCACAGGCGCGCATTTCACAAGCTCAATCGCGGTCACTCGAGCGATGATTTGTTGTCTGACGTGCTCAGTAGACGCGATAGACTGCGGGCGATGCAATTTCGATAGCTTCGCGAATCGCTACACGGTATCATAGGCACACGCGGCACACATTCTTCTTGTAACAAACATTTCTAATTATTTGCGCGCCTTGTGCGCCTACGGAACCTCGCGAGGCGGCGATGGACACGTCATCTACGTTTTTCGCGCACGACGGCGCTGCTCGGTCGTCAGGGACGTTCATCGACCGAGCAATACGTTGACGAGTGTATTCTTTCGCATGGTGAGCATCACCGGGAGCGTTCTAAGACCAGTACGAATATGAATATTGAAATAATCTTGCATGTATTACAAATCAGCGCGTTGTTTAGTTCTTGCTGCCAGTGAAGCGAAGGAGAACGCCGTCGTTACCTAAGATGAAACCTTGGTTTTCACCTTGGAACTTCACCGTGTAAAGGTTGGCAGCGACATCATCGGTACCACGATCACGCTTCCACGTTCGACCTTGATCGTTGGAATAGAACACGCTTCCGGAGCCACCGACGGTCCAGAACGTCTTACCGCTCGGGGAGTACCCCAAATCGAGCAAACCGAAGCCTCTGGAACCAATCTTACCTTCGACAAACTCAGAATCTTCCTCTGGCATACCCGTTTGCTCGGAGAAGAAGATGCCACCACCGCGAGTGAGTTCCCAAATACCACCATCCGGACGCCATCCCATGCTTTGAACGCGGCGAGCGGAAGTTCTGTTGTGCGGTTGCCAGTACGCTTGGCCCGGAGCCCAAGACATGTAAAAGTTACCGCGGGAGCTCAAACCCAAGTACTCACCTTTGTCGTTGCGCGCAATGTTAGAGAACGTACCGGTGTAATACGATGCACCAGTAATACCCGAAGAGACCGTACGGTTCAACGTCGCGCTGACGGTTTCTTCGACCGCAGCCTTCCAGTTGCGCGCTGCGTCGCTGGTGAAATAAATGGCGCCCTCATCCGTAACCATTTCCGCGGTACCGTTATCCTTAACCGCGGTGATCAACACTGGCGCACCGGGCAAACGCGGAGACAAACCAACACGTTCCCAGTTCACACCACCATCAGTCGTGTGCAACAACACCGCGGGTTTACCGATAATCCAACCCTCGTTCCCGATGAAGGACACGCTGTTGAATCGATAGTTCACGTCGTCATCCAACAACGAGCTTAAATCTCTCGCATCCCACGTCTTACCGCCATCCTTCGTCTCCAACACGGTCTGTCTCGTCCCGAGCAAGAAACCATGATTCGGATCGCTCGTCGTGAACGCAATATCCAAAAGAATCACCCCCGGTTCCAACGGGAGCTCCACTTGTTCCCAAAACGAAGAGTCGATCGACGACCCACCGAGTTCAAGCGCGCGCGCGCGGCGATCCGCCGGCATCGCCGCCAACGCAGCCGCCAGCGTCACCGTCTTCGTCGCCAACGCGCGGCGCGAGACGCGCATCGCAGGCGCGTCCGTGTCCACGGAGGCGTCCGCGTTCGGTGTCATCGCCCTGGTCGTCGCGCGGCGCGCGGCGTGCGCGCGCGCGCGCGGCGCGCGCGCGGCGCACGCGGTGAAGGTCGCGGCGGAAGGTGCGATCATGGACGCTGGTCGAGCGTGCGTGCGGGCGTGCGATGGAGGTCTCCTCGGGCGCGCGCGCGAGTGAGTGCGGACGCGGCGCGCGATCGAAGACAGGGGATCGGGCGCGTGATGACGTCATCCATGGATGTGCGGCTGACGTCCTCGCTCTTGGCACGCGCCGTGTTCGTATACGTACCGAGTGTCCGAATATAATTTATACTGAGGCACGTGGCGAGGTATGCATCACAGGACAAAATGAATCCAGTATACGTGTCGTGTGTCCGAATAATATGCGAAAAGGACTTATGCGACGGCGCACGCGTCATCGCGTGGCCACTGCGCGACGCCGCGATGTCCTGGGCGCACGCGGCGAAGGATGCCGCGCCATTCGTCTTTACTGCGCGTGTGAAGCCGTCAGTGACGGAGGGTGAGACGTCAGCGCGCGCGCAGGATGATATAAACGCGCCCGCGAGTGCGTGTGATTTAAAACGGGAGTCGCCTGAACGCTCGAACGTGGATGATGTTGACGCCGTCAACGAGCGGGCGAGTGCCACGGAGGGCGAGAACAGTAGTGGATACGCGTCTGTGTCGGTGGGTCAAGAGTCGGAGGCGGTGGAAAGGGCGAACGACGATGTTATTGTTGAGTTGCGAGAAGCCGTCGCGCGCAAGACTTTGGAAATAGACGCGCTCAAGGCGCAATGTGAGCGCCTCAAGGCTGCCGCGGCGCAAAGTGGACGATTACAAGCGGCGTATGCAAACGTGGATGAGACCGAGAAGCGGCTGACGAAGGAGCTCGAGGAGAAGAATGTTGAACTGTTGGACGCAAAGCGCGAGGCAGAGACAGCGCAAGCAGAGCGCGTAAAAGCGGAAGAAGAGTGTGCAAAGTGCGACGACGGGCTAAAAAAGATGAAAAGTGAGTTGCATGCGGCACTAAAGAAAGCACTTAGCGCGAATGAAGAACTTCGTACGCTAAAAATGTCCGCAAATAGCGTTAAAGACGAACTTGAGGCTGAGCGCGACAGCTTGAGTGAAGCGCTGGCGGCAAAGACGAGCGAATGTGAACGAGTCAAGGACGAACTCGAAGCACGAATCAATGCTGCTAACACGCGAGTGAAAGATCTCGAAGCACAAGTCACGATGGTGCAGAAACAATTGGACGACGTGAGTCTAGCTCGTGATGAATACGCTGCAAACGCAAGCGCGCTTGAGAGCGACGTTGCGCGCTTGAGAGAGGAACTCAATGACTTGAGCAACGTTTCTTCAGAGGTTTCGTCGCCAGACGCGCCCAAAAGCGCAGATTTCAACGCCGAGTGCGAGTCTTTGGAACGTATATTCAAGGCTGAAGAGGCTGAACTAAGCGAATTACGCGCGGCGCTCGATGCTCGCTCAGAGGAGTTGCGCGTTTCTCGAGAAAAAGAACAGGCCCTTGGTGTTGCATTGAACGATGCCGAGGCTCAAATCGTCGAGTCTAGAATGAACGTTGATCTCATTGTTGCCCGTGCCGAAAAAGCCAGTCAGTTATTCACTGAAAATGCCTCAGCGTTACGAATGGCTAATGCAAAGGCAGCTACGGCGCAAGTTGAAATCACCGTCGCAGAGCTCAGGGCTAAAGAGTTACAGGATGAATTAGACGCAACTTTAGCGGCGTATGAAGAGCTCAAGACCAAGTATGACGATGCTATCGAGCAATGCGACAAAGCGGAGAATGATACGAACACGACGTCAACCAATGAACATCATTTAGCAATGGAGTCTCTAGAGCGCGCTCTCGAAGACGTGTCGCGCGAGCGCGACATTTTGAAGAGCGAACTCGGCTCAGCAACGCTCGAATGTACGAATATCCGCTCCGAACTCGATGGTTTGAAGATTGATCTCGCCGAAGCTCGCACGCGTTCGTCGCCCGTCAAGGCTGGGGCTTCAACAGATGTCATCGAAGCGCTCGAATCTGAGCGTCGAGCCCGAGCGTTGTACCAAACGGATGCGCGCTACTGGCGCGAACGCTACGAGGCTCTCATCGAGTCCTCTCAAGCACCCGTCTCGTCCACATCAACGCCATCGCGTTCAAAGACCACACCCATCCGTTCTGGATTCACACCAGGCAAGGCGTTGGCTATCGCCGCCGGCATTACACCCGCCCCGGAACCCGTAGACGCCGAAGTCGAAGCCGAAGTCGAAGACGCCGCGTCTGATTCCCCCGGCTCTCCATCCACCGTGACGTTTGCCCCCGCCCCAGCGCGCATCGAACACACGCGTATACCAGTGCGACTTAAACCAATCACACCGAGTTCAAAGCTCAGGACATACTTTTAATGTTCATGTAACTCTATTGCCAGAGTCAGCGCGCCGTGTCCTCACGTTGATCATCTTTATCCACCCAATGCGCGTCATACACGCACGCACGCGTTGCGTGCGCGCACACCCACGCACGCGTGCGTCGCCCTAGAACACGCGCACGCGCATACACGACTTTTTCGCGGTCGCCATGTGCATCGACACCGAGCAAGCGACGACGATTTCCGAAGTGACCGTCACCACCGCCAGCGCCGGCGCTGGGACACAGTCTCAAAAGTACTCCGCCGCGCTCGAACCGAGCGCGATAGCGAAGACCTTTGCGCGTCAATACGTGGTGATTGATAATGTCGAGTACGACGTCACGGATTTCAAGCACCCGGGAGGGAGCGTGATGTATTACATGTTGTCCAACACGGGAGCGGATGCGAGCGAGGCGTTTAAAGAGTTTCACGCTCGGTCTAAGAAAGCACGCAAGGCGTTGAATGCGTTACCGCATCGCAAGTTGGGCGATGGCGAAGGACCGACTATGGATGCAGAGGAAAGCGCGATGTTGAAAGATTTCGCGAGATGGCGCAAGGAGCTGGAACGAGATGGATTTTTCAAGCCGTCGCCGCTTCACGTGGCGTATCGTTTCGCCGAGCTCGCGGCGATGTTTGCTTTGGGTACGGCGTTGATGGCGGCAAAATGGCACGTGAGCTCTATTATTGTGTATGCATTCTTCTTCGGTGCGCGTTGTGGATGGGTGCAACACGAAGGTGGTCATAACTCGCTCACGGGGAATATTTGGTGGGATAAGCGTGCGCAGGCGTTTACGGCGGGCTTTGGTTTGGCGAGCTCGGGCGACATGTGGAATAACATGCACAACAAGCACCACGCGACGCCGCAAAAGGTTCGTCACGATATGGACCTCGATACCACTCCCGCTGTGGCGTTCTTCAACAAAGCTGTAGAATCGAACCGTCCGCGTGGATTTAGCAAGGTTTGGCTTCGCGCTCAAGCGTGGACTTTTGTGCCGATTACGTCAGGTATGGTTTTGTTCTTTTGGATGTACGTTTTGCACCCGCGAAATGCGATTCGTCGTAAGAACGCCGAAGAGGCGTTCTGGATGATCACTGCTCACGTTGTTCGCACGTCCGTCATCAAGGCTGTTACCGGGTACTCTTGGTTGACGTCATACGGCTTGTTTTGCGCGTCGATGTGGGCGGCTGGATGCTATTTATTTGCTCACTTTTCCACGTCACATACACACTTGGACGTCGTCCCAAGCGACAAGCACATTTCTTGGGTTCGTTATGGCGTCGATCACACCATCGATATCGATCCGAGCGCTCGTTACGTCAACTGGCTCATGGGCTACTTGAACTGCCAAGTCATCCACCACTTGTTCCCGAGCATGCCTCAGTTCAGACAGCCCGAAGTCTCTCGTCGCTTCGTCGCTTTTGCAAAAAAGTGGAACTTAAACTACAAAGTTCTCACCTACTACGGCGCTTGGAAGGCCACGTTCAGTAACCTCAACGATGTCGGTAAGCATTATTACGTACACGGCTCGCATCCCAAATCGGCCTAAGCGCTCGGTTCACGCGCGCCGCCTCAGCGTGCATCATTTATCGTTCCACCATGCGTTTAGCCCTTAGCGCGCATGTTTAAAACATCTTAATTTATGTTTATGTACACACATATACTCCTGTGCGATTGCACGCGCCTCGAATGTTACCCGACGTCGTTATGCGCCTAAAACCTGAACCCGTAGCAAATCCCCACCCAGCCACACTCTCCGTCGCCACCGCAATCCAGGCGCGACCATGCGCGCCTGGGTCCTCGGCGTCAGCGCCGCATTCGCCATCGCGCTCGCGGTGACGCTCGCGGTCACGCTCGTGCTCCTGCACGACAGCGGCGCCGACGGGTTAAACAACGCGCAGTGCGCCACCGCAGCCACGGCGTCTGGGGACTTTTTCCCATCTTCTTCGCGCCTGAGCGCCGACGCATCGACGACGGGAAGCACCGCCGCGCTCGTCGAACCTTCCGTGGCGTTCTCTGTGACGTATAACACGACGTTTAAGGTTGTGCGGACGTTGCCGCACCTCTCGGGCGTGCCCGCGAAGACGTACGTGTTGTACCAGTGCGGGACGACGGCGCCGACCGCGGACTCGGATGGCACGGCTTTCGCGTCGGGAACGCAGTTCTTCAGTGTTCCAGTGCAGAAAGTAGCCACTGGGTTGACGGTCGCTATTGGTTTTATCGAAGAGCTCGGGTTGCGGTCGAGTATTGACGTGGTTGATCCGGGAGCCGTGCACGCGCCGTGCTGGCAGGAGGATGAAGAAACCGGGGACATGACGGGCGTGGACGCTACGGCGAACTGGAACAGCGCCGCAAACGCTTATGATACAGTCGCAGCCTGGGCGACGGCAACGACCGATTTTGACTTGGTGATTACCGACCGGTTTAACACAGCGGGCTCGGGCACCGATAAGGATGTTAATTTTGACGCGTCTGAAGCGCCGCTCGGTATGCTCGATCGTTTGGAATACGTCAAGTTTTTGTCCCTGTTTTACAACATGGAAGCCAAGGCGAATGCGTATTACGCTGACCAAGTCGAGCGATGGCAGTACATGCGAGACAGAATTACGTACGCGCAAAGCAATGGAAGAATCGCGTCCACGTACACGTGTGCGTGGGTTGAAGATCAATCGTACACGTGGGCGGGCGTTTCCTACGTGTCTTTTGTCGTGTCGTTCGCGCAGTTTGAACAAGATATCTGTACGGGTGCCGGCTTGACGACGTTCATCCCGAGTGCTGCCGCATCTGGAGCAACGACTCATTCGTATTCTACTATGGCTGCCTTTCACGCCGCCATTGCGAACGTCAACGTGATCTTTGACAAGACGTACTTTTACACGCCGAGTACGACGACGAAAGCCAGCGTTTACGCAAAGCTCGGGTTCGACCAACCATCCGCAGCAGGTATCAAGGCACTCACGTCTGAAGGAACTATTCTTCGCATGGACAAACGCGTGAGTGACGCCGACCCACTCCTCACGCACTCATCTGCGTCCGAGGGCTTGGATTGGTTTGAAAGCTCGTTTGCGCATCCCGCGTTGGTGCTCTCTGATTTGAGTCGCTTGGTTTGGCTCGACAGCGTCGACGGCATCGACGCACCGCGAGCGGGATGCTCTCGATTTTTCCGCGATATCAAAACCGACGATGCTGTCGTAAAAACGACCGCTGCTGACTGCCCGGTGTACGACACCGCTCGAATCTCGGGAGCATGCGACGCGCAACTCGACGAGCAAGGCATCACGCTCGACAAACTCTACGGCTACAACAGCCCGGCGTCGATGGTCCCCGTGACCGCGAGCTTTCTCATCGCCTTTGCGGTGGCCTTGATGGCGTAAAGACGTCAATTCATATTGCGTCAAAATGTTAGGCTAATTTCTTTTGGGGTGGGTCAAGTGTTGACGATTAGAAGTCTTGAATGGCTTCGTTGGCAGTCTTCATCCTCGACGTCGTCATGGAGACCATCCGTCTCCACGGCGCACACGTTGTCGATCGCTATGCATCGCATAGGGCTTGATCACGTCTAAAACGAAAACATATCTCTCATAATTTATTTTTTGAACAACAAAACATAGAAACTTTCAATCTTTGGGGCGGGTCAAGTGTTGACGATTAGAAGTCTTGAATGGCTTCGTTGGCAGTCTTCATCCTCGACGTCGTCGTGGAGACCATCCGTCTCCACGGCGCACACGTTGTCGATCGCTATGCATCGCATAGGGCTTGATCACGTCTAAATGATTATGGAAGATTATTCAAAATATTGAAAATTTATCCTTATGGACTCTTGGTTGGTTGATTTAATTCTATCTACAAGTAAATTTTCTCCACTCGCTATGTGTTTCACGGGAACAGCATTTGACCTTTAAGAAACGAATTCCACGCGAAGCACGAGGATAAATACATTGAGGCTGTGTACAGGAAGACGGTTTGAAAACTCCCCGTGGCTTCAACGGATGCGCCAGTGACCATATTTGCAATAATCGCGGCGACAACGCCAACTGTGTTTGTGAATCCGAGTATTGCTCCAGCACGAGACGGCGCGACATCTTGCAGATACGAATGATAGCCTGCTACGGCCACGGCTTGTAAACCGAGGGTGGCAATAACAAATCCTAAAGCCACCGCGGGCGTTGTCGTTGTTTTCAACGCGAATAAGCACACCGCGGGACCAATCGTCGCAATATTCATGGCCAAACGCCGCACTTTCCACTTTTCCCAATTGTATTTGTTAATTAACTTGTCTGCGACTTGTCCAGAACTAAAAGACATGAACGCTGTAAACAACCAAGGGATCGCGCCGGCCAGCCCTGAGCTCGCTATCGATAGTCCGAGGTCTTGCGCGAGGTAGATGGGTAGCCAGCTTTGCAAAATCATGAAGCCCCAGTTGACGACGATGTGGCACCACAACAAAGCGACGAGTTGCGTGGCAACTTCCGTAGGTAAATCATCCACCTCAAGCTCTGCATCTTTAGATGATGTTGTTTCGCTTGCCACAGCCGACGAAACACGTGGTACATACTGTTTCACGCTTTCGGGCATCAAAGAGTAAGCCAGAAACGCGAAGCAAGCACCGAACAATCCAAACAAATAAAAGACAAATTTCCAGCCAAAGGTCGCAATCAAACCACCAGCTGCGGCTAAACCGAACGCACTTCCGATGTTGAACAACGCAAATATGGTCGATAACGCGCCGCTTCGTCGCTCGGCAGGAACATGTGCGGCCACCGCGGCAGCGCTCGCCGGCAACGCGCACCCGCTCGCCGCGCCAAACATGAAGCGCGCCGCCAAAATCGCATATACTCCACCGCTCAGCGGCGTAAGCGCCACCGCCATTGACCACAAAAACAAACCAAACAGAAGCACTTTAGCGCCACCATAACGGTCGGACGCAGCGCCAGCGGCGAGTTGCGTGACACCGTAGCCCCACAAAAAAGCGCTTTGCGCCGCGCCGACGTCTTTCAGAGACATCGCGAGTTCAGCTTTGATGCTCAGCGCCGCCGCAGCGAATATCGTGCGGTCCGCCGATGCGAGTAGCATAGCGATACCAAGACAAATCACGATGACGCGCGTCTGCGAGGCCGTGGTCGTCGAAGGCTTGACGTCACCGTCAGCGAAGCCCGCCGCGGAGGCTCTGACGAGGACAAAAGCTCGCGCGCGGGGACGCTCGTTCTCGTTCGTTGCCGGCATGCATCGCACCGAAGGACGTGCGCATGCAAAACACACGCGTGCGGTCGTATGCGCCCGAGTGTGCGATTCAATGCGAAGACGTCGCGGACGCGCGCGAGGGCGCGTCAGGGCGGCGGCTGGCGCGAGCCGCGAGGCGCTCGCGGCGGTCATCGCGCTTCGCGCTCTGGCGTTTCACTCGCTCGTCACGTGCATGTGCATGTAGCAAGTATCGTTATTACAAATTGAATTGACGCATTGATCGATTTATATCAAGCTATTCGTTGCGTTTGACGGTTCGGTGCGCTTTGGTGACGGCTGGCCGTACTGCGGAGCGTACGGATTTGTGCTAGGCAGCGCGTAGGGGACTTGGTTTGCAAACTGATGCTGCTGTTGTTGTTGGTACGTTCCCGGCATGGGCAACTGGTGAACGTTACCGTATCCTTGTGGCTGCTGCGAATAATGCATACCAGGCATCTGCATGCCCATCGGTGGAGCTTGTCCGACAACACGCGTTGGAGTGAGCGCGGAAGAGTACGGCGCTTGTGCGTAGTGTGCAGGAGCCATGGCGGCCATCCCCCGCGCACCCGTGGGCGACGGCGGTGCTTGCGAGTACAAATCCGCTAAAGCCTCCTTGCTCAAATTTCTAGCCATGGGTTGACCGAAAGGGTTGTCGCCGAATGGGTTGGTACTGCGAGGAGACGGTTGCTGCTGCTGCTGCTGCTGTGGGGCAAACTGCTGCTGCTGTGGGGCAAACTGCTGCTGCTGTGGGGCAAACTGCTGCTGCGGTGGGGCAAACTGCTGCTGCGGTGGGACAAACTGCTGCTGCGGTGGCGATGGAGTCGGTGCCGATGTAGCATGCGTTGGCGCTGGCATGGAAAAAAAGTCCAACTGATTGGAAGCCGTAGCGGGCTGTGTGGATGGTAAAGCTAGGTGATCCGTCGTCTGTGGCGCTGGTAGCGCATTTGAGTTGAACGGGTCCGCGTGTGGCGCGCTGCTTGGCAGTGACTTCGGGGCGCTGCTGAAATCAAGCTGACTTAACGCATCAGTCACAGACGAAGGCGACGGATTTGCTGCTTGGATGGATAGCAAATCATTTCTTGGAATGGCCACATTGAGCGCTGGAGCTGTTCGCACAGACGTGGATGCAGACGGGCCTAACATTCGCCGCTCTCGAAGAGGCACGCCCTCATTCGGTGCTGATTGATAATACTCCTCCATGCTTTGTAAAAATGTAGGAGGTGGTGCTTCAAGCTTGAAATCCATCGGTCCGCTCTGATCAAATGCACCCGCCTCTTCACACGTCTTGTAAAAGCGTTGCAAGTCGTCTATTTGAGTCAAGTACTTTTTGAAAATGGCCAATCCTTTCGCCGCTTGTACCTTGGAGGAATCAAAGTACTTATCTACTAAGTTTATGATTGCTTCATTCATCACGTGATATACCTTGAACGAATCGCGTAAGATGAGACTGAGTGTAAATTTGGTTACGGCGTTTTTGCGAACCACGGCTGATTTTGGCTCACACTCCGTAATTCGTCGCGCCAACGTTTGTAATAGCGGCATGACTGTGAGTAAACGATCAATGTCACAGTTTCTTAGCGCATTTTCTTGATTACGTCCAGGTGCTGTGAAGAGTTGCGGAACGTGCGCGTGCAACGCGCACACCTCCTCGAGGTACGCCGCGTACGTGCGCGTCCAGCCCGCAAGCTCTTGTGCATCCGGTGTGGACTCATCCTTCCAATAGCGAATGTTGAATAACATTTGCTCTTTAGGCCCGTATGTCTTGCGCGATAAAAACTCCAAAAATCTGAAAAACTCTCGTTTCAACTCCACACCGCTTTCCATTAATAATCTATGTAACACCACGTGCGTCTTCAACATCGTCCGCCAATGCGTACTTTTACGGATTTGCCGCGCCGTAGCCTCGAGAACAAACACAACGTCTTTTGGTTTACCGCCATCGGAGCATAACGCAAGCAAGAACCTCACGTGCTTCTCCTTTGGAGGTAAGTCATCCAAATTCGTCGCCTTGACAAACGCCGTCTGCGCGTCCGCAAACTCCTTCGGTACAGACGCCGCGGCTACTTTCGCCTGTTGTAATCCACACAAAGTACATCAAACGTTCCATCGTCAGTACTCATCGCTCGCGTCTATCGCACCCAAAAAAGCGCACGTCGAGAAAGCACGCGCGCGCGAAATCTCTCATCCGGACGAGAGAATTTTGACCACCCAACTCGCGCCGTCGCACGCCACCCCCGCGCACGCACGCCGCGCATTCGCGCGCCATCACCACACCCACGCGCACACGCGCACCACGCCACCGCGAATCGCCGCGCGCGCGCGTACCTTGCCGTGATCCCACAAAGACGTTTTCACATTCCCATGCTTATCAGTGCGACTCCCTACGCCTCGCGCCGCGTTCACCTCCTCCACCACCGCGCGCGCCACGCGCGTGGCTTTTTTCTGCAACCGTATCGGCATCGTCCCGACCGCGTCGTCGCGTCGCGCGCGCGCGTGAATGACGATGTCGGATGACGACGTTGGCACACGGCGAGCGGCACACGCCACGTCCGCGCCACGCATCCACAGAGTCTGACGCGCGACGCGACGCACGCACGCACGAGGACGCGGGCGGGATGTTTAACACGTTTTACAAGACGTTCATGTCGGTGCGTGCGCGACGCGTTGGACGCGCGCGACGGTGGTCGTGGGCGCGGATGGGTGCGCGCGATAAAGATCGATCGCTGAGGGTTGGTCAGCGTGTGTCGCCGTCGTGCGCGGCGCGATCGTCGCGCGCGGGATGGCGCGTGATGTCGCGCGGCGTGGCGTGGCGCGCGTGCGTGCGTGCGCGAGGGTGTAGACTAACGGATGTGTTTTTGGACTGGTGCAGAACTCGGCGGTGTACGTCGGCGTGATCGTCGCTGGGGCGCTCGCGGGCGAGAAGGTGCTCAACTATGGTTTCGACCGCGCGTGGGAGAATAATAACAAGGGTAAATTGTGGCCGGACGTGCGCCAACGCCTCGAACTCGATGAATAAACGCACGAGAGGATTCATGCGCGTGAATGTAGCGATGTAATTTTTATATGGAATGGAAAACGACGACGCGAACGCGACGTTGATATTACGTCGTACCGCAGCTTGAAGAATGCCTTGAACTACAATTACAACCGCGTATGCTATCCAGTGAGCGGGCTATGTGCGGGCGCTAGAGCACTGCGTCTTGAGGCGACGCATCGGCGCCGCTCGAAACGCGTTGGAGCGCGGCGTGCAGCGTCGAGTGCGATTCATTCATGATTTCAATCGAGTGTCTAAATAACACGGGACCGATGAATAAATTGATGACGATGATCGCCACGGCTAGGGTGGAAAATGCGGGTCCCCAGTATGGGAAGCGCGCGGCGACTGTGCGAGCCAATCCAAGCGCGACGCCCGCCTGCGTGACGTGCGCCATCCATTCCACGTTGCGTCGCTTCTCGCCTGTAATTTCACTCACTTTAGGAGCCTTCAACACTCGAGCCGCGACTGATGTGGCACAAAACAGCGCAAACAAGCGCACGATCACGATCCCGACCGCAATGACGAGAGAATTCCAAACATTTTCCAGTTTTAAGCTCGCGCCAGCCAATGTGAAGAAGAATAAATTCACCGCGGGAGAAATTGCGTGCACCGCGGCTCGAAGCTCTTCACGCTCGGCTTCACCCGTTGCGTGCTTGCGATTCGCCGCTGTAACACCCGCAGCAACACATACCAGAAGTGGTTCTAACCCTAAGCGCTCGCTCGCGATAAACGTACACGCGGCGCCGACGCATATGCATCCAACGCGGACATTTTTCCAGCGCGCGATGACTGACGAAGGTCTGAGCATCCGCCCGAGAGCTAGACCGGACACGTACCCAGCAGCGACCGCACCGAGAACTCGAACGAGTGGTTGAAGCACTTTCGCTCCGAGCCGAGCGCTTTCGAGCTGCATAGCCGGCTGTAACACGACGAGCAACGCGCGCGCCGCCGAAGACGTCGACGACGTCGAAGCGTTATCGCCGTCGCGTCCTACAGCGCCAGCCGCAGCCTCGGCGACAATCTTGTGAAAATCTAACCCACTCAACGCCACGAGCTCGACGTTCATCGCGAACATCGCCACCACGATCACGTCTTTCACCACCGTCGCGCTCAGTATGTGAGAACAAAACGGTCCGCTCGCTTCGCACTCAGTCATCACCGCCAGCGCGCTCGCCGGCGACCTCGCCAGCGCCAACGTCGCCGTTAACGACGAAACCGCGTACACGTGCGCCTGACTTAACCCCTGTAAAAATTCCACGTGCGCGGCGAACACCGCCGCAAAACTCGCAAACGTCAACCCCCACGTAAACGCGACGATGGCGGCAATCGTCACCGTCGTTCGCCGCGCATTCTTCCTCAATTCCCCAGCACTCACCTCAGCACCCGCCGCGAGACCAATGCACGCGAGACACCCGTTATCAATCGCCCACAATCGTCGCATGGATGCGCGCGTGAGAGCGCCGATCCCGTGCGCGCCGAACGCCACGCCCGCGAGCAAGTACCCGGTAATCTTCGGCGTCCCAAACGCCCGATTCATCCCCTGCGTGCGCGCGCGCACACCGTCAGTACGACGCGATGCGCCACTCGGTCGTCGAGTCAACTCGCGTCATCGGCGCAGACGCACCGAACCCACGTATACGGCGACGGCGACGACGAGCGGGAGCCGTACCCACGCGTCGAACGGCCAGTCATCATCATCCATCGCGTCACTCACTGACGCCACGCACGCCGCGCATGCCGCGCCCGACGACCGCGCACGCGGGCACGATCGCGGACAAGACGATCGATGAGCTCACGCACGCGCTCCGTCGCGGACGCTACGACGCGGCGCCGCCGTCGGCGCTGGCGAAGCGCGTGGCGGAGACGCTGATTCAGACGGTGGCGACGGCGCCGCGCGATGCGAGCGCGGAGGACATCATCGCGCGCGTGCGAGAGGTTGGCGGCGCGCTGGCGCTAGTGCGGCGCGAGCATTTACTCGTGGGGAACGTGGCGAGGCGGGTGTTGAAGGTGATTCGGGACGAGGCGAGCGCTGGGGCGCGAGGGCGCGGGGCTGAGGCGCGCGAGGGGCGCGGGGAACGGGCCGGGAGCGGTGCCGTCGGAGGCGTCGGAGGCGATGGCGAACGCGGTGATGAACGTGGTGAACGCGGAGAACGCGAGGACGGCGTCGATGGTCACGGGCGACGGTCGAGCGATGGTGGAGAGGCGATGAAAAAGTTGAAACGGGACGTCATCGAGACGGCGCACGAAGTGATGGAGGAGATGCAGAGCGTGTCGAGTAATATTGCGGCGCAAAGTGGAGAGTTTGTGGTGAATGGAATGGTAATTATGACGATATCTGGCGCGGGTGGCGCCAGTGGAGGGCTTCCTGAGGCGTTCTTGCGAGACGCGCATAAAAAGCGAAGCGACTTGAGGGTCGTCGTCGCCGAGTGCGCTCCGAGGTTCGACGGGCACGTCATGGCGAAGAGTTTGGCCGAACGCGGGGTAAAAGACGTGAATGTGATTTGTGATAGCGCGGTGTATGCGGCGATGCCGAGTGTGAAGTTGGTTGTGTTGAGTGCGCGTGGAGTGCTCGCGGACGGTACGGCGCTCGTGGATTCCGGAGCGTACAACGTCGCGCTCGCCGCCAAAGCGCACGCCGTACCAGTCATCGTACTCGCCGGCTCCTATGCGATTTCCCCGAAATCTATCAACGAAGAAGGTTTTGATTCGTTATTTGGCTTGGGTTCACCCGCATCGGCATTAGAATACGGCGTTCATCCGGACGCCGTCGTCGTCAACCCGGCGCTCGAATATGTCCCGCCCGAATTAATTTCCGTCTTCGTCACCGATCACGGCGCGCACGTTCCTGGATTTATCCAAGTCCTGCTCGGAGAAATGTATTCCCCGCTCGACGCGTCGCTTTTGGCCAAGTAGACTTCACAACAACCCGAAACACAAAAAACATTCAAAAACGAAACCCGCGGTCGCGTTTCCGCCTCGTACTAGCTCTTGTAAACGAAGACGACATCTCAAGCGCGACGTGACACAATTCATAAACATAAGTTTAAATTCTTTCTCTTCAATCATCTACTACAATCAGCGCGCCGATCTATGCGTAGTAGCGTCTTCCCACGGTCTATCTACAGGCTTTTCGCGCGAACGCCAGTCCCGAACCGGAACCCTCTCGCCGCCTTATCCGCTCTCGCGCGCGGCTCCTCCTCTCCCTCTCGCGCCCGCTCGCTCGTTCGCGTGCACCAACGCACGAGCTCAATTAAAAAATATAGCGCCCACGATGCGCTCGCATTCGCATTCGCATTCGCGTTCGTTCGCGCGCGAATCACGCCAAGAATCCGAGCTTGCCCCCGTTGGCCTTCGCCGTGCGAATCAACGACTGCTTGCCTTTGCTATCGATCCCGAACTCATCGCAAAACTCTCCGATGACTTGCGAGTGCAACGCGATAGCCTTCCCACGGATCTGGTTGAAGCGCTTGACGCCAATCACGTCGCGAGCGACGCGAACGATCGGTGCGAAGAGGCCGTTTTCGTACGCATTGCCGCAGCGCACCGACGGCATGGATTTGGACTTGGATGCGCGCGCGTGCGACGACGAGGGCTTGGATGTGGACGTGGATGCCATGCGCACGTCGGCGAGGGATGCGGTGAACGCCAGGGCGGAGGCGGACATCGTGCGTGCGTGCGTGCGTGTGACGATCGCGAGCGATGTGATGCAAGATCAACGTCATCATGAGCTAGGGCTCAGGGCACCGTCGGGCCGACGGCTGGGCGCGCGGTGGCGGAGCGATGGGAAGCGGCTAATTCGATACTATTGTATGTACAATGGATGAGCAATACGTGGTGGTTGGTGATGTGTGCGGTGGCTAGCTATGCGTGCGCGCTCGTGGCTAGTCGAGGGCGTGTAGACGTACGCACGCGGAGGATTCGTAGTCGCAAATTTTGGTGTAGAGCGCGGCTGGGTCCGCGAGCGGGGCGAATACTTGGTCTTTGTCTTGGTTGTCTGATGTCGTGGTGGTGTTTGTCGTCGCCGCCGACGTTTCTGATGTCTCTGCTGCGTGCGCTTTGCGTTCGAAATAGCGCTCGCCGAGGGCGGAGACGCGATCTTGGCGGACGCAGTAGACGCTCGATTTCTCACCCGAACGTTCGAGTTCAGACACGGCAAGCATGTCAATCTTTTCATTGGGGTATGAGCCGAGAAGCCAGGGCGCGGAGTGCGGAGCCATCGTCGCAAATGCGGATACCGACCCGCGGTTTTGCGCGTCGTCGCCGTCGCGTAAGATATCGCACACGACGGATTGGATGTCCTGACTCGCGCGAGCGACGCCTTCGCGAAACACCTCTGGCCAATGCGACGGCGTGTTGTATCTCCAGGCGGTGAGCTGTTCGTACAACGCGGGATTGTTTGCGATTTCGTGCATGCGTGTGACTAATTCATCTACGCTGTTGAAATCCTTGACGCTCAACACGCAGTCTTTGTTCGGGCACGGCAAAAAGTCTTCGACGGATTTCGTGCCAAAATACACCGGAATCGATCCGCGGAGCAACGGCAGCCAAAGCTTTTCGGTGACGTGCCCGGGACAATCGGCATCCTCACTGACGTAGAAGAACAAGTACGCACTGAGCGACAACTGCACGCGAATTGCCTCGGCTGAAGACATGCTGAAGCCCAAATTGGGAATGTACCAGGGCGCTTCAACGTTTTTCATACACGTTCCAAAGGCGTGCACGGGGAATTTCTCTGAGATGCGACGCAAAATGTGCGCGCCGACCTCGCTTCCGTGTCGACATTGTGTGATGCTATCACCGAATCCCAAAAGCGGCATGCGCATATTGACCGGCCGAATGAACGCGTCAAACGATGAAATCATAAATTTCGCTGACGGAAGAGGCGAGCGCCACACGCTCTCGATGTTCCGATTCGATGTCGCTAAATAATCCACCTCAGACAACAATGCTTGGTCGCGTAAATCTTCGCCCGCGTACACCGATCCAGGCGAGGCTGTAGAAACGTACACGAAGACTTGATCGCGTCTCGACTTTTGCGGCAACTGCGTCAACAATTCATCAACCGTCCCGAGGCCCGCCTCTTTATGCGCCCGTCGCCGAAATGGATGAAGTACCGACGCATCGCGTCCAGCTTTGTGCGTGCTAATTTTGTGCGTCTCAGTGCGCCCAAGTTTCGCCTTGGCGTCGCGCAACATGGTATCGCCGCGGAACACGACGACATCCGCTTGTAAACATTGTTTACTGCTTCGAGAATTTGAGTGCGTCACCTCCTTGACGCACCGCCCGCGTAAATTCTCGTGCAACGCCGAACGTACGCCGCGTTTGGCATCTAATGACTCGCTTAAATCCTCCGTCCACGTGGACGTGCCAAATGGACGTGACCAATGATGTAAGTTGTACAAGCACACGCTAAACGCGTCGTTGCCGTACAACCGACTCGACTCAGTCGCACCTTGCACGAACGGTTTGTGCTTCCAAGACGACAACGGTTTTTGTCCAACAGCGTGAGCGTCATCAACCTGCACGCTCATGGCTACGAAATCCTCCACCGTACGCGCACGATCCAGCGCGTGCGCGTTTCTCGCTAACTCGCGTTCGAGCGGATCCTCCCGCTCCAGCGCGCTAAACGCTCCGAGCGCCCCAACTTCGTCACCCTCGCCCCCACTCGACCCCTTACTCGTACCACCTCCAGCTCTCTTCCCCGCGATGAGCCACGGAAAATGCTTGAGCTGTTCAGCGCTTAGCGTCTCTCTCGCGCGAGGCGCCACGCCCACCCGTGCCGACGCCGACGCGCCCATCATTCGTCCTTCCGCCGCCGTCGCCGCGCGCACAAACGCCACCCCACCGCTCAATAACATCGTCGACGTCAACACTATCGCCGCACACAGCGCCAACGCCACGCCGTACGCGCGAGATGACCGTCGTTTCGCGAATGGATCCGCGGACTCGGTGCACGCGATCGCCCTCTCTCGCGCGCGTCTGTGCGCCGACGCCGACGCCAACGCGCCCGTGCGTGCGCGCGCGACGACGTCGTCGTCATCACCGACGTCGTCGACGCGCCAGGCGCGCTCGACGTCGCCGCGCGCGCCGAGCAGGGGCGCGCGCTCGGTGAGCGTCATGGTGTGCGGTTGGGTGTTGGTGGGTGTTGGCTGCGCGCGCTCTGCGGTCAACTCTTACTCTAGGTATGCGTTACAAGCGCGCGCCGCGCGACCGTCGGCGCGAAATGAATTAACAGTGTACTATGCGTGACTAGGATTGTATGCAGGCGTCAGGGAGCGCGCCGAGGGTGCTTGCGCGGTCGCCGTCGTCGAGCGGACGGAGCGGCGGGGAGACGAGCCACTGGGCGTCGGCGACGCCTCGCAGCGCGCTGGTGCCACTGGCGTGTGGGATGTGCGCGAGCACGGCGTCGTAGGCGCGACTATGGAGGATGAATAGGCTATCGGAGCGGACGTCGCACGCGCCGTGTGTGAGACGGCAGAGATTGCTGCCTGCTTTGACGCACGCGCACGCGCTCGGGCATGAGTTGGCGCCGAGCACGCTCGAGGCGTCTTCATTCGCAACCGTACTCGCCGTGGCGTCAGCGATCCGCGCGGCGTACGCACCATTGTATCGCATACGAATCACCTGCCATCTATCGCTCGCTAATAGACTCTCAAACGCGTGCGAGTCCACGGAGCCGCGCGGCGCTCCGTCTCGCTCGTCCACGTACGCGAAACTCTCCACACCTGTCGCCTTGGCGTGCGCCACCACGCTCGCCAACACGTACCTATCGCGCATCTCACTCGTACTCATCACCGCACCGGCGCGTTTCGCGCACGCCTCGAGGCGACCGGTGCTCACGCACGTCGTTTTCGCGTGCGTCGGCGTCTCCGTCGAACACCCTCCGTAGTCATCTCTTCTCGCGTACACCACCGCGATCGCATTGTTCGACAGCGCCTCAAACGCATCCGTCGACAACGTCGCATTGTCGTTGTTTGTCACGTTATGCGCCACTTCAGCGTTTTGAAACGCCCCTGCGCAGTCGTTCGTCGACGCGTACGCGAACGCGAACGCTTCCGGCGTCGCCACGCCACCCGTCGTCCGCGCGCTTTTCGCCACCTCCGTGAACCTATCGCTCTGCACGTACACCGCGGCGACGGCGGCGAGGAGGATCACGCACGCGCCCGCAAGGGACGGGGCGCGAACGGCGCGTCGCGTCGCGCACGCTTGCTTTTCTACCGCTGCGAGCTCAGCCGCGAGCGCGGGGGTCTCGGGATCGCGCAGGAGCGGCGTCGCTTCCGCCGTCATCGTCGCTCGCGATGCGTTGTCGCGCGCGAGAGAGAGGTGATGGACGCGCGCGCGCGCGCGAAGCGGTCGTGGGGCGGACTGCGCGCGCGGGTGGACGCGCGGCGGAGACTGAGGCGATGCGGGGGCAGATGTTTGGTGTTGGGCTGACGACGGCGCGCGAAACCAAAAGTAAAGAAACCAAAAGTAAAGAAAGAAATGTGTGTACACGTGGTTTTACATTGATGCGCTACGCTTCGACGACGACGTCATCGTCTAAACTATGTGCGGCGCGCGCGGCTATCCATTTACATTGGCCTTTGGGGAAGATGCCGACGGCGTTGAGGCGCAACGCGACGGCGACGACGTCTGAGTGCTCTAAATCGTCGACGACGACGATGTTGCCAATCGAACACTTGTCCCGCGTCGCATCGTCCGCAAACGCGCTCAAGTGTCCATTTGCCTTCCATTCTGCGAGTTCAAGCAACGAATGCGGGTTCTTCTCGAACACGTTTAACGATGCGACGATGGTTTTGGCTTGCGTCGTGAGCGTCCACGACGTTTTGAGTATCGCGCTCGCGTCGTAATTCACATCATTGAATGCGCTCACGACGTCGTGATTAAACGCCATCATGTCAGCAAAGTTGTCCGTGTTTGCGTACGTGTTTGTAATGGTTCGAGATGGCCAAAATCCGTGCCGGTAGCCGACGTCGTCGTCTTCAAATACGACGACGACGCGGTCATTCGCCTCCGCCATCTCCCCAACCGTGCGCTCGAACAAAGACGACTTCCCCGCGCGATATCGCGCCGTCATGTTCCCAAACACCTCATCGACCATCAACGCCAGACGTTCGACGTCATCCGGCGTGGGATCGCCAAAGAAATGCGTCAATTCAACCACGACGACTTCGCTCGGCGCCGAGACGAGAAACGTCTTAATCTCCTCCATCACTTCGTCCACCGCCGCCCCCGTGAGCGCGTGATGCACCGCCCAACGCTCGAGATCGCGATTCCACCCCGCGCGTACATCTACGTAACGAATCCCGCGCTCGAGCTGCTCACCGACCGATAACGTCTGCGCCTTGGCCCACCGACGAATCAATTGATCCGCCGGAATCCGCAACGCCTCCGCCAACCGCACCGCCGCGCGCGCCCATTCCGGCAATTGCGCCTCACGCCCGGGCTGTAAATTCTCACTGAGATAATGCGTCGCGCTGTCGTGCGTGCCAGGGAGCGTTAACGCGCCCAACGCGGCGTCGCGCGCCGGCGCTCGAGACATCCACGCCACGACGTCGTCATCATCACCAAACGGCCGCGTCGCGCGCTGCTGTGCGAACGACGCCGCGGACGCGCAGAGCGCGGCGGCGATCGCGACGCTCAGCACCGCGCGCGAGCGATGCTGCATCTCCGCCTCCTCCTCGTCGTCGTCGTCGTCGTCGAAGTCGAGTGAAGACGACGACGCAGCGCGCGTCACACACTGACGCGCGCGCACCTGTCGCCGCCCATCCATTCGCCATGTCGCGCACGGGCGCGCTGATGATTGGCGCGGGAGAATACACCACGGGGTACGCATGTCGCGCGTCGACGTGTGGCGCGCGACGAGACGACGCGCGCGACGAGAGGCGACGACGCGCGCGACGATTGGATGACGCGCGTCTCGGAACTGACGAAAATCACATGTAAATGATGACGAAACAGCTGCGTGTGGACGTCTGCGGGTGCGGCGCCGGATAAACCCGCGGGTGTGGTCGCGGTGACGTTTACGGACTTGCGGCGGCGCGGACGGATCGGGAAGATGGTGCTGTGCGACGTGCGAGGGACGACGATGGAGACGGTGCGCGCGACGATGCGCGAGAAAATCGGCGACGCGTACGCGGATATGGATTTGACAATGTCTACGTATCCAGCGGATGATGTGGCGTTCGATGGCGAGGCGTACAAGGCGGCGATCGCGGAGATGTCGCGCGGGGATGTGGTGACGATTTTTACGCCGGATGATACGCATTTTGAGTTGACGATGGCGTGCGTGGAGGCTGGATTACACGTGCTCGTCGCGAAACCGGCGGTGAAAACGTTAAAGGATCACACGCGACTCGTCGAGGCGGCGAAGAAGAACAACGTGCTCGTCGCTGTGGAGTATCATAAGCGATTTGATCCGATTTATTCGGATTTTAGGGATCGCGCAGCGACGTTGGGGTCGTTTTCGTTTTTTAACGCGACGATGACGCAGCCCAAGGCGCAACTCGCGACGTTTCGAGGCTGGGCTGGGAAGAGTAGTGATATTTCGTATTATTTGAATTCACACCACATGGATGTTCACTGCTGGGCAGTTGGTGATCGTGGGCGTCCGATTCGCGTCACCGCGTCGGCGGCGCGCGGTGCCGCGGAGAATTATTTAAAACCCGAAGACGGGCGCTCGATTGAGGATACGATTACGTTGATGGCTGTGTGGGAGAACGACGATGGGTCGCACGGTACGGCGATTTACACCGCGAGCTGGATCGCACCCAAGGCGGATTGCCACACGCAACAATACTTTCACTACATGGGGCACACGGGTGAGGTGAGAGTCGACCAAGGCCATCGCGGGTACAATATGAGCACCGACGCGAATGGATTTGCGGCGTTGAATCCGTTATACATGAAGTACACACCTGGACCCTCTGGTCACTTTGCGGGTCAAAATGGCTATGGATATCGAAGCATCGAGTGCTTTTTAGACGCCGCCGAGGCTGTTAATCGCGGAGAACTCACGATTGAGGACGTATCCAAGCAAGGCGTGTTGGCGACGATCGACACGACGGAACGCGTCACCGCCATGCTCGAAGCTGGTCGATTAAGCCTCGATAATGGTGGGCGAGCAGTTGAGCTCGTGTATGACAACGGCGCGTTTACTTCCGCGCCCACAGGCTTGCGCTTGCAAAATTAGTCTTTACTGTGACTTTACTGTTAATCTGTGACTTTAATAAATTACAATCGCACGCGAAATGAAACACCTTGCGTTCAACTATTACCATTGCTAACTTTCTGCTAATAACGCGTTGACGTACTCCAAAGCACCGTCGATATCGCTCGAAGGAAGATACTTTCGAGATCTATCGACGACACCGCGCGCGAGGGCTAACATCTCGCTCGAAGGTTTACACGTCAGCGCTATGCATCGCGCTAATTCTAAATTAACCGTCGCCAAATTCACCGCAATTTCGATGGCAGATCCATCATGTTCTGTGCCATCTGCGCCCGCGAGCGGGTCGTCGCCGGCTAAATCTGTAGCTGTTTGCACGAGCTCGTGCACGAGCTCGGTGGCTTCTTCGATATACGCCGCTTCGTTCGCGAAGAGCACGTCGTTCGACTGCAAGCCTTTAATCTTATACGGCAGAGACGGCTGCGCCATGGCGGTCACCATCGGCGCCAACGAAATATAGGCCCGAATCCGATGCGCACTAAACTGAGTCCATTCAAAATCTTCCACAACCTTGAGTAAACCTCGAAATATCAAGAAGGCGCCCTTTTCCAGATTCCCAGGCGCGACGACGAGGAGCGAGCCGCATCGCTTTGCAAACTCAAGCATCGCTTCCTCAGCGTTGTCGGGTGACAACTCCGCCCAACCTCCTACCGCGCTTTCGCCGTTGCTTTCTTGTGCGTCAGTTATAGCGCTTCGAATCAAGCCGTCGACTTGTTGTACTAACCCGTGTAAGAGGGCGGCTTCGGCTGTCATGGTGAAGAGTCTGAGGCGAACGACGACTCCGGTGACGCTTGGAATCGTTATTTGGCAATACGCCGTGCACGCATTCACGAATGCCTTTGTTTTCTTCGTGTGCTCGGCGGATTTAACGCGTTCGTACACGCTCAAGATGAGCGATATCGCGTGCAGAACCAATACTTCTTGCGTCCGGGCGAGGTTTGAAAACGCGCTTCGAGCAGTGACGAGAAAGTTGAGATGCGACTCATAATCTACGCCAAAGCCCACTTTATTGATAAAAGTCACGACCAGTCGCTCTGCCGAGTTGCGTTTATCGCTTGTACTCATGCCATCAATGCTATCGTGCACCGTTCGAGCGGCTTCAAACGTGTGATGTAAACACAACGGGTCGGTGATGTCTCCACCAGTCGAGACGCACTCCAACAAAGTTTCGCTAAAACGATTTTTCGATTCACCATGTAATATCTCAGCGAGGTACACGTACCACTTGACCGAAATCACATAATTCACATCGTCATAGTGCTTGGTGATGAGCGCCAACATGCTTTCGATGCACTTCGTCGCATCCACGGGCAAGTCAACGTGCTTGGCCGTTTCGCTCTCCTTTTGCTTCAGCGTCCACGCGTTCACATGCCTCGCCACGTCTTTCATCAACGTATCCAACTCATTTTGTCCAAGATATTTCACCACATATCGTAGAAACTGCTCGGACACGCAACAGTACGGCTCTATGTGCGACCACTTCTGAACGACTCGCCATACTTCGCGTAAAATGTCAAGCCTGTCTTCCTCATTCGGCGGTTTAATATCAAACTTTTCACCAAGTAATCTATAGCAATCCGCCATCTCTCGTCGCTTTTCGAGCGAGTCATCGTCGTTCGCGCTTGCTCCGACCAATGCCGTCAGCTTCACTGCATTTGCGTGCACCACGGTGGTTGACAGCGATCGGAAAATGGCGCGCAAAAATGGCAACGGAGGCGTTTCGCCACCCATGTAGAGCACTTTCTGTAAAATCGCTGGACTTGAACTACGCGCGCAGCATTGAATAAGCCATTCCATGGCGGGATCCATCAAATTAGAGTATTCATCGCGCCTTAAACCGAGGCGAAACACATACGCCATGGCTGGATCATCGTCCATGTCTCTCGTTTCGTCCAATACGCCGACGTACGTCGGCATAAACTCTTGTAGAATACGCAGCGTGTACTTGCTATCGGGCGCTTCACACCCATAAGCTATCGCACACTTAGCCACATACATGCGCATGTACGCCGCTGCCATAGGATCGGCGATACCGCGCGTCATTTTCATTAAACGTTCGAGCTGCGCCGTCGGCGGTTCATCTTGCAAAAATCGATAACATTTAAACAGCGCGAGCTCCATGTACATGCGCGGCACAACTTCGCGAATGGTGGCAATTTTGAAGAACCAATTCTTGCAAGTATTCTTTGCCTGCAACCGCACATCTCTCGACGCCTTGAAGTCGTTAGATAGCGCCTGCGAGGCGTTCTTCTTTGGATCCTCCTCCGCCTTGCGCAAAATTCTATCGTACACCAATCTTCCCACAGTTTCAATAATTTCGGTGACGAGCACGAACAACACTGGGTAAAACTTCCCCGTGTTTGTATCACCTAATAGCTTTGCCACTTTCACGCACAATTTCAACGCATTGACGCGATCTTCGTTCAACCACGCGTTTGCTATGTCTTCGTTGAGCCGATGCAAACGCGTCACGTACTCTTGCTGGGAAATCCTATGCGTCTCAGCGTTCTGCCCAGCTGTGGTATTTTCAAGCTCTGCCAAACGTGCCTCGACGCCTGCTGCGCCTTTCGCCTTCGTGCTAATGATTTCAAACGCCATGGAAACCTGTATCGTCCCGCGACCGCTGTGCCGAGCGTGCACATCCTTCTTCTTCGCGATCCACCCGTCGATAACGTCGTCCTCACAACCCCACGCCGAAGCTCCCGCACGCGCGCGAAGAGAATCTCCAACATCCACATGCGTATCGTCCGACATATCATCATCCGAATCCGACGCACCATCACGATTCGCCAAGAGCGTCGCCACGGGATCGACGTCAAACGCCGCCCGAGCCGCGCTCGCCTCCTCCACCTCTACTTTCTCATCCTCTTCTTCATCCATGACCTCATCGCGCGCACACGCACCCGCGACACGCGGAGACCCATTCTTTGACCCCGCCGCGATCGCCTCACGCACGCGCATCGATAAAACCTCCCCATCCGCGCGCGCTAATCCATCATCCACGAACTCGCTCGCGCGAAATTCCCGCGTAAACTCCGCGCTCGTGCTCGCACATCCCACGCCGCGAAGATCCATGACGCACGCGTGCGCGTGAAAACGTGCGATGCGCGGTGCCTCGCGAGGCGCGAGCGCGGAATCGAAAGCGCGCGGCGCCGGGGACTGCGGATGCGCGCGCGAGAGAGAGGCCGAATGGGCGCCAACGACTTTACATTAGTGGCGTCAACGAGTCCCCCCTGCGTCCTCGAGTCATGATTGGTGGTGATCGTTTTGACCAATCACGACCAGAAGGGGCCGAGGGACTATGTGCGGACGACGTCACGCGGGTCCGCGCGCGCGCGAGCTCACACGCGCACACGCTCGCGCGCCCGACGCTCGCGCGCCCGAGCCGACCCGTGGACGACGTCCATCGCATCGCGCTGCGTTCTCTTCAACCGTCGCGCGCCGATGCTGTCCTGCCGCGTGGCGCACACCGCGACGCGCGCGTTTTTCGCGGCGAGATGTCGCGCCACGTCGTCATCGTCGACACGGATTCTTCGCGGGCGCGGGCGACGCGGGATGATGCGTGACGTGACGCGGAAGAATGATGAAAGTGAGTTTGGGTATGCGGCGGATTCGTCGGATGAGGATGAGCGCGCGCGAGATTGGTACGGCGACGTGGTGTGGTTGCCGAAGATGGACCCGCGAAAAGATCCCGAAGTCGAGCCGACGCTGCGCGCGGAGCTCGGGGAGTTTGTGATCCCGATGTTCCCGCTCGGTTCGCACGTGTACTTGCCCGATAGTGAACACGTGTTGAATATCTTTGAGCCACGCTATAGATCGATGTACTCGGATATTTTGTTCAATGGTTCGCGTCGCTTTGCGGTGCCGATGTGCGCTCCGCAAGAGGAGGGCGTGTTCGCGTCGGTGGCTCCAGTCTTTTACTTGGATGATTTGAAGGAAGTGAGCGAGCAAACGAATGACCAAGTGAAGTATGTGTGCTCGCATAGCGTTATTGAGCGCGTGAGAATCAAGCGCGTGCTGAATGATAAGATGTGGGGCGACCGGTCGTCCTACTTGAAGTGCGTCGCCGAAAAGTTTGAGGACACAGATTTGGATGAAGATTTGAGCGGCAAAGAGACCATGCTCGAGGAGAGATTCGCAAAAATCATCGAGCTCCAAGAAAAGCTTGAAGAGCCAGTGCGTTTCACGAGCAATTTGACGGCGACGATTTCCGCGGCGCGCGGCGAAAATGGATTTTGGCGACTCGTCGGCTTGTGGCAGTCGTTGTTACAAAACCGCGTGAGCGCGAAGGAGAACGAGCTGTCGCAAAACATTCAGGAACTGTTGCGCTCTTACCTCGAAAAGTCAGGCACTGATTTGAACGACGGGCGAAAGATTCAGCTCGAGTTTGCGACGCTTCCAGATAACATCAAGAATGAGTTCAACCGACTTCAAGTCAACTATCGCGAAGAGTGCGTAGAGTTGCTTAACGAGGCGATTTATCCATTCCAGTACCTTGTGCAGTACGACTCGCATGCCGCGCGATTAGATTACTTCGGAAATGAAATGGTTGCCGTAGAAGAGAAGCGCTTGGCAGCGAAGAACGTCTTGCGTTCCATGTTTGCCGGCGGCGATTCTTCTGACGACAAAGCGACGCCTTAAACGGCGACGTACCGCGATGTACAATAGGCTCGAACAGAAAATCAATTCTTCGATGGTAATATCACCGCAACTCACATTCATTACATTATCAACTACGTACCGGTTCAGCCGCGGTCGCTGCGCTACGCTTTCCAATCCTTCATTCCTGGAATGGTGTACGATAAACGTGTCACGCCCTTCTTCACGCGCACCCCAACCATCTTAAACGCCTCTATTTCCGCCACAGACTTCACGTGAGTGCCACCGCACGGACATCCAGGGGTGTTCTCAACGATGGTCACCACGCGCGGCGACATATCCTCGGTGATAAAACTCGGCAACTGCCCACCACATTTGGTTTTCGCCTCTTCGTACACCAACTCCGCCGCCTCGCTCGAGCTGTCTTTTTGCGCAATTAACGTCGCCATGGCGTCATCCAACGCCGCCATGAGCTTCGCGCTATCGGCGAGCTCATGTTCGGGCGGAATCTTCCCGCTATACTCCACGTACGCGCCCTCGACGCCGTGCTGCCCCTTTGTCGGCTCGAGCACCTCTGGCCCGAGCCCGACGCGAATCATCGCCACATCCAACGCATGCCCAGCCGAATGCACTCGCGCATGCAACACGCGCAACGCAGAATCTATCGTCACGCGCACAACTTCGCCAACCTCGAACGCGTCGCCGTCGACGAATGCGCCGTAGTGCCTCACCACGCCACCCGACGCCTTCGCGCTCGAAATCTCAAACCTCCCCCCGCGCGCGCTCACCATCGCGCCCACGTCGCTCGGCTGTCCCCCACCGCTCGGGTACACAATCGTACTCTCCAACTCCACCGCGTGCGTCGCCACCGCGTCGCCGTCGATCGCATAGCACGCGCGAACCGCGCTCGAGTGCTCGAACGCATACGTATCATCCATGTACGCCAGCGCCGTCGGCGCCACCGCCGACGCCGAATCCACCGCCGCCGACGCCATCGCGCGTCGCCGTCGACCTCGCCCGCCTGCTCGCGCGCGCGTCGCCGCGACCGATGCCGATGCGCGCGCACACGACGGCGCGAATGCGCGCATCAATCAATGGCGCACCGCGTCACACGCCGCCGCGTCGCGCGACTCGCGCAGGGACTATCGACGCTCGCCGCCGCCGACGACGATGGCGCCGCCGACGACGATGGTCGTGGCGGACGACGACGACGTCCCGCGCGTCGTCAAGGTGGCCCCGCACGAGTTCGCGGACACCGGGCGCGGACACCGCGTGCTCGAACGCGTCGCGCGGGGTGATGTGCTTTTGGAGGTGCCGATTGAGATTGGATTTACCGCGGCTGCGGCGATGGCGGATGCGGAAGTGGGCGCGGTGGCGAGCGCGTGTGCGAGGCATGATGATCTCGTGGCGTTGTTGATATGCGTGGAGGTGGAGCGAGGGGAAGGGGCGGAGAGGGCGGGGCATTGCGCGTCGTTGCCAGAATCGTTTGATACGGCGTTTTATTGGAGCCCAGAGGAATTGGAGGAGTTGAAGGGTACGGTGTGCTTGAGGGATACGATGAGTTTGATTGAGGAGACGGCGCAGGATTTTGAGAATATTCGCGGCAAGCTTGAGAAGATGGGTCGAGGGACGTGGTTGGAGGACCACGGGGTGACGTACGAGCGATACGCGTGGGCGAGAAGCAACTTGTGGAGTCGACAATGTGATTTATTGATGCCCGATGGTAAGCGTACGCGGGCGATGGTGCCGACGTTTGATATTTTTAATCATAGTCCTGATGCACCGCTCGGAAAGACGCATAAATTGAACGCTGAGCGAGGGTTGGTGACGGTGTACGCGTCCAAGGATTACGAGCCTGGCGAACAAGCGTTCATTTCCTATGGTTCAGGCGAGGCGGCAAACTCCAAACTCTTGACGTGGTACGGATTTTGCGTTGAAAATAATCCGTATGAAGAACTCGATTTGACGCTTACGGTGAGTGTGAATAAGCTGCGCAAGACGGTGTTGGAAGCGGCGTTGATGGCGAGCGCCGTGGCGTACTTGACCGACATCGACGACCGTTGGCAAGAGTCTGGTGACTACGCCGAACCTTACTTGCCCATGCTCTATCAGTCTTTACACACACCGAAGATGGAGGATTTAGAAGCCGACGGTTCGAGCGCGGAATTCATCGTCAAACACACGGTTCCAGAGCGTGAACCCTTGCCGCCGACGTTGCGCATCATGGCGCGCGTGCAGCAACTTTCCGATTCCGAATTGGCTGACCCTGAAATCCGACAAGCCGTCATGGAAAGCGCGAATGATAAATCTGGCGAAACAATCGTGTCCATGGCGAATGAGCTGGCGGCTTTGGCGTCGCTCAAACTCATATTTCAAGACGTTATAGATGGCTTTGTCATCGGGAGCGCCGAGGATGACGAGGCGGAATTAGCCAAACCGTTTGACCAGGTTCCGTACCGCAAACGATTAGCCTTACTCGTGCGTTCGGGTGAGCGACGAATCGCAACGAAAGCATACGCGATGTCTAGCATGGAATTTGACAAGGCTGTTCGCGACGTGACAAAGACGGCGATTACGCGAACACAAGGTTTGTGCGAAAACAAAAAGTGCTTGACGTGCGCGTCCTCTGGCTGCCGCTGGTTGCATGAGTTACGCAAGCAAAAGCCAAACATCGAGGCGGTGTTACCCGCAGTGAGCAAGTGCGCGCGCGCGATTGAAGATGCTTTACCTCTCGCCGCGCACTTGCAAACGATTAATTTGGCGTACGTTTGGCTCATGGGTCGCCTCGACGACGACGACGTCGCGCCACGCGCGGCGCTCAATCTTCCAACGTGGCCGTTGGATACGGATCAATGTGATGCGTCGGCATATGCAGATTTAGATGAAATGGCGAAATTAGCGATAGACGGAAGTGCGGGCGAAGAGCACGCGCACAACGGTAAGGAGGGTGAAATGTTACTTCCGGGCGTGTACACCGCAAAGGTGAAAACCTGGGGCGCGTGGATTCTCGCGCAGTGGGCCGTGTGCGGAATTTTCGACATAACCGACCTGAACGCCATAGGTTCTGAGGCGGCGAGCTTGAAACGTCGCCATGCGTGCAGCATACCCACGCGCACCGCGCTCGATGCGCTGGGTGAGCTCGGACCGTTGGTTGAAATTGGCTCTGGCGGCGGATTGTGGGCAAGACGACTGAGCGAACGCGGGTACGACGTCGTCGCGTACAACACGCCACAGTTCGACGAAGATTACCACGATGGTGGCGCCGCTCACATTGCATCGATGAAGCTCACCGAAGTTTCTTGGTTTGACAACATGCGCACCGGTGGACCAGAATCAGCGAAAGAACACGCCGACCGCGCGCTCGTGCTCATGTGGCCAGATATCAGCGGCGACGGCGAATATGGGCTCACCGCACTCGAAAACTACGAAGGTAACATCCTCGTGACCGTCGGCGAGTGGCATGATCACACTTTTGGCGAATACGCGCCCGGTGCTACGGCTTCTGGGATGAGTTTCGCCGCCGAATGCCAGGACTTGGTCGCGTCTCGGTTTGAGCTTGAACGCGTCATCCCGGTGGGAAATTGGCCCATGTTTGATTCCGTCGCCATGATCTGGCGCGCTCGCAAGTAACATATCATAGAATCACTATTGATCACTTCGAGTTCATTTTGTAACACGAACTTTATCGTCACGCGTTCGCGTCGACGCACATTGTGACTCGTTCCCAGTCGGCGAGCTGGCGCTTTGACGGCTCTCCCGACGACTCCCACACTCGACGACGCGCCGCGCACCCACACGCACGCGATCGATCGAGAAGCGCATGCTCACAGCACTCAAATCATCCCCATGCGTCCGCGTTGCGAGCGTCGCAGATAAACGCCCCGCGCGCCGTGCGCCGCCGCCGCCGCCGCAATGCAAGACGGTTACTTTTACCCCAACAAAACGAACGACCCGCGTGCGCTGCCTCGGCGAAGACGAGCGCATGTTCATCCCTGCCGGTGCATTTTCGGGCACAACACCCGAGCGCCGCGCATCGCAGATGCTCTCCGCCATGCTCACGTACGTCAGTGCGTGGATTGTGATTGCGCAGTTGGAGAATGTCGCTCCGCGCGCGAGCCTCGCCGGCACCGACGCAAACGTGTCCTCGGACGAGACCGCCGAAGCCGCGCGGGTCGTAGACCAGCACGCATTCTTGCTCGATCATCTCGAGTCGCATCCCGTGCGCGATGGCGACGCGTGGCTCACGGAGCTCTCGCACGAATCTCCAACGTTGGCGAGCCGAATCGGCGAAGTGAGACTGGCGTACGCGAAGAGCGATTTTGAGTGGCACAACGTGCACAAACTCGTCGTCGATGGCATCTCCTCTGGTAACGAAGCCGTCATGCGCGAATGGTTGAAAGGTGCTTACGCGCACGAAGCTGCGTGATGTATTTTTTGTCTCTATATGTAAAATCCCGAGCGCGACGAGGCGAGCGACCGGCGCGCGACACCGTCGGTGCCTACGCGTCAACCCCGCCGTCCCGCGCCCACGCCTATTCTTTCCTTGACATTTTTTCTGTAATACAACCAAAAATTCATATCAAGCACGAATGCGAACGTGCGCACGCGCATTCGCGTCGTCGACGACCGCGTCACGCGCGCGTCGACGCCGTCATCGCGCGTCAACGCACACCCCTCGTACACAGCGTACACTATACCGATCACGCGCACGCACTCCAGACGCGTGATACACACCAGGTGGCTCTTTATACACAATACAGTCAAAGTTGTATTAAAAGTATGACATGTCGCAATAAAACTCGATCCTCGTATATTGTGTGCCCAACCCTCTATACATATATTACACCGACGCGCACCCACCCGCGCACGCCCTGGCGCTCGAGTGGATAACGCCTCCTCACTTTTACGCACAACTCACTCACGGTGCGTCCATCGCTCGCGCCGCTCGCGCCTCGCGCGCCGTCGCGCATCGTCCGTCATCGTTTTCGCCACCGCATCGCGCGCTCGGCGCGCGCGCCGCGACGTCGCGGCGCCGCGTGCGGTGTCGGCGATTCGTGTGAGCGCGAGATCCCTCGGCGGCGCCGCGCCATCTTGTGCGCGAGAATGTCGACCGCGCGCGAGCGCGAGGCGACGTACGACGCGCGAGAAGGCGAGGAATATATCGTGGGATATATTGTGGATCGTTGACGCGCGAGATGCGCGCGCGAGAGGGGTCGTGCGGGAGTCGGAAGGCGCGCGTTGACTCGATCTTCGACCGCGAGGTTCTCGGGACGCGAGTGATGTTTTTTGGGGGAGAGGAATGGAATGACTGACGACGCGAGCCGTCTTTGCGCCCGCACAGAACAATGTCTGAAGGCAAGGAACATCTCTCCATCGTTATCTGCGGTCACGTCGATAGCGGTAAGTCGACCACGACTGGTCGCTTACTGTTTGAGCTCGGGGGTATCCCCGAGCGCGAACTCGAAAAGC
>Ga0255763_1000021_pt1 | contig 150712 bp, 91 predicted proteins | sample 041ome_2_FD_179963 | JGI IMG/M metagenome (GOLD analysis project Ga0255763, IMG submission 179963) | Coastal salt marsh microbial communities from the Groves Creek Marsh, Skidaway Island, Georgia - 041406US metaG (version 2) | ecosystem: Environmental > Aquatic > Marine > Intertidal zone > Salt...
CAGCGGGAACGCGTTTAACCAATTCGCCGACGTAGGCGCGACGGCGTTGTCCTGCGCGCTCTTCGGCATCGTTTACAGGTACGCCGTGAGAGAAAACATCGACGACTTCCAACTGAAAGGTGGCGTCATTGGTGCTTTTGGTTTAGTTCGAGGCGTCGGTCAAGCGGAAGTCTTCATGGACGTCGCTTCGAACAACGGCGAGTTATCCTTCGCCGCGTTCGCTCAAGCCGCGGCGATTTGCGGCGAATCCGTTTTAGTTTTTTTGTTCGCCGGATTGTGCGTGGAAGCGGCGATGACGCGAGAATTTGTCGCCAGGAAAAGCGGCAAAGAGTGATGGACGATGAGAAGATGCGAATGATTTGCGCTGCTAACAACAATTTGGACACGAAAAATACCTTCTCGTTCATGTCATACAAATGATACTATTACAAACTAACTAAAAACACACAAAGCAAAAATCGATTTTTTCGGACTCTCCACTACACATAACCTTACTTTCGGGAAACGCTTTAATGCGCTTTCTCCTTCGCGGTCGCGTTCGTGGCAGTGCTTTAATTTCAGTCCAACAATTGCCCCTCCAACACCATCAACTGCGCTTTCAACACGCGACACCTTTCCTCGGTGACTTTCTGCGCGCACCACAATTTCATCAACTCCTCGTCGTCTTTCATCTTCGCCTCTCTTTGCTTCCACAGCGCTTCGTGTTTCGATTTCGCCTCGCACTCGTCGTACGCGAACGTGACTTTCTTGTGTTTCTTCCCATCGCTTCCGCCGCCGCCGCCGGCGTTGTTGTTGTTGTTTGTCTCGTCGTCCTCCTCCCCGTCCTCTTCTTCTAAAACTCGTTTACTTTTCTTCACCACTTTCTCCCAAAAACTTTTCCTCGGTTTGTGAAAGATCAGCTCCTCTCTGTTTTCCACCACTAAAGGTTTCTTCGTCGTTTGCGGTCCGCTTTTCGCGACTTCGTCCGCGTCCGGGAACAGTTTCAAATTCGCCATCAGCTTCTCCTTCTCCTCGCCAACTTCCGGGCGAAATTTAATCTCGATCCCAATCTCAAACTCCCCCCAACCGGTTTCCGTCACCTCGTACGGCGGTTCCGTTAAAACTCTCTTCGGTTCCGCGAACGACGGGTGCAACTGAAACGTCACCGACTCAATCACGCGCGATAAATCCGCGTTATTTTGCCCTCGCACGTACACCGTCCACTCGTGCGAGTGATACTCGTCCGCTTTTTTCCCTAACCAATACGCCACCGAGCCGTAGGAGATTGGAAGGACGTACTCTTCCTCTGGCACGCGCGGGTTTTGCTCGTTGTCCGTGTAATCGATGTTTGTTGGTGTTGTTGCTGTTGTTGTTGCCGTCGTCGTCGTCGTCGTCGTCGCGTCCCCCATTTTTATATATATGTATAGATATATATATGTGTGTCACACGCGCGCGCGCGGTTTTGAATAATTTCCCGAGAGAGAATTTTCTCTCTCTTCTTTTTTCTTTTCTCGTTCGCTCTCATCATCATTTCGCAAAAAGTCATCAATCAATCAGGGTTTAGCATCATCACTCAGGGGGACTTTTCACAAAAAGCACCGAAAAAAAAAAAAAAAGAAAAAAAAAATCGATCATCAATCATCGATCGATTTTCAAAGCGAAAGAGAGCGACGATCGTTGTTTTTTTCTGCGCCGTGTTCTCCATAATACGTCGCGCGCGTTGTTTGTTTAAAAAAAAACGCGAAGAAGTAGAGGCACGTGTGCTCGCGCAATAACGCGTCGTGATAATAAACGACATGTTGAGCAGAGCGGCGAAGCGGTTGGCGGCGAGATCGGCGAAAGTCGTCAAAGAAAGCTTTTCTAATAATGAATCTTCCTCCTCCTCCTCTTCGATTTTCAATCGAGCGATAAAAAAACACATCTCGACGACGACGACGACGACGACGACGGGGGCTTCTTCTTCCGCAACGGGGTCTTCTTCTTCGGCATCGGCGACGGCATCGACGTCGAACCGAGGCTACGCGGCGGGCGCAACCGTAGGCGCGTCTTTAGCGTTCGCGACGGCTTTTGGAGCCACGTCGTCCTTCGCGCTCGCGGACGAAGCCGAGCACGGGTTACACTTACCGCAATATTCTTGGCCGCACGACGGTCTCTTCGATAGCTACGACCACGCGAGCATTCGACGGGGTCACCAAGTGTATCAGCAAGTCTGCGCTGCGTGCCACTCTTTGAATCAAATCTGCTATAGAAACTTGGTGGACGTGGCGTACACCGAGCAAGAGGTGAAAGCGATGGCAGAGGAGATTGAAGTCACGGACGGACCGGACGATACCGGGGAGATGTTTGAACGACCGGGGAAGTTGAGCGATAGGTTACCGAGTCCGTACGCGAACGAGGAAGGCGCGAGATACGCGAACAACGGAGCGTATCCGCCGGATTTGAGTTTGATCACGAAAGCGAGACACGATGGTATCAACTACGTGTTTGCGTTATTGTTGGGTTACAGAGATGCGCCGGCGGGTATTGAAATCAGAGATGGTTTGTATTATAATCCGTACTTTCCGGGAGGCGCAATCGCGATGCCGAAGATGTTGGTGGACGGCGGCGTGGAATACGACGACGGGACCGTAGCCACGGAAACGCAAATGGCGAAGGATGTGACGACGTTTTTAGCGTGGGCGGCTGAGCCTGAGCACGACGATAGAAAATTGATGGGTGCCAAGTGGATGTTTGCCATGGCATTGTTGACGGTGACCGCGGTGTATCAAAAGAGATACATCTGGTCCCAGTTGAAATCGAGACGGGTCATCGTCGACGCGGTGAGATAAACCAAACGAGCAGATATCGTTTGTTGTTACAGTAAATACTATCAAAAGAACGGCAGTTTTATTATATATGAATCTATAAATACCACGGTACAATATACAATGACATGCGGGCATTAAAATCACTTCGAGGCGGTCCGAATGGAACTCCATTTGAAAGAAACGACGTCCACGTCGTCCTTGGCGTTTGCGTTCATGCTCTCGCGCATGGTTTTCAAATCCGCTTCGATTTCGCGTTTGCGTTCCATGAGTTCTGGAGGTAACATGCCGTTGTTGTTTGCAGACGACGAAACTAACATGATATACTCCTCTTCCTTCTCTTTCTCTTCGATCAACTGTTTCAAACTTTCCCTCGCAGCGACGCGCATTAATTTACACTTTTCAATCGCCACCGAGGCGGCGTTTTGCAATACTTTCGCGTCGGAGCTATTATCTGAAGCGATTAAAATCTCACAAATTTCTGCGCACTCTTCCAACTTTTCTTCGCTCACGCGAACATCTGTTATGACGTGACTCGATAAGTCTCTCTCCTCGGTCGGTCCACCGGCGCGTAAACCGTTCTTGTTCTTTTTGTTCTTGTTCTTTCTGGACTTTTTGTTTCGGCGACCGCCGACGGTGGATGCGGACCATCGCGAGGAAGATTGTTGACTGATGGCAGAACCGTCTCCAAATTGCGTGCTGGTAGCGTATAAAGAATATCCGGAGACATTTGAGAACTCAGAATTCATCTCGGAGATGTTGTCTTTGATGTCGTCGTATTCGTCATCTTCCGATCCATTTAGATTAGAGGCGCGTCTTGGCCTCATTCGCCCTTCTTCGACGCTTGCAAACGTTTTCTTGTATAATTTACGTCTTTCTTGCAAACCGATTAAACGCTCTCTGTACTTATCGCTCCGCGCCTGTACGTCCTCGAAGTGCTCGAGGAGCTTCGTAGCGCCAACCACGCACTCTGGAAAAACGGTCGTTTCAAACAAGTCGCTTCGATTTTTCGAAAAGCACGTCAACTTAGCATCGCGCCATTTGTTCGCCAACGCAAAGTTAGCCACTGCGCGTTCCACGTCATTGAGATAGTCCAAAGCAACGACCGCTGCAGAGACGTAATCATTCGACGATTGTTCCAAGTTTTTACACGTTTCGCTCGCTAGTTTCATCATCTCCTCGTCGGAAAATTTTAACTTTTCCTTAGCGACGATGAATCCGGAACGCCAAGATGACGATCCAGATCCGGTAGATTTTGACGACGACGACGACGATGCAGACGAAACGCCGGTGAAACATCTCAACGCGCTTTCGTACTCTCCGCATTTTAGGAACGCGACACCGGCGTCTTCGGCGCGATTTACGACACTTTCCAAGTAACGAGCGTGGTATTTCGTAATGACTTTCCTGGTTTCCGCAGAATCGTCGCCATTCTCTTCTTCGCAGAGTTCGTGCAAATACGGAAATAACCCGTGTTTTGCGGCCACATTTGATGCTTTCTCCAGCGATTTATCTTTCAACCAAAACTTAGCGGCGTCTTTCCACATCTCCAGCCGCTCTGAAATCGTCGCTTGGCGTTCAAACTCGCGCATTTCGTGCAAATGTTGCAACTCTGGCATGAACTCTCCCGGGTCCATGGCTTGAGAATTCATAGCGACGAGATGCGCGATTGCTAAATCTCCAGTCGATAGCGCGGCATCGAATAACTCGCGATCGTTCGTGAGAAAGAGCAAGTGCTTCAACATGCGGGCCGCTGAAACGGTTTGCTTTGTAAACTGTGCGCCGATGAATTCGGTTTCATCCGCGTCAGAAGAATCCGAATTCATGACGTCATTCGCAGCGGCGACCGAAGACGCCGAAGCATTTTTTCTGCTGATCGCTTTGTTCGAGGCGTCTTTGATTTCATACGCTCGAACTTCGGCGACTTTTTGAAGCGCGTCGGCCAAGTCCTTGCGTTTGGCAGCTTTGATTGATAGTATGTCGTTGTCTTTTTTATTACTCTCCGCGAGGGTGTCCAAAAACGAACCCGTGCCGCACGCATACGAGGTCAACATCGCGAGCGACCATCGCGATGTGCCGTCAGCGTTCGTGTACAAATTCGATATCGATGCTCGTATTGCCTCGCAGGTTCTTCGAACTTTTTGCACCCCCAGATCCTCCAACAGTTGTTTTCTATCCGGACACTCCGCGTAGGCGTTTTCACACAGTTTGCGCATGTACCCACCATCCTCCGCGAACGCGTCGCCAACACGCAAAGCTTCCAAGAGCTCCATCACGTGTTCAGGCCGTTCTAATCCTCGAACTAACTCGTCCGCGTTTGGTTGTTCTATGGAGGATGGAAAATCGTAATCGACTAAAACGTTTAGATCGACGCGCTCTTTCGCGCACAAGCGGAACGCAGTTTTGAAATGTCGCATTTTCAAGCTCTTTGCGATGGATGGCAAAACGAGCGCTTTCGGCGCTACAATTTCCAAGTTTCCTCTCGGTTGTTGTAAAATGACCGTGCACGATCCAGGCGGAATGGCAACTATTCGTGAACCGCGCTCGACGGTGCGTTTTGCCATATCCACAAAATTCGCCTCGACGGTTCCCACGAGCGAAGATGACGCAGTCGCAAAGTCGGCGTCGTCCGGTCGCATCGCGGCGCGCATTTTTCCGTGCAAAGAATCAAACGCCAACTCACCAAGTCGCGTTTTTCCATCGCCCGAGACGTCTTTCCAATTACGTCTCGACGCAACTGGATCGACCATGTTGTTGAAAAACATTTGCGATTCTAACGATTTCGAAAGTTGATCCATCATCACGGCGTTTGATTTGGTATTCGATGAAGAAAGACGCACGACTCGAAGTTTTGAGTCTCGCGAAACGCACGCAATTGCGTTTGGAGACGAAACGGTTTTGTAATATTGTTTCTTCCCTTCTGTGTCGCAACTTTTGACCCACGTTTTATCTTCGTCCTCGTAAAACGCTTCGAAGGAATCGACATTTTTCATCAGAAGAAGACGTTTACTATCGTCGCTCCCGAGAAAACGAAAGAGAACCAAGTCTCCGTTCGAGTACAACGCAATGATTTGATTATTTGCGAGAGCTTTGGCCCTTTGTAACGCATGCATAATGACGTTCTCTTCGGATGATGTTGATGCTGCTGCGATGTTCACTTGTTTCGCATCAGACGTTGAGAAAATCAGAGGCGTTTTTTCGCCCACGACAAACGCCACGAGAAGTCCATCTTCAGTATTATCATTGCCACCACAGCAATACGCGAGTTTCGTCACAACTCTTTCGCGCACACTTTTCTCCAACTCGATCAAAATCGATGTTTTTACAATTGTGCTATGCTTCTCGTCCAGTTCGATTTTGACAATCGTAGATTCGTTTGTACTACTCACGCACGCGAGCGTGTTCGCGCCAATCCAACAATACGATCGAAACTCGTCTCTTTTCTCCGAGCTGAACGGCAACGTCAATATATTATCGACGAATGATTTAGTCCCATCTCGTTCATCAAACAGCTCTTCTGCTTCCGCGCTTTCGTTTACGCGAACTACTTTACATTTTCCATCGTGTAAAGAGACGAAACATATTTCGTCGTCGTCGTCGTTTTCGTGCGATTGACGAAAAACGTTTGGTCTCCACGCAACTTCAGATATTTTCGTTGGAAATCGTAGAGAGTGATCGCACATTGGTGGTGGTACCACACATCGCGAGAACGGCGTCAACTTGAGAATATCACCGTCGATGACTGCAGCAGTTCCTAAATCAGAACTCGTGCAATCTTCCCAAACGAAAGTTTGCGTACTCACTTCGATTTGGTCTTTGCCATTTGTCGAGACGATTCGGAACGTATTTGGATGTATCGCGTCGAATACCGCATACTTTGACGACGACGACGACGACGACGTGCACATCTCTCTACCTTCATCGTATTCGATGCATCGTTTACAGGTCCAATTGGCGTTTCCGCGAGTCCATATCGACACGGCGCTTCTGAGCTTCTCTTTGTCACGCGTTGAAATCGCCAGCGTCAACGAATCCACCGACCAACTCAGATGCGTAATCGTCGAACCTTGAAACCCACCGCGCATGAATAAAGAAGAACGCCGCAAGCCATTTTTCTCGTAAAACACGACGCACGGTATGTCTTCGCTTTTTTCTTCGTCGTCTTTGCTATTGCTACTGCTACTACTACTCACAACTCCTGAAACCGCAATCAACGCGCCTCTCGGTTGCCACGCTATGGCTGCGTTTTCACACATCCTACCCGGCCCAGTCTCGTCGTCGTCGTGCTCGACGTCTCCTCTCCCTAATATTTCCAATTTGTCTCTCGAATACGTTCGCAAGTGATTCTTTCCATCTCTGGATGTCGTACAATACACGCAAAAACTCTCGCCGTCGTTTCTCCAGGTAATCGTGCCAGATTTAATCATCTCCGCTTCCTGTTCTTCTTCTTCTTCTTCTTCATAATCATCCTCGTCTTCTTCTAAACAGCTCTTTCTCTCGCTCAGTAAATAAAAATCTCCGTTCATGATGAGAATCTTCCCACTTTTCGTCAGCACCGCGCACATTTGCCCATCCGGCGAGAACTTGGCTGAGACGCACCCTCCCGGAACGTCCGCCACGCGTTCGACGTCAATCGCCGAAGTCGAAGCATTGCTCTCGATCTCGTCGTTCACGAGCAACAACTCGCCGCACTCTAACGCGACAAACGTCGCTCTCAACTCCGGGAGTCGTTCCACGGAAACCGCGTTTCTATTCTTTTTATTACCAGTATTGGTGGTAAAGCTTTCACTTTCTTCGTCTTCGTCTTCTTCCTCGGTATCTTTCAAGAGAATCGAATTCGTTTCTTCTCCTCCTCCTCCTCCTCCTCCTCCTCCGTCCTTCTTCATCATCGCGCACCGCGCGCGAACCATCCGCCCGTCGTCCAAGCACACGAGCATTTGGTCGTTCTCTTCGTCCATCGCGGGCGCGCACGTGATTCCATTATTCGTATTTCGAGCGTGTTTGTTATCATTGTCGCTGTTGTTGGCGAAAACGGCGCCGGCGCTTTTGTTTTCCGTCGGCGGAAAATTCGTTCGCGCGAGACAAAGAGACGAAGGAAGTAAGTTTCTCATTTATTCGAAACCTGCGTGCGCGCGCGCGTGTGAATTAGAAGAAGGGAATCTTTCGTTTACCCAGTTTCGTCGTCGTCGTCGTCGTCGTCGTCGTCGTCGTCGCACGCGCAGTTAAAGAGAGTTATTAGTAAGTGTTGTTGTTTCCCGGAATTTTCTCTAACGATTTTTCGTCTTTTCGTTTGTAGAGCGCGAAACCGAAAGAAAAAGAGACGCGCGCGCTCGCTCGATGTCGCCGATTTTTACGCCGATACATGCACGAATATATATGTGTGTACATATGATTACAACAAACAAGCGACGCTGTCTTTGACGCCGTCGACTTCTCGATGGTTCAATGTGACGCGAGCGCCGTTCACGTTTATTTTAGCTTTGGCGGTTTCTTCTTCTTCTTCTTCTTCTTCTTCGTCATCTTCGTCTCGAAGAAGAAGAGAGTTTGGCTGTTCGTCGTCGTCGTCGTCGTCGTCGTCGTACGCGCCGTCTTCCTCTTCTTCCTCTTCGTTGTAGTCTAAATCTAAAGCTAATGCGTCGTTGTTTCTAGTGGGAAAACTCATAGCGTCGCGTCGCTCTGATGTTTTGTGTTTCTTGCGCGGCGTAAACGCGTCCGACTCTAGGCAGACGACAACCTTCTTCTCGTCGGCGGTAATTTCTCGTGGGACAAATATAGCTCTCAACGGCGCGCCTATCGGTGCACCTGGAATCCATTCCCCTGGTTTCGCTTTTCTCCACGACGACGTAGTCGCGCTGTCCTCGTTTTCTTCTTCTTGTTGTTGCTTCTTGTTATTATTATTATTTTGCTGCCTCTTTGCGTTTTTCTTCTTGTTCTTACTTCCTCCTCCGTCTGCGGAAAAGGCGGCAGAACCGCCCCGGTCCGACGAAGACATCAACTTCTGGAACATATTTCGAACGTACTCCGTCGTGTTTCCACCACCACTATTACCCTCATCACTGCGCCTCTGATACCATTCGGCAATGAACGTTGCTCTCGCCGCATCGAGAGAAACCGCGCGTTTCCATGCGAATTCGAAAACAGGATTGATAACCTTTCGCTCGTCGTTCGCCAACTCGAAAAGAAGTTCCTCGGTGCCAAACTCTAAGACAGCGCAGCTGAAGCCGTCGACGACTCTCGATTCGATTTGGTCGATGACGTTTGTAAACGCGTGAACAATCACTTCGGCCGCGGCGGCGGCGGCGTGATTGTCGTCGTCGTTATTTCTATCGCCTCGGTCGTCTCGAGAAGTAGTCGCGTCTAATAACTCTCGCGCGAAAGCTTGAACTAACATGCGATCCGGTTTCGATTTCGGTACCAACCGTTTCAAACGTCCAACCGCGCTATTTTTCGTTTTCTTCCTCGTCTCTTTCTCTTGTTTCAATTTATTCGCTTTCGCCGTTTTCACGTTCATCTCCTCTTCGCTGTCGTACATGCTCTCGTCGGAATCGGAATTAGAATCGTTCACCCGAAGCCGCCGCCCGTCTTTTTCGCACTCCGCCATCGCTCGAATCGCCAATCGCATTTCCTCTTTAACGCGTTCTAATTTCCGTTTCTGTCGTTCCCAGTAATGCACGTTTAACCACCCAATCGCATCTTCGCTCGCTTTCCGTAATCTCTGTATCGAAGGTAACTGATTGTGCGTCGAATCGTGTCGAATATCCACCAGCGTTCGAGGCACGTTCAGTTGCGACGCGAGCGTTTGGACGCTCACCGCGAATTTACCTTTTTGCGACGGATCGCAAATACCATTCACGAGTCGAGTTAACGTCATCGCGTACGAAAGACGCAGCGTCGATTCCGACTGATACGTTCCTGCTGCTGCTGCTGTTCCCGCTGCTTTTGTTGTTTCTTCTCCGCCGCCATCTACTCGCCGCTTCTGGTTTTGCCTCTTCTCTCGCGCTTTCACCGCCTCTTCATCCATCAAATGCAACTCTGCAATCTGCGCGTGCGCGTCGATCGCGAGCGGTACCCGCCCTCTCACTCTCCACATTTGCACGATTTCTATCGCTCTCACCACTCTCATCATCGTTTGTTGTTTCTTCTTCTCATCGTCGGTGTTCTCGTCGTCGTCGTCCTCCTCCTCCTCATTACTTCTTTCTTCTCGTCGTCGTCCTCGTCGTCGTCCACAAAACGCGTCGGCGACGAAGCTCCACTCTTCCCACGAGTGCCACGGAACGAATCTCGTGTTCACCGCCATATCCTCCTTACTTCTCTCTTCCTAGTAGCGGCGGCGCGTGTTTTGTGTGCCGAGGAGAGACGATGACGCGAGTGTATTATTGGTTGGCGCTCTCGTCCCTCCTCCTCCTCCTCCTGTGTGTTCTTCTGTGTTTTTCTGACCTTTTTTTTAGTCACATACGAGTCATCACTCAATCACAGCACAGACGAAAGAATTTCAACTCTTTATTAACAACAACGAACGAGTGGTGGTGGTGGCCAAAAAAGCACAAAATCGCGAGACGACGACTCTCTTTAATCTGCGGCGCGAGACGTCTCGCTTTGTAACAGCAAAAGAAGAAGAAGAAACACTTACACACACAGGCATCACTAATCTTTTTTCCCCAAGTGTGTTGAGTGTTTTGTGCGCGCGCGTGCTCTCACACACACAAGAAGACACACACAGAAGACACACACACACAAACGTAAGAAGAAAATGGTGGAGATCACGTGGGGTCAGTTGTTCTCCCCGAACGCGTACCTCGGCGCTGTGAGGAACGTCAACGTGCCTCGCGCGACGTGTTTTTTGCTCTCGACGTTGTCCGCGAAGAGATGCGGTCGTTCGATGCGTTCAAAAGAATCATCGTCATCCAACATCCAAGGAAGAGGAGGAGAGGAAGCTTTGGTGGACGGGAGCGCGTTCGTCGTGCCGGCTATTTTATTCGCGAAAGAGTTCTTCGTCGGCTCCGCGGACTCGCGACGGAAAGCCTTGCTCGGATTAGCCTCGCCGGTGGTCGCTTTCATCGTTCGATTGAGATGGACGCAAAAACTGACCGCCTCGGAGGTGGTGCAGATGTTCGCCGAGAAGTCCTCCTCTTCCTCCTCCTCTTCGAAGAAAGGAACGACGACGACGGGGAAAATCATGGTCGGCGATGAGGTGCTGGTGAACGCGTTTTCGGCGTTAGTTTTGGCGGCTTCGGTGGTGCCGGAAGATTTGAGAGAGGCGAGCTTCTTGCCGGGCGGACCGGTGATTCGCGTATTCAGCGAAAAGTACAAATTCGACGTCGACGCGGTGCGGTTACCGAAATTAAACATGCCGAAAGTTGGGAACTTTTTCGTTTTTGACGTTTATTCGGAGAAGAACGAGACGCTGTTCGGAGGCCGAGGTCAAGGGTTTAAGTATAATCTCTTCTTGACGCCGAGATACGTGACGTACGATTTACCCGTGTACACGTACAAACAGTTCAAAGAATCGAAATTGGCAAAGGCGAAATGCATCGTCAAATCGCAAAAGTATGGCTTTGAACTCGATTTGATCGAGACGTTCAATCCGTTCACGTTACCGCAAAGATTGTTTTTCCGCGCGAGCAAAGTTGTCGGTAAAGTTGGCAGCGTCGCTATCGCGAAACCGGCGCAGATGGCGCAGAGACAGTTCGTCCGAACGGTGTTAAGAAGAGAACCGAGAGAACCGAGACAGTTGACGTTTCTCGAGCGCTTACAAGTTATGCTCGGTTTAGCTGATGCGGAGGAGATTGCGAACGAACCGGAATCGCCGAGAAGTTCGTTGTTGCCGTTCTCGAAACCAGAGACGCCGAGCTCGAGATCTGCCTCCAAAAACGGCAGTAAAAGAGGCTCCAAGGCGAACTCGAAAGCGGCGTCGGGGAGAAGCACGCCCTTCTTTCGCGGAGGCTACGACGAAGACAACACCAGCGAAAGTAACAAGAACGACAAGAAGGACAAAAACAAAAAGGATGGCAAGAAGAAAGACGCCGACGATAAAGTCTCCTCTTCCTCCGTATCCAAGAAAAACTCCAACGACAACACCGCCGCCTCCTCCGCCTCCGATTTGACGCAACTTTTACCGAGATTAAAATCCTTCTCCGAAATCAAAGAAGACGTGGACTCGTTCTTCCAAGGCACTCCGGAAGAACACGCCGCGAGAAAGAAAACTCAAGAAGAGGCGAAGAAAAAACTCGATCAGGAGCAAAAAAAGAAGCAAAAAGAGTTGGCGCAAAAACGCGAACGCGAGTTGAAGGAACAAAAGAAGAAAGCGCAGGAAGAGGAAAAGTTGAGAGAGAAGGCCGAAGCCGAGGGCAGACGAATGGTCGAAGTGAACGATTCGTATTTTAACAGATACGTTCCGGACGTGGCGGAGACGTTGCCGTTTAAAGCGCCGACGCCGGAGGAAGGCCCGAAGAAGTAAAATATTTTCTCGCGCGCGCGCTCGCTCACGCGCGTGAGAAAGAGTTCATCGCCACTTTACCCGTGTGTTATTGTCATCACCTTTAAAAACTGTGTTCGCGAGCACACCTTGTGCGCCGCTGTTGTTATATTTATATATCATTACCGTTCGATTTCATTCCACTACCTTTTTTTGAGCCCCCATCGACAACATCATAAAGTTTTTTGACAATTTTGAAAAACACATCAGCGAACTCGCGCGCGATGCCACACTCATTAAAAGCACCGATAACACGTACAAAACAAACGCACACGCAGAGAGAAAGAGAGAGAAAAAAAGAACAGAACTGCCGCGCGAAAGAAAAAGAACGAATGAACTTTGTCGTTTCTCCCTTCTCTTCTCGCGGCGGCTCTTTCTTCGCGATTCTCGTTTTTTTGGTCCTCTTTTCTCTCCCGTCGTCGTCGACACCAACATCATCGTCTTCGTTTTTAGATGAAGAAGGTAAACTCCCGGTCGAAAACGATGACTACATCGCGACCACGACGCAGAGGAGGATTATTCGGAGGAAAAACTATTATTCGGTGTTACAAAACGCGCAGAAATCGGACGTGAGACTGCACCCGTATCCGCACGTCGTCGTGGAAAACTGCCTTCCCGAAGAGTTATACTTGGAGTTAGAGAGAGACTACCCTTCGTACAAAGATATCGTGAAGATTGCGAAACCGGGGAGGAGTTCGATCGCGCCGAACACGAGAGTCGATTTGCGAGCGTCGATGGTGTTGTCGCAGTCGAAAAAATCAAAGAAGAATAGCAATAATGATAATAATAGGATAGTGTCAAAGTCGTGGGAGGAGTTCGTGAAGTATCACTCCAGTCGAGAGTTTTACGAAGAAGTTATCGATTTATTCGGCGAGGAAGTTTTTAGGAAGTATCACGGCCAGTCGATGGAGGAGAAATACGGAACGAAGCTGCGAGAGATGGAGACGGAGGTTCGGTTGATGAGCAGGAAGAAGAATCCAGCTCCCGTCACTTTAGACGCCCAAATAGGAGTGAACACGCCCGTCGTAAAAGGACAAAGTCGCGTTCGCGGGTTGCACGTCGATAATCCTCACGAATTGTACGCGGGATTGTTGTATTTTCGAGACGAGAATGATCCAGCCGCGGGCGGTAATCTCGAAATTTACGAGTGTTTAAACGGTGCCGGTAAATGCGAAGAATACAGCGAAGCTGAAAGGTTAAAACACAGGAAAAGAGTAGGATGGGACGTTCAATTCAAAAACTTGGGAGATTTTAAATTAGTCGGTGAAGTCCCGTACGAAAAGAACATGTTCGCGATGTTTATCAACTCAAATTCGAGTTACCACGCGGTCACCCCGAGAAGCGCGAGCGCATATCCGAGGAGACTGATAAACATTGCTGCGAATGAGTATTATAAGAAGGATAATTAAGTGTGTTTATCAAAGCTGCGGCATAGAAATATAATACGCACAAGTGCAAACGCATCATCATAACAACGGAGCGCGAGCGACGGTGGAATCGTCGAGTTCTTCTTCCTCTTCCTCCTCTTCTTCCTCCTTGGAACTTCCCGCGAATTTCATCGCGCCTATGAAACCGTAGACGATCAAAGCGCACCCGCAAAACATTGCAAAAATACCTCCGGAAGTTCGCGTCCACACCTCTTCGTCCGCCCTCGTGAATAACAGCTCCGCAACTGCCGAAAGAGGAATTTGTAAAAGCAAACCGATGGAAGCGACCGAGGCACCGAGCTCGGCGACCCCGACGCACCACAGATATTCTGCGAGAGCGTTATCGATCAGGCCTTTCAAAATAATCATCCCGCCACTTTCACTCATGGATGATATCGATTTGCGCATCGTGCACAAAACGATGACGAATGCGAACGTTCCGACGCTTGCGAGAATCTGTCGCGATTTCGAATCCTTGATGGCGGCGAGGAGCTCCTTCTTCGCCTCTCGTTCTGCCTCTTCCTCCTCTGTCTGTTCCTCCTCGTCGCGTTCTAACAACACACCACCAGTTCCGCTACCCCTAGAAAAAGATGGATTGCTATTCCTATTACTACTATTCTCGTAGCGATTGCCGTCGCTCAATTTTACCGAGTTCAACGCGATTTCCACCTCCGTCGCGTACCCGGCGTAACACACCGCGCTCGCTAAAATGAGCGCCACGCCCCACGCGGTGTCTAAGTTTACGAACGAACTCGTACTGCTACTTCTATCATAACTATCGTAATTATTATTATCATCACCGCGCGTTCCTTGCGAATTTTCTCCCGAACCGCTACTAAAAGCAGTCTCGTCGTCCGCGACTGCCGTCAACACAACCCCTAGAGCGACTAAACCGAGCGCCTTTAAAAACCCATTCGAATCCCTCACCGGTTTCTCCAACCCTCTATAAATCCCCAACACGTACGTCAACGCCGGCGCGACCGAGGATAACGCCGTGTTCACCGTCACTGACACGAACTGCAAACTCTTGTTGAAAAAAAACTGCGCGAGAAAGAACAAAGGAGGGACGATCGCGTAGCACCTCAACGCTTCGTTCTCGCTCAATTTCATCGCCATCGATCGCCTTCTGTTATTATTAGTATTAGCACTAATACTAGTAGTACTTGTAGCATCGAGGTGATGATAATTGTCGCCGCGACGAAAACCGAAAGCCTCCTTCCATTTCCGGAACATCCCGGCGTAATACCTCTTCCCTTTTTCTCTCGAACTTTCCAAAAACACACCCCTCATCTCCACCGGCCAATACACTAAGAACAACGCGTTAAACAACGCGGTTAACGTCAACGGATCGCCAACCCTCTCTAAATCCTTCACGATGAACGAAGCGCACACCCATATCGCGGAGACTAAGAACACCGCGAGGTATCCTCGCGTTTTTTTCCGACTCATCGACGACGACGAGGACGTAGTAAAAGAAGAAGAGGAAGTCGTTGCCGTCGTCGATGGAGGAGGAGGAGGAGCACTCGTCATCATCGTCGTCGCTCTCCCCGTCGCCCTTCCCTCCTCGTCGATGGTACCGTTGATGTTCTCATCCTCACTCATCATCGTCGTCGTCGTCGTCGATGTATACATCTTATTAGTGTTAGTATTATTCCCTCGTCTTTGAGACATCTGTCCTCCCACAACCCCCCTCCTCTCTCTTCCTCACGAATGTCTCTCGCTTCGTCTTCTTCTTCTTGTGATATTTGTGACGCGAGTCGTAATGTGAGATTTTCGGAGTTTCCAAGAGAAAAAAAAACCAAAAAAAAAATCAAAAAAATCAAAAAAAAAAACAGAGCACACGGCGGCAGAAAAAAAAAAGCTCGTCTCTCTCGATTTTGCCCCACACCTTCTTCCTCTCTCTCTCTGATTCTCTGTCTCTGTCTCTCTGTCTGGATTCTTCGTTCGCAGAAGAAATAGTGAGGAGAGCGCTATTTTTTTGAGTCGTCGTTGTGTTGATATGAGAAGAAGGGCGATGATGCAGACGAAGATGATGCGAACGACGACGACGACGACAACGGTTTCAAAAAATCGATTTGAAAACAGAATTTTAATACCATCAAACGAAAACAAAAGCGGAGAAGGAGGAAGAAGAGCGACTTCGGCTTCGGCTTCGGCTTTGTTTTCGTCGCGAGGGAGAACGACGACGGCGCTTCCCGTCCTCAAGAGACGGAGTTATTATCGTTACGGTTATAAAAATAACAACTTGAGAACGTTCGCTTCGTCTTCTCTCTCTTCATCGTCGTCAGGAGGAGACGGCGGCGAAGGAGGAGGAGGAAACAGAACAGCCGCGAAAGGAGACGAAGACGACGACGACGCGTCAAACATTGTCGACTTGGAATTACACGTGGAAGCGAGACAGTCTTACTTGGCGTACGCGATGTCCGTTATCGTCGGCCGAGCGTTACCGGATGTTCGAGATGGATTAAAACCAGTGCACAGACGCATCTTGTACGCGATGCACGAGTTGAATTTAGATCACAACAAGCCGTTTAAAAAGTGCGCTCGCGTCGTCGGGGAAGTTTTGGGGAAGTTTCACCCACACGGGGATCAGTCGGTGTACGACGCGTTGGTGAGAATGGCGCAAGATTTCTCCATGTCCGCGCCGTTGGTGAATGGACACGGGAATTTCGGGAGCATGGACAACGATCCGCCGGCGGCGATGAGGTACACGGAGTGCAAACTCAGACAGTTATCGCAAGATATGCTGTTGAAAGACGTGGAGATGGATTGCGTGGAGTTCGCGGATACGTTCGATGGGTCGCAACAAGAGCCGATGGTGTTACCGGCAAAGTTGCCGAACGTGTTGATCAACGGAAGCACGGGGATTGCGGTCGGGATGGCGACGAGCATACCGCCGCACAACTTGATGGAAGTGGCGGACGCGTTGGTGGTCTTCGCGAGAGCGGCGCAAAAGGGAGAACAAGCAAAATTGGAAGATTTGTTGAAAGTGATGCCAGGGCCGGATTTTCCCACTGGTGGTGTTATATTTGCCGATAATAAAAGCGACAGTAACGATAACAAGAAGAGTAACGACGACAGCGATAGTGGTAGAAGTAGCAGCAATAGGAACGCGCTGAGAAATTTGTACCGCGACGGAAGAGGCGGGGTGACTTTGAGAGGTGTGGCAGAAATTGTGCCGAGGACGAAAACTTCCAGCCGGAGAAGAAGTGGGAAAGCAGATAAAGCAGAAGCGGAGAAAAGTCTGGACAGAGATATCGTTATATCGTCGATTCCGTACATGCAAAATAAGGCGACTTTGGTGCAACAAATCGCAGATTTGGTGAATAATCGACAAATTGAAGGCGTCGCAGACGTGCGCGATGAATCGGATCGTGACGGCGTCCGCGTCGTCGTTGAGATGAAAAGAAGTGGCGACGCAGAAACTGTGTTGAATTCGTTGTATAAAAGGACAAAATTACAGGTGAAAGTGAACGTAAACGTCACGGCGCTCGTCGGTTTAACGCCGAAAGTTTTAGGATTGATTGAAGTGATGCAAGAGTTTTTAGACTTTCGCATCGACGTCATACGTAAACGCGCGATGTACTCGTTGGAAAAAGATCGAGCGAGAATGCACATCGTCGAGGCGCTCTTGACAGTTCTAGAAGATACCGACGCAGTGATCAAGATGATTCGAAAATCAAAGGATGGGAAAGAAGCGATGGAAAATTTACGAGAAATGAAAGGACTGACGACGGTTCAATCGGAAGCGGTGTTGCAAATGCCTTTGAGACGTTTGACGAGTTTAGAATCGGGAAAGCTCGTGGAGGAGCGCGACCAGCTTTTGAGTTCTATTAATGTGAACCAAAACCTACTGGACAACACGTCGGCTGTAATTGACGTCATTTGCGAGGAAGCGTTGGAGGTGAAAAAGAAACACGGCATACCTCGAAGAACATTCATTGAAACCGATACGAGTTCATCGATAGAGTTGGAGCACGAAATACCAAACAACGATTCGTTGATCATAATGTCCTCGCGAGGGTATATCAAGAGGACGAGACCGGAAACGTTCAAAGCGCAACGAAGAGGGACGCGAGGAAAATCAATGTCAAAACTGAAAGGTTCGGATTCCATTGCGAAAGTCATGCACGCGAAAGATTTAGATCGCGTATTTTTCTTCACCGACAAAGGGAATGTTTTAACGGTGAGAGCTTTTGATATTCCCGAGGCGTCTACAACGGCACAAGGAACGCCGTTTACGAGATTCGTCGACATCGATAAGGGAGAATCGATTACTGCAATTCTAAGCTTAGAACCTTCCGCCTTGATGAAAAAGCAAAAATCCAAAGGGCTGCAAGGAGAAGACGACGACGACAACGACGACGACGAAACCTTCCTGGTCATGATTACGCTCAACGGCGTGATCAAGAAAGTTTCCGCGAAGGAATTTGCCAGCATCAAAAGAAATGGGAAGAGAGCGATTGCGTTGGACGAAGGCGACAAGCTGAAACAAGTTTTAGTCGCAAAAAATGGTGATTCTGTTTTAGTTGGTGCAACAGACGGTACGTTGATTCGTTTTGATGTTGACTCGGTGCGAAAGTTAGGCAGAATGTCCAGAGGTGTCCGCGCGATCGCTTTGAAGGAGATCAAATCCTCGTCGAAAGCTAAAGAGGAAGAAGAGGAGGACGACGACGACGACGATTTCATGATTCAAGCGGACGATGACGAAGACGACGACGACGATGATGACGAATCAGAAGAAGAGGAAGAACAGAATGAGATCAACGATTTTAGTAACAACGATGAACCTTTGGTAGCGTCTGTGGAACATTTTGAAGGGGGGGCGGCTAAAGTCGCCGGTATGGCCATCATTCAAAAATCGGAAATCAATCGCGAAGGACCGTGGATAGTATTTGTGTCTGAAAAGGGTCGAGGCAAACGAGTAAAAGTTTCCGATTTTAAAACGCAAATAAGAGGAGGTGCGGGGATTCGAGGCATCAAGTTCAACAGCGGTGACTCTTTAGCGGCGTTTGCGTTGATTGGGAAAACGGACGATGATTCAATAGAAGAAGCTATCATCGTTGGCTCTCAGCTCGGCGTCGCGAATAGATTTCAATGCGCGAGCATACCTGAGATGGGAAGATATGCGAAAGGAGGGATGCTCATGAAACTCAAGAAAGAGGACGCCATCAAAAGCTTCGCCGTTATCCCAGCAACCACTGAGGATTAGGACAATTTTTACGCGCTCATCCGCGAACGAAATGTGTATTAAAAACTTTTTACGTGATACTTTGGATAACGTTTTTTTCCGTATTCATAATAGTAACAACAACATCTGAACATTCTTCTTTTTTATGTGATAAAAACTACATGCCTTTAGCTTTTGCCAGACGTAAATTTCTGGCGTTGAAGTGTTGCCCGACTCGGTCGTACCCGACTAACGTTCTCATGGCGAACAAGATGGTCTTTTCGTTGAATTCCATCTTGTTTTTACCGGTGTTTGCGTCGCCGAAGTGCGCCGGCGTGCCATCTAAAACGATGAAGTCGCGGTTGGTACCTAAGCCTTCAAAGGAGGCACCACCGCAATCTTTACCTACGATTAACTCGTACGCGTCTTTAATCGCGTTGAATTCCGCGACGTCTGCGTCTGGGTTTCTGTCCGGGTGCGCGGTGGCAATTAACTTACGGTATTTCGCTTTAATTTCCCTCGGCTCTTCGTCCGCCGTGGCACCCAACTTCGCGTACGCTCGATCCAACGCGCCGTCGTCGCCGCTTCTAGCGGCCAACCCGTCCACGCAATTCTCAAATGAACCCCAATCTTCAATTCCATACTCCAACTCTACGTGCTCGATATCTCTCAACGGCGCGCCGGCGATGTTAAACGCCATCGCGCAAATCTCCGTTTTCCTCGACGGCAACATCGCCGTCACCGCAGGGACGCCGTCGATTTTCTTCGGCTCGTTCGGGTTATCGTCCGTTTCCGGCATATCCATACCGAGTTTCTTAAACGCCATCGTCGCTTCCAACGAAACGCGGTCGGCGACTAATATTTCCGCGACCGGAAGCCAATCCGACAACAGCGGTAAACTCTCGTTGTTCTCCTCAGAGTTACCTCCTCCTTTCTGTCTTACCGATAACACGTACTCTCTCGCCGTATCTCTCGTCAACTGGAAATCTTTCTGAATCTTCTCGTATCGTCTGCCTTCGCTCGATACAATCGCGCGTAACTTCTCCGACCGTTGTTTTCGGAGCTTATCTTTCTGCTGTTTAGACATCGCCGGAGCTTTCTTTCCTCCTTCTGCGTTGTTGTTGTCATCGCCGCCGGAATTCTCTTGCTTCGCCGCGCGTTTTTTCGCGCGAGACTTGCTCGCCGCGTTGGTCACCTGTAACTGACCTCTGCCGCTCTTGCGTTCTCCTACTACTCGAGAAGAGGAGGAGGAAGAAGGAGTCGTGAAACAGCGCAACGATGGTGATGATGATGATGCAAACATCTTATCAGAAAAATAAGCGCGCGTTTTGGATTCTGTGGATAAAATTGACAAATTTTAAGGTTTTATTAGAGAGACGTGGCAAAAAAAGAGGAGAAGAATCTCAGTCTCGTCTTAAAAGCGCGCGTTGTTCGATGAGTTGATTTCTCCGTGGTCATTACGTGTTCTATTAAATGTCTATATTCTACGTTCTAAGTTAAAATTATTCCTTGACGTCGTCTTTCTCGTCGTCGTACTCGTGCGCGCCCCTACCGTCTCTGACAGCGTTGGCGACTTTGGATCGAGCGGAACCGTCCGCGTACCTCTGGATGTGTTGTAAATATTCTTCCCAGTTTGGTAGCGTGCGCAAAACGTCTTGTCTTTCGCACATGGCTCGTAACCAACGCGCGTATTTGCCTAAACCGGTGGACTTTTTCGGGTCAATTTTGAATCTTTCGTCGCGGTGCGTTTCAAACACCGGCAACCTCCACGCCCAGGGGAAGAGCGTTAAATCGACTAAACCTGGCGTTTGGCGACCGTTAAAAAACGGTCCGCATTTTTCTTTTCCCGCCGCGATGTCGTCCACTAAATGCGTCGCAAATTTCTCGATCGCCTTCTCAATCTCTCCGAACGCTTCCAACTGTTCCGCTTCCTCTTGCCTAACGAGCACCGAATAGTACTTTGAACACACCGTCTTGGCCACGTAATCCGCCATCACCCGTTCTTGCGCGCGTTCGTGCGCCGTTTTCGCTAATATCGGCTCCTCGCCTCCACCCACGATCTCATCCACGTACTGTATGCACACGATAGATTCCGTGATCACGTTTCCACTCTCGTCTTTAATCGTAGGCACCATCCCGAGAGGGTTGGCTTTCAACAAGTCCGGAGATTTGTAGTGGTACCAGTTCTCGTGTTTCGTTCGTATTTCTTCCTTTGTCTTGGCGCGTTTTTCCCATCCCAACGATTCCACCCACTCGTACTGCACTCGTGATCGATGTCGCTCGAGCGCTAACGTCGCGCGATGCGCGAACGGGCAGAACCACGCGGAATAGTACGTCAGTTTTGGAACAACATCATCGGCGGTCGAAAAAGAGGCACTTTTAGCGCTTTCGTTCGCGACGTCGATGGCGCTTTGAATCGATTTATTGTTCGATATTAAAGAGGAGACCAGGCGAGTCTGTCCGGGAGATAAGGATTTGTGCGTCAACGAAAGCAAACGCGACCTCATGACCGCGTCTTGCTCTTCTTCTTCGTCGTCGTCTTCGTGGTGGTCTTTCGCGCGCATTCGTGTGGCGACCTTTTGATGCACAAAAGTGAAAATTTTATAAAATACGCTCTCGCTGAACTCTTTGGCGCGTTCACACATCGGGTCAAATCGAACTTTAACTTTGCTCGCGTTTACGCCGTGTGTGTGTGTGTGTGTGTGCGTACTAATCCAAATGGAATGACAATTTCTTCTCACTTCTTCTTCTTCTTCTTCTTCTTCTTTGAGGACGACGACGACCGCGGTCGCAGCGGCGGCGCTTTTCTGGCGGAGGTTGTTTTTCGTTTCTCGTCGTCGCTCTTCTTCCGTTTTCTCTCTTTCACCGGGCTTTTTTTAGGAGCAGCGGTTCTCTTGGTCTTTTTATCGTTAGCATTATTCGTGGCGTTGTTTCTCGATTTAGCTCTTTTAGGGGTCGCCCGAGTACTCTTTGATGTCGTTTTACCACCACCATCACCACCGCTGTTTCTTTTGTTGGTCTTTTTTGTCTTCTTCGCGTCGCTCCCTTCGGGGTTGTTCTTCTTCAAAGCGACCAGCGCGGCCATTTGCGCTCTTCTGTCCAAAGGCGGCGAAGGCTTGACGTCCCTCTTCTCCTCCTCGTCGCCGTCTAAAACGGCGTCGCCGAATAAGTCGCCGTTTAGTTTCACGTAATCTACTTTCGTTCTTCGTCGAGGTCCTTCTATGATGACCGCCGAATCGCTACTGCTACCGCTACTGCTACTTTCGCTCGATGAGGACGTTTCCGATGTCTCCGAAACCGCCGACCCAGAGAGCGATTCGTCGCTGTCGTCTTTACCGTCGTCTTTTTCATTCTTCTCTTTGAAATCTTCGTCCTCGGATTCGTCGCTCGGCCACACGTCCTCTTCATTCTCGCCGTGTAAATGGAACCGAGCGGTGCCGGGAATTATGCCTTTGTCGAACATTTCCTGTTCATTTTTAAACACGTCCAAGTGCGTGCACGTCTCGATTTCTAATTTTTGATCGTGGTCTAAATTTAAATAGTAAATCACGTCCACTCTACAGTCGCACACGGGACACAACCATCCTTCGTCGCCTTCCGGCACGTCTTCCGGTTTCAGCGGCGGTTTCACGCACTTCATGTGATAGGCCAAATCGCAGTACCCGTCGCAAAACACGACGTCGTTTTCGTACGGATCCTCGTCGCAATCCCCCGACCCGCATTCGCAACACACCACGTCGTCGCACTCAATCTCCCCGTCCGAGTCTTCCACGCACTTATACTTTTCCATTTTCCTTTCGTCGTAGTTTAACTTTTCAAACAGTCGTCTGACTTTTAACTTTCGGTGGAATATATCTTCCCGTTTCTTCGCCAACTCGGCGAGCGGCTTCAACTTTTCCTGGTTCGACGATCGCCATCCGTCCATCGTGTACGTGTCCAAATACGCCTGCGAACGTCGCATGGCGCTCAATTGCCCGCAGATTTGCGTTCGCGCTCTTTGTGCCTGTTTGTTTTAGATGTGGGAAGAAGAAGCCACGAGTTAGACGACGAACGCGTATATATGAAGTAGTTATAAAAAAAAACGCACCTCTCCAAAGTCGTCGTTCTCCTCATCTTCCTCCTTCTCTCCCACGCCATCACTGCCGGCGGTCGTCTTCTTCTTCTTCTTCTTTATCATCATCATCCTCTCATTATTATTATTACGCGTCTCATTCGTCTTCCTCTTTGTCGTCGTCGTCGTCGTCGTCTTTAGACGCGCCGCTGCTGCTGCTGCTGCTGCCGCTTTTTTTTTGGTATCGCGTCGAATCACTCTCGCCGACGGCGCTCGTTTTCTTCCGTTGCCGCCGCTGCTGCTGCTGCCGTTTCTCGTTTTCCTTCTCATTCTCGCCGTCGTCGAAGTTGTCCGGTAACGAAGAAGAAGAAGAAGAAGAAGAAGAAGACGGGGAGGAAGAGGACTTTCTTCTCAACGTCGTGAACTCTCCGTGTCAAACACACACACACACACACACACACAGAGAGAGAGAGAGAGAGCTACACAGATACGTTGTGGCGGGGGCGTTGGTGTGACGGACGGACGATAGATATACCGTTAGAGAGAGAAGAAAGAGTCTCACGCTATATGGTCTCTCTCTCTTCTCTCAAAGTTTCTTCTTCTTCTTCTTCTTCTTCTTCTTCTTTGCGAAGATTTTCGAAAAATTTTCGTACGAGCAAAAAAAAAAAACAAGGCACTCTTCAGAACATACGACTGACTCACGCACGTAACAAACGCTGCTCCTCTTCATATCCGGTTTCGAAAGCGCTTTCGGCGCGCGCTTTCGGCGAGGGCGCTTTCTTTTTCAAACACTCTTCCTTTCCCGCAGAGGAGGAGGTTTTGTTGCTTCTTTTTAAAGAGAAATAATAAAAGAAGGAGAAGAGTTCATATCGGCGCATCACACCAAACAAACGACTTTCGAGAGATGAAGGAGGAAAAAGAAAAAGAGGTGATTGAAATCATCGACGACGACGACGACTGTGACTTTGACGAGGAAAAAGGCGACGGTGGTATTTCTCCGACGACGAAGGCTTTTTGTTCTTCTTCTCTTCCAGAGAAGGATGGAAAAGAAGGTGGCGATGGTGCGGTCGCGAAGAAGAATACCGGTGGTGCTCATCTCGTTCCTCGTTTTTCGAGCGATGCTGTTGAAGTGAAAGAAGAGAAGAAGACAGTCGACGCGAGTTTATTTAGCAAGAACGCCGTTACGATCGCGGCAGCGGCAAGAGCGAGGAGGAAAGAAGAAGAGAGAAAGCGCGCCAATAGTACCGCTACGGCGTCTCTTGCGGTTCCGCAACCGACGAGAGCAGCAGCAGTAGCTCGTGCCGATGTCGCTCCCCCTCTTCCTCCTTCCGTTCCGGCTGCCGCAGCCGCGGCGAAAACTCAACCCGCGATTACTCCTCACGCTCCGAAACCGAGCAAACCGAGAAAGAAGAAGCGAGAGTTGCGAGAGATACCAGAAGACCATCGCGGGAAACCTGTGACGTATGAACTCGACTGCGAGGAGTTGTTCGCGAAATCGTTCGATAGAAGAGAGGTTTGGAGAGAGGTTTTGGAGAGGAAAGGGAGGACGTACCGTTCCTCTTCGGCGTCTGGTAAAAATAACACGAAGAAGAAGGAAGGAGAACGAGAACATGACGGAACGCTCACCCCAAAAGAAATCGAAGAGTTGAATCTCATCAAAAGGAAAACGCTGTTGGAAAACGACGATACTATTGAAAGAGCGGACGTGGAAAATGTGCAGGAGTTGGTGGAAGATTTTGCGGCGTTTTTCATCGCCACGTATGACGAGAAGAGGAAAAGGTGGGCAAAGAAGTGCTTTCGCGAAAACGCAAAGCGACGAAGAGCGAAATCGGAAGAAAACGCTAAGAATGATGCGCGTAAATTGACCGATGGGTTGGAACGAACGTTCGATGAACCGGCCTCGTCAAAGGATTTCGTCAGAATGCTGATGGAGTCGAAGAAGGGTTCGATGAGAACTGTACTCGTCGACGGGAACCGTCAAGGGATCGTGGAAGTGGTGAATAACATGCCGAAGTGCACGGTAAGGGAGTCTGCGTTCGGTTTTAAAAGGACAGAAAGGGAAATGACGGTTCCAGCTGTGCGAATTCGGCCGGTGTCGAACGTGCCTGAGTACCGAGCTTACGTGTATTCCGTGCATGAAAACGTCCGAGGCTTGGAAGAAGAGAGGAGGAGAAAGTTGCTCATTTCTGATCAAGATGGCGAGTACCGAGTCGCGAATGAAAACGATTCCGATTACAGCGATGAGGAGGAAGACTTCGAAACCGGGGGAGAAGAGTACCCGTGGCATCGACGCGACGATCTTTTGTTATATTCTTGTGTTAAGTACGTCATCGGTGAGAACTCAAAATTAGACGAGTTTCTCATTCAAGACGTTTCAGAAGCTGCCGCGACAGCGGGCGGTAAGGGAGCAGCTATTGCAGGAGATGAAGACGAAAAAAAAGACGAAGCAAAGCCGAGTAAAACTGAGGATACAACAAACACAACGACAACAAACGAAACGACGACGAAAATGGAAGTAGAAGATGTCGCGATGACTGGCGACGAACGAGTAGAAACTGAGGAAGAAGACGAAGATGGGTTTGCAAAGCTGAATAAGCATCTCGAAGAAAGAAATAAGAACGAACAAGAACCGCAAAACCGGCAGCAGCAAAGAGACGAAGAAATTGAAGTGAAAAAAGATGTGATGAACGAAGAGGAGGACAAAAACGACAAGGAGAAGAATCTATCTGACGACATCAAAACTAGCACTGCTGCGACACAAACGAAGAGGCATTACACCCCAATCGATATCAAAGCGAAGCAATTATTCGAAAGTGCATTGTCCGCGCTCGCTTCATACATCACCGGTGTGCCTCCGGTCAGCAGCATCGCATCACGGGTCAAGATTCTTCGTGATCAAGAGTGTGGCATTCGAGACATTGTCAAAGACGTAGAATCTATGCACGACAAGGATGCGAAAAAGAAGAAATCCAAATTGACTTCTTTACCGAAATTGAAAACGTTCGAGGCGATAGCAAAGGAAGTCATAAGCCGAGAATCAATCGATTTCTTGCCTCGAAGATTGCACGAGTACAAGAATATGGAAGCCGCGATGGATTCCTTTCGCACGTTGTTTTGTCCAAGATGTCACAGTTATTCGTGTCAAGTTCACGGCAACGGGCACTTGCCGAGCATCGGACGAAGGATTCTTACGAATCACAAACCCGAATGGAAAAATAGGGGAGGACAGTCTGGTGGCCCGCAACAGAAGAAGAAGAAAGAGCACGTTCCGGTCCCGGGTAGAAGAAATGAACGCCTTAGGGGCAAAGACACCATCAATCCCAACACCGATGCGAGCGCCCCGGCCACCATGGACTTCGATGATACCAATGACGATAAGAAAGAAGAAGATGGGCGAATGAATGACGCGGATGATATCAATAACATTGACGGCATCGAAGAAGGTGGAAAGAAGCAAAGTGCTCCCAAATGTGATCCAGAAACAAATTATTTAGCGCTCGCAAAACCAAAAGATCCGTGCCGAAGTTCTGAGTGTTGGCGTTCAAACGAAGCACTCTTCGCTCTCATGAAAAAATTGCAACCGCCGTGGCTTCCTCCGTCCGACCGCGTATTTTGCGCGCCGATTCCCGCTGATAATAAGGATAAAATGATCGATCAGATGGATGTGTCTGAGGCGGAAATGGCAGATTTCCTCTCCCGAGACGAATCCATCACCGACGAGTACTTATTGTCCATCGCTCAAAAGTACAAGCACACCGCAAAGTGGGAGAATTGGGTCGTCGAGGTATTCGACAAATCGTTGGATATTTTCGAAGATTCAGCGAATCCTTGCGCGGTTGCTAGTTTCTTAGAACCGTGCGAAACGAAACCGCCGTCGTGTAAAATCGTCTGTGAAGAAATGCTCTCGATGTTTTGCGAAGACATTTTGGACAAGAGAAAGGAAGATAGAGCAGCTCAAAGGGCCGAAAAGGGCGAAGCTAAAAATGGTGGTACAACTGCAGTTGATGCTGCGACAACGACAATGGACGCTAGAAAAAGAAAAGGCCCGCGATTGATCAAGCGAGCGTGGGAAACGCAAGCAGAAAGCAAACAAATCGGTAACAGTCGACATCGACGAAAAGCCTCCAAGAAGGCGCCCAATATTGGTTACCAAGGTACGGTCGCAAAAAGCACCGTCGCGCGAAGAAAAGAAGCCTCCGAAGGTGACAAAAACGCTTTGTGGTGCGAATATGAACCGTGCAATTGTGAGGGTGGCGTCTGCACGGACGAATGTCCGTGCTCACTGAACTGGAACTTTTGTGAAATCAACTGCGGGTGCGGCGCAGATTGTCGCAACGCATTCATCGGATGTAATTGCAAAAGCGATTGTTCCAAATCGACGTGCCCGTGTAAAATGGCCGCGAGGGAGTGCGATCCGGACAAATGTACGGAGTGTTGGCCGTCTATTCGAGATTTTTCAAGGCGCAAGAGAGAGTTAGAAGGCATTACTCTCGATACGGAAATTTTTTCCAGCGATCCAAAGTTGTTTGGCATCACCGAAATTAACATGAAGCGCAGGCAAGAAGACAAGAAAGCGCCGTGCGAAAATATGAAACTCCAATTGAAAGAGCATGCGCACGTTTTACTTGGAAAATCTCCAATCGCTGGTTGGGGTGCCTTCTTTGGCTGTGATGCGAAGAAAGACGATTTCTTGGGCGAATACGTTGGCGAGATGATCACGCATGGAGAAGCCGAAAGGCGCGGGAGCCAATACGATCAAACCAACTCCAGCTTTTTGTTTAACCTGAACAACAAGTGGGTCTTAGACGCTTATTCGCGAGGAAACAAGTTCAAATTCGCGAACCACTCAAAGAAACCGAACTGTTATCCCCTTGTGATTTATGTGCGCGGGAACCATCGCATCGGCATTTACGCAAAAACGGATTCCAAATTCGGCGACGAAATGTTCTACGATTACGGGTATACGAAAGATATCATCGGAGAAGCTCGCGTTTGGGCGCACGATGATGAAGACCAGGACGAAGGGAATTATAGAAAGTAATACTAATGAAATTATCAAGTCAAATTATCATCGATACATCTCTTGTCATTCAACAAGACCTAATTTTACGCGCTCTAAAAATTTTCTTCTAATTGCTATCATCACTATTTCGTCTTCCTGATCCTCTACCTCGTCCTCCTCTGCCGGGTGATCCTCTGCCTCTTCCCCTGCCACCACCATCGACCCATGGCGGTGCGTTCGAATTTCCTCGTCCATCTTCGCTGTCGTAAAAGTTTCTTCTCACAACTCGTCTTCGCCGGCTTCCGGAGCCACTTGAATCCTCATCTCTGAAATCGCGGTTATTACCATTATATTTGGCATCATAACCGTTCCAAGTATCGTTGTTGTTGTTATTATTATTATTATTACCGTACCGACGCGGAGGTCTGTTCATTCCATCACTCCCTCGCTGATTGTAACTTTCATTTCTCGCGCTCATGGAGTGTTGCTGACGGTTATAATATCCTCCTCCTGCTCTGTTGGAATTAGGGGAATAGCGGTTGTCTCGAGGAGCATAGTAATCGTCAGATTCAATGGGCATGCCTTTTTCGTCGGCAATTATGTTCATACCTCCGTCACCGTGCGTTTGCATGCGTTCTCTGGCGACTTCCATCACTCCTAGAGGAGATATTGGCAGGAAAGTTAACTGAGCCCGGTCTCTTTTAGCGATGGATTCAAACGCAACTTCAACTTCACGTCTAGACCCTTCGTCTTCCATATCGATAAAATCAATCATGACTAAACCACCAATATCGCGTAAACGCAGTGTTTTGGCGACCGTTTTCGCTGCTTCGATATTCACACGACGCGCTAATTCATCGTTGTCCGCACCTTCTTTTTTCATGGCTGATCGGCCAGCGTTCACGTCAATGGCGGTCAACGCTTCCGTACGTTGAATGACCAAGTGCGCACCGGGAAGTTCCGTTTGGTCGAGCCATATAACCTCGTCGTCTAAGGACTCTACCGCTTTCGCAATACCCAAGTGTTGGAATAATGCGTTTGATGAACCACTGTAGCTGTCGCTACTGTAATCATCAGTATTGTTTGTATTACTTCCCGCGGCGAACAAAACCACTCGATCAATGATTTCTTTTGAGGCGCCTGCTCTGGTGAGATCGTCAACAATTGCCTCATACGCGCTCGTCGTGTCCACATATAACTTCGATATGCGTTCACCAAACAAATCGCGGACTAAAACTTGTTCACTAGTTGCCGAGTTTAGTAATCGTCTCGGTTCCAAGTCCGGGTAATCATGCGCTTGCTTCGCGGATAAGTTCAAATGTCCATCCAAGCGATATTTCTTTCGCATGAAGTCATTTTGAAGGCTGGAGGATTGTTTTACAAGTTTCTCCGCAGTTGTCTTCACCGAATTCCAGTCGTCCACTAGACGTTTGATATCTAGTTCTAGAGCATCTTGTGCGACGCCAGCGGCTTCGGTGCGCATGATTAGCGCCGAATCAGACGGACAAACGCTCAAACCAACCGATTTGACGTATTTGCGCGCCGGACCGATGAGTTTGCGAGAAACGTACACGCCTTCACCATCCGGGCACAACACGACATTTCTCCCAGGTAGCGTTGGACGGGCAGAAACGCGCGGACCTTTATTGAATTGACCGAGTCGAGTGACTTGGACAACGATTGGTTGTCCTTGTTCCCATTTTGTGGCGCATGCGCCTCGAATATCTTCTTTCGTGACGCCAAATTTGTCGCGAATTTTACGAATCGTTTTCCTCTTTCCCGCTTCTGGATCGTCGCCAAAGTCTTCCTCTTCTTCGCCATTAGCACTTGACGTCCGTGTTGTTTCTGTTTTCGCGGCGTTACCATTCTCGTCGTCTTCATCCACGCTCTCGTCAACTTCTACTTCTTCCGCACCAAACAAGATTTCCATCCCATCCTCCCCGTCGCCTTCTTCTATCCACTCCTCCGTGACTTCCCCAGTTTCTTCGTCCACTTCAATATCATCCATTTGCCCAGCTACACTCGCCATAAATTCGTCAGATTCAAAATCTAAAGCGTCGTTGGTTGGTGCTTCCAACGCGAGTTCGACGGATTTCATAGCCGCGAGTTCCATTTTGATGACAGACAAATCTAATCGCCATGGTTCCAAGGAGACAAGAGGTATTTGGTCTTTTTGTTTGCTTTTACCACCATATTCATCATCGCTTTCATCGTAGTCATCGTCGTCATTTTCATCTGAACCACCCTGATGCCTTTCAGACGGCGGCGAGCGCCCGCCAGCGCCTCGCCACGACTCGGAAGATCGGGATGCTAAGGCATTTCTTTGCCGTTCTTCTGCAGCAGCTTCCTCAGCAGCCGCGCGTGCGCGATTCAATAAATTTTTCCCTTTACTCGGCGAGGGTCCACCACTGCCGTCCCATAGATCGCCCCAATCGCCACTTCCCCATCGTTTTTTTGTCGGTCCGACTTCAGACGTAGTTGATGAATCATTGTCATCGTCGTCATCCTCGTCATCCTCTTCCACGCTCCCGTTGATTGTTCTGTCGTACTCTTCTTCGAACAACTGTTTTTCTTCCCACTCTTTAATCAACTCGGATGTCTTCATCAACTCTTTCAGTTGCTTCTGCGAACATTTCGCAACCGCTTCTTCGCCGTACTCCTCTTGTAACAACTTCAACTTGCGCGCTTTTCGAAGTAAAACTTTCGCTCTATTGACTTTCACGGGCACATACATACCTTCCGGTCGATCGACCCAATCTATTTTCGTTTTCCACGCCATGGCTGGCGAGTCGATGCCTTTTTGCAATAAAGCGTACGGCGGCCCTTTACCCGTTAAATCTACGAGCAAGGCGTTCATGCCTTTCATAACGCGCGCGACGGTACCTATGTATATGTCTCCGACGCGCATTCCTTTACCGACTTCTGTGCCATGCTCGGACCAGATTTCGACGAGTTCGCCTTCTTCTAGAACACCAATTTGTACGCCTCGACCTCGAAATTGGTCTGCGGCGGAATAGACTATTTCCGTTTCTAATCCTGTTCTGATGCCACTCAGGTGCGAACCGGGACTGTAGCCTAATTCAACCGCTAAATCATTGTGCATCGCAATAGTGTCCTCTCCTCCTACTTCATCTTCCTCATCTGTGCTGTTGCCGTTATCATCGTTATTTTTATTGCCATTACTTCGACCTCGTCCTAATGTTGCCTTTTCTATTCCTTCTCGCGCGTCTTCGTCGATGTCGTCGTCGTCGTCGTCGTCGTCATCTTTTGTCGCCTCGACGACTTCTTCCTTCTCTCCTTCGTCCGAGGACGCGTTCATCGCGTCGACTTGCTTCGCGGACGGTTTCTGCCCATCCCACGCTAACCACGCCCCGCCGGTTTCAATTTTATTCTCCGAAGCTTTCACCTCCACTTTCGCCGTAGAACTCGCGGTCAATCTCTCGTCATCCACCGGCCAATCGACCGTCATTTCGTATTTCACGCATCTCTCCGGCAACTCGACGTAGAAAGACTCCCCGGGAGACCACTGAATGACGTTTTGAAACTGATCGAGCAAAACCACCTTCAGCTCAGTTTTACTAAACGCCCTGTCGTCGGATAATTCAATCTTACCGGTCCACTTCTCCGCGTCGTTCGGCGTTTGAACGAGTTGCAAACACTCTCGCGAGTCCCATCCACCAAAGGCGTCCAACGTGCCGATAACCGCCACGCGTTCTTTATTATTATTCGACAAACTCGAAGAAGAGGAAAAATCCTCCTCTTCGCCGCCGCCGCCGTCGTTGTTGTTGCTGTTGTCATTATTCTTATTACCGCTGCTGTTGCCGTTATTGCTATTACTATTATTACCGCTAGCGCTACTATTCCTCCTCCTGGTCACGGTGACGAAAAAAGAAACTTTCCCGGACCGATTCGGTCCATCTTTCGAACGTCTGCGCAAACCCTTCGATCGGGCGACGTTCGTGATCGTTAAATACCCGCGCTGCGCGTTGTCGCTACCACTTCGTGTTCTTCTTCTTCTTCTTCTCGTCGAGAGATGAGCGCGCGACGACGAGGCGTTCGATGAAAGAGAAGAAGAACAAGTCGAAGCCATTCTCATTCTTTTTTGTTATTAGATATCTTTTGTTTGTTTATCCAACAACGGCGAACGAACGCGCGCGTTTGTGTTTGCTCTTTTCTCGCGCAAACAACAACAACAACAACAACGAGTAATGGTAGCAGTAGAAGAAGAAGAAGAATGAGAAGCAGAGACGCCAAACCGAGTACACTTAGTATCCCTGCGCGCGCGCGGTCTTTGACGCACCAACGCGTTTTGACGAAAAAATTGCATTCACATTCTTCTTCTCCTTCTTATTTAGGGTTTAGGGTTTAGGGTAGAATGGGGAGAAAGTAAAGAGAGAAACGACGACACAAAACACACTTTTGAGTTTCTACTGACTGAACACAACAAAAAAAATGGCTTCGAAAACGAGACACTTCTCCGCGCAAATGAAAGGTGGCAAACACTCCGACTTGTACGTTGCCATTTTTATCGTTTTGTGCATGTTTCTGGTCGCATTTTTGATCGCGTGGAGAGCTTCGAGACGGGAATTTGCGGTGAAGGGGAAGATTCATTAAAAAGAAAAGATAACTAAAAGAGAGAGATGATTGTTGTCGTCGGGAGCGAACGCGGTGGTTTTCTTCGCGCTTCTTCTTCGTCTACTTCTCGAGCGTTGTCGTCTTCTTTTTTGGCGCTGAAGACGGGGAGGTCGCCGAGAGGTGGTCCGGTTGGCGGGAGTTATTCGAAGAAGAAGAAGAAGAAAAGGAAGAAGAGTGGGCGGCGAACCCCTAATAATAACTGTTTTCACGGCGGCGACGACAAAAATGAAGCGGGGGAGAAGATTAAAAATGTGGCCATCATAGGCGCAGGTTTTGCGGGGTTATCGTGTGCGTATAACTTGATAAAATGTAGTAGTAATAGTAGCGATAGTAACGGTGCGGGCGTGCGCGTGACCGTTTTTGCGAGTGAACGCGCTGGTCGCGGCGGCGCTTCCTCCGTCGCCGCCGGATTGTTGCATCGACGCACGCCGAAGGGGTCAAAAATGCCGTTTGGTTCCCTCGGGTACGCGAAGACGGTCGAGATGCTGGAGAAGTGTCAAAAAATTGAGGAGATGATGGTCGATCCGGATTTGAATTTGAGCAGTGGGATTGACTTTCGATTCAGCGGCGAGTTGAGGGACGTGAAACGAGGTAAGATGTTTAGGAAAGTCGGGTGTGTGAGACCGGGGAGGACGGAGAAGGATACGATTGGAATCAAAAAGAATGTTCTTTCGAAGAATACAAAAAACGATAATAATAATAATAATAATAATAATGAAGATAAAAGACTAATGCTAGAAGAAGAAGAAGAAATAGAAGACGCGATTCGTTTTGTCGAGAGAGATGAAATCGAGGTGGATTTGCTTCGATTACGAAACAAGGGAGAAGAGGTAGGAGACAAAGACAAAGATGTGAATAATTCGTGCGGTTTTTACGTCGAAAACGGCATAGTCGTGGACGCTCAAAGGTACTTGGAGGCTTTAAAAGTGTTGATTGAATTCGAGGCGGCAAAAAATGCAGACGCGAACGTTTCGTTCGCGTTCAAGAAACGACGCGTGGAGAGTCTGGAGGACGTTGCGAAGGAATCGTTCGACGCCGTCATTTTGTGCTGCGGCGGTGAAATTTTGCGCGACGGATTTCTCGACGACTCCACGAAACAAGAATTACTCGAAAAAGTGGGAGGGCCTTTAGAGCTTCAAGCAGGACGAGCGCTCGTGTTGGAACGCGAGAATTGTTTCGTTAGGGAAGAAGGTGGCGAGAAATGGGAAATGCCCGGCATTCTCGGATCGCACTATCTCTCTCCATTTCAAACAACCAAAGCGATGTTTGGACCGACGAAAGAAAGAGGCGACAAAGTGAAAGCAGAAGATGCCGCTAAAGCTGGGTACTATTCCACAGAAGCCGCGAAAGCTTCTTTTCCGGACACCCCGGAAACGATCGATTTCTTGCTGCGCGAACTGAACGAAAAAGTCTACCCGCGCGCAAACTCCGAGACGAAGGAGAATCAAACGAATATTTTTTTCTCCACCAAAGACATCGATACCGTCGCGTACGGCGTCCGAGTCAACGGTCCGCGAACGCACGCCGGCAGATTCCCGAAAATCATTCAGTTTGACGAGAAGGAGAAAGCCAACGATTCCAGAAAAATCTTTGCCGTAACCGCCGTCGGCGCGAGAGGTTTGCTCTACCACGCGTTGTTAGGCGAGTGGGTCGCGCGAACCGTTTTATTAGCGTCCTCCTCCTCGTCGGCGTCTTCTTCCTCTTCACCATCATCCAAAGACGATGATCACGCGACGACGACGTTCGAAACCATCGTACCTGCAGAGTTCCGGTAGAGATAGATGCGCGCGGTAGTACTAGCGAGTGAGTTTTGATGACGTTTCGCGTGTGTGTGTGTCATCTCTCCACAAAAAAAAAGAAACTTTTACGTACGGAAGCGCACAAAAACTACACCATTTATAATCGCATTACATAAAATATAAAATAAAAGCATGGAAATCCATCCGTTCCGGTTGAAACCCGGTCAGGTGCGTCCTCCGTCGCGCGCGCGCTGCGTTTCTCTCTCTCGATCGTACATAAATGTTCCCATTATTCGAAGCGGATGTGGATGTTTCAAAAAGAAGACTTTGTCGAATTGGAAAAAATTCGATCGGTATCTTTTCTTTTCCCCATCGCGCGATTGTTTTATATGTATCAATCATCCGTTGTGCGTTGTTATAAACGCGACGACGTCGTGCGTTTGCGACTGACTTTTCGTCTCTCTCTCTCTCTCTTTGCGTATCTTTGTGCGCGAACAACATCGCGCGTAAAAAACAGGACGTGCGAAAAGAGCTCGAACACTACTGCCAACTCAAAAACATCCAAGCCGGGTGCATAATCACCGCGGTCGGCTCTTTACAAAAAGCGAAGATACGCCTCGCCTCCTCGGTGCAAACGAACACGAACGAAGTAGCGGAGCTGACGGAGGAGCGGTTTGAAATCGTCTCCATGACTGGAACGTTATCCGCGAAGAATGGGATGCACGTGCACATCGCGGTAGCGGATGCGAATGGAGAAGTGTGCGGTGGGCACTTGTTGGAGGGGTGCGAAGTGTTCACGACGTGCGAAATCGTCTTGGGCGAATGCAAACGGTTCGCGTTTGAAAGACACGACGACGTGAACACGGGGCACAAGGAGTTGGTCGTGGTGAAGAGCACGGCGAGAGATTTAGAGAGCGAGTATTATTTAGATGACGACGAAGGGGGAAGCGCGAGCACGCCGACGGGCAAAAAGGCGAGGAGATTACGGCAGATGCGAATGATGGAATTAGAGCGAGAGCGATTAAGACAAGAAGGAGGAGCAGAGAGAAGAGGATTATTTTCGAGGATAGCCGCGGTGATAGTGCCGCCACCAACCCCTATGAGGACCGTGAATGAAGTCGCGGACGAAGTATAGTTTATTTTCTTGTACGTGTAACAACAAATTCTTTTATATATATTCAGCAAACTGATGATGATAATGATTAATGTACAATAGCGTAGCAGTTTTTTACCGCACTTCATTCCCTTCTTCTTTTGTTTTAAACGACGGGAATGGGTGTCACCGGAATGCTAGCGTCGCCGTCAGTCTTCTCGGAATCTTCCCCGTCGATAGTATTCGTCTCCGCATCTTCGGACGACGACGGGGTCTTCGGCAACAACTTCTCGTCTCTAAATCCCTGGTTTAAGATGTCAATGTTCTGTTGCCCTTCGTATTTAAACGGCCTCTCTCCCAAGACTTTGACCAAGTCGTGTCTTTGCAACACCTCTTTATCTAACAACGCTTTCGCTAAACTTTCGACGACGGATTTCTTCTCTCTCACTAACGCCACCGTTCGCAGATACGCTTTGTCCACCAACTCTCGCACTTCCTCATCAATCATTCTCGCTGTATCCTCACTGTACGGCGATTTGAAATCGTTGTCGCCTTTCGGAAACGAGAGCAAACCAATTTTTTGGTTCAATCCGTACACCGCGGTCATGTTGTATGCCATTTTCGTGACTTTTTCGAGATCGTTTTGCGCTCCCGTAGAGATTTTGCCGAGCATGACGTCTTCTGCCGCGCGACCGCCGAGCGTCATGCACATCATGTCGGTTAATTGTTCCGTGGTAGCTAAAACGTTTTCGTTGGGGAGATATTGGGCGAAACCCAAGGCGGCGGAACCTCTCGGAACGATGGAGACTTTCAACAAAGGCTCGGCGTGTTCCATAAACCAACCGACGACGGCATGACCCGCTTCGTGATACGCAACCGTTTCTCGCTCCACCCGAGAGATTACTTTTTCCTTCTTCTCTAAACCAGCAATGACACGATCGACTGCTTTTTCAAAGTGTTCCAACACGACAAATTCCGCGGATTCGCGCGCGGCGACCAAAGCCGCTTCGTTGCAGACGTTGGCAATGTCCGCGCCGGCGAATCCTGGAGTTAACGCGGCGAGTCGCTCAGAATAGTCCTGCACCGGTCCATCCAATGTAATTTTTTGTAAATGCACTCGAAAAATTTGTTCTCTTCCTTTCACATCTGGTCGGTCGACGGTAATTTGTCGATCGAATCTCCCCGGTCTCAACAACGCCTTGTCTAAAATGTCCGGTCGGTTCGTGCCGCCGAGAATGACGACGCCTTGCGAGGACCCGAAACCATCCATCTCGACTAACAACTGATTCAGCGTGTTTTCTCGCTCATCGTTGCCGCCAGCAAAACCTCCTCTCCCACGTTGTCGGCCAATCGCGTCGATTTCATCGATGAAAATGATCGATGGTTTTTGTTCCTTCGCTTTGGCGAACAAGTCTCGAACTCGAGAAGGACCGACGCCAACAAACATTTCCATAAAGTCGGATCCAGAAATAGATAAGAACGGAACGCCAGATTCACCCGCCGTAGCTTTCGCCAGTAACGTCTTCCCAGTCCCTGGCGGACCAACTAACAGAGCACCTCGAGGGATCTTCGCGCCCAACTTTTCATACTTTTCCGGCGTCTTTAAGAAATCGACAAACTCCATGATTTCCTTCTTGGCCTCGTCGCAGCCGGCGACGTCTTTGAACATCACTTTCGGCGCGTTCTTATCGAGAGTGGCAACCGTCGCTTTACCAACGTTGAAAATACCTCCACCGGGTCCACCACCACCGCCGCCAATGCCACCCATACCGCCAACCGCGCCTCTGCGCATAAAGTACAACCATCCGGCTAAAATGGCAATCGTCGGTAACGCGCGCAAGATTTCCCCTTGCCAATACATTTCGGAGACGTACGTCACCGGGACGAATTTCGACGATTCTACGCCCATGAGTTCTTGAGCTTCTTCCATTTTCCGTTCGAAGGTTTCCAGCGAACCGATGTTGAAGGAAAACTTGTGCGTTTGTTGATTCTGTTGTTGATTTTGTTGTTGCGCCTGTTGACTTTGATTTTGTCCGAGAGTACCGACGCCAAATCCTCCGGAATCGTAGCCGTCCGCGACTGATCCACTCGTCGCAGTGCTGCTCCCAATCGACATTAAACTCGCACCACTTTTATTCTTCAAGAAAACTTTCGCGGTAGATTTATTCGACACTTCGATTCGATCGACCAATCCTTGCTCCAAGAGTTTCGTCTTGAACTCTTGAAACGAGATTTCTCTCACGTCCGACTGCCCGGCTCGAGAGAAAGACACGCCCAACGCGAGCAAAAGAAGTAAACCTAACTGCCCGGCGACTTGTTGCGACTGCAAAAGCTCCGCGAACGATTTCGGTTTCTCCTCGTTATTATTGTTGTTCCCGCCCGTCTTCTTATCGTTGCCTCTCTTGCTCCCGCCCGGAGGCGCCGTGTTCCCGGTGCTCCCGTTCGAATTATTATTACTACCACTACTACTGCCGTTACCACCACCATTGCCGAGTTTACCGTTCTTCGACGCTTTCAAAATCTGGTCCGCTTTTGCCGCGTTCTCGGCGGCTTTCGCGGATTCCTTCGACGTCGCCGACGCCACGGGGTTTCCTTTTTTGGGAGCCACGCCGCTGCCGCTACTCTTGGCGTCGTTCGAAGCGGCGCTGAATTTTCTCTTCCCACCAACGCCTCCTCTTCCAAATCTTCCCGAAGAAGAAGCCGCGAAACCGCGTTGTCGTTGTTGTTGTTGTCGTTTCAAAGAGGCGAGGACCCCATCTTCTCCTCCGAAGAAGAAAAGCGCGTTTCGTCGTCCTCGTTTCAGCAAAGAAGAACCAGCGGCGGAAGCGGCAGCAGACGGCGCGGCGGTGGTTGCGGTGGAAAAGAGAGAGGAAGAGACGACGTTTTTAGTAGTGGAAGTGGCGCCAAAAACCAAAAACGACGCTCGTCTCGCCGCGCGGCGTCCAATCGTCATTTTTGCGACGACGACGACGATAACAACAACAACGACGGTACGGTGAAAATAAAGGCGCTGTTTTTGTAAAAGTCGGACGCCCGCGCTCACGGTGAGGCGATGATGACGACGATGATGTGTGTGTTTTAATAAGAGCGAAGAAGAGAGAAAGTGAATGAAGACTCTAGACTTTTTTTGAGACGTGTCATCCTTTTCACAAAATTTTTTTTTTTCGATGTACGCGACGCGGAGCGCCGTTGTTCTTGACGTCGCTCTGATGCTGCGGTTACTGCTACTGACTACTTCACGTGGTGGTACTCTACTTTTACAACACTTACTTAATACTTGAGGTTCGTATTTTTTAAAAAACAAGCACTTCTCTTACTCCTCTTTTTCATCTTCTTCTTCTTCTTCGGACGAGGAGGAGGAGGACGGAGAGGAGAACAACCAGTCGTTTTCGAATTTCTCGAACCCTTCGACGAGAACGAGACTACCTCCCGCGTCGAGAATCTCTCTCGCTCGTTCGAGTTTACTGGAACCGGGATTTTCGCCTATTAAGAGTATGTCGGTGGATTTGGCGAGCGAGGAGGAGACGGAACCGCCGAGGCGTTCGATGTCCCGTTGGATTTCGGAGCGGGTTTTCGAAGACGTCGGGAACGTGCCGGTGATGCAGACTTTTCGACCGAAGAGTTTACTCGGGGTCGCATTTGTCGAGGAGGAGGAAGTAGACGAGGCGTCTCCTCCGACTGGGAGAATTTTGACGCCGTTGTCCAAGATTCTTTGCACTTCGTTGGCGTTGTTCGGCTCGCTCCAAAAGTTGGCGATGCTTTTCGCGACGATATCACCGACACCTTCGACCGCTTCGAGAGAGATTTTGATGTTATTTCTGTCGTCGTTGTCGTCGTCCTCGTCCACACTACTCCCGGTTTCGTGATACCTCACTGCCGCGTGTTTGAACTTGTCTAGACTTTTGTACGTCTTCGCGAGTTCCTTCGCCGTGGCCTCGCCCACGAAAGGTATTCCTAAAGCGTATATGAATTTTGCCAACGGAACGCCGTTCGTTTTCACGTCGTTGATGGCAGCGAACATGTTCAACGCGTTTTTCGTAAAATCGTATTTTTTCTTCTGAGAGGAATTCTCGTAACGCGCCCATACGGGAGGAAGTTCCTCTTTGTTTCTATTCGGTCCGTAAAATCTTTCCTCCAGCGTGAAAATATCCGACGTGCGCTCGATGGCGTTCGTCTCGAAGAGTTTTTCGATTTGCTTTTCTGCTAAACCGCGAATGTCTAAAGCTTTTTTGGAAGCAAAATGCGTCGTTCTCGCGGTTCTTTGCGCCGGACACTTCAAACCAGCGTTGCATCGAATAACCATGCCGTCTTCAGCGTCTCGAGAGACGAGCGAGTTGCAACACGGACACAACATCGGCGCGGCGTAAGCAGAAGCGCCACCGAGATTTAACGACGATGACGACGATGATAAACCTAGTGCTGCTCCGAAAGAAGAAGAAGAAGAGGAAGAATCGTTCCCTTCAGAACTCGTTATCCGTTCAGCATCAGTGGCGACGCGAATAATTTTTGGAATGACATCCCCAGCTCTCTCGACGACGACGTCTTGGCCAATTTGAATCTTCTTGCGTTCAATTTCGAAAAAGTTATGCAACGTCGCGCGACGTATAGTTGCTCCGTTCAACTCGCACGGTTCTAATATAGCTACTGGTGTCAGCACACCGGTTCGTCCTACTTGAACCTCTATAGATTTCAACGTCGTTATTGCAACATCCGCGACGAACTTGTGCGCGATTGCCCATTTCGGCGCTCTCGCGTCGGAACCGATTCGATCGCGCAAACGCGTTTGGTTTATTTTATACACGATGCCATCGATTTTGTGCGAAAGCGTGTCTCTCAGATCATGCGTTTTCGCGTGGAACGCGAAGAGCTCGTTCAAATCAGAAGAGACCACGCTCCTGGTTAAACATAAATCGGAAAACCCCCATTCTCGACACTTTTCGTAAAACTCTATTTGCGTCTCGAACAACGCCGCGCGTTCTCCTCCATCTGTGCCCCATCCGTGCGGTATGAACGATAAAGGAACGTCTACGTTCGCTTCTTTCATGCGCATGACCCCTGCGGCAGCATTTCGTGCGTTCTTAAACGGAGTTTCTCCGTTTGCGATTTTCATCTCGTTTACTTTTTCTAAAGCGTCTTCTTCCACGTACACCTCGCCGCGAATCTCAAAGACTTCCGGGTAAGTCGACGATCCTCCTCCTCCTCTTCCTCTCAATTCTCTCGGCACATCTCTACAAGAAGAACTCAACACGTGTCTCGTGATATCTTCGCCAAATTCACCGTCTCCGCGACTCAACGCTCTGACTAACTTCCCGTTTTCGTACCGCAAACTCGCAGATACGCCGTCGATTTTCAATTCGGCGCAATACTCTATCGATTCTATTCTTTCACCCGCTCCCGCCGCCGCCGCGGTTGTTACTGCTAAGCTCTTCCTCGCTCTCTCGTCGAATTCTCTCACTTCATCTTCGCTGAACGCGTTCTTCAAACTTTGCATCGGCGACAAGTGCTCGTACTTCCTATACTCAAAAGACGACGACGAAGAAGAAGAAGCCAACCTCCCGCTCCCCACGCGCGAGTACAACCCGTCGTCAAATTTCCCTCTCAACTCCTCAAATCGCTTCTCCACCGCTTCAAACTTCATCCGCAACAAATCGTACTCGCTATCCGCCAGCGTCTCTTCCGCTCGGTCGTAATACAGCTCGTCGTTCTCCGAGATTTTCTTCGATAAATCTCGTAAAATTTCGCTCGCCCGCGACGCGTCTTCGATCGAACGCGCGAACCGGTTGGCTATTTCCTGCGCGTTTTGAGGCAAATCATTTTCTTCTCCTCCTCTTTCTTCGTTAAAATCATCTCTCTCGCGCGCAGCTAAAGAAGAGGAAGAATGAAAGTGCGATTTAACGACGTTGGATAAAAATCGCCTCTCGCTTATTGTTCTTCTTCTTCTTCCTTTCAAAGCGTTGGTCGAAGAGAAGAAGAGAAATTTCCTCGTCGTCGTCGCTGTTGTCGTTGAAGTCATCGAGCGACCTGGCTTCTCCCCTCCTATCGTCGTCGTCGCTGCTGCTGCTGCTGCTGCTGCTGTTTGTGGCGGCGGTGTTCTTTCCGCTCCAGAGAAGAAGAGCCGCGCGAAGAGCGTCGACGACGAAGACGACGACGAAGACGTTGTTATTAAATTCCTTTTTGAAACGACTTTGCGTTGTTGCAACGAGAGGAAGAGGCACAACTTTTTGCGCATCACACGCACAAGAAGAAGAAGAAGGAAGAAAGGAAATTGCTCTCTCTCTGCTCCGCGTGCCAACTTCGCTTTGGCGTTTTCTTCTTCCGGCGCGAGAAGAGAAGCGGTGCGTTTGTGTTGTGCTTTTTAATGACGAAAATTTTTCCCCAACAACAAAACAAATTCAACGAACTTTCCTCATAAATAATAACACACAAACAATGTCGGCGGATGATGATGTTCGCGACAAAAAACACACGGGAAAACGCCAGCGAGACCGAGAACTGCGCCTCGAACGCGTGAATATTTTAAAATCCATCTCCAGTGGCGCGTTGAGAGACGCATCGGTGCTCTTTTCGGAGCAGTTGTGGAACGGCGTTTTTGACGCGTTCTCGTTAGAGGTGAACCATTTCTCGCAACAACTGGGGACGAAAGAGGCGAGAAAGAAAGCGAACGCGTTCGCGTTCGGCGTCGAGGACGAAACGTACGTGCGAGAAGAAGTCGCGAAGCACAAGAAAAGAGTCGTCGAGGACGGGTACACGATTTTACCGATCGCGGAAACCGCGAGAGAGAATCAGATTTTTGATTCGAAGAAGGAGTACGAGTGTCAAACCGGGTGGCAACGCGAATGCGAGAATTTGAAGGACGCGATTGAATATTTAGACCGGGAGATTGGATTGAATCCAACGTGGTCGCTGGTGTTTGACAATTTTTGGACTCTGGCGAGACGCGTGGAGAAGCTCGTGCAGGAGATTTCTGGTGGCGAAGAGAATCGCTTGAACTTTGACGCGCTCGTGTGGCGCGTGGAGAACGAGACGGAGGAAGGAAGAACGATGAACGACGAGAAGAAGAACAAGATGACTGCGTTTACGCCGCACAGAGATCGACAACCGAAAGGTGAAGATACGAGGAAGAGTTTTCGAGAGGACGAGACGCCAAAGTATTGCACGATTTGGATTCCTCTGACGAACGCGACGTGCGAAAATTCGTGTTTGTACGTCATTCCGCGGAAGTGCGACGAAGGGTACATGGACGGCGACGACGACGCAGATTTAGAAAAGACGCCGTTGGAGAAATGTTTGAAAGATAAGAAGGCGTACCAGAACATCACCGCGTGTCCAGTGGAGGTGGGCGAAGCGGTCGTTTTCAGCCACAGAACCATACACTGGGGAAGCAAACCGAGAGATAATTACGAAGGCGAACCGAGAGTGAACGTGTCTTTCGGCTTTAGCGACGATTCGTTCGAAAAGGCGTACTTGAAAAACAGAAACAACGTGAAAGTGACCGAGGATCAAGACGACGTGAAAAGTTTGCCGACGTTGAAAGAGAGATTGGTGTTGATCGCATCGCAAATGATCGTGTATCACGAAAGGTTTCCGCCGAAGAACTTCAAGGCGTTGAAACTGTTGAAGAAAATACACGATTCCGGCAAGAGTTTCTTGGACGAAAGGTACTGTGAAATCATAGAGACGGAGTATATACGAGCGACGAGCATGTTAGCCGGTAGCAATAGTGGGCGTGAGAATGATGACGAAGATGATGAAGGAGACGAAGACGAAGACGATGAATTAGATAACGCTTTAGATGCCATGCTCGATGCCAAAGCGAAAGGTCGCGGCGACGATTTCGAGGACGATTACGAAGACGAAGATGACTTCGAGAACGATCCAAACCCGGACGATTACAGCGATAGCGATCCAGAACGACCCTACGAAGCGACCGAGGAGGATTTATTTTTTGGAAACGCCACGGAAGAGGAGATTATCACTGCTAAAAATAATCATCGCAGAAGCATCGGGAAAGAAGAGCTTCCGATGCCGAAAGAACGAGAGGCGTCGAAAGTAAACGTGAGGGAACATTGCAGCGAATTTTTAAAGAGACCAGAGAATAAAGACAAAGTGGATGAAGTAAAGAAACTCCTGGGCATCAAGAGTTGATGAAAAAGTATCATCATTCGCATCATGTAATATAGTACAACATATATGAGGTAAAATCATTAAACAATCGCACCCGACATGGCGCATCTATTGACGTATTCGATACCCGCGACGTTCGTCAACGCTTCTTCAAACATGGAAACAAAATGTCGACCCGGCGAGCACATGCCACCAGATTCTGAAGATGCGTGGGGTAAAATATCGTACGCGGCGTCCGATGCGTTCGGAGGCGAAGAGAGTCGGTACGACACAAACACTAAGACGAGGTAGACGAACAAGATCGGTACTACGACGATTGCGAGAAACATGTGAGAGGTATTTCTCATCCCTTTATTTCTATTCGTCGTCGTCGTCGTCGTAGCCGCCGCCGCTGCCGCTTTGTTTGTGCTCGTGTTCGATGTCAACGGTATGGTCGAGACCAAAGGCATCTCAGATGGTTTCCTCCCCAATTCTAATTCAAGCTTTCGCATTTTTTCAGCCGCATTTTCCAGAGCAACTTCTGCTCTGAGCTTCGTTTGTGCCATTGAATCTCTCTCGAACCGCGCGCGTTTCGTCTCCTCTTCAGCTAACCGCTTCGCGCTCACCTCTCGGTCGTGCGCGTGTTGGACCTCCTCGTTCGCTTTCTCGACAACGTCGTCGGCGTACTGTTTCGCCTCGACGCATTCCTGTTTTGACTCTATAAGCTCGGCTTCGAGTGCGCGCATTTGTTCCGCGTGACTGTCTTCGAGTCTTTCGATGTCTCGTTCGAGCTTGGCGATGGCTAATTTTTCCTCAAAAGCATTGAAGTTGGCCATGCTCTTCTCTTCGTACGTCTTCTCGGGTTGACTCTTTGTCGGACTCTTTTTACTTCCGCCGAAGAAACTCCTCCCACCACTGTTTGCGGTGCCTTTCAACTTTATCGCCGTAATCTCCGCGGCTTTCGCGGCAACGGTATCTTCCAATCGTTTAATTTCCGCCAAAGCCTTCTCTAACTTGCCTTCTAAACTCGATCCGCGAAGCTTCAGCATTACCATATTTTTCGTCTTGGCCACAACCGTCGCTCTCGAGACTTTCTGCGCCTCTTCCGACGCGCGCAGACGCGCGTGCACTTTTTCGTGTTCGTTTTGAAGCCATTTGAAATCAGCTTGAGCGTCCGCGAGCTTTTGCGAAATCTTTTGAACGGCGGCTTTGGCGCTGACTTTACCGGCGGGCGAAACGACGTGAGCGTTGTTCTTGTCGTTGTTTTCGCTGGCATTCGCGATCGATGCCAACTCGTTTTCCAGCTCCAGCTTAGCCGAAGTGATCCGTTCTAACTCGTTTTCTAACCGGTCTTTTTCCTCTCTGAATTTCTCGGATGCCTTCTTTATCTCGCTCAGCTCGCTTTTCCTCTCTTCGTTCTCCTTCTTCAACATCGCTTCGCTTAATTCCACCTGTTCCAACTTAAACCTCAAATCGTCCGCCATATTTTCAAATTTGACCATCTCTTCCTCCGCTTTTTTCCCTCTCTCTACTAATTTGAGCGTCTCTTTCCTACCTCGATCGATAATCTCTCTCAATTGAAACTCGATTTGTTCGAGGTCAGAAAATTTCGCTTGGTCTTCCAGCTGTTTTTGCCTCAACGCTTTCACCTCCTCGTTGGCGGCGTCCGCGGCAAACTCCAAACCAGGCACTCTAGCGACATCTAATTCGAGTTTGCGACACAAGTCTTCGTATTTATTCTTTTGTTCGATGGCGTCCAAACACTCTTTCGTTTTCTCCGCTTGCTCGATTTTCAATCGAGCGCATTCAGCTTTCGAATCGTTTAATCTTTTTGTCGTCGAGTTCAACTCGTCGTTTAACGTTTCCGCTTTTTCAACTGCCTCGCGGCACTGTTGAGTCATCTCCTCTAACGCTCTCCTCGTTTCGTTGTTTTGTTTCTCTCGCTTTTCGTTGACGAGTTTTAATTTTTCTTGGAACGTGCCGTCTTTGGTTTGAAGTTTCTCGACTTTCTTTTCAAAAGCTGTTCGCGCGATAATTGCAGCGCGTTCGATGTCTTCTTTCACCGTTTCGATTGCTCTGACGTTTTCTTCCGCTAAGTGTCTCTTTTCGATTTCTTTATCCAATTCCTGGCGCGTGGATTCTAAGGAGGCTTTCAAATCTGAAATTTCACGCTCAGAGACGATGCGAGACTCGAATACCTTCTTGGAAGCGTGTTGCGCTTCGCTCAATTCTTTGAGCAGAGCATCGTTTGCGTCTCGTAATTGTTCGCTTTCCTCCGCGAGCTTTGTCTTTTCGTTCTTTGCGACTTCAAATTTGGACTCTACTTCGTTTTTCGTTCGTTCAATATCCGCGCATTTTTCCGCGAGCGCCTTCAATTTCCCTTTCTCTTTGTCAACCGCTTCGTTCAAATGCGCTATTTCCGAGGATTTCGATTTCAAATCTAACTCGCTCGAGGCGAATTTTGCCTTCAAGTCAGATAACTCCTTCATCACCGAATCGCGATCGTTTCTGGCTTTCTCGTCTCTTTGTTCTAACAAGCGTTTTTCGCCTCGTAAGATTTCTACGCTCTCCGACAATTTTGCCGTTTCCGAAGCTCGCAACGCGTTTGATTCTGACAACGCCTTGCGATGCGTTTCTGCGTCCACGTCGCGCTGTTTCTTCACGTTCTCGAGTTCGTTGCGCAACGCATCATTCGCGATTTTCAAATTCTGCAAATCGTCAACGCTTTGGGCCATGGTGCGTTCCGCCGCGTCTAACAAACTCTGCTGCGGATCGTTTTCTTTCATCGTCGACGAAGAAGAAGCCGCGGCGGCTAACTTCCGCATCAATATGTTTTCCTTGTTGCGGAAGGAAAGAGGCGTTGCGCTTCTGAGCGACGAACGACTGGTATAAAAGTTGTTGCTGTTGCTGTTGTTCATGTATCTACGGCTATTACTAAACGGCGGCGAAAACTCGCTCGAGTCTGCGCGCATCGTTTGGCCTCTCGGCGGTGAGAGGGATATCGAGGGTATCCCCGGCGTGTGCGATGGAAGATGATGATGCGAGGACGTCGTCGTCGTCGTCGTCGTTGATGATGTTTCCTCTTGTTGTTGTCTCGCTGAAAATAGCGTCTTTTGTACCGCGTCTTCTTCTTCCGTCGTTTCAATCGAACCGTCCGCGCCTCTGTTATTCGCATCACCACCCCCACTCGTCGGCATCGTCGTCGTCGTCGTCGTCGTCTTCACCGGTCTCGGCGTCGACATCATCAGTAATTTCTCCTCCAATATCCTATTCTTCCTTTCCATCTGTTCCATCCGTTCCTCGAACACCCGCTCGCGTCTCTCGATAGTCTCAGAGCTCAAATCGATGAGCCTGTCGGCCAATTTCATAGAATCTTTCGCCGATAACGGCGTCGTGGTGCTGATCACTGCCATGATCTCGTCATCCAGCGTATCGAGAAACTGTTTCGAATCATCTCTCCTCCCGCCCATCGTCGTCGTCGCCGACGCCGCGGGTTTCGCGGCGCACTTCTCCAAGAAGAAGTCCATTATTATCCCACGCGGAGAGTGTTGAGAGACGGGGAGAAATTTCAAAAAAAGAACTCCCCTATTTTATTGTGTACACGTGCATATGCGCGATGATGATGTGTTTTTAAATGCGAGCTTTTAAAGAACCGCGCGTGCGTCGTGTGTGTGTTGCGCTTCGTGTGTTTGCGAAAAGGCGGTGGTGCGCTGGTCGTCGTCGTCGTCGTCGTCGTCGGGGAAGAGAAATTTGACGCTTTTGGAAAGCTTTTTAAAGACTGATGAGTGAGAGTTTTTGCCCAAAAACAAGTATTTAGGGTTTCAGAAAAATCGAAAAAAAGACGCCGGTTTCTTTTCTGTGTCGTGGGCAAAAAAACAAATGCGACATGCGAAAAGACTTCACCAAACACCAAACACTTCACTTCACTCGCGCGCGCGCGAGAGAGAGAGAGAGAGAAAGAAGCGAAGATGATGTCGCCTCTCGCTGCGAAACTGAGCGCGACGCGCGGATTCGTTTTTGTCGGAGGAGGAGGAGAGAGGAAGAACGCTCGCGCAAAAGTGCGGGTGAGCGCTTCTTTTTCTTCTTCTTGGGAAGGTAAAAATACGAGCTCGTCTTCTTCTTCTTCTTCTTCTTCTCCCGAAGAAGAGAGAGAAGAAGAAGAAGAAGAAGAAGAGACGCGATCTCGGGAGGAGAGCGAGAGCGGCTTGGAAAAAGCGGGGTTTGTGAACGAGGAGCGCGCTCTGGTGAAAGTCGTAGTCGATAGAGTGGTAAGAATAGAAGAACAAGAAGATTTCAGCTACGATTGGGCACCGGTCGTTTTAAGAGCTTTAGATGGTTCCGATCGCGTGATACCGGTGTTTAGCGGTAATAAAGAGAATTCAATCCTGAGCGTGCTTTTTAACGAGGTAAAAAAGAGAAAGAAACACGGTAAAGAGAGCGACGAAACGATTACGTTTCATTCTTGGGAAGGGAGGATCCACGCGGGATTTGAAAACGCCGAAGCGGTTGTCGTGTGCGAACGAGGAGTAGGGACGACGCCGCTTGAACTCGACGAGGACGAGATCGACGGTGAGAATTTGAGATCGATGTTTGAAACCATATTGAAAGAAGCCGTCGAAAGGTCTGGCGTAGATTGGGAGAGTTTGGCGAAGTGGCAAGCTATAGCGAGAGAAGAAGAAACTTCTTCTTCTCGCAACGAGAAGAGTAGGTTTTCGATCAAAATTGTCGACTCGAACGGCGCAATCAACACGAGAGATTGGCAAGTGCTGCGATCTATTTTGCGGAAAGAAATTTTGACGCGGTCTCGAAAAACGTACGATTTACCGAACGACTCCGAAGTTCTTCTGAGCTTACTCGTCGCGCTCGTGAAAAATTTGCCAATCTACGTTTCTCCCGAGGTTTTGCAAAAATATTCCATGTCTTACGAATGGGGAATGACGTACAGAAGAGGCCATTCCGCGCCAATCCCGAAATGGAAGCAGCGCATTATATTTAACGACGACGGGATTGGTGAAGAGTCGTATTATGATGGATACAAACCGTGGTACATCGAAGTATTCAAGACTTACGATAAGGCGACGAAATTTTCAGCCGATGGGAAGAATAGTCCCATGAAGAAGAGGAAAAACGGGCCGATGTACCGTCGAGAGTTGGATCAACTGATTCTCAAAAGACTCGAGGTTGCTCTTTTCATCCGGGGGCGCTTTATCAAAGATGGAAAGCTGGAAGACGACGGTTTAATGGCTTTATATCAACACCCGCGCCTCAAAAAACTCGCAGACGAGATCAACGAAATTTTACCCGTCGAGAAGAGATGCGGTGCGGCGAAGAAAATAATCGACTTGGAGGTTGCCGTTCAGAGAGAGGATTATCAAGCAGCCGCGGAGTTGAGAGAAGATTTGCGAAAATTGAACAACATCACGTGGATATATCTCAGAGGAAACCAAGTGAACCCCTTCGACGATTGATGGCGATTGGTTTTACCACCACGCGAAAGAGTGGCATAGCGCGCGCCATAGAGAGAGAGAGAGAGAGAGAGAGAAAGAGAATGAGAGACACATGAATACTCGCTTGGATTGAGTTGTATAAAATTTTGCATCGCACATAATGAAAGAGATTCTCTTCTTCTTTCACGGCGCTTCCGGTTCTTTTTGGTACGACCCACGATCTCTCGCAAAGTTCTCCGCCGCCGGGTTGTACGACTCCCTCGGCGATCTCACGCCGAACGATCTCGGCTCCGACCCGTACACCGTCGCCCCATAATACTTCAAAACGTCTTCTGGATAAATCCCTTTCTCATCGACGAGACCGTATTTACCCATCGCTTTCGCGTACGATAACGGCGTCCAATCTTTTTCCGTTCTCGCGTCCAAGTCTGCGCCATACTCGTACAAAATCTTTACCATCTCCGGCCCGCCGTCGATGGCCCAAAACAACGTCAAATCGCCAACGTGATTTTTATAGTTTGGATCGGCTCCGGATCGTAACAACGCCTTCGTCGCTTCCAATCGACCTCTGTGGCACGCGCACATCAAAGGCGTGTACCCTTCTTTCGACCCGTACGCCCTCCCAAACTCAAAATTCACATCCGCGCCTTCCTCGATTTTCTTATACACCAACTTCACGTCGTTCTTGATCAGAGCCAACAACAACTCCTCGGTTTCTCGAGAGGCTTTGTGTACGTCTTTTCCTCTCGCGTCTGGCTTGTAATCTGGATGGTGCGAACCTTTCCCGGAATCCCACTGCGCTTCGTAGGCTTCCTCGATGTCCTTTTGGCTGTTGAGTGAGAGAGAAAGAGTGTGTGTGTGTGTGTGTGTGCGTGTGAGAGAGAGAGAGAGATCACGCGCGGTTGTGCGTTCGGTCACACGAGGCGAAGTGAGATCTCATTTTGCATTCGCGCGCGGGCGTTTTTTTTTCAAGCGTGCGAGAACGAGAGGAGAAAAGAGAGAGCACTCGTCGCATTATTCGCGCGGGTAGCAAATCACTAAAGACATATCGCACCGTTTCGCCATGATGGTATCCTGTGTGTGTGCGCGCGCGCATCGTCCGTTTTTGTTTGATCGGAGAAAAAAAGGAAAGATTGATTCGTTAGGGGATGAGAGATTGAAAAAAAACGAAAACGCGAAGAAACGAGGAGGCGCGATGATGATGCGCGCAACGAATTGAAGACCGCGTTTTAGACGCATCGAACGAACGGCGCACCATTTGAGACATGATGGTTAGATCTTCTTTTTCGTTCCGCTTCTGAGAAGAGAAATAGTAACGAGAGAAGAGTAAGTGTGCGGTGCTTAATAATGATGGAAAACGCTTCTTTTTTTTTTCTTTTTTTTTCTTTTCTAAACTCGGAGCAAAATTGAATTTGAAGCAGAGGATACCGAACTCGCGTCGCCGGCGTCGCTAAACTTACCGCTCCATTTCAAAGAAGAGGCGAAGGACGTGCCTTCCCTGGCTGGGACGGCGGCGTTGAGCACGGCTTGAACGGCTAAATGTTTTGCGGTAGAATGGTTTGGTGATCTTTCTTCTCTTTCGGCGTCGTCGTCGCCGTCCTCTTCTCTCTTCGCGCTCATCTTCTTCTTCCTCGAGGAGGAGGAGGAGGAGGCCGAAGAAGAAGAAGAAGAAGAAGAAATTGCGTTTTGCAAAACGCACACTGCATCTCGAACGTCTGTTCTCGTTTCCATGGTCTTAATTTTCGCCTCGCTCGCGAAGACCATGTCTGCTTTCTTTGGGCTCGACTTTGCGAGAGAACGCAAGGACGCTAGTAGCTTCTTTTCGATGTTTGCCGCGCGATCGAGACGTTCTTTCTTACTCCTTTCGCTCTCAACTGCGCGCTCGTATTTTTTCTTCGCACAGGATAACGCGTGCGATTGAATCTTTTCTAGCGCCTCTTCGAGCGCGCGAAGCTCTTGATCTGAAATATCGTGGGCGCGAATAGCGTCGCGTAATCGAGATTCGGCAATTTCTTTTTTCTGTCTTGCCTCTTTCACCCTCTCTTCGCGTCTGAGCACATCCGGCGTTTTCTCCGAGGACTTGCCTCGGATGCGATGCATCAAAGCGACGTTGGATTTTTCCACGTCTTGGATGGCTGAAGAGAGACGATCGGTATCGCGTTTGGTTTCTAATAATCGCGCGCTCAGTTCCTTGATTCGCGCCTGTGCTTTCAAGATGGACTGTTGCGCGGTTTCGTGCATTGCCTCGCGTCGTCGACGCTGTTGAGAATCGCGACCATCGCCGTCACCCTCGACGACGTGATGAGCGTTCGTCTCCGAGGAATAAGGCGCAACCAACAAAATTTTCTCGTATCTCGACTTCGCGTTGTCTCTTTCCATCTCCGCTTGATTCGCGACTTTCACCAACATCGATTTTTCTTTCAAAGCTTCTTTCAATTTTACATTCACAACCTCTTTCCTTCTGCGCTCGAACGACGCCAACTCCTCTCGAAACGAATCTTTCAACGTCGCTTCATTTGCAAACATACGATCGCACGAATCGTCTTTTTCCAACAGTTTATTCGCCTCGTTTCCGCAGTGCTGTCTCAAAAAGTGTAACTCGACCAGCGCGTTATCTCTCGAATCTCTCGCCGCATTGCTCCATCTCTCCGCCGCGGTCGCTTCGATTTTTGCATTCGCCAAAACATTCTTCTCGAATCGTTCGGCGTCGCATTTGCTTTGTCTCGCACTCAATCGCGCTTTACTCAAAGCTTCCTCGACTACTTTTTCTGCGTTGAGTAACGCGCTGTATTCTTTCTTCGCCTCCTCCACGGTCTTTTCCATTTTCTGAACTTTTTTCTGTAGCATCTCAAATTGTTCGCTCGAAACGCCGGCTTCCGGCAAAACGCCTTCTTTCCTCTCCAATTTTCGTCTCAAACAGTTCACTCGGAATGCGTGCTGCAAAATCGTTTCGTTCGTTCGTTTTTCGGCCTCTGTGTTTTGCTTCAGCAACTCTTCCGCGTTTTGTTTTTGCGAATACGCCCCTGCTCTGAGCGCTCTCATGGTTTGCAATTTGCGCGATTTCTCGTTCGCCTCTTCTCTCGCTCTCGTGGCGTCGCGTTCAGCCACATCGTGCGCTTTCCTTGCAGATTTCAAAATCTTCTCGCATTCCTTTCTTTTCACTTCCAAATCAAATTGCTTTTCAGTCGCCGTTTGTTTCTTTCGTTCCTCTTCGTATCGTTTCGTTAGCGTTTCGCGATGCGACTCCTTCTGCGCCTCCAACCTCGTCGCTTGGTCGCGTAGGGTTTGCTTCGTCAACGATAATCTCTCGTTCGCCAATTGCGCGACGTCCGAGGCTTGTTTCAGAGCTCTTCTCTGGTACTCCCACTTTTTCTTCGCCTCTTTTAGCCTATTCTTTTCCATCTCGCGCGTATTTTCGCTTTTCGTGTGCATGCGTTTCGTCTTTTCGAACTCGCCTTTGCTCGTTTTGCGTCGCTTCTCCAGCTCTACACGTTTCGGTTGAATATCCTCCGAAAGTCTCCGTTTCGAGTCGTTCATCTCTAACTCCGCGTTCGTTTTGGCTTCAACGCCCGCGCGTTTCTCTTTCTCTCTTCTCTGCAATCCCAGCTCGGCATCGCGCAAACGATCGACCAGCGATTTCCGCCTGTCCATCGCCTCCCTCAACTCCCTCGTCAACCCTTTCCTGGAGGCAACCTCTGCCAAACGTTCCACGTCCGCGTTTTCAAAGTTCTCCATAGCCACGCGTAACTTTTTCGACAACTCGCCCAAGCATTTTTCGTGTTCTCTCTCTTGTTTTTCCATGAAATGATCTTGTTCCTCCGCTGCGCGTTCGAACGCGTTGACCACTTCTCTTCTCTTTTCCCACACGTCCGCGTTTCTCGTTTGCCTCTCGTGTTCCTCTTTCAGCTGCTCGAACGCGAACCTTTCGCGCACGATTCGTTTCTTCAGATGTATTTGTAACTCTTTTTCTTCCTCGATCGCGACTTCTCTCTTCTTCCTCTCTCTTTCAATTCTCACTTTTTCTAACCGCGCGTTTGCCAAACGCTCCGTCTCGTTCTCCTTCAATCTCGCGTACTCCTGCAAATGCATCTCCAACCGTTCCAACGCTTTACCGACGTCCTTTTGGTGCTGCTTCATCAAATACGCTCTGTTCGCGTGCCTGCACGCGTCCTGTTCTCGTTTAAAAACTTGCTCCACGTGTTCCGCGATGGCCTCTTCCAACGCTCGATTCCGAGCGTTGGCAAACCTAGGAATCATCGTCGTCGCAGTAGTCGTGGTCGTTTGCAGCGCATCCATTTCCGTCGCTTCTTCTTTTCCTTCACCGAACGCACTTACCCTCTTCTCCATCTATCGCTTTTTTATCAATGCGCCCCGCGTCACGCGTGTTTGTGCCGATGAAAAAAGAAAAAATCTGAAAAGAAAGGAATTTTCTCGCTAAAAATAGAATGCGGTTTCTTTTGACTTTCGAAAAGCGCGCGCGCGCGACATCGACATCAAAACATCACACACATACAACAACTCTTTACTTTACTCCAAAAAGAAGAAGAAGAAGAAGAAGAAGAAGAAGAAGAAGAACGTTTTAGTTATTCTCTCTCCTTTCCTCTTCTTCCCTCGCCAACTCCGCGATCGCTCTGTTCGTTTGCCTTTCCAATTTTTCCAACTTCTTCGCCACGTCTCGCTTCAAATCCCAATTTTGTTTCTTCGGGAGACTCGTCGTCGTCGTCGTCGTCGTCGTCGTCGCTTCTCCCTCTTCTTCTTCTTTGCCGCTAAACTTAAACTCAGGCGCGATCGCGTTCGGAAGAATCTCCGCTCGGCCTTCTAAGCTCGCGATGTCCTTCGGGACGTAGTTTCTCAGTTTTATCGTTCTCATTTCTTCTTCGTTTTTCCCATCATCGCCGCCGTCGTCGTCGTTCAGAGCTTTGTCGACGACATCGTCATCGGCATTTTTGGCAACTTCCCGTAACTTCTTCAAGCGCGCTCTGCGCTCCGCCGCGGATTCTCCCATTTTATTAAGAAGAGTGCAGTTATGTATATTCTGCGCGCGCGCGCGTGTGTTTGAAGCAAATTGGAAAAAAAAGTTTTCTTCACTTCACGCGATGACACTCAGCGCGGCGCTCAGAAGTAACAACTTTCGGCCGCTTTTTTTGAACGCTCCTCGATGCGGTGAGGATAGCGATAGTAATAACAGAGGAAGAAGAAGAATTAGAAGAAGAAGAGGTGAGGTTGACGTTACCAGCGGCGGCGTCAGTGGTGGTGGTGATACTAAGAGACGAGATTTTTTACTCCTCTCTTCTTCTTCATTCATCGCCGCGACGACGACGACGACGACGACGACACTTTTCGATTATTCGTCTTCTCGCGCGAAAGCGAAAGCGGCGACCTTAGGAGGAGGAGGAGAAAATAACGACGACGCAGATGAATTCCAATCGCCGCTGGTGAAAGCGTTGCTGAAACAAACCGAGGAGAATAAGAGTTTGCGGAAACTGCAGCTGGAAACGAAGTACTGCTTGCGACAGTCGCAGTTGGGAGTAGGTGATTGCGCGGATATCGACGAGGAGACCATTTTAAAGATACAGAAAGAAAGAGCGGAGAAGTTGAAGATGAAAGAGAAAGAGGGAACAGGCAAAAGAGAGACCGAAGACTGATTGTAATATATATGTATATGTGTGATGCGAAATACTCGTAATAAAACATACATCAAATAAGCTTTGTTTTATCGTTTTCGAAAGTGGTCCGGAAGACGACGTCCCAGGTACTTTGCGATATGCCGAAAATCAAATCCGGCGACTCGTAGTGATGGGTCATGTGTCTTCGCTTCACTCTTCGAGCGTATCGGGTGAAGATATTTTCGCCGCTGTTGTTGTTTTGTTCCTGGTCTTCTTTTTCAGAAGACGGGGTCTCTGTTGTTGTTGTTGTTGTTGTTGTTGTTGTTGTTGCTACTCCAGTTGCTGCTGCTGCTGCTAAGTGATGACACGCGTAGTGCGTCATGTCGTACGCGACGTATCCGGTTAAACTCCCCGCGATGACGAGTTTTGCCAACGCCGCGCCGCAGAGAAGACTATAGAAACTGTAAAACCCGAACGCAATCGGGATGGCTAAAACCGGTGGAAAGACTAAACGCAACGCATCCATGGGATGTTTGTGATGACAGCCGTGGAATAAGAAGTGGAAGGTGATGAAGAACGGCGAGTCAGCCGGAGGTTCTTTGTGGAACAAAAATCTGTGCATGGCGTATTCTTTGAACCCCCAGGCGAAGAGACCGAAACCAAACGCCGCGAGTTGCGAGAGTTGGGAAAACGAACTCTCCGAGCAATCTCGCGCACCTCTCCAGACGGTCCAAACAATCACCGGTAGCCAAATCAAAAGCACGACGTACCACGCCGTGACGGTGAGCGCTTCCATCCAATCCGCCTCGAAAAATCTCTGCTGCGTCCCGTCCGGAGCGGACGGTTCCGGGATGTGCGTCCACTCGAAATACTTTTCCTTCAACGAAGGCACCTGTTGTAACAAAGGCTTGTTGAAATTAATTCCGTACTCGTCGACCTCGTTTTCCTCTCTTTTCTCGTCTCGGTTCGCCGCAGCGGTATTCACGTCCTCGTACGACGCGCACGCGCTCAATCCTCCAATCGCGGCCAAACACGTCTCCGATTCGTCGCTCATACGTTCCACCGACGCGCACAAATCTTCTTCCGAAGAAGACGAATCGCTTCTCCTTCTACTCGACGTCGTCGTTGTCGCCGTCGCCGCAGCCGTCGTCATGTCCTCTTCGCTGCTCGCCGAGCTGCGAGGACGATGATGTCGGTGGTAACTCATCGACGACGACGACGACGACGAGAGAAACGAGTCGTTGTTGTTATTATCGGTAATATTAGTAGTATTCGAAACGACGTCTTCTTCTTCCTCTTCTAATCTTCTTCTTCTTCTTCTTCTTCTAATTCTCCTTCTATCAATAGCGTTGTTGTTGTTGTTGTCATAACTATTATTCGTATCATCCTCGCAAACGAGCCTCCCGACGACGTATTTATTCAGCATCTTCTCCGCGTTCCTCCCGTGCGAGATTTCTCGCTCGAACGCCACCGTCGCGTCTTTCCCTCTGTACTTTTCCAGCGCCCCGTTCCCGCCCGGATGCGAGAAAGAACTCACGTTCAGCACGGCACCATTGACGACGATCAAGAATAATTCCGAAGAAGAAGTTTCCAAAACCTCTTCGCGAGTAAACAATCGCAAAGAACTCGTCGTTTTCGGCGGCGGCGGCAGAGTTGATTTCGACGACGATGGAAAAAAGATAGAGGAGCCGCTCATCTTCTTCTTCTTCCAAAGAAGATTACTCATCTCTCTTCTTTATAAAACGTATTATATATATTATATATATCTAAACGCCAAAATAATCAGAGAGAGATATAAAGAGCGCGTGTTGTCTCTTCTTCTTCTTCTCGAATTCCTTTTTGAGATGAATAAATAATTTAAAAGTAGTAACGATTGAGTAGTGTGTCTTCGCGTGTGCGTGTCATGTGCGTGATGATGAGCCCCCGGATTTTATCTTTTTTTTTGAAGAAAACGACGATGCAGATTCGCGTTTTTTTGGCAAAAAGTGTCTTCACAAAGAACATTCACAACGAGAGGAGGCAAAAAACACGGCACGCGCGCGCGCTACTCTATCACTACCCCGCTTTACAAATAATTGTAGCAGCAGCAGTTCAGAAGAAGAAGTTTGGAGGAGGAGATTCTCGCTTTTTTCGATAGGAATATCTATAATATATATAAAGTTTTTGCTGCCGTGGGGAATTTTTTTTCTTTTTCCTCCATTTTGGGATATACCCTTTTCTCTCTCTCTCTCGACGAAAAGAGTTTCGTTTAAAGTTACACATCTCTGGTGAGAGGGGGCTTTTTTGTCTTTGTGTTTCTCTCTCTCTTTGCGTGAGAAGAACTGGTGTTGTTCTTCTTCGTCGTCGATACCATCATGGCGACGACGAGACAGAGGACTTCTTCCGCCGCTGCTCGACGACGGAAAGACGACGACGACGAAAAAGTTGTTGTTGACGAGAAGAAGAAACAAAAAAATAAAAAAGGAGAGGGAGAAAAAACAAAAACCACTTCTACTCGTCGCAGTGGTCGTCGTCGTCTGGGAAACGAAGAACAATCGGCGCACGAGATTGAAACGCAGAAATCTTTACAGCGAGACCACGACGAGCATTTTGAAGAAGAACACGAACCGTTTTTCTTCGGTCCGTACGCGATGCCGTGCCCGGAAGAGAGATACCGAAAATGGCTGTGCGCGGATTGCCCGACGTGTAAGAAAACGGACGCGCCGTTGTACGCCATTCACAACACGTACATCTTGAGCGGATATCGGACAAGGAATACGTTCTGGGACGCGTTCAGATCGATCTTTAAGAAACATAACGAAACGACAAATATTTGGACGCACTTGATTGGCATGATTTTCTTCTTTACGTTTTTAGTCAACGTGAAAGAGCCGGAGCGAGTGCAGATGATACCGGAGACGTGGGTGACCGGAGCGAGCGCGGAGAGAGTGTTGGGATTACAAATGACGCAAAGATGGCGCGATAAAGTCATAATGGTAGACGAAGGATTGAGAGAGGCGAGAAAGAGCTTCGTGAGGGAGAAGATTAGCCGCATGAGTGATAGTTATACAAATCATAATAATTATTATAATAACAAGGACGAAGAGAAAGCGCATTCGTCCTCATCGATTTCTTTCGCGGATGAAGATATCGAAACGAAAGAGATGGAACGTTCGATTGACTCGATATTAAGCGCATCAAAAAATTTGCGCGACCATTTGCGACGAGAGGAAGATAGACCCTTTAAAGAACTGAAGAGAGAAACGGCGATGTTTATAGAAGAGGCGAGAAGGTCGTTGCAGAAACATCAATCGTATAACAAGCAAAAGAAGAAGTACCAACAACAACGAAAACAAAAACGAGAAGAGGACGGGAGCGAAAAAAAAGACGACGACGATCAAGCGTTTGCAAAGGTCACCGAAGCTTTGAGAGAGGTGCAAAACGTTCTGGACGAAATCCCAAAAGACGTAGAGAGGTTAAATAAAGTCCCTCGATGGCCCATGCGCGTTTTTTTATTGGGCGCCATATTATGTTTGGGATGTTCCACGTGTTGTCACACCTGTTGCAACATTTCTGCACAAGTGTCCAGGCGGATGTGGAAAATGGATTATCTCGGGATTGCGATTTTGATCGTCGCGTCATTTTACCCGGTCGTTTACTATTCGTTCTATTGTTTGCCGGAATTGAGAGACTTTTATTTGTCGTGCGTGACGTGCCTAGGAGTGGCGGCTTTAATACCGACGATTTTACCGAGGTTTCAAAAGCCTTCGTGGACCCCGGTTCGAGCGGCGCTGTTCACCGCGTTGGCATCGTTTGGTTTCTTTCCTTGGTTTCATAACGTTTTCTTCGTTTGGAAAGTCGTACCGACCCCAATTTGGCACGGATTTTGGTTAGAATTACTCATGGGTTTCTGTTACTGCTCTGGAGCGTATTGTTACGCGTTGAAAATTCCAGAGAAGTATTGGCCCGGGAGATTCGACGTGTTTGGGTGCGGTCACAACATTTTTCATATCATGGTCGTCGCCGGCGCTTTGGTACACTACGAAGCGTGCTTAGTCTTAGAGCTCTGGAGAGATCACCACGCGTGCGAAGCGGACGAAGTGTTAATGCGCGACGCTTTGGTTTTCGGAGGCTACTTTGGCTTTCAAAAGTTTGACTTGTTCGCGAGTTTGCAGAAATACATCACGAAGTGAAGAAAAGACGAAAGTCAAAAAAAGTCAACATCACTCATCAAAAGTCAATATATTTATATAATCATAGACAGATAGATATAATTAACCAATCAGTCACACCGTATGTAATTCAATAAGCAACAAAAGTAGTATCAAAATCATTTCTTATGAGTAGTGCTCTGTTCTTTGAGCGACTGGAATCCTTCGTTGTATTCCTCGTTCGTTTAGCCTTTCGCGCCTGGACGAAAGTTTTCTTGTTCTCTTTCTCTAACGGCAGAACTGCAAAGAGAAACACATCAAGAGCAACACCAAAAAACGACAAAGAGCATAAGATACACGCTCTCATAAAGCACTTACGAGAGATTGAGCGGCACGAGGAAGAATTGAGCGTGAAGTTAGCTATCGCGCGGCGTCAGCTAAGCGAAGAAAAGATGAAAAACAACGGCAGCTGCCCCGCGCTTCGTAGCGGTAAGGCAGAGAGCGGCGCTCGCGAAAGCAGCGTCTCACTTCAATAAGTTTGTATTAATTTTATAATTATTAAAATTATCTTTCTGTAGTGTGATTTTCCTCCCACTCACACACACTCACTCTCTCTCCCAGTATACTTCCTCTCTCTAATGTGGTACTATTTTACCAGAAGACACAGTCGTCGTCGTTTAGAGTCTGTCTTCGTACTCACCCAACGGCGGGATGGCGTCCTTGAGACCTTTTCTCTTACGGATGTCGCCGATGATCTTACCAGCTTGGGTGGTAGCGTCGAGCGGATCGGAACCCAACATGTCCCAGTGATCAAACACACACTGCGGGAAGGCTTGGCCGCCAGTCGCGGCACGCAAGGTACCAGTAAAACCGAAGGATTCCATGACTGGCAAGTACGCCTTGATGTTGTAGATCGGCGTGCCCGGGCGTTGCGTTTCTTCGACAACCATACCTCTCTTTTGCGTAACGGTGGAGTAGATACCACCCAACGCTTGCTCCGGCGCTTGGATTTCAACCAAATACACCGGCTCCAATAAGCGCGGCTGCGCAGTAAGGCACGCAGCGTACAAGACTCTACGGCACGTCGGGATGATTTGGCCACCACCTCTGTGGATGGCATCCGCGTGCAAGACGACGTCGTGAATTTCAAACTTGATGCCGCGCATGTTTTCTTCCGCCATGACACCTTCTTTCGTCGCCCATTGGAAGGCAGCGACGCACGAATCCTTAATTTCGTTGACGTACTGAACCCCTTTACACATGTCGACAATCAAGTTCGGACCAGTGGTGTCCGGACCAAAGCACCAAATCTTCTTGGACAAATCTTTATCCCAGTTGAACTTTTCCGCTAAGTAGCGACCTCTCGCCTTGACTTCATCTCTCGGAGTGACTTCGCCATTGTCAATAGCCTCGGATAATCCGTCTTCCAATGGCGTAGCTTGGAAGTACAAACGGTTGTGCTTGTTCGGGGACTTGGACATGACCATGTGGTCGGAAGTGGCGTAAACAGTTTCTCTGAAGGAAACAACCGGATCAGAGATGCGAATCTCCGCGCCGCCCATGAAATCTTCTTGCAAATCCTTCAAGCAAATTTCCAAGTGCAATTCACCGGCGCCAGCAACAATGTGTTCGCCTGACTCTTCGATCGAGCATTGGACCATCGGGTCAGACTTGGACAATCTCTTCAAGCCTTCGACCAATTTCGGTAAATCTTGGGAGTTCTTGCATTCAACCGCGACGCGAACAACCGGCGAGACAGAGAACTTCATAGCCTTGATGGTGTGCGCTTCAACTTCGGATTCATCCGTAATCGTGGCGTTCTTTTGGATGAATTGATCCAAACCAACGCACGCGACGGTGTTACCAGCCGGGACATCATCGATAGAGTCTTGACGACGACCCATGCACAAGACGGTTCTTTGGATAGACTTGATGTACAAATCTTTCTTTTCACCCGGCACGTAGTTCGGGCCTAAGATTCGAACCTTTTGGCCAGTTCTGACGGTACCGGAGAAGACACGACCGAACGCCAAAAATCGACCCTTATCCGCGGTCGGGATCATCTTGGAGATGTACAACATGAGCGGACCCTTGGAGTCGCAGTTGCGGATACCTTCGGCGTACTTGTCATCGAGCGGGCCTTCATACAAAGTGTCCGCACGGTACTTTTGCGCAGTTTGCGGCGACGGCAAATAGTAGATAATCATCTCAAGCAACGCAACGTCGGCCGGCAACCACGTTTGCATGACTCTCTTCATGAGCGGTTTGCCCATCAAGTCCAAGTCAGCCGGCTTCAACTTGTCCTTGACTTGCAACTTTTCAAGCATCGGGAACAAAACATCCTTGTTGTCGTTCATGGCGGCATCAATAACACGTCTGATAGGCTCGTAGCAAAACTGAACGAAGGCTCTCATGCAAGTCTTGGCGCCAGTGTGCTTGTTCGTCCATTTCTTCTCCTTCGGGTCGAAGAAGTTGTCGCCCCAGAGCTTGCCCATCATGCGGTCTTGCTCAATGCCGAACTTCGCGGCGTACATCTTGGCGAAGACGGTCAACGTAAACGCCCAGTTGTGCAAACCAGCGGAAAAGCAGACGGTACCCTTCTCCGGAGAGACGGTGACATCGCCCAAGGCTTCGTCAGTGTACGTCGCCATGACAATGTTCGCGTTTTCAATAACTCTGCAAAAGTTTTGGTACGCTTCTTCGCCATCCAACATGAGTTCCAAAAAGCATCTGTCGAGCTTATTCACCGTCATTACCGGTTTAATACGCTCACCCAACGCTTGTCTCAACACAGTTTCCGTTTGCACGCAAACGCCTTCGACGCAATCGACGACGACCAAGGCGCCGTCGGTAATACGCAAGGCGGCGGTAACTTCAGAAGAAAAATCAACGTGGCCCGGGGAATCAATCAAGTTGATCAAGTAGTCGTTGCCATCTCTCGGGACATTCTTCGGGATGCGCGCCAAATCTTCATCGGAAACTTTGTAAAACAAAGAGATACCGGTAGATTTGATCGTGATGCAACGATCTTGCTCGTCTTGACGAGTATCCGTCAAACGCGCATCACCGGCGTTTTCTTGCGCGATGATACCAGCCGCCGCGACCAAGGAATCCGTGAGCGTGGATTTGCCCTGTTGTTATTTCAGATGAAGAAGAAGAAGGACAAAGAGTCAGTTTCTCTCGAGTCTCGTGGGACCGGGAAAGAGAGAGAGACGAAAAGCAAAAAGAATATATCGTAAAACCCATTTTATTTCTCGCCCACAAAAGAGGGTGCGGCGGCGATGATTAAGCGGAAAATTTCTAAAATAAATGAAACTTACGTGATCGACGTGGGCAATAACAGACATGTTACGAATGTTTTTGACTTTGTCCATTTGACGACGCATGTCGTCGATGGTAAACTGTTGAGATTGAGAGGTCGCATCGGTCAGTATCGAGCCAGATTTCGATAGGAAAAATTGCTGCTAAAGTGCTCAAGAGAAATGCACGAAACGAAGAGAGAGGCAGAGAAAAAAACGCGGTACAAAATTTTCTCGTAATTCCCTTCGAACCGGGGGAACGCGAAGGTCGCGCGCGCGTTTAAAAGCGCTAGAATTCAGCGGTAACGCACCTTAACCATGGTGGAAGACTTTTTTTCTTATGTTTGAATTACTGAACACGCTTTTACGCACGTGCCTTCTAACTGAAGATTTTTTTTCTTTTCTCATCAACTCAATTTCCTCCCTTCTCGTATTCGGAGGGTGAGGGTCTTCCCAAAAAGACAGAGGAGAGAATTAAGATATTTTTTTCGCGAAAAATACGAGGAAACGAAGAACAGAGAGACAAAAACATATTCGAGGCGCGTATAATACTATTGTCGTTAAAACTGTTAACTCTTCGAGAGCTGAACGCATAAATAAATAAATTCTTTTCAATCGCATCATCGCGGCATCGCTACGATCACCGCAGAGTCCGAGTGAAAGTCTTCTTCTTCTTCTTCTTCTTCTTCTTCTTCTTCTTCTCCCGCTCCTTCTTTTCGCGCGCGGCGGCGTCTTCGTCTTTGTCTTCTTCGTTCGGACGCAGACGGCGGAAGACGCAGACGGCAGCAGAAGAGACAACAGAACAAGCGTTCGATGGCACGTAAAACGTTTTTGATGAAGTATTTCCAGAGAGCTAGTAAAAGGAGGCCTGCTACGGCGCCTTGAAAGAGGCCGGAGATAAACAAGGATTTTTTGGAGATGGCGTTGGAGGCTTTCGGGGAGGCGACCTCTATCAGAGAGTCGTACGAGGTCGGGTACGCGATAGCTTCGATATTCACGTGCGCGATGCGCGTGCACGGTTTGATGATGCTCGCCGTTGTACTTGTTGGTGGTTGGTGGTTCCTGCACGAATCGTGCTTCCAATCATATTTCGCGTTGATGGTCTCGTTCACTTTCTTCGCGTTGTACAGTTTCACGAAACCATACTCAAGCGTGAGTTCAAGCGTGTCGCTTACGACTCTGGGTGTTTTTTTCATCGTTTTCGCGTCGTACAGGACGTAATTGAAGAGGATGTCGCGAACTGCGCTCGGTGGACCGGCAATTTTGATCTGGTTCCGCAACCATTTCGTGACGACAATCGAAGAGATGTTCGATTTCACCGCGTCTTCTCGTTCAGGCGGAAAGGCCAAGCTGAGGTTGGCAAGAAAGGCATCATTCCTGGGGTTTATCGATTTTATCGTCACCGCAACACCAAATGCCGCGTCGTAATCTGGGGACAAATCGTATTCAAACGCTTTGCGAAACTTTAAGTACCCTCCATTCGGCAGAAGAAGCGTTGACGATGAATCATTGACATACGTTTCGTTCGAGTCGACACGGAGTAAGTACGAAGGAGATAGAGGAAGATCAGACGCACTCGTTTCGACGGTAACGTTCCGGAACTTTGCGGGCGCGTGCGGAATGTTCGCTGCGACTATAAACGATACGTTCAATACAGATGCAACCATCCATCCATCTAAAATATCTCTCACACTCGCCGAGAAAAAAGGTCGCAGGGGATGAAGGAAAGCGTATCGGGTCGTACTCACCGGGTCACCAAAAATATCAACATTTGGCGCATTAAAGTAGAAATCATCCGGAACGAACAATAATTTTGTAAACGCGACGCATTGCTCCGTGCCATTTTGTCCTTCTCTTTCTTCTTGTATCGAAGTTCTGTACGTGTGCTCCAGACGAACGACGTCGTTTTCTTTCAACGGCGTCTTTCTTCTCTCTTCCTCTGACACGACTGAAGAAGACGTGATTACTGGTGGATGTATCAAATATACCGTTCCATTTGTAGGCAAACTTTCAGCGATGGCCTCTGTCGCATTTTTTTGACAGTCCAATCGTACAATGTCGATGGTAAACTCAAGAGGTGCGTTTTCTGTAGTTTCCTTTACCGAAGAAAAGGAAGAAGGAAGCATTGGCTGAAAGGGCGATTGCACGCGAAACTCCACTTTGGTTTCGTTTATCGCTTTTTCGTCGTATATATCGTACACGTAATACGCGAAGGAATCTGTGAGATATTTTTTATCTGTGCTAAACGAAGGAACGACGTTTACTCTGTCGCCATCGTCGGCATCTAATCGATACGTCAGCGTTGCGCCTTCTGATGTGACATCGACGATATCTCCAACATTCAACGCCTTCGTATTCTCCACAGAGGAAGAGGCTTTCGACACGAAAACCTTTCCTATCGATGGAATATGTGACACCTCGATTTTTGACGCGCGCTCATCATTATCGTCTCGAAATTCGATTTGAAACGCTTTTCCTTCTTCGCGTCCGAAATACTCGACAACCTGAAAGACGCCCAATGGAGCGTCGTTCACGGGCGAAACGAAAACTGAAACCAAACCTTCGTTTGGCGAGTCGATTGTTTCAAATTCATTCAGTATGGAAGTTTCCGTCACCTTGAATGTAAAGTTTGCGTATATTTCTAACGTGTCGTCTATCTTCGAATGGTCATTTGGCTCTGGCGTATAAAATACCGCGTTGCCGAAACACCGGAATGGAACGTGCGTGACCGGTATCGCCTCGGTAGTTTGCATACTGTTGTTACCTCCATCGCCGCAGTTATTTTTGTTGTTTTCATCGTTGTTGATAGCCTCTATTGGTATGGCTTTCAGAACACCTACCTCGGGTAAAGTGAGTATCGAAAAGGAATACTTAACCGATGAAATAGTATCGTTGATTGCGCTACTCCCCGACGACGATACCATCGTCGCGTTGTAATAATCATCATCTGTGTATTGAAGCACAATTTCAGCCTCTTTCACGTCTTCATTAATCGTAATATTCACATCAACAACCAGTGGAGCCGCGTTTGGTAATCCAGCGAGATAGTTGCGCGTGATGTCTTCGTCGCTCATTTTTTTATCGTACATGGCAAACGCATGAATGGTGTTCGTCCATTCCCAGTTGTCGCCGCTCGAGTCGTACTCGTTATTGTTCGCGCTCGCGCTTCCGAAATATGGCGCGGACGTCTCTCGCCACGCGCTCGCGAATGGGAACTTCATTCTACCGGCGCTATTGACCAAAACATCGCCGATGACTTCATCTACGATTTTCGTCCCGTTCGCGTAACACGAGATTCGATTTTCACCGAGCGCATTTTCCTCGTCCGAAAACGATGCCGTCAGAACAAAGTGATTTACGGCGTCTTCCACTAACGCGTTCGATTTTGTAATTACCGAAGCGCACGTTTCTGCCATCAACTTTGAGGAGATTGCAATTGGCTCGCGCGACCGAAACCCGACGCTAAAATCCGTCCCGATATACAGCGCAAAATCAAACTCGTCCGAGCAATCGTACGGGCTCGTCCAGGCGTACGGATTGAACGTCTCGTTCTTTTTCGGCGTTTCGAGCGTGAAGAAAGGAGTGTAATGCGGACCGGTGAAACCAGCGAGTTTTATTAAATGCGGAGTGATCCAAAACTCGACGCTAAAAGCCTTCGCTTCTCTCGCGCGCGATTTAGCGTCGAAGAATACGACGTCTTGCGACGTCGCGTTTGATTCCATTCTCGAGGAGGTCACGTACTCTTTCGTTTTCGACGAAAACGTCACCCCCGACGTGCCTGTCGAGCACCACCGCGCCGCGTGATCTTCATCCTCGCCATTGCGTTCTCCCATGGAACCAAATCGACCGAGCGTCCCAAACGACTTTATCGCCGTTCGATTGTTATCGACAACATCATCGTCGTTCCCGCGAGCCAAAAAAGCGTTTCGCACGCATTCGTCTCGAGAAAACGCGTACTCGCACACGACGAAAGATCTGTCCACGCTGCGCCCGGTGTAATAGCTGCGCTGCGCGGATGCCGACGTCGAAGACGAACCGGCGAGAATGAATAACATCAACGTCGCGGTAAAGATCCACCTCATTCTCTCTCTCTCTCTCTCTGTTGTTCTCGTTAACGTTCTCAAAGCAGAGATCAAAACGAAAACCAATCGTAACAACCGTTTCGAAAAATCTCGCGAACGAGGTGCACCGTTTTCTGCACCGAAAGAACGAGAGGTCTGCGCTTTATCGTCGTCATCAAGCGATCGAAAAAGAAGAACAAAAACATATATATGTATATGTGTGTATATATCGACCGTCTCCCTCTCTCTCTCTCTCTCTCTCTTTCGCCCGCGAAGAAGGAAAAAATAATGCGTTTTTAGTCGCAGATCGATCGATCCGCCATGTGAGACGCGAAGAAAAGCAGAGGAGAAAAAGAAGAGAAAAAACACGCAGAGAGAGAGAATATTTTTTTGTGCGAGCAGCCGAGACTTTCGAGAAACGAAAAAAATATCAAGACACAAAACGACGAGACTCGAGAGACTCGAGAGAGAGGACCCCAAACATATCAGTTTTTTTTTTTCTCTCGCTCCCCCCACTTTGTTGGAAAACTCTCTTCTCGAAAAGCTTTCGTTGTGTTGGTGGCGGAAAGCCCTCTTCTCGTGCGAAAAAGAAACGAACAACGCGGTAGTTTCGCGGTAGTTTGTGCGTGCCGTCTCTCGCGTCGTCGCAAGAGGAGAGAAAGAGAGATCTTCTTCTTCTTGTTCTTCGAAAAGGTCGGTGTTGGGGAAAAAAATTCTCTTCGCAATTTTTTAGGTGCGTGTGCGTAAGACCTTCGGCGCTCAAAACTCGTTTTTTTTCTGCGTGTATATTAAACACACCCATTTAGATAGAGAGAGAGAGAACAAAGAAGAATGTACGAACCGTCCATCCGACGGAAATCTTTGCAATATTCGTGCGATATATGCGGGGAGATACCAATTTTGCGCAAAAGATGGTGCTGCGACGTGTGCGAAGATTACGACATTTGCGACAACTGCCACCAGACGCAAAAAGAGCGGCTGTTGAAAAAAACGAATAGGAAGAATAAAAATAGTAGCAACAACGATAATAACAACGGGAGAGGTGGGGACGCAGCGATGATGAGCGACGACTCGGAGGAAGAAACCGACTCGGAGGAAGAGAATAGCGACGAGGAAGACGAGGAGAACGACGTTCACACGGACTCGCACTCGATGCGAGCGTACGCGGTAAACGAGACGATGGAGCCGTTGCACTCGGGGAAGTTATCCTCCGTAGCAGAGGACGCGTGTTGCAGGTGGTTCATGGACGCTTTGAAGCAAGCGAAGAGAGGCGATCCGAACCAAGCCGCGCTGGTATCTCAGATGATGTTGGAAGGATACGGGTGCAACGCAGACCCGAAGGAGGCGAGGTATTGGGCGCACGTAGCTCGAAACGCCGGAGCTCGTAGGATCGAGGGTGTGTACGATGAGTTACCTTAACAGAAGATATATACATTCTTTCTCTGATGTGATGATATCGATATAGATAGCTTGTTTTATAATTATGTTTTTAGTAGAGAGAGAAAGAGTGTGTGTGCGAGAGAGAGAGAGAGAGAGAGAGAGTGCGCGATGCAGCGGAGTTGACAACACGGTATAATATTTTGGCACAATAAGAAAGAGAAAAGAAACCACCTTTTAATAATAATACCGCGGTGATAATAATAATAAAGCGTGAAAGAATACGAATCGTTCTTATGTAATGTGTTTCTAATGATTGAATAATGCGATTGACATTAAAAATATACCAGTATATATAACTTTCAATATAATAATCTACACGGAAGGGCCTTCCTCTCTCTCTCTTTCTCAATCACGCCGCGGCGACCTCCTCGTTCGGCGTCGGCTCTCCCCCCTCCTCTTTCTTCTTGGCGAAAAAGTCCGAAATCTTCTTACTCCCGTGCGTGTCCACCTCTTTCTTCGCATTCTCTCCGTCCTCGTTCGCCACCTCCACGTCTTTCTCCGTCATCTTCTTCGGTTCTCCTTCTTTCGGTTTCATCGCGCTTATGTGGTCGTGCAAAAAATCAAACTTTTGCTTCTTCAACACCGCGCGTTCCACGTCCAAATATTTAATCGTCTTCCGCTTTCCAAGTTTCATGCTCCCCAACGCGTTCTGCGTGAGCATCTCGCAAAACAGTTCCGTCGCCTTGGTGATTAACTTCGTCGCGTCCCCGGAGGCGACTTTCACAGATTTGTCCAGTTTCATGATTCGTTTCACCCGCGAGAGAGGCAAACTCAACGAGTTGCCATCCTTGTCCTGATTCATCATCGACTGCATCTGCGTTTGTTGCACCAACCGCTCCGCCTCGGTCAACCCATCCTCGCCGTGCGCCGCGTTATCCTCGTCGTCGTCGTCGATGTCGTTTTTGTCCGCGTTGTTGTTGTTTTTCTCGAGGTCTTTATCACCTCTCTCTTTCCTCTCTTTCTCCTCCTTCTCGTCAAACTCTCTCTCGCATTTTTCTTTAAACTTTTGCTTCTCTTCCTCGGAGAGACCGTTCCATCGTTGGGAGATGAGCTTCGCGATGTCGCCCATCCCGGGTTTTAAGTTGCCTTTTTCCGCGAGCTCTCGTTTCACCGACTCTCGGTTTTGCGTGGAGAAGGAAATGTACGCGGACGGGCGTCGTTTGCCCGTCGAGGACGACAACACTTTTGGTGGCATGATTTTATTATTAGTAGTATTCGAGCGCGTCGTCGCGTCGCGATGTGATGAAGAAAGAGAACACGCTCTCTGCTTTCGTTTTTTTTGAAAATTTTTTCGAATTTTCGACACGCACGTGACGAGAAAAAACGCCTCTTTTGCATTTTTACAAAGAAGATTGAGAAACAAAAAGTCAAACAAACACCCCTAAAAATATATTTTAACGCGCGCGTGCGCGCAAACAACCAATCGTCATTTTTTAAAAAATGGAACCGCGGCAGCGCCGCCGAGCCATCCGACGTTTCCTCTGCCTCTTTCTCTTCCTCTTTATCGTCGTCTCTTCGGTTCGTAAGTTCCATTCGGTGAAAGAAGCGCGACACTTTGCCGCGGAGTCGCTGATTCATCTGGCGAAAGATTTAGACGAAGAAATCGACGTTTCCCGTTTCAATGTCGATCGTCACGACGATCACCGTCACTCGTCCTCGTCGAATTCAGAACGAGACGAAGATGAGGACGAACCGGAAATATACGAACGGCCGAGCTCACCGATGCCGCCGATGGACCCGAGCGCTCCGCCTCCGCCACCGGTGGCGCCGAGCATGCCTCCACCAGATGATGCGATGCGAAGAGAAAGGTTGGATACGACGACGACGACGACGACGACGATAACAACACCGTCACCGTCAAAATCATCGTCATCGAACAATAACGCCATCAATCGAAACTTAGCCTTCTTTTCCGGCTCGCTGAACGAACCTAACGTAAAAGATCATCCTTTATTTAAATCAAACGAAGACGATTCAAAAGATTTATGGGCTAAACGCAGACGAGAGTTGTTCGACGGTTCGTTGCCGCACCCGTACGTGGACGAGGACGACGAAGATACCGCGCATTCCGAGCAGACGAAAAGATACATAAGTTTGGATAAAATTTTAGATTTGAAAGAGTTGAGGCGAAAGTTTCCGCCGTATACGATGGAAAAAGTAGAGTTGGGAACGGAGATGCCGTTGCACGTGACGTTTGCGACGGTGGAGTTGGTAACGTTGGTAGATAATTGGCTGACGTACAGCATCCGAGCGAACATCAAGAAGATTGTGGTGGTAAGTTTAGACGAAGCGTTGCACATGTGGTGCGAGAAGGAGTTGAAGAAGAGGAAGAAACATCGACGCGAGATTGGTGGCGATGATAGTGACGATAACGACGAGTTCGCGTGCGTGCCCGGCGGGCATTTGTTAGACAAGAGTAAATTAGGGCATTCCCTATCCGGCGGCTTTAGAGAAGTGAAAGAATCTTTCTACGCGTTGATGAACGTGAAGATACAAATCATCGAAACTTTCTTATTAAATGGATACGATTTGTTAATTTCGGATGCGGATGTAACGTGGGTGCGCGATCCGATGCCGTATTTCAACACTGGAAATTTGGGTAAAGTCGACATCGCCGTCTCCGCCGATTGCGTCTTTGACTTTCGAGGCGATTTAATCGACCAAAACGAAATCGAGCTGCATAGGAAATTGAATTTGCCGCAGCTGACAACGACGGTGTTTAAAAAGTGGGAGCACTGGCGAGATCCGTTCACGCAACTCCCATGGCCGTATCTAGCCGAGTATAACACGGGCATGTTGTTGTTGCGAGCTACGTTGGAAACCCTGCGATTCGTGAAGGATTGGAAGCATGGCATGGAAGCCGGGAAAAAGTTAGCCTTTGCGAACGATCAACACCATTTCAACGCAATCACGCGATCGAGATGGTTACAGCGGAAATCTTTGCCTGCATACTGTAAGAAATTGACCGATGTTGGCGAGAAGAGCTCGATGTGTCGCCCGTTTGATAAACCAACGGCGGACAATCGACATCCGGATGAATATTTCAGAAGGCCGGATAAAACGTACGATCCATCGAAACCGGAAATGACCGTCATGGACCCAGGTTTTGTACCTCGAGATAAAGAAGGCCTGTGCGAACCAGTGAAGGTCGAGACGTTGGAAGCCGTAAAGAATAACGCGAACGACGGGTACTTTTGCGAAAAGTATCCTCCCGATTTCGTCGCGTTCGCAGAGGATTATAAGAGAGGTTTGCGTCCGTTGTATTCGTACGGAGGCACGTCTGGATCTTTGCGCGTTGCAAAATTGCCGACGAGCTTATTCTCCAACGGAATGGTCTTTTTCATGGGTAAGGATTATTCGAAACGCTCGATTGTTCCGTACGGTGTTCATAACACTTACGTCTACGACGGCGCGCAAGGTAAAATTTGGCGCTTTCGCGAAGCCGGGATGTGGGCTGATAAGAAACCGTACTTTTTAGCCTCGTCTATGTACAATAAAGAACTCGGTCTTCCTTTCAGCGGTAAAAATACGAAGCCAGAGGTTCAACCTTCCGCTTCGGTTAGAGACGGAGACGACGATGAGATAGACCTGAGCAAAGAGAAGGATTTGAAGACGCTCATCGTGCGCATGTCCATGCCAGAATGGTTGGAAAAATCCGTCAACGAATCCATAACGACCCCTAAAGGCGAAATTCCAATCGGTCACATGAACGGTTTGCGTTGGCAACTCGCGCGGGTTCGCGACGCCGTAGCTATTGCAAAGATTTTAGACCGAGCTTTGATCATGCCACAGTTCTTATGCGGATGTCACAGACACTTCAATCTGTTGGTCAATTGCACCATGGGCGCGATGACGATTCCTTTCGTCTGCCCAATCGACCATTGGGCGTTGCCGAGAACGTTCGGCGATTTACCCATTCCTATTCGCGAAGCGTCTTATTTTGAAAACAGAGTCAACGCGGGTTTTAAACCTTTCACTTCGCCAGCACCGAGAATTGCCATTTGCTCCTCGGACGAAACCGAAGACAAGTGTAAAAACAGAGAAGGCGGCATGCGAGGCGCTTTGCCGCACTTGCCCGGTTTCGCCAAGACTCAAACGCCCATCGACGAAGGGAAAGCGAAAGTCGCCATTAAAACTGGATTTTCGAGCACCGAGTTCACCACAAAAGTTGTGTCCGAAATTAAATCGCGAGGTTTACAAGATGAACCGGTGTTAGTCTTGGATGGTCTCGGTGATTTTAGTCAATCGCAATTTGTCGAGCACGGGTCGCGAACGAGCGATTTTACCGGGTTTGCGAGTAAAGATGAAAACTTTGATTTCGACGAAATGCTTGGAAAGTCCACGCACCAATGGTGCTGTTACATTAACGGAACGGTGCATCACCCGTTCCCCAGGCTCCACGCTTAATACCTCGTAGCTTATTTATGAAAAGAGTTAGAATTAGTTTGTTGTAGTTTTAGATTTTAGTTTGCGGATCAATCTATCGTGTTGTTCTATTATTAAAAAGTATATATTATATTTTCTATAAATCTCGTTTTGTCGCGACCATCATCATCCGGAGGAAGAAGACGGAGAAGATTTCTCCTTCTTCTCTTTCTTCTCCTTCTTCTCCTTCTTCTCTTTTTTCTCCTTCTTCTCCTTCTTCTCTTTCTTCTCCTTCTTCTCCTTCTTCTCCTTCTTCTCTTTCTTCTCTTTCTTCTCTTTCTTCTCCTTCTTGTTTCGTTTCTTATCGCGCTTGGCTTCCTCCTCATCTTCAGCGCCGTCGCTACCATCTTCATCGGCGGCGGCTTCCAAATCTTCGTCGTTTTCATCATCGCCACCTTTTTCCTCTTCGCTGCTGCTGCTACTTCTATCTACCGGCCCGCACTTTCTACCTAACAAACTCCCCACCAACAGCACGACCCGGTCGTCCTCTCTGTTCACCCTCTCCACGCGAAACTTCACTCTCGTGCCTACTTTAATCTCCTTCATGCCCATCGACGCCGAGTCGTCCGATTCTTCCCCATCTTCTTCGTCCGCGTTCTCCGTCCCATCTTCGATGATTTCCCACGCTTCTTTCGCTTCGTCAAACATCATGTTCTCCTTGAAATTCTCGATTGGAATCGACGCGTTGAAGATATCCCCCACGACGAGTCCGATGTGGTCCTGGCCTATTTTGTTCGCTTTCCCGACTAACAAAGCTTTCGGTTTCGGCGCAAACACCGTCGCTCTCACCGTCGCTTTCACGTTCACGTACGACGAGGACGGTAAAATATCATCCCCTCCTCCGCTCTCGTCGTCCTCTTTTATCCGTAAATCCTCGTATTTCACGAGCACGCCGCCAAACCCGTCGTGGTGTCGCAACATCTTCGCGTCCAGTTGCTCCTTGGCGCCTTTGCGTCGGTTGGCTAATTTCGACGGGTGTAATGGGATCGAAACGTTCACCACAGACGAAACAAATCCAGACGATGATGAGGAACAGAAGAAAGCGTCGCCGTTACGTCGCGTGCCGTTACTTTTACTCTTATCGCCGGTGTCCTCGCGTTTCCGCTTGTGGCCCGCCATCTTCTTCTTCTTTTTTGATGGTTTTCTTTTGCCGCCGCCGGCCAAAAATCCAAACCAACACAAAAAGAGAAAAAAACGAGACAAAAAAAATGTGTTTAGGGTTTTTCAATTTTTTCCTTACTAGATGACGCGTGTTTCGCAACTCAACTTCAAAGTCGTGCCTCACTCAAGCTTTCGTTCTTCTTCGAGATACCATATAAGAAGAAGAAGAAGAAGAAAATAAAAGCATGGCACCACCACCAGAACAACCACCGCGGGGGCGACGACAACAGCACAAGTACGTCTCCTCTTCCGGGACGACGCGTCAGTCGAGACCACTCTTCCGGGCGACGATGTTTGCGGATTTCTTTTGGGGACTTCTGAACATTCTCGCGGCGTTTTTTAGAACTTTAGTCAGTTTGGAACACTCGCAAAAGTACGGGACGAAAGCGGGGGATATCGGGAGCGGAGTGTATTCGAGAGGACCATCATCTGGTGGAGGAGGAGGTGGAGGAGGTGGTAACGGGACGAGGAGGTACGGAGGGAGTAACATTCACGGCATAGACCACAACTTCAAGCCTCCGAGCACTTGAGGACGGTAAGCGTCGCATTTTCTTCGAATTCGTTGTCCTTCGATGAATTCGTCCGCGACGCGCTGTCTCTTTCTTCGTTAGCTCTCGCTTTGTGCGTGTGCGAGAGAGAGAGAACTTTTCTGAAACAAAAAAACGTGACGTCTGCGAAGGTTAAACGCTGTGTACACGCGTGCCTCGTACGACTGATAAATCAGAATTGCAAAATCCCTCAACTCTCTTTGTCTTTTTGGTGTTCGAGCTTCTCTCTTCGCTTCGGCTCGGCGAGAGAATGTATCGGAACGGCAACGACAACAACAACAAGAACAACCAAAGCGTGTGCACTTGTCACCACCACTGAAAACATACTTTGTTGTATCATAAGTATCATAACACTACTACTAAAATAGAACTACATTTATTCACTAAAAGAATGTTCTATTTCTTTTCCCACTTCGCCAACATTTTCTCTTCAATCTCCTCCAACTTCATCCCTTTGGTTTCAAACACGAGCTCTTTGACGAAAACATACCCGAGGAGATTTAGAAGCGCGTAACCGGCGTACGTGCCGCCTAAACCGAGAAACGTGACGCCAGGTAGAAACGCGGACCCGACGATGGCGTTGGAGAAGTAGTTGGTGGCGGTACACAAGGATACCGCTTTGGCGCGGATTCGAGTCGGGAAGACTTCGTTGTATAGGAGCCACGGGACTGGACCGGCACCGGCGGAAAAGAAGAGAACGTAAAGCGGAAGCGATACGAGCGCAACCGTAGCTTCTGGTTCTTGTCTTTCACCGCTGTTAGTATCTCCGCGGCCTTCGATGGTGACGTCTTCAATTAAGCCGCCGATTTCGCGATCCGGTAAATCTTTGCAGATGATTGATTTCGTCGTAAACGAAGAGTACGAGGATTGTTGAACGTCGAATATATCCGAAAAGTAACCCTCGTTGATGCTCAAACTGCCTCGTTGTTTCGCTTTTTGCTCTGGCGATAACACATCCACCGCGGACGGGTCAAGCGTGTTGCAAAAGCTCGCCTTGAAGAATCTACTGGACGTGGTCATGGAAGACGCGCCTCCTCCGAAACCGCCGTTGTTTTCAGAGAGGAACGGTACCCCGTGCGTATAAATATCCACGGCGGAAAGTGCGACTAAGCACGCGGACATGCCACCGAACGACCACAAAAGCAAAGGTCGTCGACCGAGTTTATCCGTCAAAACCAGCGCTAAAACGCCACCCAAGATGTTCGGGACGCCGACGGCCCACGTCAACAGCTCCGGCGAACTCAAACCAACAGAACTAAACACCGATTTCGCGTAGAAAATGACCGTGTTTGATCCGGAAAACGCCGCCAACGCGCACAACCCAACGCCAGTAATCAAAGAAGGAACATTCGTTTCGTCTTTGAAAATCTCTGACCACGTCTCTAGTTTTTTGCCGCCGCTCGCGCTACTACTATTACTACCACTCGAACCGCTCGCTTTTTCCGTCGCTCTTCTACTGTCGTCGTCGTCTTCAAAACCACCGTCCTCTGCGGCGCTACTACTATCAACACCATTAGTACTACCACTGCTATTATTATTACTTTTACTATTACTTCCACTATTTTCTTCCTTTTTCTGTATGTTCTCTTGCCATAATTTAGCCGCTTTTCCCCGAATGTTCATCAACGCGCCTAGCGACCGTCTCGATTCTCGTTCAATCTCTTTCTTCTCTACTTCGCACTCGATTTGCCCGCTCGTCGCTAACAACCACACCGGTGATTCCACCGCTACAACCAGCGCAGTCACTGCCAACGCCACCGCTGGCACGACGGAATCCGAAAATAACGGTCGCCACCACCCGTCGCCTCCGTTGGCGGCTTCCTCTAAAGGCACTGCCAATTGAAACGCCGCCAAACACCCAAAGACGTACGCCATTCTCCGCAACCCGTTCGCGGTCCCTCGAAAACTTGGCGGAGAGATCTCCGCTAAATATAAAGGCACAATTTGCGAACTCGCACCGACACCTATACCGGTAATTAATCGACCAAACGTCATTGACGCCGCGTCCCAACTTACGCTCGAAATCAAGGCGCCGACGGCTAAAGGTATCGTCACAAACGCCAACGCATTTTTCCTTCCATACTTATCTGCAATCGGCGCGATGGAAAATCCACCGACGACGCCTCCTAACACCATCACACTAACGACTAACCCTTTCAGCCCGTCGCTTTCCGCGAAACCTAAATCTGAGGCGATCGAAGCTAAAGGCGCGTTGATCACCGCCGAGTGGTACCCGAACAGAAACGCGCCGATGGTCGCCGTCGCGATGGACGGGATTAACCCGGGACCAATGTCGTTGTTGTTGTTGTTGTTGTTGTTGTTGTTGTTGTTGTTGTTAGCATCGTTGCTTTCGTCGTCTTCGCTATTTTCTGCTTTTGCTGCGTATCCTTCGCCATCATCCGCGCCACTGCTTCGCGCAAGGACGACGCGTCTTCTTCCTCTTCTTTGATTTTTTAACAACAACAACCTCCTTTCCTCTCGAAATGGAAGCGAATACCATTCGAAGCACGCGTCGTCGTCGTCCTCGCCCTCACCGCCGCCCGATGCCGACGAAAACGACGACGACGACGACGATGCCGCGGCTATAACTCTCCATCTCCTCCTCCTCCTTCCCGCCGAGAAGGAGACAATCGCGCTTGTTTCTTCCTTCTCGTCGCGTCTTCTCTGACGACGACGACGACGACAGTTAAAACTTTTTGGAGATGAAGAAGAAGAAGAAGGTAAGAACGATGTTGATCTGTGATGCTGCGTAAAAGAACAACAACAACAACAACAACAACGAGAATAAGATGGAGGAGAAGATCGAGCTGATGACGATGACGATGAAATCGTCGGCGCGATGATCATCGTGTTTCGTTCTCTCTCCTCGTCGTCGTCAAGTGAAGACAAGTGTCTTTTGGAATAAAGTAAAGATACTTTTCTGTGAAACCCTAAAACGTCAAGTGCAATCTCTCCCGAAAGCACAATCACCGCGCGCGATAGTTTTAGCACGCGAAAGCTAATAATACACTTTTCACCTTAAAATCGTCTTCGCGATATCGACAAAAAAAGAATGTCTCCTCCGCCTCCTTCTTCTTCGTCGATGATGCCAACGTGCACGAAATTCACCGCCGAAGAAGACGATTGTTCGTCGTCTCAAAATCTCTCCGGAGTCGTCTTAGACAACACGAAATTCACGTGCAAAATATACAACTTTGGCGCGCACGTGGTGAGTTGGCGATCGAAATCGGATTTAGAGGTGTACAAAACGAAACCAGAGTTTCTTTTCTTGAGCGAGAAAGCAATTTTGGACGGGACGAAAGCCATACGCGGTGGGATTCCGATTTGTTTTCCGCAGTTTGGTAAGCTCGGCGGGTGCACGAATCAACACGGTTTCGCGAGGAACACGACGTGGGATTTCGTCGACTCGGAAGTGGACGCGGCGAGAGAGATGGCGAAAGCGACGTTTACCACATCCAGCACCGAGGAGACTTTGAAAGAGTTTCCATATGAGTTTACGCTGAAATATACCGTGACTATTGAAAAAGAGTTTTTGAACACGAGGTTAGAGGTTATAAACACTGACGAGAAGGAGTTTGAGTTTACGACGGCGTTGCACACGTACTTTGGCGTGAAGAGCGTAGCGGATGTCGCCGTGAAAGGATTGAACGGGACGAGGTATACGGATTCGTTAGAGGACGGGAAGAAGTGCCTGGAAGGCGAAGAAGAGATTAGTTTTGATAAGGAAGTCGATAGGATTTACCGAAGGAACGTAGCTTTGGTAGAAGAGCAAAGGTTGGAGATTATCGATCGCGTCTGGGAAGGCGAAGGCGTGTTGTCGCAACACACGAGAGGGGTGGCGATGTCCACGAAGAACTTGAACGACGCGGTGGTTTGGAATCCTTGGATCGATAAAGCGAAAAGCATGGCTGATTTCGGGGACGAGGAGTATAAGGAGATGGTGTGCGTGGAAGCGGCGGCGATTGATGAGCCGGTGAAGGTGAAACCGGGAGAGTCGTGGATCGGAGAGCAAACGCTTGAATCGGTGATTAATTTGGCGCACTTTTCCGTTTGATAGTATTTTTATTTATATCGTGTTATTATCGTTGTTACTATGATTATTACAGTTAAAACACTGCAGTGCTACGTTGTACATCTTTCCTATTATGATACAAATCCTACAATGCTACAAAAATGCGCGTTTGGTTAACCCCTACATTGGTTCTAATCACATACCTAACTTTTAATACTTCTGCGTGTGCGCTTTACATCAAACGCCCATTCGAAACTACCGCGAGCATTCGCTCGTGCTCCGATTGAAGCAAAGCTACTTCTCTCGCATGTTCGTATTCACTCTTCTCGAGCGTTTCGGTCAACTTTCCGTTTCGACATTCCAACTGTTCAATTTTTTTCTCGAGCTCTGCGATTTCGGACGCAGCAGAGAGCCTGCTGACACTTTTTGTCGCATCCGAAACGGACGTTTGCGTCGTCTTCGTCGCAATTTTAGCAGTAGAAGAAGACGAAGAAGGCACTGAGCACGCCGCCAACGCCGCGCTGGCGAGTTCTTCCTTTCTCAACGCCCTCTCCTTCTCTTCCTTCTCCTTTCGAATTTCCTGTTCCAACCGTTTCACTTTCTTCTCCGACTCTTCCTTCGCGACCAACGCCTTCTCTAAACTCAACTCCATTTTACGCATCCTCAATTTCTTCCCACCAAACGTAATGCTATTTCCACCACCAAAGATGTTTTCGTCGTTCTCGTCGTTTTCAAATAAGTCCGCCTTCAACATCTCTTCTTCTTTCATCAACATTTCCGCCGTCCGTTTCCATTTCATCATCTCCGCTTTCATCTCGCTCAAGCTCGCGTTTGCGTTCGCGCACTCTTGCGATATCGTCAGATTTTCTCGTCGCAACGCCTCGTTCCGTTTCGTCGCTTCCGTTAACTCTTCCTCTCGCAAAGATACCAACAGAGCGTTGCTTTCTTTCAATTTTAACTGTAACTTTCTATTTTCCTGTTCCATTTGCGAAAGCGTCTTTTCCATCCGCAAATACTCCTCCTTTGTTTTCTTCAACAGCAACACGTTCGACTGAAATTCAAACCTAAACTTGGACAAAGACGACGACGACTCCATCGAAATCGAATTATTATTTCCTCCTTCGTTGCTAACAACATCACCAAAATCAATCAAATCAAACTTTATCAAAGCTTCCTTCCACTTCTCGCGATCGACATCGTCGGTAATCATGAACGCTCTCTCTATTTTTTCTTTCCATTTTTCTTCCTCGATTTTGAATTTTCCCCTAATTTCATCCAGCTTTGCCACCGCGTAAAAGCAGTTCTGTTCGGCTTCGGATTGCGCGAGCAGAGCGAGTCGAAGTTGCTCGTCTTTCGCTTTCAGTTTGAGAAGGAAGTACGATTCGAGCTCTTCGTATTCGCTCGAATTCATCTTTTTTTCGTGATGCTGATGCTCTGAGGAAAAAAAGTCTGAAGGAAAAAAGAGAAATTTTCGAAATCAATCCTTCATAAAAAAGCGCGCTTAAAATATTCATCGCCACAACCACCGCTCATCCATAACAGAAGAAGAAGAAGAAGACGATAAAAAGAGGAAAAAGATGTTCGCGAAGCTCCAAAAGCACAAGCAGAGAAAGTCCAAGCAACAGTTAAAGTTCAAATTCGAAGTCTACGACTTTGAGTGTTTTCCCTTGCCTCGCAACATCTTTTCGTGTCGGATTCTGCTCACACGAGGCGCGAAAGTGTCCATGTCGGGGGAAAGCTCCGTGGAAACGACGACTATGAGTGATAATAAGACCACAACGCGCGCGGTGTTTTACGAATCTTCCGACGCGAATAACAAGCTGACGCAAATCGTCACTTTGTATCGAGAGGAAAATGGCCAGTTCGAACCAAAGGCGTACAACGTAAAACTGCAATCGGTCGGAAACAGCACGACTTTCGCGCGAGGCACGCTGGATGCTTCGAAGTTTATAAACGACATGCAAGCTTTGAGCGAAGGCGGGTTTGAGAGCGCGCACGAGATGCGAATGGATAACGGGACGCACATTCGGTGCAAAGTTCGGATGACGTGGTTGAAGAACGCGACGACGAAAGGTTCTCGCAGAGGATCGGAGATGGACTTGACGGAGTTATCGTTCATAAGCAGCGCGAATTTGTCAGCGTCTTTCGTGGCAAATAACAACATAGAGAACGAAAATGACAACAGCACGAACCCATTCATGACGACGCCGATCAATGGTACCGGTGGCGGAGTTTTGAATAACATTAATGAGGAGCAAGATTTGTCCGGGTTCGACGAAGAGCTCGGAGTGGACGCGACAACAACGACGACGACGACGCCAGTCTCGTCGACGACGACTGCGTCGTCGTTGCGAAAATTTAACACGTCTGAGGTGAAGCGTTCGTTATCAACCACATCGTATCTGTCTCCAATCGGCGAATGTTCGACGCCTGAATTAGCGAATAATCGGGCAGATACATTAATAGCAAACAGCGTATCAAACGAAGAAGCCATCGCGAGGGAAAAAGCGTTAGCAGAACAACAACGACAAACGACCCTCGTTTTGGAATCGTTGCGAAAAGAAGCGAGAGATTTGAGAAGACGGAACGACGAGCTGACGAGAGACCGCGACGAACTCGAGACGCAACACGAAGAAGAAACGGAAAAATTGAAGAGTAAAATCGATGCCATGCGAGACGAATTACGAGCGAAGGAAGAAGGACAGAAAGAAATTGAGAGGAGCGCGTTGGAATCTAGTCGCGCGTTAGAAATGCAGACACGTAAATTAGAACGATTAGAAGCTGATTTTGCGCAGGCGAAGAATGAATCGTTGGGATTAAAAGAGCAAACGCAAAGCTTAGAAGCCGCTTTGGTCGCTTTGAGAAACAAACAAGAGGAGAAAAAAGCAAACGATGAAAACATCGCCGTCATCGATACGAATAGCAACAACAAAAACAAAAACAAAAACAGTGAAAACGTGATGGCGACGAGCAAATACGAGGAAGACATCGCCGCGCTTAAATCTACGCTCGAGAAGAAAGAGAAGCAAATCATTCAATTGGAACGCGCGGTGAAAACTTCCGCGGAGGAAATCTCGCGAGAGCGCGAGAAAACAGACGCCATGGTTCATAAGATTGAATCCGAACGCGACTCCGAACGAAACGCCTACGAAACTGAAATTACGAAATGCGAAACCGAAATCGACAGTTTAAAATCTCAACTCGTCTCCGTCGTCCAAGAAACGACCATGCTCGCCACCGACTTGCGCAAAGATTTACAAAAGCGCGCGGACAAAGAAATCCGAGACGCCAACGAAGAAGCCATGAAAGCTCGAGAAGAGCTCGACCGAACGCAAAAAGAACTCGACGAAACGAACGTGAGCCTCCACTCGCACGTCGCCGCGTTAGTCGACGCGAAAACCGAGTCCGCCGTCGCGCAAGGCGAAGTCTTGGAGCTCAGACTCTCCCTCCGCAAAACCAAAGAGAAACTCTTAGAATCCTTAGCCCGGTTGACGCGGTTCGAGACTAAAGACGTCATGAGAAGAGCAGCAAAAGCGGACGAGACGTTGTAATGTATAAAATTATTTATCATCGTGTTCTCTCGGCGCGCGATGTGCGGCGAGGGACGCGTATTATTATTATTATTTTTGCTTCACATCATCAGAAATGTCATTTTTGGTCCTTTTTGGGTCCTTGTTTGCTTTGTTTGCGTGGGGAATAATCGGCAAATTTTAATCGAGAAAGAGGCGCGCGCGCGCACACACACACACACACACACGCGCAAGGAAAGTTGAAAGAGAGAAGACACACACACGCACATCAGCGACGAAACGATGGATCAAATAGCGGAAGCGATAATGCAAATCCCCCCGAACGCGATGGATCGCCAACGCGCGTTGACGCTTCTCGCGCATTGCGACAAACACGCGATGAGCGGACGCCCTCGAGTGGCGAGTAAATACGCCATGAACTGCGGGGCGATGCTGTTTAAGCTCGGCCCACCGGTCGCGCAGTTAACGGAGGCGGTGTTTCAGAGAGCGGTGTATTTAGCGAAGCAGTACGACGAGGACGTGCCGGAGTATATGCGAATAATGTTGGAAGGGAACAACCCGGAGTTGGGTGACGCGCTCACGTGGGTCGCCGCTATCGAGGCGAAACTGGGGAAGTTGGAGCAAGCGGAGAATCACTACAAAAGCGCGGCGAAAGCGATCGAGGAGTACGGGAACATCGTGGAGTTGAGCGAGAAGATTTTGCACCAGTGTTTGTTCAATAGACACAGGAAACGCTTCGAACAATGGGAGAGAGTGATGGCGTATTGGAAAGAGAGAATCCTCGTCGCCGAGGAAAACGGGGAGTCAGACGTGCAATTGTTGAACGCGACGGCGTCGTATTGCGGCGAACGAGCGAACGGGTATGAATCGAGGGGTAAGTTTAAAGAGTCGGCTTTGTATAGAGCGAAGAAGTTTGTGGAAACGTGCGCGAGATTGGAGGCGCACGGGACGAGGCGAGACGCCAATCCGGCGCAATTGAGTCAGGCAATCGATAGCGCAGCGCAGGCGTGCGTTAGAGCCGGGGATAAGATGAACGCGACCAAACTTTTGAAAAGAGCGGTATCGGCTACGGCTGGAGCGGTGGAGTTGCCCGGGTTCTATACTTTGGGGGAGATCAAAAGGATCAAGTTTGACGACGCGGGCGTATCTTGGCACCGCGCGCTCTTGGAAGACGAAGACAACAAGGAAGCAGATGATAATAAAAATGGGAAGAAAGATGGCTTGAGTAAAGACGTAATTGATTTCATAGAAAATGGAGAAGATTCACGAGAGGATAATAATGATAGCAACAACAAAAATGGTTTAGTAGGCGCGCCACGAGATCCGTTCGTCGGCGACGAAATCGAAGTGGCGACGTACGAAGCCGTGGTGAAAATCGGAGATAAGTGGGACATTAAGAGAGGAGAGGAAGGTGAGGAAGAAGTAGATGGATGCGAAGCCGTCGGTTCTATTCTATTAGCTTTGGGACAAGTGTTTTTCGGGTTTGATCAATACAAAGACGCGTCGAGACCATTACGAACTGCGTCGAGGTTTCTCGCGCACGATCCCAGCACGCAAGGCGTCGCTTTGCACATGCTCGCGTGCTCGAACTTCTATCAAGTGGGGAAGAACGGGAAAACAGAAGACGCGAAGAAACTCGATCGAGAGTTACGCAGGCAAGCTGCTTTGGCGTTCTCTGCCGCGGCGGAGTGTCGATTGAACTCCACCGATCCCGAAGGCTTGAAAGACGGCGTGAGTTCGTTGTTGTTTTTAGGACGGGTCATGTTTGAACTCGGAGAAATCTCGGATGCGATGAACGTGACACACAGAGCTTTAGATGTGGCGAAGACAGGATTGGGCGAAAATTCCAAGGAGGCGAAGGAGGCGATGAATGCTTTGCGCCATTTACAAATGGAAGTGCAAAATCGATGATGATTGTGATAGCATTAAATAACTTTGTATTGGAAACATACGCCTACATATACTACACGTTGGTCACTCTCTTTCTTGTTGTATCACCGCTCGCAGTATTGTTGCTCTTCTCTTCTTCTTTCGGAATGTTTAAGGCCATGTACGCTTCTTGACCTCTCTTTAGGAACCAAAAGGCTAAAAATTGAATTCCCAACTGCAAACCAAACTGCGCGCCGATTTGCGACCCGACTTTCACGCTCTCGAACGAATACAATTCTAAAATTTCTCTTCCATTCTCCAAGCACCGAATTTCCCCTTCTAAACACGTGAATTGTACATCGCCGCCAAACTCGTTCGCTGCTAACGCAGAGAAGGCGTAATAGATGAAATCGATATATTTTATCCATCCGGCGCCTTTTGGGATGGAATCGACGTTTAAGTAAATGCCTCCAAACAGGGTGAAAATGGTAATCGAAGCCGGTCCTAAGGCTAACGCCGCACCGACCGGTAACGCCGCTGCCATGAAAATACCCAAAGCCTGCGCCGCCAACGCTTCGCAAATTATGATCGAAACGAACGTCCAAAAGTATTCCGCACCTTCGCGGAACCCGACGACGTTATACACCAACGCGCAAAAGAACAACCTCGGCAACAGTTTCGGCAGTTCTGCGATGTATTTGGAAATGTAATACGCGGAACATGAATACGCACCGGAAGAGCGTTCTCGTCCGATGACTGCCTTCTCTCCCGCGAATAAGTTGATAGCAGGGAGAGCAGAAGTGTACGCGACGTTCAAACAAATGAAGAACAAACACCCGATTCTGTCCTGCACGCCTTGTTGATCTTTCCCTAAATCTCTGTACAACGCGGAGAGAATCAAAGCGTAGATGACGTCGATGACGATTGGAACAAAAATACCAATCACGTTCCGTTTCTGTTCGCGCAACGAGCGGTCCATGAGCAACGCGAACTGTTGAAACCAATTCGCGCCTCGTCCTTGGTACTCGTTCACGAGACTGTCGTCATCACTTTTCTTCCTTCTATTATTACTAGTATCGCTACTGTTTCCGCCTCCGAATAAGGACGAGTTCATCGCTCCCGCTAATTTCACCGCGTTCTCGCCCAACTCTCGTTCCTCGCACTTACTCGCAAACAAGCGCAACCGGTCCCTGCTGTTTTTCTCCGCGACTTCTGACCTTCTGTCCATGCTGGTGATATCCATGAAAAAATCCGCCGGGTTTGTCAAATCTGGACACTTGAACGATAACTTTGCAAAGTACTCCACCGCCTTGTCGGAATCGCCAATGTATAACATCCTCCCTTCGCTGATTAACAAAAGTTGGTCGAATAACTTGAAAATAGAACTTCGAGGTTGATGTATGGTGCACACGACTGTTCTCCCATGCGCGGCTAAATCTTGCAACGCTCTGACGACGTTCTGCGCCTGGAACGAATCCAACCCGCTCGTCGGTTCGTCCAAAAACAAAGCTTCTGGATTCGCCACCATTTCTATCCCAATGTTCGCTCGCTTTCTCTCTCCACCAGATAACCCTCGGGGAAATCCACCAGGTCTTCCAATCTTTGAATTCTCCACCGCTTTTAACCCCAACTCTAAAATCAAACTTTTCACCATCCTCGTCTTTTCTTCGATGCCCATGCTTTGCGGCAACCGCAGCTTCGCGTGCAACATGAACGTCTCCATCACCGTCAAATGAGGAAACAACAACTCCTCCTGCATGACGTACGCTACTTGTCTGCTCCGATAAATCTTCTCGTTTCTTTCCTTCCCATCGACTAAAATCTCTCCGGTCAGAGTCCCGTCCTTCTTCGGAATCCGTCCGGACAAACAGTTGAGCAACGACGTCTTCCCACTTCCCGTTGGCCCCATCAAAGCTATGAAATGTCTCGGCATCGCCGCGCCCGTCATGTCGTCTAAAACTTTCTTTTGCACGCGTTTCTTCTTATTTCCAATCGTCACGGTGTAGTTCAAGTTTCGCCACGTGATCGATATCCCTTTGTGCGTATGTGTCGTCGACGAGGCTTTGACAAAACTGCGGCTGTTGCTGCTGCCCTCACCACCATCAACGGCATCATCATCGTTCTTCTTCTTCTTCTTCCTCGCGTCGATCGATTTCCTCGTCTGGTTTTCGTACTCCAACTCCCACGTTCTCGCGCATTCCTCCGCCGTCGGTGGCGGTGGCGGTGCGTCGGCGGCGACGACGTTCATCTCCTCCTTGGGCCAATATACGTGATATAATGTGAGATAAAAAACGCCGGCTGTGGATACGGATGGAGGCGGAAGAATTTTGCGGTAAGTTTAGGGTTGCAGTCTCTAAACCCTAAACCCTAAAACACAGAGTTGGTTGGAAAAAGAGATACGGAGCGTTTTTCCCCAGCCTGGGGACGCACCTCAAAAGAAAAGAATACTCTCTATGTCGCGTTCGTTCGTCGCGATGTCGTCGTCGTCGTCGTCCATCTCCGCCTCGGGCAGCGCGTTCTCTTCGTCGTCGTCGCGCTCCTCCCGTCGACGACACTCACAACAACAACGACGACGACGACGAGGTTTGCGCGAGGAGGATCGGTCGTCCTTTTTCCGTTGTCGTTCGATCTCAAAAACAACAACGGAGGAGGAGGAGGATACGTTTTCCTTCTCTTCGTCGTCGTTCGACCCGCTGGAAATCTTTACCGAATCTGACGACGACGAGAAGAAGAAGAAAACGAATGTATCGTCGTTAGTGGTGGCGACGACGACGAGCGCGGCGTTGACGGGGTACCAACTCACCGCGACTGGAGATGGTTTCCAAGCGATGGCGGGTGACAAATCCATCGACCCGTTCGCGAACTTTTCGCCAGTCTGTCCGGCGTCGGACGGGGTGTTTCGAGTCGGTCAGAGAGTTGCGCTTTCTTTAGCCGGGGATAGCAACATCGAGAACTATCGACCGTTGATCAACGATGTTTTAATTCGCGTTCGGACGGAGTTGTGCGTTTTGGAATCGTTCGTGAGAGAGACGGCGATACCGTTCGTCCAAACGAAAGGCTTGGGATGGGTGTTGCCGAAACACGAGACTTCGGAGACGTATTTAGCCGGGGTTGTTTTTGTCGTCGGCGCGAACTTTATCTTGTTGGGGAGCACGAAAGTGGTGGCGATTTTAGCCATCTATCACGATTTGAGCTTAGGATTGGTGGCGAGAGGTATGGGCGGTTTGCTCGGATTTATGAGCCCGGGAGACGTGAGGAAAGCGAGGGAGGAAGAGTTTGAAAAGTTGATGACGAAACAGATGGAAGAGACGAAAAAAGTGATGTTGGATGCAAACATGAGCGCATCGGAGAGAGAGCAGAAAACGACGGAAATTAGCACCCGGTACGCGATGGAAATGGAAAGGATTAAAACGACGCAAGAAGACAAGGAGAGATCGGACGAAACAAGCGGCATTGCGAAAGTTAGAAAAGGCGCGAGCGTCGTCGCGATTCCTTTGAAATTGTACGGAACGGTCAGTAGGAAAACGAGGGAGATTTTGGAGGTGTTTGATACGTTTTGTTCGCGATATTTCGTCGCGTTCACGGTGACGTACATCATCGTGAAGACTCTGCATTACGTCGTGTTTCCAGACGTGCTCGGCTAGAAGAAGAGGATATGATTCACGTTACATTACGCACTGTTATTATTAATAAAAATATACCATTACTTTAATTTGCGCTATAAGAAATTGCTCTATATTGCTATTACTAAATTCGTGTTCTCTAATCAGTACAATTTGGTCTTCCATCATCAAGTCGGTCGTCTGACGAACCGTCGAATCCGTCTCGCCCGAGCGTCCTCGCTCTTCTCCCGACACTTGTCCACGTCGTCGCTCAACTTTTTCAACGTCTCATACGAGCACTCAAACACCTCCACTCTCCTTTTCGGCTCGTTCGTCTTCTCATCTAAACTTCTCAAGGTCATCTTGACGACGTATCGCAACCGGTCTCCTCCGAAAGCGGCGTTTACGTCGTCTTCCTCCTTCTCCGCGTGTCTTCTGTTCTGTCGCAACCTCGAGCTCGTCTCCACGCTCATCCGCCATTCGATGTTCTCTAACCGTTCCGTCGTTTTCTCGTCCTCTATTTCCGCCAGATCTCCGCACGCTCTCGTTAATCGCGTCTTATTTTTCACGTACGTTTGTCTCAGCGTCTCCTTCGTTTCCTCGGATATTTTCGCTCTCTTCCCTACTTTCTCTCCTCCTCCTCCTCCTCCTGTAGTTAAAGTTGTTGTCGTTGTCGTCGTTAAATTTTCCAATCGCTCGTCGAACGCTCTCGGAGTGAGATCGACGGAAGCGCACTGGTAGAAAAACTGCGCTAAAGTTTCAATCTTATCCAACTCTTCCTCTTCTTCGGCGACCCCGCCGGCGCCTTCGGCATCGCTCGCGATGAAAATCTTCTTCAGACGGTCTTCGCTCGTTTTCCCACCACCATTCAGAACGACAAAGTCGAGCGCGAATTGGATTCTCTTTTTGACGACGTCGAGCGAGTGTTGCTGTTCGCGAGAAGAAGAAGAAGAAAAAGAAGACAGAGCCGACGTTAAATCTCGCTTCAAACTCTCCGTCGTCGACAGCGGGTCCATCATGTATCCCTCCTCTCGTTTTCTTTTTCACTTTCTACGAGTGCAAGTCCGTTGTTTTCTCGTGCAGAGAATTTCACGCACAAAAATACGAATAACAAACTTTTAATTTTACGTTTTCGGTCAAACCGCATGTATCGAATGTCTCAAATTTAGAAACACGCAAGTAGAGGTAAACACAGTCGGGGGCACGCGAAACCTACCACCACGTTCTCTTTGCTTTTCCTCGTCTCTAACAAAAAAAAGAAGGATGAGAAACGCACCACCGCGGGACTCGTCGTCGTCCGAGCGGCAACAACGGCAGAAAAGACACGAAATGACCGACCGAGAGCGGATGGAAATTTACGTCTGGATCGACGGGTTGAATCTTCAATCGAAACCAAAAAAACACTTCGCGCGAGACTTTTCGGACGGGGTTTTGTGCGCGGAGATTTTACTGAAGACGATGAAGGCATCTTCTTCTTCCTCCTCCTCCTCCTCTCGTTTTCGTGATGCCCAAATATCCATGCACAACTACCCGATCAAAAACAGTTTCAAAGGGAAAATGGAAAACTGGGAACTTCTCAACTCGAAGGTGTTGAGGACGCGAAAAATACAGTGCGAGTTGACGAGAGAGGAGATGAGCGCGGTGGCGAGAAGCGAGAAGGACGCGGCGGAGAGAGTGTTGCTGAAGATTAAAACCGCCGTAGAGGATGATTTCACGTCTTTCGAAGAAGAAGAAGAAGAAGAAGAAGAAGAAGAAGAAGAGGAGGAACCCTACGACGAGACCGACATCGAAGAAGAACGAAAAACACTCGCGCCCGCCAGCGACGACGCCGAACCCGAGGAAGAAACACTAAGAGAAGCGAAAGAGGAAGAAGAAAAAGAAAAAGAAGAAAGAGAATACCAACGGCAACATCGCGAGACGCTGCTGTTGAAGGAAAAAGACGCCGTAATATCTCACTTGACGTTGAAAGTGGAGGCGTTGACCGCCAAGTGCGCCAAGCTCGAACAGTTGCTCGTCTTGCTGCAAAAGAAGTTTAGGACGGAGGCGCCGTAGACGCGTCAAAAAAATATCAAAACCCTAAACTTCGTGAACAACCCCGCGCCCCTTAGAAAAAAGGAACAAAATCTCCCCGTTCGCTTCTTCACTTCCTCCTTTCGAGAGCGAACAACCGATCGCGTGTTCGAGCGGAGAAGAGATCGCATTCGTTCAATCGCTTTTTTGAACTGACTCGCGTCTGTCTGTGTGCAATACACATTTTGAAGAAGGTGAAGAGAAAAGAGAGAGAGGAGATATACATTTTTGACTCTCGAGTGTCATTTTTAGCCGCGCGCGCTTTGAAAAAAAAGAGCGCGCTTATTATTAGTTAGAAGAAGAAGGAGAACAAAGAAAGAACCGAGAAGATACTAAAAGACAGAGAACGACAACAACAACGATGAAGTCAACTTCCGCGGCCATGGTCTGGTCCATCGTATTTTACGGCGCCGGTTACTTAGCCTCCGCGGCGGGTATCATCATGTTGAACAAATACATTTTGTCCGTCACGCCGTTTCATTTTCCAATCGTCCTCTCGTCGTTAGGCGTCGCGTTCGGATGGGTCATGACGGCGTTGTTGTATAAATTTAATGTCATTACTTTAGGACAAGATAAGTTTGAGATGAGTTTCAAGGAGTACGTGATGGTAGTTTCACCGATTGGGTTTTTCCAAGCGACGACGTTAGCGGCTGGGAATACCGCGTACTTTTACCTCTCGTTGAGTTTTTTGCAAATGTGTAAAGCGATAGGACCGGTGGTGTTGTTCGCGCTGTTGACCGGTATCGGATTGGATAGATTCAACATGAGGGTGTTCTTATCGATTATAGTCATCGTCATTGGGACGTTAATGGCTGCCTGGGGGGATGTTTCATTCACTGCGGTTGGTTTTCTCTGCATTCTCGTCGCCGAGTTGAGCGAAGCGGCGAAGAGCGCGTGGATGCAGTTTTTGTTGGCCAATAAGTCCTTTTCCATGTGGGAGGGTTTGTATTTCATCTCCCCGGCGTCTTTGTTCTTCTTATTCGTGGCGAGTGCGTGTTTGGAGTTTAAAGATATGGTAGATAATAACGCGTGGGGGATGGTAACAGGTCAACCGCACCTCTTCGCTTTGGCCGGTTGTCTCGGTTTCTTCACCAACTTGTGTTCGTTGGGGGTCATCAAAGCTGCGGGATCGTTGACATTGAAGGTTCTCTCCATGTCTCGATCGGTTTTGTTGATTTTATACGGCATGGCGGTGTACCACGACGTCGTCACGGTCATCGAAGCGATCGGGTACGGAATCGTCTTAGTCGGTTTCTTTTGGTACAACTTTGCGAAAGTCGCGCAAAAAGAGCAAGAAGCGAAAGAGAAAGAGGCGTTAGAGAAGGAACCTTTGCTGTCAAACTCTGACACGAAATCTGCCGCGTAAGAACACGAGTTTATGTTTATATTATCGAGAGAGTTGCTATATTATATTAATTTATACATCATATTTACCATATATGTTTTACCATTCTCGCGTTTTGACTCTTGTCTCTCGCACGCGCGCGCGCGCTGATATTCACAACTTTTCGATTTGTGTGACACTCTTTCTTCACACACGCGAACGAATTTGAAATTAGAGCGTCACAAAAATTACACGCTCACTTTCCTCCTTCGAGGTCTTTGTGCGTGTCCACGCGAATACATCAAGCGCATCGTCGGTCGGGAGTAAACGACGACGGCACGTCTCGCGCGCAGGAAGAGAGAGACGCATTCTACTGCGTGGGAAGAAGAAGAAGAAGAAGAAGAAGAAAAATGTCGAACACAACTTTTGGGAAAAAAGCGGACGAGTTGGTGAAAGAAATCGCCTCGTCCATAGAAACGAGCGCGAGTCCATCTTCGATTCCACCGTATAACGAAGAGCTAGTTCGGTCGATATTAGAAGAAGTGAAAGCGCACTACGAAGAGAACAAGAGTTTGGTGAGGAAGTTGGAGCAAGTGAGCAAGAAACTTGAGCAACTCGAAGACAGCGCAGAAAAAATGAAAGGAGACAGTGATACTACTCAGGAAAAGATACGGGAAAAAGCGGAGCAGATAGTGAAAACTGAAGAGGAAAAAGGAGGGATATTAGCGGCCATGCACACGCATCACCACTCGATTTTACGAAACAAGAAAGCACTGATGATTTATCTCAACGAACGCGTAAAACGTATTCAAAGTTTGCGATGGACGTTGGGCGTCGGTTTACAGGATTCGATTTCAGAAAACTTATCGCACTCGGAACGAGATTACTTCACTGAATATTCGGCAATATTAAACAAATATATGGGGAAGAAGGAAGGCATTAACATGAATTTGACTTTAGACCGAGATCCGCCGAAAGAGCACAAAGTGCAAGTGAAATGTATGAAAGACTACGGCGAGATTTACACCAAAGACGGTGTCGTCGATTTGAAAAAAGATACCGTACATTTGCTGTGGAGAGAGGAAGCGCAGCCGTTGATTAGCGAGGGGGTGTTGGAGAAGTTGGATGATGCTTAGTTGCTGTTGCTATTTTACTACACTTTAGGATTGTGATATTAATGCTAGTGTGCGCGACAAAGCGCCAGTGCGCCACTCTTTTTTGTAACTAACTTTTTTTTCGCGGGCTTTTTCTGCACTCACATGACGCATCATGTCTTCTGTACAACAACAGCAACAACAACAACAACAACAACCGCACGATGACGCTGACGGTGATGATTTCTTTTACCTTGGGGATGCCGATTTATACATGCAAACGACCACGTTCAACACGACCGGACAGAAACGTTGGGATGCCGCTGTCGTGTTGAAAGAGTTCCTTTTTGACGAGAGAACGGCAGAGGAGATGTTTACATCAACAACAACATCAAAGAAGAAGAGAAGAAAAAGAATATGCGAATTAGGCTCTGGAAATGGGTGGTTGGCAATGACGATAGTGAGGAAATTTTGCGACGAAATCGACGCTTTTTACGCGACAGAGATGGAAGCCGGAGGTGCTCTAGAGTGGTTAAATTTGATACTCGACTCAAACAGAGAGAAAGGATGCCTGAAAGCAAACGAACGAGAGAAGATTCACGCGCGATCGTTGGATTGGAACGACGTTTTAAAATCTGATGAAGTGGACAAAGGAAAAGATGAGAATGCGGAAATGACGGACATTGATTTCCTCCTCGGCTCAGACCTCGTGTACGAAGAATCTGGAGTGAAAATGTTACCTCGAGTCATCGCCAAACTGTTGCGAACGAGGTGCAACGCGAACGGTTTCATGCTCTACGCTCACACAAAACACAGGTACGATGGAATGGACGTGGACTTCTTCGAGAATTTAGAGCAGGAAGGGTTGATGTGTGAAGAAGTTAGAAAATTTGGCACGAAGACGCCGCCGCCGAGTCCTCCACCGTTTGAGAGTCTGTTTCCCGACCAGAGGATCGCCGTATTTCGGATTTCTGGTTCCTCACACGAGTAGCGTAGTTTTACCCGTAGTATTTTTTAGCAATTCTAGCTGTGCAATGAATATGAAATTTAGGTAAGTTACAACAGTAATAAAACAATGCAGGTATTGAAACAAAAGCAGTTATGAAACTACGCATGAACACCCGGGTTGATCAATCACTTCGAAATGCGCCAAGTTGATATCAACGACGATAACCGTAATATCATCCGGTGGATAACTTCGGTATAATCTTCTCTGCTTCGCCGATTTTGCAAGTTTCTTCGCCGCTTGTGCAGCGGGAATACCTGGTGCAGACTCTTGAAACGAAGAAGCTTGCCCAAATCGTACGCTCAAATCCTCGTACATTCCGCTCCCATCTTTCCCAGAACTCATGTTATTCGTGCTGTGATTGCTCCCTCCTCGAAAAGAGGCATCCACGGTGGCTGTGTTGTGGAAACCTCCTCCTCTTGTAGAATAATCGCCCGTCCGCGTGTAATCGGCATCGCGCAAGGATTCAATGTGTAGCGTCGCTTCGTCGCTCGTGAACACGTCCCAGCATCCGTCCGAGGCTAAAACTATTCGAGCCGGTTCGCCGCTAGCAATTGTGAAATCTCTGAACTCTGGCGTGCATATGACGGCGCGAGCGACGCCGGAATCACCAATCGACCGCGTAAACGCGCAGGATACGCCAGTTCGGGCGACGATTCTCGGTGCGGATAAACCGCCAGTTTCTTCGTGTTCTATTCTCGCTAAAAACGACGTTCTTCTAGCGTGCTCCGAAGACACTAGACCGGATCGATCGATATGCACACGAGGTATGTCTTCAATTTTGAACGGAAACAAAGTCGCGTAGATGTCATCATCGTCGTCGTCATTCTCGTCACCGCCAAAATTATGCGTCTTGGACGGTTCTCGACGCGAGTCTTCCATCTCTTCGCTCGAGGAGCTGTACGGTACGGCAGAACTCTTCATCCCTGCGCTACTCCCGTTGGTGCTCGAATCTTCACCGCTGCTACGATTGTTGTTCATAAAAGCAGAGCCGTCCTGATTGGCTCCTGCCGCGAGTGATCGTATCGTTTTCTTAATCTCTTTTTCTTCGAACTTTGCGTGCATCTTCTTTAACTCTTCTCTCGCATCTTCATTTCGTATTTTCAAAGATAAGTCCGCAAATTTTGCCGCAGCGTTTCCAGCGCCTTGTGCTTTGGTTAAATCGCTCTCCGAAGTCGACTTTGCCATACTTTTTCCTTCCATACTATCTAGAAGATTTGCGCTGCCATGACTCTTTGGAAATGGCATTGTATCTCTAAAGCCAGAAGTCGTCGTCGTCGTCGTCGTTGTCGCTATGGGCGGCGGGCTGTTCCTTCCCTCGTGTTCTCTTTCTCTCACCGCTTCTGAGGTTTGCGTGAAGCTATCGTTCCGAGATTTGAGCACCTCCGACGCTCTCCTTCCACCGGCAAATCGCGTGAGCATTTCTGATCCACCTCTGATCGATTGCTCTTTTTCTGCATGCGTCTTCTCTTGCCACTCTTTAAATGCTAAACCGCCTTCAATGGATGGATTACTCGAGTCGGTAGCGAAATCATCCACGCTCGAATTTCGATTTCGTCTGTTCGAAGGTGATTTTAACTCGTCTGCTTTTTTTTGCAAAAGGCGACTCTTTTTCGCGCGAGCTCTATAATACTGCCCCATCCTCGAGCGTTCGTTCAAATTCATCGCCGTGTGATCTTCGCTCAAATTGAACGTTCTGTTTTTGTATCGAATCACGGCACGCGTATCCCCCACCCACGCTGTTTTCACGTACGCGATGTTTGTATCTAACGCCCTTTTAATCATAACGATCAATGCAGTCGTTCCATCTCTTCCAGTTACTCGCATGTCGTGATTAATCTTTGCCGCTGCGTCTCTCGTCGCCTGCTCCAAAGATTTTGGCCACATTCGCTTGGCTTTTTCTCTATCGTCCAATAAAATATCGTGATTTCTAAGGTTCGCGTCATCTTTACTTTGCCGTCTACTCTTAGTGCTCTCTTTTCTTTTACCATCGCCACTCGTGCTCGGTTTCTCGTCCTCCGGTAGCGCATCGCATATTCGCTGTAAAAAATCTTCGGCGCACCTCGTCGCGCTCAGCCTCCCGGCGTGGCCGTCGAATATGCAAAACACCGCGTCCGCAAACTTCCCAGGAACAGCATCGTCGACGAACACGCAGTAGGTGTCCTCGTCTTTCGTGGATTTCTCTTGGAATATGCCTGCGTAATGATGAAAGCATTATTATTATAATTGGTATTGAAGACAGACAAACGGAGTAGATGTCAGTTTTTTTAAAGCGTTTATTGTGGATATTTTTTAATCCGCTCAACCCACTTCAACTAACGAGGTAAAAGCTAACCAACAGCAACAAAGGCTCTTTCTCTCTTTCTCTCTCTCTCTCTCTTGCCTAACGCGGCGCGAAGAAATAATGAATCAAACAAACGCGCGAGAACGAGAGAGTGTAGGAAAGCGAAAGCCAGAAGGTAACTAGTAGTAAACCAAGCGGCGGCGCGCAAAAAAAGAACTCGCGTTTGATGATGCCCGATTCATAACTCATTTTGCGGGTAAAAAAAAAGCGACATTTTTCTCAATTTAAAGAGAAGAGTTCTTTAGTTGCAAACGAGAGAAAAAAAATAAAGAAGAAACAACCACACGCGCGTGATTACACCACAGACGCACCGTATTCACACCCGGAATGTAAAAAAGCGTTAACGGCTCCACCGACCGCGGGCGCTTTGTTGCTTAAACTCGCAGCGCTTTCCGCTCTTCTCATCTTCTTCTTCTTTTTTGTTGTTGTCGTGTGTTTTTTGCTTACTTCTTTCACCTTTTCCTCTTTTTCTTGTTTAGGGTTTTTTGCTCTTTTCAAAACCCTAAATATTTGACGTATTTTGCCAGCCAGTAGAAAAGAAGAGAGAACAGAGATCGCGGCGAATCGTCAAAGTTCCTTAAGAAGCTCTCTCCTTCTTTTTAAAAGAACACGCACGCGTCGCGACTTGGGATCGATCGAACGAACGAGAGAAACAGCGCGTGAACTTAGCGGTGAGTTTTCACCCGTGATTTTAAAGAGAAAGATTTAGTTTTATACGCGTCTTCTTTGTCGCTGTTGTTGGGATTAGTAAGAGAGAACGAAGAGAGAGAACGAAGAGAGAAGAGAGAACACGCGAGAAGTGATCGTTTGAATCGTTCCCAAAAAAGTAAAAATATGAGTGGTCACGCGCGAGCGCTCTTGGCGGACGCCGGGAAAGGCATCAAGGTGGAAACCGGGGAGATCATTTTCATCTGTTTTGGCTCTATATTGTTCGTCGCGATTATGATTGGCATCGGGTGCTGCTTAGCGGACGCCGCGCAACACAGACGAAGGAAATTGACCTTCCCAGGGGCGGAAGATTACGTCTCGCACGGACGAATGTCGGCGACGAAATGGATCAAGACGATTGGTGCGCCAGATATGCTTGTAGAGCAGTATGATATCGCCTACGCGGGAGGGGAATTGCCAAAAGATCGGTACCAACGATTAGCGTTGCCGATGTACGCGGATCCAGGGAAGAAGTTTGACGCGTGCGCCTTACCGAAGAAGTGGCTCAAGCCGCTCGGGCCGCCGTTGCGTAAGCTTTATTTGTGCTTCTTTTGGAACGATATTTGTAAGGTGATGTACAAGGATTGCTATTGGGGAACGAAAAGATTGAGAGAGTGGAATCAAGATCCAGAAGCGGACGAGGAAACGCCGGCGAGATGGTTGGGCGAGTGCAAGCCGTGCTGCTACGCGGCTGACTCGTTCAACTCGTGCACAAACTGGATGTGCTGCGGCTGCTGCGGTATGCAAGAGTGTAAAACGTTGCAAGAATCGACGACAAACTGCGTCAAGTCGGTCGGGGACCCGAACTGTTGCGTGATTGAGAATGGAAAGTTGACCGGAGTGCCAAAGATGCCGACGATACCGTCGTGTAAGGTGAACTCGTGCGGAGGTTGCGAAAACTGCGTGGGCACGAAAGCAGAACCAGAAATGATAGAACCGGGGGAGGACGATTCTCCGGAAGCGCACGCGGCGTACAAGGAGTACTTGGAAAGAACTGCGAAAGAAAACGCGGATAAGAAAACGGAAGAGGCGAAGGAGAGAATGAAGAACGCTATCAAAGCCGCTTCGATGAAAGCCCAGATGGAGGAGGAGAAAAAGTAAACGTGCCTCTTCATCATCATCTTAACAAGAACAACGACTATTGTAATTTTATCACACATTCATGAAAGGAATACGAAACGTATAATCACATTTTTTTAAAGTATTCTCTCAAATATTTACCGCATGCATATGTATTAGTAAGAAGACTACGTGCTCGCAAACGAATGAACGAAGAGCCCGCGCGCGCGCGTATTAAATCTCTCTCATAAAGCCTTGCGCGTTCGTGATGAACTGCAACAACCCAAACAACATCAAACCGCCGGGAAAGACTTTCGGTCCGGGCCAATCTAACGGATCGTCTTTCGTTTCGTTAAATCTATCGAATTCAATTTTAATCACATATAAACACGCCAAAGCGCCGACTCCTAAACCAACCGGCGTGAAAACGTCGTTATCGGAATTAATCAACGCGAACGCCGCTGCGCACCCGCCGAGACCTGGCGCTAAGGCCGGCAAATTCGGTCTCCCCACAAAATCTGGTGCCATTCGCTGCGAATTTAGCACGCCTTCCGCGCCTAAAACTAAAGCCAAAGAGAGGTTTTGTTGCGCCACGGCCAACGCGATTTGCGGGTCAATCGCTCTCGTTCTCATCGTCGACGCTCTCTCGTTCCTCGTGGTGACGGTGGTGGCGATAGACTTTCTCGTCGCAGAAGAAGAAGAAGAAGAAGAACTGGAGGAGGACGTGCTCGTCGTTTTAGACGTCATCGTTCGCATCATCATCGTTGTTGCCATGATTGTGTGTGTGTAAGTGTGTGTGTGTGCGTTTAATAAGAGAGGAAAAAAGAGTGTGTGGGTGATGCGCACGAATAAACAAATGATTACACGCACGACAGACAACAGAGGCGTGCGTGTTGGTGCGCGAGATATCTCTGTTTTGTCACCTTCTCTTCTCCCAAACTCTCTCTCTACGAAAAAAAACTCGAGAGAGCGGAGAGAGCGGAGAGAGAGAGAGAGATTTTTTTGAAAAAAAACGTAAAGAGAGTTGCATCCAACAACAAACAACACAGAGAGAGGAACTCTTAGTGCGAAACGCTCGAAGAGGCCCCACGGACGGAGAGCAAAAAAAGCACAAGAAGCGTGCCTTCTTCGCGTAAAATTTTCCGCGCATCATCCGCAACACTCTTTTCTCGCTCTTCTCGTCGACGAGAACAAAAAACACACGGGGGGCACATTGGCGAGACCCGGGGGTCTTTCTTTGTGTTCGTTTGAGGGATAAAGAGAAAGGGAGAGAGGGAGAGAAGAGATGACGACGCGAGAAGAAGAGGTGGAGGAGGAAAAGGAGGAGGAAAATGTGGTCGTTGAAGAAGAGATGAACGAAACGGTAGTCGTGAACGATTCTCCGGAAAAGAAGAAGACGATCCCAGCCGTTACCACTACCGCTGCTGCTGCTTTTAATGATAACAACAACAACAACAACAAGAGGCTCAGTCCAATGAACGAACGAATGAAGAAGCTCTTCTCGAAAGAAAACGCGGAGAAGTTTGCGCGAAATGCGAAAGAGACGACGTTTAAAGCGGGGAGTTTGTTGCAAGACGTGTCGAGTAAGTCGTTCGTGAAGATGAGAGAAGGCGTGAAGAAAATGAAAGAGTTGAGCGTGGCCTCTTCTTCGCGGCAAACCGATGGAAACGGGGAGAATGATAGAGAAGATGACGACGACGACGACGACGCGAAAGCGAAGAAACGCGTGGAACGAGGGATACGCGCGAGCACGACGGAAACAAACGCTAACGCTGATATATTCGTGGACGTGGAGGACGACTTGCGTTTTCTCGGGTACGCCGACGGCGACCACGCGACGTTAGCAAAAGTCACCGTGATGAAGTGGAGCGTGATGTTTCCGAGGTGTTTAGCCGTTGGAAGAGAGGATGGCACGATACGAGTGATTGTTTTCGGGAGTAAAAATGGCATCGATAATAGGATTAAAAATGAGAAGAAGATGACGAACAAAGAGAAGAAAGAAGCGACGATCGAAAAGAGTACTGCCACAAACGATAGCCAGCATCGGCAAAATGAAGAAGAAGGGAACGATAAAAAGCTACACAAGAAAGGAGGATCCGTGGCAGATAGAATAGCGAGCATTGAAAAAGAACAACGGCAGGGAAGAGATGGCGCATCAACACCACCACAAGCACAAGCACAACCACCACCGACAACTGAAATCATTCTCTCGGATGATGAAGACGAAGAGAAAATGGATGAGTACAACGCGCACGGCGTCTCGTACGTGTTCGAGCTCGAAGACGTGTTCACCGAAGCCGTATCGGATTTAGATTGGTCGTTAGATGGTTCAGCTTTGCTTGCATGTTCAGCGAAAGGTAAAGAGATTCGAATGTATAAGCTCCAAGATAATAATTCTGGGAACACAAACAACGCCACGAAATATTTCCGCTCCGGCACGCTCGAAGCGGTTGTACAAATATCAGAAAATCCAACGAGCGTAAAAATACATCCGGTGAGAACAAACTTGTCGTTAATCACCACGAAACAGCGAAGCGTAATGTTAGCAGATGTAAATTCTTCGCAACCGCCGGATAGAGTTCGCGTGCAAGGCGATCCCGAAGCTGGTTTGAAAGAAATCTGTTTCAACACGTCTGGAAGACTCGCGTATTTCGGCGATGACACCGGAAGGGTCTTTACGCTTTCCTGCATAGAACGGAAAGACTTTACGAAGAAGTTATCCATTTCGAAACTTTTGAGTAAAGGTAAGAAAAGCAGCAACAACTCGTCGTTGGCAAAACAAACCGATCCAACCTCTCGACGTATAAAAGAAGAGAAAAACAAAAACGGTATGGGTATGCGTAGAAGTAATAGCAGTAGCGGCAACATGTCTTCAAAAGGTAGCGAAGGCGATGACACCGCGGGTGGCAATCATGCTGCTGAAAGTAACGAGAACGAGAACAATGGAGATGGTAGCGAAGAAGCCTCAACTGAAGGTGCCGCCGCTCCTGCCGCCAAAAAGTATTCTTTGATTTCCGCGTTGAAACCAGAAGAGATTAAAGAAAAGGCAAAAGAGAAAGCGAATTTAGTGGCAAAGCGCGTGAAGGACGACGTGAAAGTGGCCATGAACAAAGTGAAAACGTATGCGAAAGAAAAAGCGACGAAACCTTCCCAAGGATTCTCGCTCACGGTGTTGCACGTGAACAGTTTAGGCCAAGAGCGATCGCCAGTGTGTGCTTTATTCTGGTGCGCGTATGTCGCTTCAATCAACGCGCCTGTTCTCGCCGTGGCTACTGAAAATGGGAAAATTCGATTACTTAGAATAGTCGATTTAGGAACGTCTGGTGATCATTTAGTGCCGATTGCGACGGCATCCATGCCGTCGCAACGAGGTGGTTTTTCGTTTTGTCCGGCTAAAGTCTCCACCGCACCACCGATGGTCGCCGCACCGCGCGATAAAGTCACTGGTCTGGTGTGCGAAATTTTGCAATCGAAAAATTCGCTCTCGCAAAACGAGGAAGGCCAAGAGGAGCGAAATTACGAGATCAAGCAAGTCTTGGAAACAAGAGAAGATGACACCTTCTTTAGCGACGGCGAAGATGAGACCAAGCAAGATAAACCAAAAACGCCCGCACTTGCGTTTTGCGCGGATTCGTTCTCCTTTTCAGGCGACGGGTTAAGATTAGCCGGTAGTAACGCAAACGGTAAGGTTGCCATTTGGACCAGTTTTGCGATGTAAGGCATGGTTTCGTTCTCTTTTTGAATGAGCGACGGAGTAAAAGATTAGCCGATGCGAGCGTGTAAATCATTTTTAGAAGAAGATTGATTTTCATTTAATAAATAAAGCGCTCGCGGTAGGAGAAACTACCGCTCGCTTCTAGTTGTTCAAGTAGCGTAATATATATAACAAAAAGAACTACCACTCTCCTCTCCTTTTTTATCACACGCCGTACGTTTGTTTCAGTTTTTGCACCACTGCCGGTTCTAAATGATTCCTCTCCAGTTGCGCCCATTGGTCCGCGCCGATGTGATTCTTGTACCCTTGCAAAACATCGCGCATAGCCGAGGAGACTTCCTGGCTTCTGCACTGTCTCCAAGACGCGATGGCTTCGCAAATCTCTTTTAGGCAATTCATGCCTCCGTTTGGATTCACTTTGATCAACTCGCACAAACCTTTGAACGCGTGTTCCTTCTCGACACCATCTCGTAATCTTCGCATCGCAACACACCATGTCGGTGCAATGTTTTGCAAGGCCGACGCCAACTCTTCCGAGCATTGCATCGAAATTCTTCCGAGCGTGATGGCGGCATTTTCTCCCAAACTTCGATTCACCATTCGCATCTCGAGAATTCCCGCCAAAGATTCTGCAAACGCTCGCGCGTGCGGCTGCAACGCGCTCGGATCGCATCGAATGGCTAATTCCCCGGCCGCCCAGCACGCGTTGTTACAGCATGACACCGTCGACGCGGTAATCATATCCGGAGCTAAGTTTTGCTTGGCCAAATCGAGAAACTCCCTCAACGACGGACTGACGTGCTGCGGACACGCTTTGGAGACGTCACCTAAAAGCGCAAACGCTGATCGTCTAACCGAGGGCGTATCGTCCCCACACGTCGCTAACAAAATTTCTCTCGTGTGCGAATTCATCAGCAACGGTTCGCATTGTTGACCTAAACCTTCAGCTAAACCTGAAAGTAAATCTAAACCGACGAGAAGATGTTCGTGCACGTGCGCATCGTGAGGAAGCTCATTTCTTCGCACCGCTTCTTTCTTCTGCAATTCCGTCGTGCACAGTTGCGAAGCAGCCGCAAAAATATCTGGTGCGTACTTCATACATCCGCTGCCAGTGCCAGCTACGACTGCTGTGATGCATTCTAAGAGATGATAAGTTTCTGGATCACCTTCTTGTGCGTTCTTCCACTTCTCCAACATTCTCGGAATTAATTGGTCAGCGTATTTCGGATCGGAAATCGAAGGACCGATGTACTCCGCCATCGTCTGTAACGCGTCGTATAAGTTTCTCTGATTCTTTCTCTGGTACCTCTCTAAAGCCGCACTCAACGCTTGAACAATCTGTTCTGTCCACGGCGCAAGAATTTCTCGACCTTCTTGTAAACAGTTTGCCAAAGCGCCGCACGCGCCTGCTTGAACCTTCTTGTTCTTATCGACAATCTTGTTTAAAATTCCCATCAACACTGTTTGCAACTGTTGCAACCCAGCCGCGGAAGCTTCTGCGGTCGTTCCTGGAACAGCGTTCGGGTGATCGGCAGGCATGGCGGATCGACACAACCACGGAGAAAAACGAGACAACGTCCAACACGTCGTTGATCTCACCAAAGGTCTCGCGTCGTCCAACATCGGATACAGGAAACCGACGAGCTGCGGTAGGTACTGCGCGAGACCGTTCGTGCACCCTTCCGCGACTGCACCCAGCGCTAGAATCGCAGATTCGCGAATTCTCCAGTTCTGGTCTGCCAAACGTTGCTCAACAACTGGTAACATGATTTGCAAAAGCTCGTCGCCAAAGTGTAAAGAAAGCGTGTCCAAACCACTCGCCGAGGATTTTCTTAAATTCCACGTCCCCCAATCCTCGTCGTCGTCGTCGTAGTCCTCGTCGTCGCCGCCGTTTCCTCCTTCACCGAACGATTTATCTTTTTGCGAACGAAACGTAGGTTTGATGTCTTGATCTCTATCCGGTCTGTCCGCGTTCAACTCGTCCTCCTCGGCTTGCAATACCTCCTCATCGTCTTCTTCGTACGCCATGTTCGTCAACAACACTGGTATCAAATGGGGAGTAAATTCTCTCAAAATGTTTATCGATTCGGGTTCTAAATCTGCCTCGACGAACGCGGCCCAAAATTCGCACGATTCTACCGCCACGTCTGGGTCCGGATCCGTCTGTCTCTCCAACATGAACGTAATAATTTCTCTTAAATTCGGCGTCATCTTTTCCGGCGCGATGTGAAGCAATTGCACTAAACCTTGACAAACATATTTCCTCGCAACGTCGTCTGGGTCGTGCGCTAACGCGAACAAACCTCGCAAATAATCGTCCAAAACGTCTCGTTTTTCCCTTGGCCAGGACGGGGCAATCATATTCAAAATAGCAATCGCGGATTGTCTCACCTTGCCGTCCGGATGTCCAAACAATTGCAACGTTTTCGGAATGACTAAACTCGCCGGGCACTCTGGCAAACCAACTTGGTTGGCCGTAGCCACGTCGCTTTCTAAATAGCCGTTCGTCTCTTCGCAAATTTTATACAGCGTGTCCAACGCGCCGTCCAACGCGTTTGGATCCTTCGACGCGTCCAAATTTTCCGCAATCAATTGCCACAACTGCGGCGCCGACTGCCACCCTTTCTGTCGAATGCAGATCGCCAACGACGTCCCAACGACCCGTCGAACAATTCTCGCCGGGTGCGTCATGCTCCCAGTGAGCGCATCTCTGATGAACGACTCGTGCGGTTCCTCCGAAAACTGCCAAGTCGTCTTCAAGTTGTTCTTCAACAACAGACCGGCGGTTTGCCGAACGTCGTCCCCGTACGTCCCGTCTCCTTTACACAAAATCAAAGCCAAATACGAGTTGAAATCTGGAAATTTCGAGCACTCTTGCAATCGCTGGTACATCAACTGCTGGTTCGCGTTCGGTTGTATGTACTCTTGCAAGAGTTGTCCGACTTGTTGCACGCCTTCTTGCGCGGGTTGCCATGTCGATGCCATTTTTGCTGCTATTTACTCTCTCTCTCTCTACTTTTGTTACTCCCCTCTCTCTCTCTCTATTCTCTCTGTTTCCTAAAACTCGTGTCGTCGTCGTCGTCGTCGTCGCGCGTCCCGCGTGGGTTCCTCTTTCCTTCGCGCGCGCGCACTCGCACTCTCCCCCCTCTCTCTCTCTCTCTCTCTGCTTTTTTTTGTCCCCAAAAGCAGCTTTCGGCTCCCCTCGTAATCCAATTCCTCCTACTTCTTCTTTCAGCTCTCTCTCTCTCTCGCGTGCGCGTTTTTCGACCGTCGATTCCGCGCGTGATCTCTATCTAGACACGTGCGCTACTAAACGAGCGTTCGATGTGCGCAGATATATATATCTCGCGCGGTAGCGTTTGTGAAGGAAACAGCGCGGAGAAAACCGAAGAGAGAGGAAAAAAGAAATCGCGGCGGATGAAACGATCGAGAGTTAGTTCTTCTGCACCAAAGAGAGAGAGAGAGAGAGACAGACAGACAGACAGAAAAGCACTTGAAAGAGAGCAAAAAAGAAGCAGACGGACGACGGGGCGAGAGAAAGAAAGAAAGAAAACAAAAAAAACAGAGAGAGGAGAGAGAGCAAAAAACAGCCAAAAGCAGCCCTTACAGTTTTTCTCTTTTTGCCTTCCTTTGCCCCCCATTATTAAAAAAACGATGAGACAGTTCTGCTTCACCACCACCACCTCTTCCACCACCACGTCCTCCACCTCTTCTTCTTTTTCTTCTTGTTCGAACAAGAAGACCCCGAGCGGCGCATCCGCCGCTGTCGCTGCTCGCGCGTGGATATCTTCGAGAAGTTTTGCGCCGACGACGGCGAGCAGACAAAGTAACGGAAGAAGAAGAACCAACAGCGGCGCTGGTGTGGTGGTCTTTAACGCGTCTTCTTCGCAAAAGCAAAAAAAGCGCGTCTTTATCGACGGCGAAGCCGGGACGACTGGGTTGCAAGTCAGAGACCGATTGGAAAAACGATCGGAGGATATTGAACTGATTCAACTGCCGGACGCTTTGCGCAAAGACGCGAAAGCGAGAGAAGAAGCTTTGAACGAAGCGGATTGCGCGATTTTGTGCTTGCCCGATGCGGCAGCCGTGGAAGCGGTGGCTTTGGTGACTAATCCGAACACGGTGATCATCGACGCGAGCACCGCGTACAGAACGAACGACGAGTGGACGTACGGTTTCCCAGAACTGTCGAAAGAGCAAAGGGAGAAAGTGAAAACGGCGAAGAGGATTTCCAATCCCGGGTGTTATCCGACCGGGTTTATCGGGTTGACAAAGCCGCTCGTGGATAGCGGGTTCATCCCGAAAGGGTTGAGAACGACCGTGAACGCCGTCAGTGGATACACCGGCGGCGGGAAACAGTTGATTGCGATTTACGAAAGTCCCGAGGCGGAACCGTACGGCGCGTACGGGTTCAACTTAAATCACAAGCACATCCCGGAAATGCGAAAGTACTCCGGATTAGAGCACGAACCGATTTTCCAACCGGCGGTTGGATCGTTCGCGCAAGGCATGTTGGTTTCCGTCCCGCTTTTTTACGACAACATGGCCAACGTCAAAAGCGGGAAACAGCTGCAAGAGTGCTTGAAGGATTGGTACAAAGACTCCGCGTTCGTCTCTGTTCGCGAGTACAACCAAATGGACGATTTAGAGCGAGGCGCGTTTTTACGCGCCGACGGTTTGCGAGACACGAACAAACTCGAGTTATCCGTATTTGCCAACGACGAGAAAGGCACGTGTTTATTAATCGCCCGTTTGGATAACTTGGGGAAAGGTGCCAGCGGAGCCGCCGTGCAAAACTTAAACTTGAGCTTAGGCTTAGACGAGAGCGTTGGTTTGTAATTCAGCATTACGCGTATATAAAAAAATCGGCATCACACACGCGCACGAAAGTTTTTTCTATTTTTGTCTCTCGAAGCGTTATTTTTAGAAGCGGCGCGCTTTCGCGCGCGCTCCATCACATATCATCCTTCATTCTTTCGCGGGAGCGATGAGAGCGGCATCTGATACCTCTCGTCGTCGTCGTCGTCACCATCATCATCACCACCACCACCATCACCATCGCGCGAGTAATGTCTCGAGAAAACAACAACACCGCGCTTCTTTCCCCGCAGGAGACGACGACGGTTACGACGGCGACTGGAAGAATCTGTTATCCGTTTTCATCGCGCACGCGTGCGCCTCGTACGTCATTTGGGTGCTCATTTCCACGGTGGCGTGGATATCGCACTTAGGATTTCGAGTGCCTTCGTTGCAGCCGTTCATCGCGGCGAAAGGGTACCCGTTTAACGAGACGCGTCGAAACGTCTGGGAGTTTTTACGAGCGAACGTACCGTCCGCTTTGGTGTTTGTGTTGCCACACTCGCTGCTGACGCCGAAACGATTGCGATTTGTATTCGGCCGACACGGACGATTAGCGTATAACATGGTCGCCGCGGTAACGTTGCACATGTTTTTACTGGTGTTCAAACCGTTGAAGAGTCCAGTACTGATGGAATTGCCGATTAAAAATGAGATTCATAACTTTACGTCGATATTGATGCTTCTCTACGCGACGTACTCGTTTTGCAGAGCGCCGGAGACGTACGACATGCTCGGTGTGAATTCTTCTCTGTCAAGAGGTGGGCCGAGAGCGCCGGCGAATATGGATGCGATTACGTGGATGGGCGTATGCGCGTGGAGGAAAGGAGGCGTGTGGGGGTTCATAGCGTTTACTGGATTATCTATTTTACCGCAAACGTTGACGTTAGGGGACGCGCTTTCCCGAGGCGTCGCGGCGACGTATTTGCGTTTACGCTCGAGATCGTTTAGGAGATGGGTTGGGTCTATTCCAGGTGCGCACCACGCGACGTGGGTTTTACGAGCGATGCTGTTGACTTTGGCGTTATTCTCGGCGTGGAGACTCGGTGAAATTAGCGGTCAAAACGCGTGCATAATTGAATCTCTGGCGATGAGTTTAGCTTTGATTTTAACAGCCGCGGAGAAAGAGAGAGACCGAAGACAAAGACTAGCCAACGAGAAAAAAGAGTTCTTAGGCGTCGAAAAGCTGGAGAAGACGAACGGTAGCAAAAGCGGTAATGTTAGCAGTAGTAGCCATCGCCATCATCACCATCACAACGGAAACGTCGTCCATCATCGACATTCGCAACACCAAAGAGAGAGTGCGTGTTCTCCCGCGGCGGAAACGGAAACGACGACTATGCGTCTCCGCGAACGGCCTAGACGTTCGCGCGACAAAACGCACGCTGCTGCACCAGCGAGCGCGGCGAGCGACTAATCGTGATCATGATGATGATGATGATGATGATGATTAAAGATGATGATTAAAGATGATGCGCATTATGTAGAGAAGAATAAGAATAAGAAGAGTTGTGTATTAGAAAAATGAGTCAAAAGTGGGCACCCACGTGTCACAACACGAAAAAATATCGTGATCATAACAAAAATTTCTCGCGGGGGAAAGCTCCACAACGCGCGCGCGTCGTAACAGATCACCAAAACATGCCCATTCGCTCTGAAAGATGTCCGGTAAAAGCAACAGCAACAGCAACTCCTCCTCCTCCCACCAATCGAACGATTCACCTACGGTTATCACGGGTTGGGAGCATTCCAGGTACGCTCATAGCGATCGTAACAGCGACCGTTACGCGTACATCGGAAAGGACGCCGGCCAACCCCAATGGGTCGATTGGGGAAGCAAAAGTAGCCAGCAAAATAACAGTTCGAGCAAAAAGTAATGCGATTCTTTTTGCGGAGTCGACAAGACGCGTGGTTCGACGACTTCTCGAGGACACCCAAAGTTTTACACACACACACACAGAGACACAGACACAGACACAGACACACAGGAAGAAAGAAAGGCAAAAGGAAAGAACGCCGTTTGCGCGCTCTGGTTTAAATACAAGACTTTCAATTTACAGAGGTGCACACGAACAAAATTTACGCGACGTCGTTCACGCGCAAACTCTTTCTCTCCGACGCTTCTCTTTTCTCTCTTTCGGGGGGTGAATGCTTCATTCAGAACAAAAAGATCTCCGCCTCTCCCCAACCAAAAGCACAAAAACTCCTTTTCTCAGTTTTTATCGAATTTACGTAAGAGTCGACACACGAAAACGGCGCGCAAAACTTTATACATAGTCGTTACAAAGACGACTTTTAGAACAAAGAATGACGCCCTCTCCTCCTCCTCCTCGAGTCGCCGAAGGTCCCAAGTTCGAGGAACTCGAACCACCTCTGCGCAAACAAACGCTCGCCATCCTCAAGTCCCCAAAGTTAAACTTCCTTCGTTCGACGCCGGTCCAAGCCGCCGTCATTGGTTTGCTCGGAAAAAACAAAGATGTGAGCGTGGAAGCGTGCACTGGTTCGGGGAAAACGCTCGCGTTCGTGTTACCGATGATTGAAATATTGTGGAAATCGAACAAGGAGAGCAAGTTTAAGAAGCACTCGATCGGTGCGGTGATTGTATCGCCGACGAGAGAGTTGGCGAGGCAAATTCGAGACGTGGCGGAGCCGTTTTTAGAGAGTTTGGCGGAAACGACTGACGATGACGAGGAAAGTAAAGAATACGCGAAATTTAGTCCAGACGTGAAACCGATGTTGTTAGTTGGTGGAGGCACGCAAACTGTCGCGGACGATCTCAAACGATTCAGCGAGCGAGGGTCGCTGTGTTTAATCGGCACGCCCGGGCGGATGTTGGACGTTTTGACGAAAGCCAGAGATTTAGACGCAAAGAGGTGCGAATTGTTGGTGTTGGACGAGGCGGACAGAGTATTAGGCATGGGCTTCGCGAAAACTCTTAACTCAATCATTGGGATGTTACCGAAACAGAGGAGAACTGGTTTGTTTTCGGCGACGCAGACGGAGGAGTTGGAGGAGTTGGCGAGAGCTGGGTTACGGAATCCGGTCAGGGTGACGGTGAGAGATTCCAATGCAGCAGCGGCGGCGGCGGCGGCGGCGGCGGCGGTGAACAAGAGTGAAGGGGGAAAAGATAGCGATGGAGATAAGAAGAAAGGAGCTGCTGTGGGGAGTAAACTGCCGACACAGTTGGAATTGTCGTACAGAATTTGCGAGAGCGTCGACGCCAAGATTTTCCGATTGGCGGAATTTTTAAAGGCGAAGAAAGGGAAGAAGATTATCGTGTATTTCCTCACGTGCGCGTGCGTGGATTACTATCAAAAAGCGTTGGAGACGCTCTTAGATATCGGTAGTGGCAATAGTAAAAATAGCAGTAGCAGCGGCAAGAAGAAAAAACCGACGAAAAATGGCAGTAACAACAGTAGAATAGAACTCTTTGCTTTACACGGCAAAATGAAGCAGGCACAGCGAGAGCAAACTTTAGAAAATTTCGCGGAGAATAAAGAATGCGACGACGGAAACGGCGTTGAATCATCTATTTTGCTCACAACAGATGTCGCTGCGAGAGGTTTAGATATCCCCGGCGTCGATTGGATCGTTCAGTTCGATATGCCACAAGATCCTTCCGCGTTTACACACAGAGTTGGTAGAACCGCTCGAATGGGCGCAAAAGGTAGCGCATTGGCGTTATTGACGAAAGAGGAAAGCTCGTACGTCGCGTTTTTGAAAATCAGAGGCGTCTATTTGCGCAGAGATGGTAACTGCAGATTCGCTGATGGCGATAACGGTGACGGCGAAGAAGAAGAAGAAGAAGAAGAGGATAATTTGGATGCAGTCATAGAAGAAGATGCAAACGGTGCGAGAAAAGTGTATGAAACCCTTCGAGAGTTGTCTAAACGCGATCGCGAAGCGATGGAAAAAGGGGTCAGAGCTTTCGTATCTTACGTTCGAGGATATAAGGAGCACCACTGTCGATTTATATTTCGCTTGAAGGAGCTGCATTTGGCAAAATTAGCAAACGCCATGGGACTTTTGCGTTTACCAAAGATGAAGGAAATTCGCAAAGCTGCGAAGAATACGCTCGAAGGATTCGAAGAGTGCGTCGATGTCGACATCGATGCGATACCGTACTTGGATCAACAAAGAGAAAAACAGCGGAAAATTCAGCTCCAAAAAGAGCGCTTGGAGAAAGAAGCGCGAGGAGAACATGAACATGAAGAAGCTGCTCGGAATAAGGAGAGTCGTGGAAATAACGAAAAGAAAAAAGAGAAGAAACCGGAAAAGAAGCTCACCGCGCACAAACGTCGCCAAATCGAGACGCGAGAGGAATTGGATGAACTAGAAGACGATTACAGGGCGCTAAAGAAGTGGAAAAAGGGGAAAATCTCTGAGGAAGAGTTTGAGTTTGAGCTCGGATGGGATGAGAATCCCAATCAAGCCGGGAAAGTCAGAATCAAAGAAACCGACAAAGATGAGAAAAATACATTTTCCGCGCATCCTTCGTCTTCCGGAAAGCAACAGCAAAGAAAAGAAGACCTTTATCGAAACGGCGACGATTTATGGAGGAAAGAGAAGAAAAAACCCAAGCATGTGAAACAATCGAAAGGTGGTCAAGGCAAAAAGTATCAAAAGGCGAGAGAGAGAGCCGCGGCAAAAGCTAAACAATAATAAATTAAAATCTCTACTGCATCTTCTAAATTTCTAATTCGTGCACTCTCTCGGGGAATCCTGGTGCTTATACCTCGAACAAATGGTCATCCCGACGTCCATTTTCTCCAACGTCTCTAAGAACATGCCTTGATAATTGAAGGAGTGAGCATCGTCTGCGCCGGTGACTTTATCATGGTAATGGTACGGAACTGTATGCACCGCGTGATGCGGAATATCCGTATGAAATCCGTACACTCTCACCTTATCGCACACTGCAAACGCTAAGAGCAAGCCTTCGATACCACTCGGTGGAGCGTTCCGTCCTTCAGCGTTCACGAGGTTCGCACCAGATAATCGAGCGTATACTCTGCGATACAATTCTCGAGCGCGGAGACTCAACGTTGGATCCATATACAAAATTGGCGATGTCGATTTTTTACACACGTTTCGAAACGAACGTTTCGCGCCGCTTCCAAACAATAGCAACGCTTCGCTTTCTGCCCACGGTCCTCTCGGTCCCTTGTCTGCCACGTGTCTCGACCATTGGTTGTTGATTAATCTAAATGTGGTTTTGCGTCCGACGTATTTCTCAAATCCACTCGTCGGTCCGTCGTTGAATCGAATGACAATATCTGCGCCATCAATCCCGTAGCCTTGGTTCTGATCCCGCATGTTGACCCCACCGTTACCGACAACGGCGCACGTTTTACCACGTCTCGTGAAATCCATCTCCGGTATGCACCCATCCGCCTCTAAATTCTCTGCCAAATCCTTTCCAAACGCCTTCTCCGCATACGGAAGCGTGTGCACCATGAGTTGCGGGGCTCTTGCAGCTTTCCAAAGTCCGTTTTTCGGCACTTGTATCCCGTCCATGAGATCCTTTAAATCCTTGATGTCTTTAAACGCCAACTTCTGCGATTTAATTTCCTCTGCGGCTGCTTTTGACTTTTCAGTCGGCGCGCAGAACGCGTGCGCTGCGACCCGCTTTTCTCCTTCTCCATTCTCGGCGTGCTCGTCCTCCTCTCCGTGATGCTCTACTTCTTCTGTAGTCTCTTTTTCTTCTCTTTCAGACTCCTCCTCTTGCTCCACCTCTTGCTCCTCTTCCTCTTCCTCGTTGTCGTCGTCCCCATCTTCCCCACCGCCGGCCTCACCACTATTCGATTGTACTAAAACTTCCACGCGACTTGGCACCATGAAATCCTCGAACGCTTTCAAATGAGCTTCTTTCGTCCACGCGCCAACGTGCGGCTTCACCGGTATGAACGAGTGCGCGTGGTGTTGCTCCTGAGGATGATGGTGCGATTTTCCCGAGTTTCTCGTCGTCGTCTCGTGACTCGCCGCGGGCGCCTTTGCGCCCGCCGCTTCTTTTCCCAAATATTTCACTCGCACGGCATTCGGTGACATCTTCTTCTCACTCGCCACCTCCTTCTCTCGAAACGCTCGCACGTCCGATAAGTTTGAAATTCTCCCGTCTGGGTTTCGCTTGAACTGCTTCAAGTAACTCTCGTTGGGTTTCACGATTCCAGCGGACAATGGCGGCTGTTTCGCGTAACAGACGACGCACAAGACGAGCAAAACGACAAACGCGATTTTGTCTCTCCGTTTCGTCACCGGTTTCCCTTTTTGCGGAGGATGTTTCTCGTAATCTCTTCTGGACGAAGAAAGAGACGCGGACTCGAGGTCATCTTCGGCGACGGCAATCGCACGATTGCCATCCGCGACGCGCGACCGCATCTTTAGTTCGAGCGGTGCGTTTAAGTCCGCGCAGGAGTAGGATAAATAAAGTGAGTTGTGCGATTACTTTTTTTGTGGAGTGTGTGTACTTGGAGTTTTGATGTGTGTGGGTTCAACTCCAAACAAAAAATACGCGCACGCGCTCACTTTTGCGAGCATCTTCGTTCGTCACATCGTCGTTTTCAGATTATTACAAAAAGTGAATGTTATGATAGCAGCATGTGTTAGTATACGCACACTCGTCGACATCGCGTTTTCACGCGCGCGTTGAGAATGCTATTTTAATGCGTTTTATTTTAAGGAAGTTGCCTCGTTCTCGCCATCGCCGTCGTTCGAGAATACCTTTCGCTTGAGAAACACCTTCAAACACGAGGAGGAAGCTTCTTCGTATCGAGGCAAGGGTTGAAGAGGTTGTCGAACGAATGCGCGCGCTCTCTCGTGCGTGTTTAAAGTAGCTGTGTGTGGTTGTTCAGTGGACGGAAGAGTCGCACACGCCTCTTCCCCCTCCGTCTCGTCGGGGGGAGAAACCACAGTCGCCGGCGGCGATGTCGTCTGCGCCGATCGATCTTCGACATTTTTCCTCCTCCTCGCCGCGTCCTTCTGCATCTTCGTCATCTCCCTCTTCGTACTTTCCAGCAGATTCATCAATCGCGTGATCTTCTTCTCTTTCTCTAACAAAATTTTTTCGTGTTTGTTCTTCAATTCGTCTTTTGAGCACTTCGCTTCCAGCGCCACTCGCTTAATTATTTTCATCAGGCGCTCGTTCTCTTCCACGATGAGCTTCATCTTCGCTCTGTCCTCTTTCTCTCTCTTTCTTCTCCTTTTGTCTTCTTCGCCTTCGTTTTGTTCGTCGTTTCTCGTCTTCAGCGGTACTTTAAGCGTCGTCGTCCTCTTTATCGTTGTCGTCTTCTTCGTCGTCGTCTGAGAGTTTTGTATTTCCGACTCTCTCTTCTCCTTCATCTTTTGTAAAATTTCATCGGCTTGTAGGAAACACGATTCAGAACTGATGAGCGGCGCGCGCGAAGGAGTGGATTTCTTTCGCACCATGCGTTCGTGGATGGTTTCTGTGTCTTTCTGTGGTTCGAGGGTTGATGCTGCCCTGTGTATCGTTTTCCGCGCGTGAAGGAGAAAAAAAAATGAAGACAAAAGGGGACTTCGCGCTGCGTAAGAGACGAATCTGAGCACCAGAGGGGGATTTTTTCGGCATCAGGAAATCTGCGAGTTCATCTCTATATAACTTTCTATCTTTCTATCTTATCTATCCATCTATCTATCTATCTTCCTATGTGCTCAAATCACCACTATTACATACTACTTCATCTTCGATTCGTCGTTTTACGTAAAACGTTGGACCATTTCTCTAAGAGTTCGTCGACATCGCCGTTCATCCGAGTGCCTTTTCCGCCCCAGACGAGCATATCGGTCAAATCCGTGTTCAACCCTTCCCCGACCTTTCGTATGATTTCAAATCCTAATCGTTCGTAATATTTCACCAATTTCGGCGCGTATTCGTTCCCGTCGTCGATGGATAAAAGCTCGGCTTTCGTGCACCCGGCGTCCCGGCCTAACCGTAAGCTTTCGCACCCGAGCAAGATGCTCACGCCGAACGTCGACTTTAACATTTTCTTCTCTTCCTCGGTACACTGCGAGTTTATTCGGGAGTTATACACTCGCATGGTATCTAAGTGTAAGATTTTAAACGGAAACGGGGCTATAAACCCATCGTGCGTGGCTATTATTGACATGTCTTCGCTCTCTTTCAACACTTCCCCGTCCGCGTTGACGAGTTCGAGTTCACCCCTGGAGTCGATTTTCCTCGCGGTTATCTTAAAAAACGGTCCAAGCATTTGCGTGGATAACTGTAACCCTTTTCGTCGAGCGATTTCATCGAGCTCTTCTTTCGTGACGTACGGCGACGAGAACGAGGAAGAAGAAGAAGAAGAAGGAGACGACGACGACGACGACGACGACGACGACGACGCTGAAACCACCGCGCTCTCTCTCGTATCCTCTCTTCCTCTTCTTCTTCTTTTGCTGCTTTTGCTGCTGTTGAAAAAAGCACTCGTCGTCGTTGGTAGCGTCGCTGTCGTTCTCATCCTCGCGCGCGCGAACGAAAGAGTGTTCGAGGTCGCCTCGCTCTCCCAGTGATGATGATGATGATGATGTTTTTTTGTTTTGACGACTCTCTCTCTCCGATTCTCCCCGCTTGCTGTTCTTTCCGTACGCGTACGTAGGTTTTATTCCAAATTTGAAAAAAACTTCACATCACGCACAAACCAACGGAAGCGAGAGAGAGAGAGAGAAAGAAAAACCATGTTTTTCAGTACCACCTGTAAAGCGACGACGCGCTGCTTATCTTCCAACTCGTCCTCTTTCGCGGCGAGCGCGAGTCTTGGAAGAGGACGACGACAACATCAACGACACCAACGAAGAGCGAGAGGAGGACAAAAAGTGCAAAGAAATAATCATCTCGTCGGAAGCGTCGTCGTCGCTTCCTCTTCGAAAGACGAGGACGAGGACGATTACTACTCGGAAGAACAGTATGAGTGGGAAGTCGGGGGACCGAACGACGTAACGATCCCTCACTTGATGAACATATACAAAGGTGAGAAACCTTTGAAGCCGCTGCAAACTTCCTTTTGCGCTCCGCATTCAAAGACGTGTTTGCCGAGGAATAACAAAACGAGGAGGTATTTTCGGACGGATAAGAAATCGAACGTGAAATTCTTCGTAGACCCGGGAGATCGAGTGATGTTGCACTCGCTTGCGTTCGCGACGTCGCTATCGCCAGATTCCACGTGCGAGTTGCCGTCGGAAGCGGACGAGGGAACGTCTTCTTCGTACGATAACTCGTCGAGTTGTACGTTTACGCCGCAGTGGGTGGTTCGCGCTGGACCGAGAGAGAAGGTGTATTTTGCTCCGGAGGAAGTCCACGCGGCGATTGTTACGTGCGGTGGGTTATGTCCGGGGATTAACGACGTCATTCGTTCGATCGTGGGGACTTTAGAGGAAGGTTATGGGGTGACAAAGATTTCAGGCATTCGATACGGTTTCAGCGGGTTTTGGGAGGAAGGTTTTGAGAACATGGAGTTATCAAAAAAAGTGGTGAGTAAAGCGCACAAGCAAGGTGGGAGTATCTTAGGATCAGCTCGAGGTGGAGGTGACGTCGATAAGATTGTCGATAGTATCTTGAAACAAGGGATAAACATGTTATTTGTTATCGGCGGGAACGGATCGCACGCAGGGGCAAACGCCATCTCGGCCGAGTGCGCGAGAAGAGGAAGTTTAGTCTCCGTCGTTGGCGTCCCGAAAACGATCGATAATGACATTTTACTTTTGGATAAAACTTTCGGTTTCGATACCGCGGTCGAAGAGGCGCAAAAAGCTATTCAAGCGGCTACGATCGAAGCGCAATCGGCGCTGAGAGGGGTTGGCGTCGTAAAGCTCATGGGCAGACAATCCGGATTTATTTCCATGTACGCCACTTTAGCCTCAGGTGATGTGGATATTTGTTTGATTCCAGAAGTGGACTTTGACGTCCACGGAGAAAATGGCGTGATCGAGCACGTGAAAGATCTATTAGATGAGCAAGGTCACTGCGTCCTTGTCATCGCCGAAGGGGCCGGACAAGAGTTTGTGAAAGTCTCAGGCACGGACGCAGGAGGAAACCCTCTCCTTGGCGATATTGGACCATGGTTGTGCAAGGAAATTAAGAAGTCAACAAAATGCGACGTGAAATATATCGATCCAACGTACATGGTTCGCGGTTGCGTCGCCAATGCGCACGATGCCATCATGTGCAACGTCTTGGGTCAAAATGCCGTCCATGGCGCGTTTGCGGGCTTTACTGGAATCACCATCGGTTACGTCAACACGCACTGCGTGTACCTCCCCATCCCAATGATTATTGAGAAAGAGCGATTGGTCGACCCGAGAGGAAGAATGTGGCACAGAATGTTGACGAGTACTGGGCAACCGGATTTCAAAGATTACGAGGAAGCTGAAGAAGACGAAGATACGGAAAAAAATATTCCAGACAAAGAAATCTTTGAACCCGTGCGTTAAGATGAGTAACTTATCGTTATAGCACGCGCCATGGCGCTATAGCTACCCTAATGTAACTTTAAAGAGATAATGCGATGTCATTCAAATGTCTTACTTTTATTTTGCGTGTAAAACTTCTTCTCGCGTTGTGTGCGTTGGACTGCTTACTGTGCAGCTTTTTTTCAACCCATCGCAGAAAAGCTTGTGGAAAAGAAAGAGGAGAAAATCTTCCTCAAAAGACATAAAACTTTTTACGTATAACAACACGATGGCCGACGCAGCTGCACCAGCGCCTGAGCTCAAGGAGTACCCGGAATTCCCCGGGCAAAAGCTCTCCAAGAGGTACGCTTTGCTTTCGTCGCTCTTCTGTTGTTGTTGTTGTCGTCGTTATTCAAACGAAACAAAAATCTCGTCTTGGTTTTTTCCATCATCATCGCTTTTTTTTTTGAGCGCATGTGTGCGCATCGTCGAAAGGCTCACCCGCGCGCGTTCTCTCTCGATCTCGTTCCCTCACCTTTCCCTCTCTCTCTCTCTCTCCTAAACAAAACTCACAGCGAGTATAAGAAAATGCTCAAGAGACAAAAAGCGGAGGAAGAGAAAGCCGCCAAAGCTGCCGCCAAGGTACGATTTTTCAGTAGTTGAAGCCCTGTTTTATTTTCGTTTTTTCAAACTCTCGTCTCTCTCTCTCTCTCTTCTGTTTACTCGTATTTGTTTGTTTTCCAGACGAGAAGCGAGACTAAAAACATTTCTCTCTTCCAAAACAAACACACACACACACACACACACAAAACACAAAACACAAAACGCAGGCGGAAAGAGAAAAGAATCAACCGGCGAAGACGAAATCCGCGGAAGATTCCGAGGCTGATTTAGACCCGACGCAATACACGGAGAACAGAATCAAGCAAGTCGTCGCACAGAAGCAAGCGGGCGGACATCCGTACCCGCACAAGTTTCACGTCTCCATGCAGTTGAAAGACTTCATCGCGAAGTATGAATCCGTCACAACGGCTGGCGAACAGTTGGACGATGAAGTCAGTTTGGCCGGGAGAATCATGAATAAGAGAGCGAGTGGGAACTCGTTGATCTTTTACGATTTGTGCGCGGAAGGATTGAAGGTCCAAGTGACGGCGGAGGCGCAAGCGGCGGAAAGTTTGGAAGATTTTAAGGCGACTCACGAGAGAACGAGAAGAGGCGATATTGTCGGGGTGAGAGGGAAACCAGGGAAGACGAGAAAAGGGCAGTTGTCGTTGTTTCCGTCCGTCACGCAAATTTTGACGCCGTGCTTGCACATGCTTCCAAGAACAGAAGGTTCTGGATTGAAGGATCAAGAGACGAGATACCGCATGCGCTTTTTGGATTTGATCATGAACAACAACGTTCGTGATACGTTCATCATGCGATCGAATATCATTCGCTACGTGAGAAAGTACTTGGACGAAAGAGATTTCGTTGAAGTGGAAACGCCGATGATGAACATGATTGCCGGTGGCGCCACAGCGAAACCGTTCATTACGCATCACAACGATTTGAACATGACGTTGTTTATGCGTATCGCACCGGAATTGTACTTGAAAGAATTAGTCGTCGGTGGTATGGAGCGCGTGTATGAAATCGGTCGTCAATTCAGAAATGAAGGCATTGACATGACGCACAACCCGGAATTTACGACGTGTGAATTTTACCAAGCGTACGCCGATTACGAAGATTTGATGAAGATGACGGAAGAAATCATTAGTGGTATGGTGAAGGAATTGACGGGATCTTACGTCATTCAATACCACGCGAACGGACCGGACGAGGAACCGGTTACGATTGATTTTACCCCACCGTTTAGACGCATTTCGATGGTTTCTGGTTTGGAGGAAGCTTTGAACATCAAGTTCCCGGAGGAAGGCTTTGGCTCTCAAGAGTGCGAAGACTTCTTGAAGAAAACTTTGAAAGATTTGGACATCACGGACTTGCCGTTGCCGCACACCACGGCACGCATGCTCGATAAGCTCGTCGGCGATTATTTGGAGGAGCAATTGGTGAACCCAGGCTTCATTTGCGATCACCCGCAAATCATGTCGCCCTTGGCCAAATACCACAGATCTCTCCCGGGCATGACTGAACGCTTCGAACTCTTCGTGAACAAGAGAGAGTTATGCAACGCGTACACGGAGTTGAACGACCCGATCGATCAAAGAGAACGATTTGCGGAACAAGCTAAAGCCAAATCGTCCGGTGATGACGAAGCGATGCTTATCGACGAAATGTTTGTGACGAGTTTGGAGTACGGTTTGCCGCCGACGGGCGGTTGGGGATTGGGCATCGATCGATTGACGATGATGCTCGCAGATCACAACACCATCAAGGAAGTTTTATTGTTTCCGATGATGAAGCCAGACACCACAGGTCAACAAGTTGCGGACGACATGAAGAAATTATCTGTTAAAGGAGACGGTGCGTAAAATTTTTTCGGTTTGTTCGTTTGTTCTTGTTGTCGTTTTGTCTCTTTTTGTGTGATGAGAAGGAAAAACTCACCAAAACTTTTTTTTTCCATCCACTCCCTCACTCAGATAAAAAAGAGAAGCCGGCCCCTACTGCTGCCAAACACGAAAAGAAAGAGCACGGTAAGCCGTTAACGCACGACGAACCGACCTCTGACGAGTGGGCTACGGGTGCGCACGGCAGAGCCGCTGGTGCTCTCGAGACGAAAGAGTGGAGCGAAACGATGTACACGGCTCCAAACTGAGAAAAAAACTATCTATTACCCAGTATTAATACCATAGCCAAATAATATTCACATATACCAAGTATCTTTTATCTTCTTCTTCTTCTAAATTACAAATGTGTGTATTACGACTAATGTTCCACCGCCAACGGAATGGAATGAGCTAAAAGAAATTTCCTACTATATATATTGTTGTTGAACTTATTTCGCTTTTCGCTTCGAAATGACGAAACGCACGAACCTCAACGCTCTAAAATATACCTGCGTTTACTTCTTCTTTTGCGACTTTCCTCTCGTGATGGTCTTCGCTTCACCCGCTTCGCTCTTGCCATCCATGGTCTCGACGAACGACAAATCACCCAAATCGCCGTATTTGTCCCCGAATCGAGTGACTTGACCGACATCCGTCATGATCGCCCCTTTCTTCCCTTGGAAAAACGGGTGGTTTCCAGACCAAATATCCACGACGTATTCTGCTTGGGTACCACCGACGGTCATCACCTCTTGTCCGTTGCAAATAACCTTCGCCTCTTGGAAAAATTCTGGTTGCACCGCCTTTTCGCCTTTCACTCGTTTCACTTTTTTACCTAAGTCTTGGTTTTCAGCCATGCATACCGTGGACTTTGCAATCTGTTTTCATATTTAAGAAGAGAGATGATGATGAATGGATAAGCGAGAGGACGTAAAAAGTTGAGGTTTTTAAGCGGAAGGAGGACAAATCCAGAGCCTCTTCGGACCTTCCGTCGGACGCAATAAGCCCGCTCGCGAAGCGACAGAGACGCAACGGCGTCTATTTAGTCGCGAACGCTTTCTTTTCAAACCCATTTCCGGGTTGAAACGAAAGATGCGTCCATCTCGCGACCGACAAAACCGGTCGTTTTTTTCCGCGCGCGCGCGAAAAGCACCGGGAAAACAGTGGCACGTCGTCGTCGTCGCCATCTCCGCCCGGGGTGAAAAAAAAAACAAAAAAAGGAAAAAAAACGCGCGCTTTCGCGACGTGTCTGCGCGGGGGTTTACTCACCTTGCCGTTCGAAGTGCGCGCCGGAGCGGCGAAATTCGCAACTTGAGTGGTTCTGAGAGACGTGGATGCGGAGAACATTTTTTATTCGCGTGTCGCGTGTGCTCGTTTTCTAACGGATTTCGTCTCGACCCCGAGAGAGATTTTATCGCCAACTCACTCACTCAAGGTCCCTGTTTTTTTCGTTTTTTTCGCGACCAAACTTCTTCACTCCTTTTTTCGCCCTTGCGCCCCTTTTGCGTGTGTGTACACTATTATATTACTTTTATATTATTTTGCAAAAGAGAGAAGAGAAGAGAGAGAAAACGGATCATTCATCGTCGTCATCATCATGGCGACGGTCGGGGAGAATAACAACACTCCCAAACTGGCGGAGAATAACAACAACGGAGTCGGAGGAGGAGGAGGAAAAGTGAGAAAGAGAGAGTACGGGGAAAATGAGGAGTTGGAGAATTATTATCGCCAAGACAATAATTGTCCCACGACGAATAACGATAACACGAATAACGATCAACAACAACAACAACAACAACAGAGAGGAAACATGTCCACCTCGTCATCAATGCAAATAGTCGGTGGATTTAAACGATTACGAACCGGGGACGCGTACGCTCGACGATTGATCGACGTCAGAGGGTTTGAAATGTCCCACTCGCAACTCGGAGAGTTGGCGAGATTTATAGATCTCTTACCCAGGAGTTTAGAACCGACCATCGCGCAGATATTAGAGGAGTGTTTGTCCATCGACGATGCGATCGTGCAATTGTCAAGCTTACAAACGACAACGAGTGGTGGTGGAAACACACCGACTGTTACTGGAAATGGTGGAGGTCAATACCAGTACGGCGGCGCAGCGTGCTCTACACACGACACAAACGGGTGCGAGTCCGAGGTAGTCGCAGAGGCGAGAGATTTGGCGCTGAGGACATCGCAGGAGGATTTGACATCGCCGCAAAGATTATCGTATGAAACTAGAATCCCAGATGGGGCAGACAGAACGACGCCAGCGACGTCGGAAAATGGAGCGCAACATCATCACCGTAGCACGAACACGAACAACGCAAACGTCGCGTTTAGAAGTAACAAGACGAGCCTAGACGCCGGCGAGTGGGTTTCCGCTTTAGTCCGAGAAATGCAAAGCGCTTCGAGTGTGAGCGATGCGGAGCATCGGGCGACGAACGTTTTGAGGGCTTTCGAGGAATCCACGCGGGAACAAGCTGAAATAGAAATCAAGAGGATCCGAAAACAGAACGAACTGCTCAAAAGGGCGGTGACTATTCAAAACGCGCGGTTGAAGCAAAGCGGCGATGCGCAGACGCTGAAAAGACAAGTTGCAGAGCTCCAAAACATGTGCCAATCGTACGAAGAGCAATTAGCGACGGCGCAGAGGAATAATTACTCGCTAGGTGTGCACTTGAGAGAGGCGATGATGAATAACGGCAACGGAAATAACCCAAACGGCGGACCCGGAGGCAGTCCTTTTGGCGATCCCAACAGAGATGTATTTTAGAAGAAAAAAGAGAAGAGAGAAAGAAAGAGAAAGAAAGACCGTGAACAATGGTCTTTCCAATTGTTGTAAAGCACAAGCACTGTAACGAATGTATAATCTATAAAATCTATGCCAACTACCCTAGTATTATATTCTATATCTTTTCTTCTAACCAGCTCGCGAGTGCTGTATGTGCTTTTCTATAATGTTCTAGCTCCCGATCATCTCGAAGGCGTCCCTCACCTTTCAGCCGTTCGAGTACATCTATTCGCTCTTTAGCGTAGTCTCGCCGGTTGATTGCGTACGCTTTAACGTTTGAACTCTTTCTTTCTTCTTGCAACTTCCCCAACCATAAATCTAGCACCGAAAGCTTCTCTTCTTCGCTCGTTGTCTTCTTCTTCTTCTTCGTGCACTTTAGAATAACGTGAGCGTTGGCGTTCTCTACGACTAAAGACTCTTTCTCTATGCACCATTCGTTTCTCCACAACCACTCGCGAAATTCAACGAGCTCACCCGCGGGTGGATTTAAAACTAGCGTGTGTATGCTGCTCTTTCGTTCTCCGCCAGAGATTATTTTACGTATGAGTTTGGTACCCATCCCGGCAAGGATTACCACGTCTAAATTCTCTTCCATCACGCCATCTAACCCATCTCCGAGGCGAAATTCAATTCTATTCTTCGTTCTTTGCCCTTCTTCTATCGCGTTTTCGAGAAAAATCTTTAAACAATCTTTCGCGTATTTCACTTCGTTTTCGCTCCTGTCTATGCCTATAACTGTCTTGACGCCAAGAGAGTACAAAAGCAACGACATTTGCCCGTGACCACAGCCGACATCGACGACGACGATATCTTTTCCACTTTCGAGCGCGTAATTAACGATAGTCTCTGCCCTGTTCGCGCGGTTTCGCGCGATATTATCATCACAATCATAATCGTAATCATCATCATCCAAAAGGGGGGGCGTCGTCTTCTCCAACTTAAAACGTTGCACGTGCCTTGAAAACGCGCTCTTGTTGGTACGAGGATAATACCGACGCCACGGCGGTGGCGACGTCGACGACGACGATGAAAAAGAGGGAAAACAAGAAGACGCGCGCGTCATCGCGCGATGTGTTCTTCTCAGTGCACGAGTCCACATCCTCGTCGTTGTCGTCGCCGTCATCGCGAAAAAACGTACAACCGTCGTCACACAAATCAGCTCTGAAAAGTGGAAAGGGCGAGAGAAGAAAAAACGCAGGAAAGCTGAGTGAAAAAGCTGAAATCCAGAAAACGAGAAAACAGAAAAGGCCGGCGGGGGGGGGAAGAGATTCAAAAAATTTCTCTCCAAAATTCCCCATAAACACACACACCACGCACACACACACAACAGAAACGATGGCGACACAACAACAACCGCAGATGCAGATGCAGAAAACCTCGCAAAACATCACGTTACGTGGGAGCACGGAAATCGTGACCGAGTTTTTCGGCTATGCGGTCAATTCGATTCTCTATCAGAGAGGTTTGTACCCACCGTCCACGTTCGAGGTGAAGAAGAAATACGGTTTAGGCATGCTCGTGTCCTCGGACGAGGAGATCAAAACGTATTTAGTTTCAGTTTTAGATCAAATCAACGAGTGGTTGATCGAGAAGAAGTTGGAGAAGTTAGTTTTGGTGATTAGCTCGGTGAGAACGAGAGAGACGGTGGAGAGATGGGTGTTTGATATAGAAACGGATTCTGAGATTGGACTGGAGGAAGACGAGGAGAACGTGAAACCACCAAACAACGGGGCAGAAGAGAAGAACAAAAAATACGAAAAATCAAAACAAGACATTACGAACGAAATAGCTGCGATTATGCGTCAAATAGCGGCATCGGTGACATTTTTACCGTTACTTGAAGATGAATGTTCGTTCGATTTAATCGTGTATACGAATAAGGATTCAGAGACGCCGCAGGAATGGGAGGAGAGCGACCCGAGATTTATCCGCAACGCCGAAACTGTCAAGTTACGGAGCTTTTCGACGAAAGTGCACTCGGTCGAGGCAGCGGTGGCGTATAAAGCGGAGAGTCCATTGAACGTGTAACAAGAATAACAACAACAATAACAGCAAGAGTAATAATAACCAGACACGCAAGCAAGTGAGAAGGAGAGATACTAGAAGACAAATGCCGATGGCAAAAAGAGAAAGATATACAGAGAGTTTTTGTTTTGATGGATTTGTTTATTTTATTTCAATTGTTTTTAGTATATAGTATTCATCGCCAATTAGAATTGACATGTATGCTGCTGCTTATCTGGCGACTTGGACGGCACCAACTTCCGCATTCGAGGCTTCCGGCGTTTGCGCCTCAGACGGCGGAACGATTTGCCAGAATTGCTCCTTCATATTTGCCCAGTCCGCTAAGATGGCCTTGCCCTTCGCGGATCCCGTCTTCTCGACGTGTTCAGCAATCAAGTCTTTGCATTGCTTTTCACCAGCTTCGGTGCAAATGCGTTGCATGACGACGATCTCACCGTTCACCTTTGACTCAAACGTGCTGTCTTCGTCGAGAAAATAACCGATGCCGCCAGTCATACCGGCACCAACGTTTCTACCAACTCTACCTAAGCAGACAACCACACCACCAGTCATGTACTCGCAAGCGTGGTCGCCACATCCTTCGACGACAGTTTGCCCCAAGGAGTTTCTCACGGCAAATCGTTCGCCAGCTCTACCATTGATGAAGACCTTACCGCCCGTAGCACCGTACAAGCAAGTGTTACCGGCGATGGTGGAGTCTTCAGCCTTGAACCCAGCATCGGGCGGCGGCATAATCGAAACAGTACCACCACTCATCGATTTGCAAACGTAATCGTTCGCTTCACCGACGAGCTGGACGTCCATGCCACCGACGACAAACGCACCGAAGGATTGACCACCGGCGCCTTCTAACTTGATCGTCAGTTTGCCCTTGAACCCATCGTCACCATACTGTTTCGCAATGTTACCAGCGATTCTCGCCATAGCGGCGCGATCTTCGTTGACAATCTTCGACGAAACCGTGTGCGTACCCTGCGTTTCGATGCACTTCTTGACGCCGGCGTCGGCGAGCAAAATGTCATCGAGCAATTCGCCATCATCGTGCACTTTTTGGTTGATTCTCGCATTGGACGAACCAGCCTTCCCAGAGGACGTCGTCAAGAGAGACAAGTCTAAGTGGTTCGTCTTCGGATCATTTTGTTCTTTTTGTTTGAGCAAATCGTTTCTGCCAATGACTTCGTCGAGAGACTTGTAACCCATTTCGGCGAGGATGACTCTTACTTCTTCAGCCGCAAAGATGAAAAAGTTCACCAAGTCACTTGGCGCACCCGGGAATCTAGCTCTCAATTCTTCTCTTTGGGTCGCAACGCCAACCGGGCAGTTGTTCGTGTGGCAAATTCTCGCCATGACGCAACCAGTTGCAATCATGGCAACCGTACCAAAGCCAAATTCATCCGCACCCATCAACGCCCATTGCATGACATCGAGACCAGATCGGCAACCGCCATCTGCTCTTAAAACGACACGCTCTCTCAAGCCGTTCTCAACCAACGTTCTGTGAGACTCAACGAGACCAAGCTCAACTGGGCCACCGGCGTGCTTAATAGAAGATAATGGAGAAGCACCAGTACCACCGTCACCACCAGAAATTTGGATGATGTCCGCGTTCGCTTTGGCGACGCCAGACGCTACGGTTCCGATACCCGCTTGTCCGACGAGTTTCACCGAAACCTTAGCTTCCGGGTTAACCGCGTGCAAGTCGTAAATAAGCTGAGCTAAATCCTCAATGGAGTAAATGTCGTGGTGCGGCGGCGGAGAAATCAACGGCACACCAGCTTTGGATTTTCTCAACCAGGCGATGTACGGAGAGACTTTTTTGCCCGGCAACTGCCCGCCTTCTCCCGGTTTGGCACCTTGCGCAACCTTGATTTCGTGTTGGTTGGAGGACATCAAAAATGAAGTCGTGACGCCAAACCGACCAGAGGCAACTTGCTTGATGGCAGATGACGCGACGTCACCATTCTTCAACCCTTTCAAGTACGGGAACGACTCTGTGGAGCCGTCGGACTTCGCGTCCGAGATCGGGATAAATCGCTTCGGATCTTCACCACCTTCACCAGAGTTAGACTTACCGCCGATTCTGTTCATGGCGACCGCAATTGCTTCGTGGCACTCTTGAGAAATGGCACCCAAAGACATACCACCGGTGCAGAATCGAGAGGCAATGTCCGCCGCGGATTCAACCTCAGAGATATCGATCGGCTTACGGTCGGAAACAATGTCGAGACGATCTCTCAAGCAAGTTGCCGGACGCGTGTTTCGGTGTTCTTCATATAACTTGTAGGATTCGGCATCTGGGGCATCGCCACCTAAACCGATAGCTTTGTGCAAAAGCTTGGACATTTCTTGGTTGTTACCGTGGTATTCGCCATTGGGCTTGACTTGGTACATGCCAGAAATCTTGAGCTTGTCCATGGTTTCGGATTCACCCGGGAACGCAGAGTCGACGAACATTTTTGTCTCTGCGGCGAGTTCGTCCAAAGTCAAACCGCCGATTCTAGAAACCGTGCCTTTGAAGGCGACATCAATGAGTTCTGGTCCAATACCGTAGGCCTCAAAGATTTGCGCACCGTGGTACGACGTGATGAGAGAGATACCCATTTTCGAAAGAATCTTCTTCAAACCTTTGTTGATGGCGTTCTTCAAGTTTCTTTGAACGTCTTGCTGGGACATGAGCGGAAGTTTACCAGTGCTCATTTGCTTTTCAACCTTGGAGGAAGCTCTCCACTTTCTCGCAGTTTCCAAAGCCAACCACGGGCACACGGCCGAGGCACCATAGCCAATCAACACCGCAAAGTGATGCGTGGAAAACGCCGACGCAGACTCAACAACGATTGACGCCTTGGAGCGCAAACCAACCTTGATCAAGTGGTGGTGGACGGCACCGACAGCCAAGAGCGACGGAATCGCCGGAGAATCCGGACCCTCATCAGGCTTATCGGTGATGACGATGCACTCAGAGCCTTTTTGGACAGCTTCGGCGCACTCTTGGCACAACTTGTCCAAACCAGCCTTCAAACCCCCGGCGCCGTTGGTGTATCGCGCCTTGATCGTCGCCGTCTTCAAATGCGGGTGATTTTGGATGACAGTCAAATCTGAATCAAACAAGAACGGGCTCGACAAAGCAACCGCCGGAGCGTCATCCGAGGAGACGTCTAACAAGTTGCCCTTGGCACCCAAAGTAGTCTCCAAAGACATGACCAACCCTTCTCTCAACGGATCAATCGCCGGGTTAGTAACTTGAGCGAATCTTTGCTTGAAGTAATCGTAGAGCAAGCGTGGTCTCGAAGAGATGACTGGTACGGGAGTGTCATCACCCATCGACCACGTCGGTTCAATACCTTCTTGCGCCATGGATTCAACAATCATGGAAACATCTTCGGAAGCGTAACCCGCTCTAGCTTGGGACTCAATGAAGGAAACGTCGTCCATCGTCGGTTCCGGTAAGGGTGGGCACGATTTCAAGCGATGAATGTTGTTCAACCACTTGCCGTACGGGCGCGCCGAGGAAACTTCCTTGGAAATTTCCTCGTTCTCTTTGAACGTGCCGTTTTCCAAGTCGACGCAGATCATCGTACCCGGACCCAAACGTCCTTTCTTGACGACGTTCGGCGCGTTAGACATAATATCGTTCAAAACGCCAACCTCAGACGCGACATAAATGTAATCATCCGAGGTTTGCCAGAATCTCGCCGGTCTCAAACCGTTTCTGTCCAAGCGGCAGCCAACCTTCTTACCGTCAGAAAAGACCAACAAAGCTGGGCCATCCCAAGCTTCCATGATACCAGAGTAGTACTGGTAGAAGTTCTTCGCTTCCGGAACAGTCGCATCCAAATCTGGGTGGTTTCTGAACGCTTCCGGAACAAGCAACATCATCGTTTCTTCCGGCTCGCGGCCAGTTTTGACCAAGAGTTCCGCAACTCTGTCAAGGTTCGCGGAATCAGAAGCCGCCGGGTCGCACAACGGACGGAATTCTTGCTCTCTGCCACCCCAGATCGGATTGGTCATCTTCGCTTCGTTGGAAGCCATCCAGTTCAAGTTACCTTGCAAGGTGTTGATTTCACCGTTGTGACCCAAAAATCTCATCGGCTGTGCCAACGGCCACTTCGGCGTGGTGTTGGTGGAGAAACGTCTGTGATAGATGGAGAACGAGGAGACGTAGTCCTTATCTTGCAAATCGAGGAAGAACTGTCCGACGACGGCAGATCTCAACATACCTTTGTAAACAATGGTTCTGCAGGACATGGTGCACACGTACAAGTCCTCCAAGTCAGCCATGTTCCCGAGGCGGACTTTCTCGGCGTTCTTACGGGCAAAGTAAAGCTTGCGCTCTAATTCATCGCCAGTGGCACCAGCACCGTCAATCAAGCATTGCTCGATCGCCGGCTGCGTGGTCTTGGCCATCGGGCCGACGATTTCGTTCTTCGTCGGCACTTCTCTCCAACCGAGAACCTTCAAGCCTTCAGCCGCGATGGCTTTCTCAATCTCCGCCTTCGCCTTGGATCTCTTGCCAGCATCAGTCGGCAAAAAGGTCATAGAAACAGCGGAGGAATCTTCGGAAAAGCCAGAAATACCGTTTGCGGCGCACCATTTGGACAAGAGCTGCCACGGGATTTGCGTCATGATGCCAGCCCCGTCACCAGAGTCGTTATCTGCAGAGCATGCGCCTCTGTGTTCCATGCAACCCAAAGCGGCCAAGGAATCATCGACACATTTGTGCGTTCTTTCGCCTTTCAACGAAGCGATCACCCCAACGCCGCACGCATCTCTTTCTTCCAAGATTTGATTCAAATCAACCGCACCGCCTTCATACGGTGCGTACTCGCCTCTGAGAGCACCGAAATCCATCGCTTTGGGGGCAAAAACCTTGGTAGATCTCAACGCCACCTTGCGAGTAGGAGCCGCGGATCTCACATTGCTTCTGTTGGCGATGTTCTGTTCATGTTTGGCGGAAGAGAAAAGCAAAAGTAAACGTCAGTGTCCGTAAAAGAAAGTAAAAATCTACACTCCGCTTTTTGCCCTTCATTCCGCAAAGATGGAAAGCTCGTTCTTACGCGAACACGTCGATTAATAATACGAAATGCACTATGGGCGGGTTAACTCGCGACTCGAAAATCAATCGAATTCTATCCAACCGAACACAAAACAGTATCAATCGTAAAATTTCCTACCTTTCTGGCACCAAAAACCTTCGTCTGCATCACCTGCGACATAGCCTGGGAAGCCATTTTCCCTTTCTGCGTCGCCTTTAAATTCGCCTTTTTTTCGCGTTCCCAAACTCGGCGGGAGAAAAGTAAACTGCCGCTTCGATGATATCAAAATCAAACTCGCTCTTCTTCGACTAGAACGATTCGTGAATGAAATTCTATCGTTGAGAATTCCGGATCAATTTCGCTTCGCTTTCACTCGACTGCGCGCGCGCGTTGTTTTCCTTTTTTTGTGAAGATTGCTTTCGTGGGTCAGTCAGGGGAGAGGTGTACTTTTTTTTAGAAACGAAAAAAAGCAAAACTTCAACCAACGGAGTTTTGCCACGACGACGAGTCGGCACGCAGAAAGAGATTTCCGCGTGGATAGTGTGGGCTCAACGCCGTGCCTCTCGTGTGAAAAATACGAGGGTGGCAGTGACTCTCCGAGAAAACGTGCCCGTGTGCGCGCGAGGAAGAAAAAAACTCAGTTCACAAAAACTGAGAAAGAAGCGCACCTCCCCCTGCGACGGCTTGCGCGCACTCGAAACGCTTCGAAATTAAAAACAATGCGCCCAAAGATATCGAAAGGAGGAGACGACCGCGAGATGTCGGATGGAAGAGCGCGTCTTTCTTCTCGTTCTCCGCGTCGCTCCTGCCGAGCTTTTTTTTTGTTTTTTCTCTCCGCTCTGCTTTTCGCGAGCGCTCGCGCTGCTCCTTCTTCCACGAGAACGAAAGAAAAAAACGAGGAGCGTTTTACCATTCTTCGCGCGGAGAAGTGGCCTCTCGGAAACGGCGGTGTTCGAATCTATTACTCGTCTTCGGAAAAGGAAGAGAGAGGCGAGAGAGAGAATAATAATACCGTCGTGGAACTCTCTCTGCTGCAAAAAGAGGAGGAGGAAGAGGAGGAGGAGTTGTTGCCAATACTCTTGGAGAGCGCCCAAGTTATCGCGACGAAACCATCCTCTTCTTCTCCTACTACTTCCTCCTTTTACTCCTTGGGCACGACGACGATTGTTTTAGCACCCAGTGATGGAGTAATCAGTCAAGAAATGCTCTTACGAGTCGCTCGATTGGTTTGGGCAAGAGATATCCCGGACACAGAGAAGATAGCTGTCTTCGCGCTGAGACGCACGCCTGAATTGGTTGTCGACTACACATCGAACGACAAAGTGCACATATTACAGCGATTAAAAGAGTATGGTCGTCTCGATGTTTCATCAATACCATCAAATACTCCGTTTCGTTTGTTTTCGTTCAGAAGAGTACTCGGGTCGATGCCGCCAGACGGTTTGAAAACACGTCTCCATCACGATATCGTCTTCGTCCTCGATGACGATAGCATTGAAAATAAAATGTTCGTCGAGAAAGCGAGAGCACTCATCAAAGCCGAATCATCATCGGCTGCTATCTTCGTCAGCTCTCTAGTCGTCGATGGAGGGGATAAAGGAGAGGATGCGTTTACTCAGTGGTTCGGGAAGTTTGTGAAAAAAAGACGGGAAGAGCGGACTTACGTCGCGGCGGCGTGCGGTGTTTCGCACGAATATTTCGATAACCATTTGTTCGGGAGGAAGATGAAACTTTCGCCCGTTCCTGCCACTGATCGTAAGAGTTACGCTATTTCTATGAGTTCCAAAAACTGTCGCGTGGAAGAGGTTTTGAGAGGCCCGTACCCGTACTTTGATACCATAACGCTTAAGATGGATTTTACACAACGAAACGAATTTGAAGGGAAACGAAGCTTTAGGAAAGGAACTTACGATGAAAGAATAGCTGCGAAAAAGAAGTTCTCGCTCATCGTTCGATTCGAAAACGCAAAGCGCGGTGAAGTATACGAGGAGCGAGAAGCCATCGCAAAATTTCATGGTACGTCAACCTTTCGTGACTGTGAGCGAAGAAAATCGATGAAGATCAATCTCCGCGGCGACGAAAGAATTAAATTGGGCGTAGACGCTGAAAGCGACCAGTTTCTGCTAATCTCACTATGTTACGATGATCGATATGTGAAATCGTGGCTAATGTACTCTCTCTTGCGCAATCTTGGGCTCTTCGAAGATCTGGCATTCCGATATGTTCGTCTATTCGTGGAAACAAACAACGTCAGAGAGAGCGAAGGCTTGTATCTTTTAGTCGAGAATCCCGTCGTGAAAAGAAGAGATGTTAAGGCTTCAATTAGTGCGGTTGTGAGGAGACGATTAGATCCCGTTCGACAAACCCGACCCGGACTTGGCGCGCCAGATGTAAAGTATCCTAAACAGTCAGAGTTTGATCGCGCTATGAAAAGAAATGAGTACGATGAGATTGCTCGAGTCGCTAGGACGTGCGATGATATCAGCTGCTATGAATTATTGAGAAAGCGCATGAATGTCGACGCATACATCAGATGGATTGCTTTTAATTCTCTTGTGAAAATGGGTGATTACGTTGATGAAATTTACTTCTATTCTTCCAACGAGAATCAACACACTGCGTATTGGGGAGTACATGGCTGGGATCCGGACGATGCGTTTCAAAAATGTCACCATGGTGGAAAGGACGCGCACACCGACCGATTTCAGATGCTTTATTGTCTTGAAGGAAATATGGATATCGTATTTTTGCGATCGAAAGATATGTATTCACGTTTCGTACAAACGCTCGAAGAGCTTTTAGCAAGAAATATCAACGACCAAGTCGTTATCTCTGCCGCCGAAGAACAAAAGAAAGAGTTGAACGAAGTCCTTAACATCAATAACAATAGCAGTAACGACGACGTTTCGATTGGCATGCTAGAATTAAATCAGATTGCAAAGATCCCGAATAACATGGCAGCGTTTAGAGAAATGTCAAATTCTTTGCTGTATTATATCGAGCAGATTCGTTCGAGCAGACGCGAGCTTTTTCGCGTCGTAGGCGCATATCATTCATTTAACGATGAGGGTGAAAATGGTTGGAAATCTGTGCGGGTCAGCGCAGCGGCAGAATGTGCGTCTCCTTTGAAATTGCGAGTGTCCGAAAGGACGTACGATCGAGACGCAAGACAAGAATTCGTGTTCGAATTTGACAACTTACCATCTAGATCAGATGTTCTTGAAATTGAAATTCCGCTCGATTTGAACGTGGTGTATAAGTTTAACGAGACGTATGCGGAAACATATTTACCAGTCCCCGTAGAGAAAGAAACGAGAGCTCTTTGTTGGATGAACGCAACGCTTCCAGGCGATATAATAAATATGAACGCCACTGATGGCGGTTTTTTGATTGAAGGGGGTCCGAAGAAGAGTTGCATCGCAGGAGAAGCCGTAAATGTAAGCGCTAAGTTTACGAACGAAGCCGTCACGTTCACGATGAAAGAAACGCAAACCAATACTACTCGTGATAAAATTTATTTATCTATTTATCACGGATTTTGGCATCCATTCTTCAAGGCGTTTGCAGATGAGTGGGTAGCACGCATCTTAAAGTGCTAGCTAGCGTTTCCTTGCTTTCTGTTTTTACTCTATAAAGTACAATGTGTGTATTGCAATTCCTTCTCGTTGTTTTTATTTCTAAGTCTCAGCGGGCTTATTTTGCTGTCTGTACATGTCTTTCAAAGAATACATGCCATTGTTTGGACCTCGCCTGGCTAAATTTGCAATCTCCTGCACGGTTTCTCTCAAGTGCATAGCTGGTTGCTTTGTTTCTTCTAATAACTGTTTCAAGCTCCAAAACGTTCGTCTCTCAAACAGACCAAACAATTTGTCCGTCAACTGAGCTTTTTCCATCTTTTCTGCTTTTGGTTTCGTTACACCGCCGTCGGCTAATCGAACTAAATTTGAACGTTTCGGCAACGGGGCTATTCTCGCCGCATCCGCTCCAGCAACGGATTGAACAAATCTAGATTTCGATTGCGCTTTTTCTAATCTGTTTTTCGAAACTCGAGCGTACGCAGCATCAGAGGCGTCTTTTGGTCGCATATCTAATTTTTTATGAACTTTAGCTTCGACAATGAATTCGTTCACATCCATCGCCGACGTCGCCGCTGCGGTACCTTCGCGAGTCTCCGAAAAGACGTGAATTTCCGGCGCTTCTATGTTCTCCGTCATGATATATTTCACTGGTATATCGTGTTCTTCACCTTCATTGACAGCTGCGTTTAGCGTCACCGCAAACGCTTCTTTGTTTTCTTTATCGAAAGGATCGATCACCACTCTTACTTTCCCGAGCTCGTCGTTATCGTTCAATTCCGCATCGATATCCATCCCATCTTCATCGTTCTCGTTATCTGCTTTACTTCTCTTATCGTTGAAACTTTTCCACGCGCGATCGACAAAGTTTGGCACTTTCACCAACCACGCTCGATGGTTCGCTCTTTGCGTATCCAACGCGCTCGGAAATAAGTAAGCTCTCAACGCCTCTGTAACCTCCTCCGGTAAATCTTTCTTGTCGATACTTAACTTTTGACAAACTTGATATCTCCAGTGCTCGCGAAGTAAATACGGCGTCGCGTATGGTCTCCATTCCGGCGCGTTCTTATCCTTTTTCGAACGCGAATACTTATTAGCCGCTTCTTCCAACTTTTCTGGGTTCAATTTGTGTATGCACTCGCTCAAAGCGTTCAGTTTGTTTATTTTCTGCAAATACTTTTGCATGGCGCTCATGACGAGCTCCGATCCGGGCGGGTACTCTTCAAAGTCCATGCTGACGATGATTCGTTTTCCACCTTTTTTGTATATTCGCGCCCAAGAGGGAGAGAAGAAGAAAGAATGTTTTGCGTGTGTTTGTGTCGGTTGAAAAGGTGAAGCCGATGATGACGAAGTGAATCCTCTTCTCGCTTCCTCTTATTCTATTTTTTTTGTGTGCCGTCGCTACCAACGGCGTTTTTCCTCTCCCCCACCTCCTTTAAGCGATGCGATTCTTTCGCGCGCGCGCTCGTTTTGGATGCGGATGACGGCTCGTTTTGGGGGAAGAAAAGTAGAGAGAAAGAATCAGAAGAAGAACTGTGAGGATGGAGAGTTCGTGAATTCCCACAGAGAGAAAAAAAGGCAGAAAGAGAGAGAGAGAGACCGATGAGAGAGAGGGTGAGAGAGAAAAAGCGTCAAAGGATTAGTTTAAGAATAATAGACTGAAAATCTTTAAAGGAAAACTCTCTCTCGCTAGACGCAGCTCTTGCGAACCACAAAACTCCACTTGGCGAGGGAGAGCCGACCGGGCCGCATTTGTATAACAGGAATTTTCGATCTTCCCCGCTTTCGCATCGCGAAAGAACAGAGAGAGAGCGACCAACTTTTTTATATTTTCTTCGCTCACATTGTGCGTTCCGGTTGCCTTTTGAGAAAATTCTTCTCCTGGAAGAAGAGAAGCTGTATCATCAATAAACTAGGAAGAAGAAGAAGAAGAAGAAGAAGAAGAAGAAGTGGCGATCGATGTCGACGAGAAGCGCGGGGGATCCATCGATTCTCTTGCCAGAGATCGAGGTGAGTGATCTAGTCGACGCCATACCGATCGATATCGTCGGGGAGTTGTTGACGGAAGAAGACAACATCGACGACAATTCGGGAAGAGGAAGTGGACGAGGTGGCATAAATTCCGACGACGAAATTATAAATAACACGAACAAGACGTCGTCAAAGGCGATACCAACTCCAACACCGACGGATGGATTGAACATCATTCAGCCTCGTCCTCCGTTCAAGACGGACTCCTTTAACCGAGGAAGCCAGCAATATCAAGGGGGCGGAGGAGGGTCGTCCGGGGGTCGATCCTCGAATGGCAACTCTTTAGGTGGAGGAGGAGGCTCGTTTCCCTCCATACCGCCGGTGTATTCAATGACGAGCCCAGGCAGACTAAACTCTACCGAACAGTTTACATCTACGGTTGGGTTTGCGTTGAAAGGCGGATCGACGAGTTCGTCCACGGACGCCTTCGCGTTGACGTCGGACGTGGACGCGATATTGAACGGAGCAAAACCTTTTGTCCCTTCCGTCGGCGGAACAACAGTCTCTGAGGTTCCAAAGTCGACTACAACGACAGCTACAGCACCTATTGTTCAAGGTCCGAGCGGGCCGAGAATGCCTGGACAAGGCGTTGAGGAGCAAGAGCAAGTGGTTGTGTCGACCGAAACGGATGAGAATGGCGGGGTTCGCGTGAGAGTGACGTTATTGGCGGCTGGCTTTGTGATTGGAAACGCCGGCGCTTCGGTGCGCGAAATTACACAGCATACGGGTGCCTCGATACGATCGTGGACGCAGCCGGCGGAGTATTTTTTTGGTGGTTTTGCGAGGCCGACGCGAGTGTTTTGCGTGGAAGGCGAACCAGCTGCTATTGCGCAAGCTACAGAATTGATTTACGCCGCAGTGGATCGGTACAGAGCTTTGTGCGAGATGAAAAAACGAGGCGAGTTCGTGCAACGCTCGCAAAAGATTAAGGGCGTTGAGTTTTCTTTTCAACCGCCGCCGAGACAAATAACCCAACGCCAAAGGCAATTGGAAATTTTGAACGCGCAAACAAATTTTTTGCAGCAGCAAACGAACGTTTTATCCGGTGCTGCCGCTGGCGGTTCCGCAGTTGCGCTTCAGGCGTTTGCGCAACAACAACTGTTGATGCAACAGCAACTTGGTTTGTTAAACCAGCAAATGAACCAAAATCAGCAGCAAGGGTATTACCACCATCATCAACATCAACAATACCAGCAGCAACAGCACTACCAACAGCAACAGCAGCAACAGCAGTTCTATCACCAGCAGCAACAACAGCAACAACAGCACAATATGTTTGGCGCTAACCAAAACTATTATTAAGTTTTGCGAGTGTTGCCGCGCCTGCCGTTGTGCTCCCGAAAGTGCTGATTATACATTATGTACGAAGAAGGAAATAAACGAATTGAGTATTTTTACACGTTATTGAAAAGAGTTGAGGACATAGAGAGTCGAACGAGATAGTTTAGCAAGCGTTTTTGCCGCAGCTTATTAGCCGCCACGTTCTTCGAACAATTTAATAAACGAACGACGGGGCTAAAATCCAATTAGAATCTCGGGAGACTCAGTCTATGAGTATGTTGAATCAATTACATTGTTATTATGATGATAATGATGATGATGATGTCTTTGAATGTTTTTGAAATATATATATATATATATATTGGTATTGAATATACATACACACATTAAGCTATAAGCTACGTATCTAAATTCTACTATTCATTGTACAAGAGCAGCTGTGTTCCTTTTACTTTTAACCCACCCTGGAGAACCTCGCCGGTCTATCCCGCAAGTAATACAATTTCGCTCTTCTCACTCTCTTACGCTCAACAACCACTAATTCCTTAATATTCGGCGAATACAACGGAAACATTCTCTCCACGCCAACGTTACCAAGCATCGTTCTCAACGTAAACGAGCTCCCCAATCCTCGGTTCCTCCTCGCTATGCATATCCCCGTAAACGTTTGCGTCCGTCTTCGATTTTCGGGAACTTCCATGGTCAACTTCACGACATCTCCTGGTCTAAACGGGCTAATCTTCACACCTTCCCGTTCATTCAGCATCTCGGTGATTCGTTCTCTCTCTAAAGTTTCAATCATGTGTCCGCATCTCTTTTCGTAAGTCTTTCGTTTCTTCAACTCTCTCGTCTTCGTGAACGGGGACATCCCACCTCCTGATTTGCCCCAGTCTTTCTGCTTTTTCCCGGCTTCAAAAGACGTCATCGGAGCTTCCGGACCTCTCTCCGGCGGGTTCAACCGTTCCGTATTTCTCGAGTGATTCTTCCATTGCGCGATTGAGGTCGAATGAAACGGTTTTTTGTAAATATTACCGACAACAGCTGAACTAAATAAAGGCGACGATTTTGACGATGACGCCGGTGCGCCGTTATTGTTGAAAATTGTGTCTGCGCCGATCGTCGTCGCTCCTCTCTTCGAGAAGACGTTGCTCGAAGAACGAGAGCTGCTGCTGCTCACGGTCGTTCCGGACAGTCTTCGCGCGAGTTCCCCCAAACTGCTCGCGAAACCTCTCGCTCGCATCATTTATCGATCGATGATGATGATGATTTTTATCCTCGCGCGAGCGTGTCGTGATGTTTTTTGGGGAAGGATCTCTTCTCTCCTGTGTTTTGAGAGAACCTACACTAACACACTCTGGGTGAAAAGTAGAAAAGAAGAAGAAGAAGAAAAAAAGGGCAGCCAGCGAGAGAAAAAAGACACGCAGAGAGAGAGAGAGAGAGAGAGAGAAAAGAAAAGAAAAGAAAAAAAAGAAACAAAAAATGACCATCGCGGCGACGGCGAAAATGATGATGAAGACGACGAGCTGTCGCTATTACTCCTCTCGATGTTGCTACTACTCCTCCTTTTCTTCTTCTTCTTCTTCTCCCTCTTGTTCGAGAGCAGCAGTAGCAGCTGCTGCAGCAGCAGTAGGCTCGCCGCCGCTTGGTAGCCAACAACAACGACATCGACAACAACGAACCGCGATGAGAAGAATACGAAGACACGACCATGATAACAAAAGTATCAACAACAGAAGAACGATAAAAACGAGGGCGACGGAAGATGATAGCAACAACAACAACGGCAGCGCTACAAAACGAGTGGCATTTTTGGGCACCCCCGAAGTCGCGGCGAAAGTCTTTGAACGGTTACACGAGGCGTCCATAAACTCGGACGGTTTGTTTGAGATTGCAGCGGTGATATCGCAACCGGGAAGACCGCGAGGACGAGGAAGGAAATCCGCCGGACCACCACCGCCGTCACCGGTGACGCAATCAGCCATAGATAGAGGCGTAGATGAATCTAAGTTGTTGAATCCCGTGAAAGCGAACGAGCCGGAGTTCTTAGAGACGCTGACGAAGATGAACTTGGACTTGTGCGTGACGGCGGCGTACGGGAACTTTTTACCGCAAAAGTTTCTCGATATTCCACGATTAGGGACGCTGAACATTCATCCTTCGCTGTTACCGCAGTTTAGAGGCGCGGCGCCTGTGCAGAGATGCATCGAAAGCGGATTGGAGGAAACAGGAGTGACGGTAGCGTTTACGGTTCTGAAGATGGACGCCGGTCCGATTTTAACGCAAACAAAGTACAAAATGAACGGGTCAGAGAAGGCGCACGAAATGTTGGACGTTTTGTTTGATATCGGTGTCGATTCTTTGATTGAACAGCTGCCAAAGGTGTTCAGCGGAGAAGCTGGCGAAATTGCGAAAGATCAAGGCGAAGAAGGGTTGAGTCACGCGGATAAAGTATCCTCAGAGGAAGGCGATATGGATTTTACCGAGCTTTCTGCTTTGCAAGCGCACAACAAAGTGAGAGCGTTTGATGGATGGCCAGGTACGAAAGCGACGTTTATCATACAAGATGAGAAGAAAGGAGGAGAGCCAAAAGAGATCGTCGTGAAAATACTCACGACGAAAGTTGGCGATAGCGTAGAAGGAGGAGAAAAAGTTGTAAAAGTTGCAAAGAAACAGTTTTCGATTCCGTGCAAGGACGGGCGCTATCTCGATGTGCTCGAAGTTCAACCCCCGGGGAAAAAACCGATGGACGTCGCGTCTTTCGTGAATGGTTTAAAAGGTTCTAGCGTTAGCCTACCGTAGAATTTCTACGGGTTGTACTCTTATTTCTCTACAAAAAAATCAATCTATTCAAACTATGTACTTTTCTAGCTTCTACATCTATGTAATTTGCACGCTTGCTATTTTTCTGTTTCTAATCTGAGTCTGAATTTTCGTCGCTTTCTTCTCCTGCTGCTCGTTCCCCACCTGGTCTTAACGCGCGAATGTGCTTGTGTGGATAAGTTCTTCCGCAATCAGGGCACGGTGCGTTCACTCCAAAGATCTCGTCGTCGTCATCGTCCGAGCGTTCTCCATCTTCGTCGCTGTCGAAATAGGCGTACTCGTCCTCCTCTCTGCTACCTTTCGCCCCGCTATTCCTTCTCGGCGCGTCTGGATGACCAGGTAAAGCGCCAATCCCAGCGATGTACTTCGTCACGCTCTCTTCTGAAAATCCGTTTCTCCCACCAAACTGATCGAACCCGTTCGTCCACGAGGAGAGTCTTCTGTTCTTAAAATACACGATGGCTGGCGGCTGCGAGACGTTGCACATTTGCAAAGTTGGCGATTTCGATCCTAATTCCGGGCGAATTCGCACAAACTTTGTCTTCGGAAACGCTTTCGCCAAGTTATCTAAAACCTCGTCTATTCTCGCGCACTCGTCGACGCCGTCTAAAGTGAAATGACACAACACTTTCGCATTCTTTTTAACAATATCGCCGAGTTCCCGCTCTCTCACGTTTACATATTCCGCTTGCTTTTGCAACTGCTCCGCTTTCATCGCGTTCAAACGCATCTCACGAATTCTCGCTGCTTTTAACTCTCTCAAATACGGGTCGTTCTCCTCGTCTTCATCGTCCGTGTTCCCGAAATCCGAATCTTCGTCTTCATTTTCTTCGACTGCGTTCGTTTGTTGTTGTTGTTGTTGCTGGAGAAGAAACTGCTGCTGCGCGTCGTCCCCGCCGGCGATAAACTGCGCCTTCGCGTCCGTTTTCAACTGCACGCGGTCCACCCCTTTCAAAAGTTTAATCAATCTCGACGCTTCTCTCTGCTCCGCTTCGTCCTTCTCGCAACACGACGGTCTCGGCATGACTGCTTGCAACTCCTCGGGCATCATTTCGATTTCATCGTCGATCCAGGTCGAGCACGCGCCGGCGTGCGGTTTGTGTTCCTTCTTCGCGCCCGCGTTGTTCTTGTTGCTCTTGTCGTCGTTGCCAGAACTACTACCGGCGGTTTTAGGGAAAGTGGCGATCATTTTTTTGTCGCGTATCCCTTTCTCTTTCTAAATCCCGTTCTGATTATTTTGTGCTGGTGTTCGTTCTATTTTGTGGGGGCGCGACGAATTCGTAATTGGAGTTTTTTTTGAGTGCGAAAGGGAGAAGTAAAAAGCACCGGGAAAAGCTATGTCTGTATGTAGAACCTGAAATTGCGCCGAAGAACCAAATTCGTCTCTCACTACTCGTACTCAAAGCGCTTTTCGCGAAAAACTACATACTGCGTGCGGGTTTTGCAAAAAAAAAGCTCTCTGCTCTCTCTGTTCCCCTGCACTCTCTGTTGTTAATGATGGGACTGAGACGACAATGACGACGACAATGACGACGAGAAGACTATCATCGGTTGGGAGAATTTTATCGTCGTCGTCGTCGTCGTCTTTGCCGTTCTTTCTGGAGAGAACGACGCGTTCTTCTTCTCAACTTTACTACAGCAGTTTTAACGACGACGACGACGACGATTCGAGCGCACCGACGACGTCCTCGTCGAAAGCAGCGGTGATAAACGACCAATACGTGGACACGGAAGCAGCCATGGAACGAACGCGAATGAAAGCCGCGGCGTTAAAAGCAGCCGGATTGAAAGCTGAGTCGATGACTGTGTTTGACAGAGAAGTGAAGAGGGCGCACCGGGACAGAGCGGCGTATTTACAGAGAAAGAAGAAGGAAAAGACGACGAAGTTGGGCGAAGGAAAAGGAGGAGATTTTTTACTCGAAGAAGCGACGAGAAGAGTGCTCGATCGATTGGACGACATTAAGCGGCCGTTCAAACGGATATTAGTCATAGGAGGCGCGACGGTTTCAACCGTCACGCAATTGCTCGAGAAACGGCGAGATGTGGAAACGATCATCGTGTGCGACTCGAGTGAGGCGACGCTGCGGTTGGTGAAAGACGTTGTCGGCGATGCGCCAAAACGGAAGTTTGATCATTTTCCAGTAGAAATTAAATACGTTCAAGCCTTCGAAGATGATCTTCCGATCAAAGATAACGTAGTTGATTGCGTTTTGAGCGTTTTGGGCTTGCACTGGGTGAATGATTTACCCGGGGCAATGGGCCAAGCGAGGTGTACGCTCGTCCCGGACGGCTTGTTTCTCTCCGCCATTTTCGGTGGCGATACGTTGACGGAGTTACGAATTGCGTGCGCGTTAGCTGAAACTGAAAACGAAGGTGGCGTGAGCGCACGCGTCTCGCCGTTAGCGCACGTTAGAGATGGTGGAAACTTACTCGGACGCGCCGGTTTACGACTTCCTGCAGTGGATGTAGACACGCTCACGTTGAATTACAAGACTCCGATGGATTTGGTTGAACATTTACGGATGATGGGAGAGCAAAACGCGGTGATCGAGAGAAGACAAACAATTAAGCGAAGCACGATGGAATTAGCGAAACAGAAATACGTGGAAAACTTTTCGGCGTTATCGATAATAGCAAACGAGGAGACCGACGACTCGCCGCCGAAATCGTCAGCTGAGGAAGAAAAGGCGAAAGCCGGCGAAGCCGGGATCGCGGCAACGTTTCAAATTCTGTACATGACGGGCTGGTCCCCTTCCGAGACGCAGCAAAAATCCAAAGAGAGAGGATCCGCGACGGTTAGTTTAGGCGACTTGAAATCTGCATTAGAATCGAAGGAGAAGAAATAGCAAGTATATAGTTTATTTTTATTTACTAGTGAATAGTTGGTGTAACAAGCAAAAAGTGTTGTAAAACAAGCACCCAATAATCGTCGGTCTCCTCGCACACAAAAGATTTTTTCGAAAAAAATTAACAAGTTTTTCGTCGTGTTTCCCGCTTTCCCGCACAAATAAATATTCTGTGGGAGGTTCACTCCGAGAGAGAGAGAGCGAAAACATCCGACAACGACAGTGCGCCAGCTATAATCGCACCGTACAACTATTTAAGTAACCGCTAACGTCACGTGCTGAAGCATTTCACGTTCGCGTTGTGAACATATTTTGTGCGTTTAAATATACGATTCCGAAGAGAGAGAAGGGCACACGCTAACCCACATCGACCAAAATGAGCAAAAAACTTCCGCTCATTCAACGGCTTCCGAGCGATGTCGTCGAAAACGATGATTGGCTCTCTAATGCGTTTCCGATCGTAGAAGAAGATAACGGAGCGCTATCTCCGTTCGATTTGGCGGATATATTTCCGCAACCAGTAGAAACTATCCCGAATACGAATACGAATAATTTAGCAGCAGTGGCTTCGGTTCCTCCCCAAACGTCGTCGTTGGGGAAGCACGCGTTAGCTTCAGCTGAAGTAGCAGCAGTCAACACCACAGCCGAGGTGCCAGCAGCGACTGCGACGACGACGACTAGACCGGCGAAGAAGGTGAAGAAATCAGTGAGAGAAAAAGCGAGAAGAGATGCTTTGAACGATCGATTCGAAGACTTGTCCAGATGCCTGCAAGAGAGTGCAGACGACGAGTTGAAGACTGATAAGTCGTCCATAGTTATCGCAGCGAGAGAGTGTATTTTGGGATTAAGAGAACAATTAGAAAAATTAAACGCGTGTTTAGCCGCTGAAAGGAGTGAGTGGGCCAAGACGAAGCAGGAATTGATCGCGGAGAAGATTTTGGTCGAGCAAAAGTTGCAGAACTTCATGGCCAAGATGCCCTTCGCGAGCGCCATTCCGAGCGCAGGCGGGTCAAAGCATGCTGCCGCCAATGCTGGTGTCGCAGATACCGTTGTAGCCGAAGAAAACGATGGGGATGCGCCACTGGCACCACTCTTGGTTGTTAGCACGACCACGGCAGAAGAAGATGCCAAATGGAGAGCGCCCCTTGCGTAAGAGGGAATAAATTCTAGTCCATAGCAAAACAAAAGTGTAATTCTATACATTGACTTTTTATTAGCAAAAAAAGATGTCTATGTGTATGTATTCGCGCGTGATTTTTATTACTACTATTGCTACTATATATTAATGTACTATTACGTCAATCCAAAGACTTGTCTGTAATCCCTTCCGGGTTTACAAACGATGAAATCAGCAAGATCATCGTCATCGTCGCCTGAGTCGTCGCCTTCGTGTTCTCGAACAGCCTCCAAATACGGGTTGTTGAAACGATTCCGACGCTTCTTCGAGCGCTTCTTTCGCAGCACTTTCCTTCTCTTTTGTTGCTGACTCTCACCGTTGCCGTCGTCGTTAGCTTCGTTCTTCTTACCCTCTCCTCCAGTTCCATCTCCATCTACTCCAGACTCTTTTCCTCCATCCAGAGGATGAGTCGCATCGTTCAGTTGCTGCGCATCTTTCGCTTGCGTCGTGGTAGTGTAAATGGAAAAGCCATACTTTCTCTTTCTCTCGTTTATGATTTTACCATCTACCTCTTCTTCTGTACGTTCAACATCAGTTGTTTGCTGGTCCGCTATGGATGTGTTTTTGTGGACTTTCAACGCATAAAGAAGAGTTACGAGACTGCGATCAAGGAGTTTCATTTTCTTCAAAGCCTTCAAGTTTGCGTGCACTGCCGCACACTGGGACATAAACGCGCGCCTAGTAAGCTCTAGTGCTTCAGCATTTCGCACTGGAATAGCTTCAATCACTTCTTCCTGAAAGAATTCTAAAACACTGCCAGTTGCGTAATGCAATCGAGCTCCAGATAAAACAATAGCCGAAAGATCGCCTTTTTTCTTTTCTGAATTGGTCAAGAACAAAGCCGCTCGCTGGCAGCACTCCAAGCAATACTTTGACGCCATGAAAAGTGATTCTGCTAATAATCTGATGTCTAGTAAAAGCGATGACGATGCATTTTTATCGTCGTTGTCGTCCTCTTCTTTTAATTTTTTCCATTCATCGACAACGAAAGGTATAAAAATTTCGACTGTTTCTCCCAAAGCCGAAGCAGACTCGACAACCGCGTCAACGACCGATACCCTATTATTCTTCTTGTTCAAAGAAGACGAGGAGGAGGAAAGTTCGTCCCAAGACGGCAAGAGTGGCAGTTCTGAGACGAGCGATTTGGCAAGTATTTTCAATACTGAAATTTTCGTGCGTACATCTTTGCTCGATATGCGTGTGCTACTCCCAATCATGGATAACATTTCCGAAACTGTCAAAATACACTCGGCTGACCCGAACTCGAGCTTTTCAAACTTGATCATCATTGAAGTCATCGATAGAACAGAGCGATCTTCGATATCTTCCATGTGCCTGGTTAAAATCTGATCATTCAAAATCACTCCGCTTCGCACGATTTGGTGCAGCCACAGATCCGAGGACTCTCGCATCGCTAAGGGCAATAGGAACTCCATCAATCGGACAATGTCAGGGACGAGAGTAAACCATTCTTTATCAAGACCCCACTCCTCATTTAATTGATGAAGCTCGTGACGCTTCATTTGGTGATACAAGCCATACGAGACTGTCGCAACTAGACTTCCAATTGGGTACATCTTTCCAGCTATTTCAATCATTTGCAGCTTTTTCTGTTCAGTTTTCTCAACGTTGTATCTATCACGAGGATCGCGTTGCGACAGATAAACTGTCTGGACAGCCTCTCGAGCACCTTGGGCGAGGATATGCGCGTCAATAGAGTTCATGATGAATGATGAAAGATAATTCATCTTCAAGGCGCTCGTATCGCACGCAGTGGCGGTATTGAAAGAAGCCTCTAGCGAAGCAAGAAGAAGTTTGAACGCCATGCGTACTTCATCTATGGTAGTATTAGCACTACCCGCGTGAACTTGGTCTGCAGTTCTACCTTCTCTACTGAAATCGAGACCTGGCCAATATTTCTGAAGAGATTGTATCGCGAGTGTCCCGCATTTTGAAATTAAGGACGATGAACTCAACGCCTCCGCATCTGTTGGAGGTGCGATTCTCTTCAGCGACGCACACAACGTTTCTATCGCGTCACTTTTGACGTCTTCTAGTTCTAACTTGGCCGCTTCGTTTTCTCCGAGTATAACATCGATAATTCTTAAAGCACTGCTTGTTTTGATACTTCTTTCGGCGTCAAGCAAACTTAATACTGGGATCATGGATTCGTCCTCCTCGTCTAACTCGTTCGCATTTGCGTAAATATCTTTTATGAGACGCTTCGCCTCTTTCTTACCTTCAAAGAAATTCGACTTGACGAATAATCTGTTCATAGCAAAAACGAAGCGCTTTGCGACGGGGTTTCCGAAATCCCGAGACGTTTTGAAATGTGACAACATTTGTAAAAGCATGGAACGGTTAGCGTCTACTTCATTTCTTGTCAATTCGCACGAAGTTGATACCGCTTCCAACGCACTCAACCACGCTGTTTTCCCACTACTTTGCGTGTTGTCGTTACCATTGATGCCGTGAGAGCTGTTACTATTTTCTATTATTTTTGCGCACTCGCGACCGAGGATTTCGAGAATTTCTCGCCTATATTCCGACCAAATCTGGAAAACGACGCGAATAAGCGAGGCCGATACTTCTTGAGAACCCTTTCGCTGCACATGCGCAATACATTCGTTCAAAAAGTATCGTTTCGACCGTTCGTCCACATATATGCTATTATATTTTTCGCTAATACTAGCGTTCATCGCGAAAGTGTTTGTCATCAATGCAACGAAATCTTCCTCTTTCAAACACCGAGCATTTTTCTGGAACTGAATCCATGACTCGTCTCGGATTTCCTTTGAAACTTCTTCAGAAGCGCAAATGCCAAATAAAATCGCCGGCCAAATCTTATCGCGATCGTCGTAGAACGAATCTCGAAACCCTTTCGGTCGCTTCAGTAATAGTTTTGCGAGCGTCGGGGAAAGCGCGAGTTCATCTCGAACGCATTTCGAAACAAATTCACAAGCGTTCATTTTACAGCTACCGCTATTTGTTGTTGTGCTTTGTGGTGGTTGCTGCACAGCCGCCTCGTTGTCTCTTCCTACTTCTTCTCCTCCTTCTTCTTCTCGAACGGGAAAGTCCTCTATTGATAAAGCCGATACGACTATAAACAACTTAAAATACTGTTTACTCAATTCATTTTGTTTCCTTAACAAGTTCTTCGTCGCCATGCGTAACGCAAATCTGCAAATCCCCCGCGCAACGTTCACGGTGAAACCGTCACCTCGTCCCAGTTCTTGCATCTTCTCCTTCTTCATCGTCACCACGCCTTTAGCAACTCGCATCATGACAATCTTGTGTTCATCATCATTGAACTCTTCGTCTAGGAAGGACTGTAGTATCTTGTCAATTTTATCTATCGTCCACGTCTCATGCTTCAACAGCGGATGCGAAGTTGCGCTTCGTAACTTTTTCATCTCCTGTTTCCTCGTCAAGTTGTTTTGTCCTTTCTTTCGTTCGAGAGATAGAAAAGTCCGCAACACTTTCCTTCCGTTTTCGTTCAGATTTTCTCCGTCTCCGTAGAGCAAATCTTCCTGGAAATACACCATGCCTCCTCCTCCTCCTCCTCCTCCTCCTCCTCCTCCGGCAGTTGCGTTGTTGTATTGATTGTTTATGATAGTTTTCACGTGCTTCGGATTGTAATGGTACATGGATTCTTCTCCCTCTTCGTTGAGAAGGGTATTGTTCGAGAGAGTTAAATTCACTTCTCTTCCAACGACTGCGGCTTTCAGAGTTCGCTTCCCCAACGCTTCGTGCGTCCCGTACAGTTTCATTTGCACGCACTTCCCGACAATCCACTCTCGGTTTTTCGACCGACACTCCAGCCCAGACAACTCCGTGTACTTCAATCGCAAATCTCGAAAGGGAAGTTTACGGAACTCCTCGCCTTGAGCTCCGGTTTCCATCACGTTGAAATACGTCATTTTATTTCTTTTTATCTCGCGTCGTTGATATTTGATATGTTGGTGCCATCATCCGCGAGAGCGCGTCGTGATTCTTATCACTCTTGGTTTAGTAGTCTCTCTCTGAATGGAGAATTTTCAAAAATCACACACAACGAGCTTTTGTGTAGACAGCCCCTACTGGAAAACTCTCTGCACAACTCTTCCGTCACACGCGCGTCATATATCCCTGCCGTTTTACAATTATTATTATTACTATTGAAAAGAAGAAGAAATAACAGCAATAATAGTAGTAAACAATGACGGTTATTCGTCGAGGGTTCGCGACGGGCGCGCTTTTGGGACGCGCCGCGCTACAAAACGCGGCAGGAGCAACAACGTCATCGGCGTCATCGACAACAACCATCGTCCGAAGAACGCTTTTTACCTGTGCTTCTTTTACTCACCAGGCGAAAAAGATGATGATGGCTGAACGTGCGATGAAGCGTTATCATAATAGTAAAAGACTCTTTGGAAGCGCGGGCGGTGGTGGTTTTCGTAGTCGCAACCATCCTTCGACGTCGTCGTATCCGTCCTCGGGATACGTGTGGAACGCTCTGACTAAAATGCAAAAGAAGATGGCAGCGATGGAAACGATACAAACAACATCGTTCAGAACGTTCTCATCGTCCTCGATGCCTGTTGCCGCGCGTCGAACGTCGTCTTTTCCTAAATTCCGACATCATCGGCGGCGACTGTATTCCACTTCCGAAACGATGCAGCATCAAAATCCTTTAGTTCTCGGCGGCCCGCGAGCGGTAAAACAAGTCACGTATTGGCTCGTCGGTGGATGCGCGTGGGTGTTTTCAATGGTAGTCATCGGAGGAATGACTCGATTGACTCGATCGGGACTTTCTATGACGGATTGGAAGTTTCAATACGAACATCCTCCACTAACTTTAGAAGATTGGGAACGCGAATTCGATAAGTACAAGCAATCTCCAGAGTATCAAAAAACCAACATTGGGATGACACTCGAGGAATACAAGTTCATTTACTGGATGGAGTACGGACACAGAATGTGGGGAAGAGTGTTAGGGATTTATTTCGCGGCTCCGCTGGCATATTTTAGCTACAAAGGATATATAACGAGCAAGCTCATGCGACGATTGGGCGTTTTTTTCGTTTTAGGCGCGACGCAAGGCATGATTGGGTGGTGGATGGTGAAGAGCGGATTGCAGCAAACGGAAGAGCAAAAATTCGAGGTTCCTCGCGTGAGTCCGTATCGGTTAGCCACGCACTTAGCGGGAGCGTTCACCATATACACAGGAATGGTGTGGACGACCTTGAACGTCATGAACCCAGTCTCGCAGGCGCAGTTACCGGCGGCATCGGAGGCATTAATTTCGGCGACGAAACAGTTACGTAAAGCCGCACACCCTCTCGCTGGTTTGATTGGTTTAACGGCGATTTCCGGCGCGTACGTCGCTGGGATGGACGCGGGAAGAGCATATAACACTTTTCCGTTAATGGACGGTAAAATAGTTCCAGATGAGTATTTGAAGGATTGGGAAGCGAAAGGGTGGAGAAACTTCTTTGAAAACACCGCTGCCGTTCAGTTCAACCATCGCGTGTTAGCGTTGACCACGTTGGCGAGCGTATCGGCGGTGTACGCGATGTTTCGAGGTAATCCAGCTTTATCTTCTCAATCAAAGTTACATCTAAACGCACTGATGGGAGTAACAGTCGCACAAGTCGGGTTAGGTATCACCGCATTGCTTTATCACGTTCCAGCTGAGTTAGGGAGCGCGCACCAAGCAAACGCATTGTTGCTCTTCACCGTAATTTTGAACTTGATGCATTCAGCGCGGAAACCAAAGAAACTCGTATTCGTGAAAGATTTGTGGGCGCACAAACCAGCAGCAGCATAAAAATTTAGTCTATTTCGTATGTAGTGTATATCTGTAGCAATTTCTAGCGAACACCCCTCTAACAAACTTATTTTTGATCTCCTAATTCTCCGCGCGCTTTCCTCCATTCCAACGATCCCGTGGTTCTACCGGGTAAGTTTTTCTTTTCTACCTCACTCATGTCTAGCATCCTCAACTCTTCTTGCTCTTCTTCATTTCTCTTTCTTATGAGCTCTCGTCTTGCGACGTCCATGCGCGTCTCGAGCACATCTGAGCACCTTGCGATTGCTTCGGACACAAACGCTTCGTCGTGAACGATGGCGCGCCTTCTTCCTACCATCTCGTCGTCCATCTTTTGATATCTCTTCGACACGTCTGCGACGCCGTCAATCGAAAACGCGACGACGAATGACAAACTCTTTCCCCATCCTTCGCTGTACAACCTCGGTTCATCAAACGCCGCTTCGCACGAATCGCAATGGATCCATCTATTTTGAGAAGGGCTCCAAATCTCCGTCCAGACGTGATCCGTCCAATCCAAAACGTATCTCGTTTCGTAATCCAACGCGCGACATATGAGCGAAAAGCAATTCGCGAATTCGCCGCATCGCCCTGTTCTGGTTTCTAACAGCTTCACAGCTTCGTTGTATCTCGGGAAACGTGTTTGACAACCGCATCCGGTGCACGTGTACAGTTCTACCCTAGAAGCGCCAAACGAACGCTCTTCTCCGCTCGGATACCCCATGCCAACGCATTGCATGTTTGCCGGGTTCGTTCTGACTGTTTTATTCGTTGTTGTTGTTGTTGTTTTGTCTTTTATTTTCGAGAATGTGCACGTCTCGACGCAACACTCTGGTTTATCGCACCAAGAGAAGAACTCTTCCTTGAACCACTTCAACAGCTCGACGATGAACGCGTCTTTGAACGATAAAGATTTTCCTTCTTCTCCTGTTCCTCTTTCTCTCGTCCTCTTTTCCAACTCTTCGATAGGGACGACCGATAAAGCCATCGCGCGCGGCATCTCGTCTTCAAACTTCGTCATCGTTTCCAAGCCTGAGTTTAATCTGCCGAGAAACTCTCTCTGCTGCTGCTGCTGCTGCTGCTTATTACTATTATTACGCTGTTGTTGTTGCATCTCTTCCTCTTGGAGTTGACGAGCCAGAAGCTCGTCTGGGTCCATGTTTCCTTTCCTCTCGCGCGAGAGCGTTGCGTTGACAAAAGAGTGCGCGTAGAAGAAGTAAAGAGAGTTCGTTATGTACGAACGAGGAATCCGCGAGGACCTTCTTTTTCAAAAAAAACATCGTCGCAACACACTTACACAAACGAAAAGGGTGATCTCTCTGCTCTCTCTCCACTACGACGCGCTTGAGAAAAGAAGCTCGTCGTTTTTATCATCGTCGTCGTCGTCGTCGTATTATTGTCTCGAAACAGAAAAGGAACTCACGCGCGCACCCAATGACGGAAGTAGGAGAAAAGCGACCGAGAGAGGAAGAGGAGGAGAAAAATGTCAACGACGACGACGTTGAGAAGAAGAATAACGAACAACAACAACAACGAGAAGAGGAAAAAATAGAAGAAGAGCAAAAAGACGGAGCGGGAGAGGGAGAACCTCCAGCAGCGAAGAAAGCGAAAGAAGAGGAAGAAAAAGAAAAAGAGACGCCGTCGACGACGGCGGGAGCCGGAGGTTTCGGAGGTGCTGGCGGAGGATTCGGTGCTGGCTTTGGGAAATCCTTTGGAGGTTTCAGCGGTGGTTTCGGTGGTTTGAAAGCCCAAGTCACGAGCGGAGGAGGCGGCTTCGGAGCGTTCGGGAAGAAACCAGAAAAGAAAGACAACGAAGACAATGAAACCAGCGAAAAGAATAAGACGGAAGAAGGCGGCGGTGGGGGCGCGTCTGTCTTTGGCGCCGTGTTTGGCGGGAATAAAATAGCAAATGATAGCGAGAAGAAGGAAACCGAGACGACAACCACCTCTAACGGAGAAGGAAGTAAAGAGGAAACAGAAGGAGAAGAAGAGGAAAATAAGAAGGAATTCAAAGTTGCGAAAGAGATGAAGGAGATCGAGCAGCAAACCGGCGAAGAAGACGAAGATTTAATGTTCAAAACGGACGGCGCTTTGTACGAATACGTCAGCACCGAAGAGGACGGAAAAGCTCCTGGATGGCGAGAACGAGGACGAGGTGAATTCAGAATCAACTCTACGAAGAAAAAAGATAATGTGAGAATGATCATGCGCACAAAAGGTAACTTTCGCTTGATTTTGAACGCTTCGATGTTTAAGGGCCAAAAGTTTGCAAAGATGGAAGGCGGGAAGGGCGTAACGTTTCCTTGCGTCAACGCCGCTTCTGAGAATAAAAAGATGACCACGTACGCGTTGAAAATGAGAGTCGCGCAAAGTTCTGCTGCGCAGCAAGTGGATACGTTTCTCGAGCAAATCGCAAAGGCTCTTCTGATCGCCGGCGGGGAGGAGTCCAAGAAAGAAGATTAAAAGTTTGAATATTTTTATAAAAGTATGGTACGATTAAGTTTTTTTCATCCATCACAAAGTAATGTAATAATAGTAGTAATTGTCTATGTTTCTCTCTAACCTTGCTTCTCCCATCCGCTCGGATCGTGCTTCTGCGGCGGCTTTTCTCCACTCTCCGGATCCGGTCTCAACGGAAATTTCGGCACGTTGGCCATTGGTTTGAACGGATCAGCCTTTGAGTCGTACACGTGTTTCAAAGCAGCACCAAACAAAATGGCACCGGCAACTAATAAAACATCATCCGCAAACGCGGCCGCGTTTCCAGTCCCAGTCCCTACGTGTCCAGACGCGTCGTGTATTTCTCTCGACATGGCCATGTGTTCCTCGTCGTATTCATCTCCGTTCGCGTAGCCTAATCGATTTTGTGCTTGCGCCGCTTCCGGATAATCCGCGGATTTATCCATATCGGCGACGTACCCATCGTGAAAATGTTCCGGCGGGATAATCGGTTTTAATTTATACCCTTGCATTTTCCCTTGCGCTTGTCTGTTTGCGACGACAAAGTTCCATTGCTGGCACAAGTGCAACGCTCTCTGATCGACTCTTCCTTGAACTCTAGCCTTGGGTAACAAAGGCGCTCCGTCGTTTTCGTGCCCTTTCGGCAGCGGCATGTCGCACATTTGCTGCGCTTGGCGGATGGAATAATATATCGTGGACGGTAAATACTTTGGTTTATCCGGGTCGCCTCTTTTCGCCTCCACCGTGGGAACGCTCTTCGAAAAGAGCGCGCCGAAGAGGAGAACGATTTTCGCAATCATCAAAAATCGGTTTTGTTGCTGCGTGAAGAAATTTCTCGACGACGACATCTTTTTATTTTCTCTCTTTTGCTAATTTTTATTGCCGCGCGTGAACGTGCGCGCCCTGTCTCTCTCTCTCTTTCCTTCTCTTTTTCTCTCTCTCTCTGTGTGTGTGTTTTGGAGACGCAAAATATTTACGCGTCAAGGGAAGTGTGGATTTTAAAGCTGATTGATTGATTCTCGATTGATCTCGTGTGTGTCCGTGGGGGGTCGTCTCGAGAGTCTCGAAAAAAAGAAACAAAGGGCCCCGCGAGGGGGAGCGTTTGTCTGTTTGTCCCCCGCGCCCGCCAAAACAAAAAGGAGCAAAAAAAAAAAAGAAGAAGAAGAAGCTGAGTGAGAGAAGTGCA